>Ga0272446_1004959_pt1 | contig 15163 bp, 12 predicted proteins | sample YNPCB0061_FD_194587 | JGI IMG/M metagenome (GOLD analysis project Ga0272446, IMG submission 194587) | Hot spring microbial mat communities from Yellowstone National Park, WY, United States - YNP-CB-006-1 | ecosystem: Environmental > Aquatic > Thermal springs > Hot (42-90C) > Sediment | place... | reverse complement strand
ATTGAAGAACAACTGCCTGATTTGCAAACACGGGTCAATTCGCTCCAAAATCGTTTACAAGAGTTGCGTCAACGCTATCAACTGGCTAACCCAGAAACCGAAAGCAGCGCTGTTTCGACCCAATTGCAAAATGCTCGCTCTCAACGACTGGAGACGCAGCGTCTACTAGCTGAACAAGATGCTCTCTATGCGCGCCTGCAAAATCAACTCAATCTCACTCCAGAAGAGGGGATGCTGGCGGCTTCCCTGAGTGAGAATCCGCGCTATCAAGAGATAGTCTCTGAACTCAAAAAGGTTGAAACACTCATTGCGGTGCGTTCCGCTAGGTTTACTGATAGAAGCCCCGTACTAGAGTCATTGCTTCGCCAGCGCGATAACCTGCAACAACTGTTGGGGCAAGAAGCCCAGCAGTACTTGGGAGAGCAGTCTGCATCTCCCAATTCTCGGATTCTGGCTTATCAGAATGCCTTGCGGTTGGGCTTGATTCGGCAGTTAGTAGAAACGGACAACACTCGTCAACTCTTGAGGGTGCGAGAGGCTGCCCTGTCATCTGTGGAGAATGATCTCAATCAGCGATTTCTCCAGTTTCCTTTGATTGTGCGTGAATATAACGATATTCAGCAGCAGCTAGAAATTGCAACGAAAACCCTGAACCAGTTTTTGACCCAGCGGGAAACACTTCGAGTTGAAGCGGCCCAGAAGGAGGTTCCCTGGGAGGTGGTTGCCGATCCTGATGTGTTTAGAAATGCTTTAGGTCAGCCTGTACCAGTTTCTAGTAAACCAACAAAACAATTGGCGATGGGTCTGGGTTTAGGTCTAGGGCTAGGCCTAGCTCTGACACTGCTAAAGGAGGCGCTACAGAATAAATTCTTTAGTAGCAAAGATATTGCTTCTGTGACCAAGCTGCCTATTTTGGGGGTTGTGCCGCGACGACGTGGATTAGCTGGTGGGCTAGAAGCAAATGTAAGTGATGGTGGGCAAGATGCATTTTCTCAAGCATTTGCTTCCCTGTATGCCAGTTTACGCTTTTTACCAATCCCATCGGGAGTAAAGTCCCTGGTCGTGAGTGCAGCTGGGGAGGGAGATGGTACGACCACGATCGCCGCTCACTTGGCGATGGCTGCTGCTGCTGTAGGGCAAAGGGTTTTGCTGGTGGATGGCAATTTACGATCGCCGAGAATTCATTCCTTGTTCCATCTATCTGGAAGCAAGGGATTGAGCGACCTGTTCACCAGCCCAGAAGTCACCTGGCAGGATGCCGTTCAGCCCTCATCGATTGATGATAATCTTTCGGTGTTAACCGCAGGTACTACCATTCAAGAAGCCGTCCGGTTGCTTGCATCCACAAAGACCCGGGAAGTGGTTCGGCAGTTAGAAAATGCCTTTGACCTGGTGATTTTCGATACGCCCAATCTTACTGCTGTGAATGATGCCAATTTTCTTTCGGCTGAGACGGGTGGAATGTTAATGGTCGTTAGTATTGGTCGAGCCAAACAATCGGCGGTCAAGCATGTTGTCAAGGAGCTTGAAAAGTTTCAAATTAAGGTTTTGGGAGTCGTATCTAACCATGTTGAGCGGGGGTACGCTCCAGCAACCGAAAGTCTATCCAACTTAGAGCAACCTCGCGAACCTGGAATGCTAGAAGACTTGAACATTTTCCGTCCATCTCTGCCAGCGGCAAGTGAAAAGCATTCAAGTGATGTGTTGCGCTCATAACTGGCAAAATTACTGGGAATAGTTGGCCTTTTTTAGGGCAATTTCTATTTAGCTGGATGAAACAAATCATCGCGCTGGTTAGGAAGCTTAGGGCCACGCAAATAGCTAAAATGCCAGGCCGAGCCAAGCTGTCTAACCAGCCGTGATCACACAGTTGGTGGTTGTGGTGCTCGTTCTAGAACAACAAGAATGTTTTAGTGTTGGCGGTAAGCTCAGCCAACATGATCGCTTGCTGGATGATTGATTCAGGATGGTGTTAGCAGGTCATTCCATGGGGTAGCAACCGTGATTTCAACAGAGATCTGGACAGAATGTGTTTTCATTGGCATGGCGCTGCTTCTGGCGATACCGATGGGCCTATTTATGCTGGAATGTTTTGGGGCTGCGTTATGGGGGCGATCGCAGCGTTCAACTGGCTTAGCCACTGATGCCCCCACCTTGGCTGTATTAGTGCCTGCCCATAATGAGGCGTTGGGAATTCGTCAAACGCTGGAAAATTTGCTGACGCACTTGCAGGCAGGCGATCGCCTAGTCGTGGTTGCTGACAATTGCAATGATGATACCGCTGCGATCGCCCAAGCAACTGGTGCAACGGTAATTGAACGGGTAGATGCTTCTCGTCGTGGCAAGGGTTATGCCCTAGACTTTGGCATCCGCTTTCTTGACCATCATCCCCCTGATATTGTGGTGATTGTGGATGCCGATTGCCAGGTTGAACCCGGAGCCTTAACCCATATTGCCCGCCAAAGTTGGATTCAAAAGCGCCCAGTGCAAGCGGTTTATCTGTTAGAGCAACCCGCGCAACCCAAGCCCAAGGATGCCATCTCAGCTCTGGCATTTATGGTCAAAAACCTGGTTCGCCCTTTAGGTTTGCAACAAATCGGTATGCCTTGTTTGCTCACGGGTACAGGCATGGCATTCCCCTGGGAGATCATTCGCTCAATGCCCCTAGCCAGTGGCAATATTGTCGAAGATATGCAGCTTTCCCTCGACCTGGCGATCGCGGGCTATCCTCCTCAGTTATGCCCCAGTGCCAGGATATGGGGCGCGCTGCCCCAGCAAAGTCAAGCCGCCATCAGCCAACGTACCCGTTGGGAGCATGGGCACCTAGCCACTATTCAAACTCAGGTGCCGCGTTTACTGCGGGAAGCCTGGCAACAAAAGCGAGTGGACTTATTCATCCTGGGGTTGGACTTGGCGATTCCGCCTTTGGCTATGTTGGTCGTGATTTGGTTGGGCCTGACCCTGTTGGCAGCCATTGCTCTCCCCCTAACAGGGGCTTATCGGGGGTTCACATTACTCGTATTGGAAGGGATTGGGATGAGTCTCGCGATCGCAGTCGCCTGGGCCACTTTTTGCCGTGCTCAGGTGCCCTTTCAAACCCTGCTCGCCATACCGCTCTACATGCTCTGGAAGATTCCCCTCTATTTCAAATTTCTGGTTCAACCCCAGACCAAATGGGTGCGAACAGAGCGTGATAGAACGGATTCTTCTAAAATATAGACCCATCACAACGAGTGCATCCCAGTCTTGCAAGTTTGCCCTCATCCCCCAGCCGTTTCTGCCAAAACGAAAGAAGCGGATTCAAAGTCTCTCTCTGGAGTTGGGTGTCATCTACTGGATAAAATCCCATGACAGGGTAGGGATTATCAAAGTGGGGTGCCCCATCACAACCCCACTCTTTCCCCTGATAGGATAGGGCAAGTACTGCAGAAACGGCTATGGGTAAAACTGGCGAGCATATTCGCCCTGGACAACGTGTTTTGTACCGAATTTTAGATGCCAATCTTGATCGCGCACGGGAAAGTTTGCGCGTTTTGGAGGATTGGTGCCGATTTGGGCTAAACCAGACTGGGCTGACTGAGGAATGTAAAAACTTGAGACAGGAACTGGCCCAATGGCATCATTGGGAACTTCGTGCGGCCCGTGATACCCCCAATGACCCTGGTACCCAACTGACTCACGCAAATGAGGCTCGGCGGGATGATATTCACCATGTACTGTTGGCGAATCTTTGCCGACTGCAAGAAAGTTTGCGTGTGTTAGAAGAGTATGGCAAAGTTTATGACCCAGCAATGGGGGCTGCCTGCAAACAAATGCGGTATCGCAGTTATACACTTGAGAGTCAACTGATGTTTTACCAAAGGCAGCAGAAACTCCGATCAGCCTTACTCTACCTGGTGACTTCTCCCCATGAGCAATTGTTCGATATTGTCGAGGCGGCCCTTAGAGGAGGAGTTACCCTCGTGCAGTATCGTGACAAGGAGGCAGATGATGCCATTCGCCTGCAACGGGCTGAAAAACTCTGCTATCTCTGTCACCGCTATGAGGCCCTACTGATTGTTAACGACCGGATTGATCTAGCCCTAGCTGTTGATGCGGATGGGGTGCATCTGGGGCAGCAAGATTTGTCTGTCGCCCTAGCCCGGCAGTTACTGGGAAGCCAAAAACTAATTGGACGTTCAACCCACTGTCTTGATGATCTACAACGTGCTCTGGCGGAAGGGGCTGATTACATTGGGGTCGGCCCGGTATATGAGACCCCGACGAAAGCAGGCCGAACTGCTGTCGGGTTAGGTTATGTGCGCGATGCGGCGGAGCAAGCAACGATTCCCTGGTTTGCCATTGGAGGGATTGATTTAGCCAACTTGGAGGAGGTGATTAACGCTGGTGCCCAGCGGGTATCGGTTGTACGTGCCATTATGCAAGCGGAGAACCCCACGCTAATTACCCAGCAATTTTTATCGCGACTGGAGCAAAGCTGGCGAAAACAGTCGGCTGGCTAAGAGAGAAAAGAACAATGACGGAACAAGTGATGTTACAGGTAAATGGGCAGCCGCAGACTTGCCCAGTCTCAACACCCCTGCCTCAGTTTTTAGAGCAGTTAGGGCTAAATCCTCGCTTGGTGGCGGTTGAATATAATGGCGAGATTTTACATCGTCAATTTTGGGAAAAGACAAAGATACAATCGGGCGATCGCCTTGAGATCGTTACCATCGTAGGTGGCGGTTAATTTTGCCCCGGTTAAAACGCACCTTATAGCTGTCGCTAGGTTGCTGAAGACACGGGTTTAAGGGGGTGTGGGGGCTTCGCCCCTAGCCAGGGGTTCCACCCCTGCACCCCGTCCTAAGTCTGGTGACTATGGCTATGCTAGTTCTAAGTAGGCGATCGCAATCTCAGCTTTGTGTTTGAGGCCATCTGAGCAGTTGGCTAATCTCTGCCATCGTGCACTAATCATCAACTTACAGGCTAAGACTAGGACAAAATCAAACGGTGAACCCCTTTTCTGAAAAGGAATCCTTGTATTCTGACCTTACTTAAATGTCCTGGCGTGCTTTTGTAGTGCCAGGGTTTTGAATTCAAGTTTTTCGGCATTCCAACCGATGGTTCAGGATGCTTCGCTTACCTTAGTGCCGAGTATCGCTTGAGTCAGAAAGCTTAGAACAAAACCAAGTGCTCAAACATTGATGCTGGGCAGGCTTGCTGACTTGCGATCGCCATGAGAAACCTGGCGACGGCCCCAACTTAATTGACGAAGTCAACTGTGTGGTCGCAACTAAAAGGCCTGGCTCCAAACGAACCAGGCCGACAGTAACAGAGTCTCAAGGGGATGATTAAACCAATCCACTGTGAAGAAACCAAGTTAAAACTAAAACACTGCCTCAACGGAAATAGCTCGAACCCTACTTGCCAATGCGAGGAGGTTCGCGAAAGGCGATCGCAAAGAATAAAACCCCGATCGCTAGAGCCAGAATCAAAATGTATGCAACGCTTTCCATAGCAGAAGTTTCCTGACAACGCAACCACAACTAAAGTCTAACAATAAGTGGTAAAGAGGACATCAACTCCATTCTCAACAAACTAGAGACGCATTGTTTCCCCTTTACCACCTACCCTCGAAGGTTAAATCTGCTCAGCCCGACGAGAAGAGCGATCGCCCACCTTCTGATAGAAGCCCCACTCCACTTGCTCTGGAGACAAATCTGGGTCGATCCCTGCAAACACATCCCGGAAGATGGTACGAGAACCATGCCAGATATGACCAAAGAAGAACAGGAGTGCAAACACTACATGTCCAAAAGTAAACCAACCCCGTGGACTGGTTCGGAAAACCCCATCCGAATTCAATGTTTCCCGGTCAAACTCAAAGGGTTCACCCAACTGAGCAGCCCGTGCATAGCGCTTGACTAAGGCCGGATCAGTAATGGACTGACCATCCAACTTGCCACCATAGAAGTTAACGGTCACTCCAGCCTGCTCGAAACTGTACTTGGACTCAGCCTTACGGAAAGGAATATCAGCGCGAACGACATTATCCTTATCAACCAGCACAACGGGGAAATTTTCAAAGAAGTTGGGCAACCGCCGGACAAACAACTCACGTCCAGCACTGTCTTTGAAAACAGGATGCCCTAGCCATGCCTGGGCAATCCCGTCGCCTTTATTCATCTGACCTGTACGAAATAACCCACCCTTAGCGGGACTATTACCCACGTAGTCATAGAAGGCCAGCTTCTCGGGAATTTGCTCGTAGGCCTGCTGAATCGTTGCCCCTTCAGCCAGACTGGTTTGCACTCGGCGCTCAATTTCTTGTTGGAAGTAGCTGCTATCCCACTGATAACGGGTCGGCCCAAACAACTCAATGGGAGTCGTAGCGCTGCCGTACCACATCGTACCGGCAACCACAAACGCTGCAAAGAACACCGCTGCAATACTGCTGGACAAGACAGTTTCAATATTCCCCATCCGCAGCGCCTTGTAAAGCCGTTCGGGTGGACGAACACTTAAGTGAAACAGACCCGCAATAATCCCAACAATGCCAGCGGCAATATGGTGAGCCACAACCCCTCCCGGATTGAAGGGATTAAACCCAGCAGGCCCCCACTCAGGGGCAACTGGCTGAATACTTCCCGTCAGACCATAGGGATCAGAAACCCACATCCCAGGCCCAAACAAACCCGTTAGGTGGAATGCGCCAAACCCAAAGCAGAGTAGTCCCGAAAGAAATAGGTGAATCCCAAACATCTTCGGCAAATCCAAAGCGGGTTCGCCGGTTCGAGCATCGGTAAACAGTTCTAAATCCCAGTAGACCCAGTGCCAGCAGGCAGCCAGGAACAATAAACCAGAAAGAACAATGTGAGCCGCAGCAACCCCTTCAAATGACCAAAAACCAGGGTCAACGCCCGTTTCACCCGTAATGCTCCAGCCACCCCAGGAACCCGTTACACCCAAGCGCGCCATGAAGGGCAACACGAACATGCCTTGCCGCCACATGGGGTTAAGAACAGGGTCACTAGGATCAAAAATTGCTAGCTCGTACAATGCCATTGAGCCTGCCCAACCTGCCACCAGTGCGGTGTGCATCAGATGGGTGGCGATTAACCGCCCTGGATCATTAATCAGGACGGTGTGAACTCGGTACCAGGGTAGTCCCATTGACTACGCTCCTCCTTGCTAAAGCTCTAATTCGACACCTTTATAAGCATTCTATTAAGTCAGGGGATCCAGGTAAATTGCTAAACCCAGATCTTTGCGCTGATTCAGACAACCTCAAACCATCGATCAACTCTGACAAATTGCAGCGATCGCGGCTCTCACATCTATTTGACAGGTTGCCTGCCAAAATGAAAATGTATAACAAAGTGTAACTAGTGTTAAAAGCCAAAGCAAGTGAACGATACGTTTCACAACACTTAACTTTTATCGACGGCCGATCCTCTGATGCTCTGAATCTGGCTCGTTTTTCGTCGAACTCGCCAAATATCAGGGCACTCTATATAGTAGTAGTAACCTAACCTGAGCAATCAATCACCCGGTGAACGAACGATGACTGTTATTAAGTTTCTTAAGGAAAATAAGGAAGCCGTTGTAGCGGATGGTGCCAATCTGCGATTCAAGGCGCTGGAAAATGGAGTAGACCTTTACACCATGATGGGCAAAATGATGAACTGTGGTGGTTATGGTCAATGTGGCACTTGCCTGGTGGCGATCGCAGAAGGCTATGAGAATCTTTCTCCCCGCACCGTTGTCGAAGAGCAAAAACTAAAGCGTAAGCCCGGTAATTTTCGGCTAGCCTGCCAAACCCTGGTCAATGGAGATGTGACCGTCATTACCAAGCCCAAGCCAGAGGTGGACGGCAAAGATGTACCGGCTCCCCTTGAGAATACGACTATGACAGAAGCCGCGACGGACGAAGCCAGAGTTGCGTAGAATTGTGGGTTGAATCGAACCGTTGCGCGGGCAGGGTCATGAATAGCAGGATGGGCTTTATTCAGGATGTTTTTTATTAGAGCTTAAAGTATCGCTTTAGTCAGAAAGCTTAGGACAAAACCAGGTGCTCAAACGTCAATGCTGATTAGGCTTGCTGACTCACAGTTGCCCTGTTTCTCAGGCCGACTGCTCTAACGACTCAGCAGGCCCCTATCTTGTCGTCGGATTTAAGCCCTGTCCTTAAGCTGTTGACGGGATGACTCGACGGCTCTTTGCAGTGCATCGGGTAGCCACTTGTCGTACTGAGGGTACACAGGCAGGCGGGGAGTTAGTTGCCATCCATGTATCCCTAATTGTTGGGTCAGATCGACGTGATCGGGGTGAGGATAGTCGGGATTGACTTCATCCAGGGGGCCAATGCCCCCCAGGTCTCTAGCTCCAGCTTTTAGACAAGCAATCAACTCTGGTACGGAGACCAGATTGGGCGGAATTTGAATGGTGATTTCAGGGGGTAGCAGCTCGCGGGCGATCGCCACTAGTTCGATCAAATCCTGGCCGCCAAAGGCAGTGCCTGCAAAAGTTTCTTGACTGCCGGGATGATAGGGTTGCAAAATCACCTCCTGAATGTGGCCATATTGGCAGTGAACCTGGGCGATCGCCTGCAGTGTTTCCTGGCGATCGATCGCTGTTTCACCAATACCCAGCAACAGCCCAGTCGTGAAAGGAATCTTTAATTTGCCTGCCTGAACCAGTTGCTGCAAACGGAGCGCGGGAAGTTTGCTGGGGGCATGACGATGTACCGCAGTTTGAAGGGTGGGGGTCAGTTGTTCCAGCATCAGCCCCATTGAAACATTGACCTGCTTCAGTTGCGCCATCTCCGCCAGACTAAGGGGGCCAGCATTCGTATGGGGTAAAAATCCCATTTCCAGGGCGAGTCTGCAAATTTCATAGATCTGTTGCAACCAGGAGGTTCGGCGAGGACTCTGGGGATGGACTTCCCCGCTGAGTACCAAAATTTCAATTACTCCCTGGGTTTGCAGGGCTTTTAGCTTTTCCCTAGCCGCTGTCAGCGAGAGCCAGGGACTGTTTCCGGGTTCGGCTCGAAAGTTACAGTAGGTACAGCGGTTAAAGCATTCGTAAGTAGGCACTAGCGTATAGGCAGGACTATAAGTAACCGTCCGAGCGCTCACCGCTAGAGGCACCGTGGTCATCCTATTGTAGGCTGTAGAAGTTATGTGAGGTCTGGGTGTACGAGTCAAGGTTAGGACGGAGTATAGGGGTGAGAAACTTTCAGCGTTTTGCCTGGATTTTACTTTGGCTAGAGTGCCATATGAGGGATAAAAAATAGGGATAAAAACAATTGCAGGTGAATTATGTAGCGCTTTGGTCATCAAGCTTAGGACAAAACTAAGCGCTCAGACATTGATGCTGGGCAGGTTTTCTGACTCACGGTCGCGATGTTTCCCACGGCGATCGCTATACTGTGAGCTACGTTCTACGGACCGGCTATGCCAACGACGATCCTCCGCCCAAAGTTAGCAAGGGAGGATTATCGAATCGAGATGTTATTTCACGCCAATTCCCTAAAACATCCACTCTACAAAGATGCCGACCCGACTATCTTTACGAAAGCGCGAGTTTTGCTTTTGAATCTCTGCGCTGAGGCGCAGGTTGCGGGTCAAGGCGTAGCCTGCGGAAAGGGTCGTTATCCCAGTTTCTCCCTCGCCACCAGGGGAAACCCAACTCTGGCTGAGGGACAGATCGGCTGCGCCTGTGCGGGAAGGCGTCAGCAACAGCTTGACCCCGAGGTTAACACCATCGGTCGTGTAAAGTGGGGTTTCTAGCCGGCGGTAGCCAATCTGCGGGGCTAGGTTGACAATGCTTCCCAGGGGCAAAACATAGTAACGCAAATCGGCTCCCCAACTGGTGCGATCGCCCGTAAATGCTGCTTCGTAATTGGCGCTCAGGGTTAACCCCGTGCGTTTAATAAAAATGTCTTCAACCCCCACATTCCAGCCGCTCTCCTGGTCTGTGGAGGGAAACTGAGCATACCCCAGGCGGAGCCGGGTGCGAAAACTCGGATCGGTGCGAATTTCTGCAGCAATGTCAGGGGGATGGGTCAGCCAGCGGCGTAACAGTGGGCTTCGCTGAATCATTTGAGGATCGAGATCAAGAGGATTGGCACCGCCAGCAGGGGCATCACCGTTAACGGTCGTCATTGGAGAAACTGATCCTGACCCCGCCAGGGATTCAGTGGGTTCAACGGGTTGATCAGACTCGACGGCCACCACGCCAGATGGCCCCAACAAAACCAGGTTACCAAATTCCCAAATCAAGCAAAGTATGACGAACCGTCCCAACCTGCCGATCAATCTGGGATATCCTCGTCGCCTTTGAAACAGGGTAAATGCGTTGGCACGATTACCCAAAAAATGCTGGCTATCCATCCCCACACCATGACACCTCCTCAGTTTCGCACATAAAAATTGGCTTCGTCAGAAACGAAGCCAATTGCATCCAAGGATTCACACAGGATGGGTATAAAAGTTAGCGCACCGAGCCAGCAACAGCCGTCATGTCAATTGGCTTCATCAGGTAAAGCCGCAATAGGGTCAACCCATTTGATAGATAGTAGGGCAACTTTTGCAGGAACTGAATGGGCTTCGGAGTGCTGGAGTTGGCGATCGCCGTCAACTGCTCATTGTTTTTCACACACACTTCAAGACGCTCATAGAACTTGGGGTTTTGAACATCTAGAATGACCGGAAAGACCTTCGCTGATGTTTCGTTGGTCTTTTCAATAACATACTTGTCGTATTCCCGAGCATCCAACCCCAGGGAAGCATAGAAATCTTTCCGCTGCACATCATTCAAATACATGGTGGCAAACACGGAAAGTAGAAAGAAGCGACACCAGAGTTTGGCTTTCCAGTCATTCAGAAATTGGGGCTGTGCCCGCATGATGGCATCAAAAAAGTCGCCATGGCGGTTTTCGTCCTGGCACCAATTCTCAAAGAAGCGGAAAATCGGATAAATCCGATTCTCAGGATGAGACTCGAGATGACGGAAAATCGTAATGTAACGCCAGTAGCCAATCTTCTCAGACAAATAGGTGGCATAGAAGATAAACTTTGGCTTAAAGAAGGTGTATTTGCGGCTCTTCGTCAAAAAGCCCAGATCCAACTGTAGGTTAAAATCTGACATCGCTTTGTTGAGAAAACCCGCATGACGAGCTTCATCCCGCGACATCAGGTTAAAGCACTCGGCTAATAGGGGACTTTTATTTTTTAAGCGACGACCCAACTCCTTATACAGTAAGAAGCCAGAAAACTCAGCCGTGCAGGAGCGCTCTAAGAATTCGATAAAGAGCTGACGTGTTTCTCCATCAATGTGATCCCAGGATTGCTCAAACTCAGCATCGCGTACAAAGTGATGCCGGTTATAGTCGGCCCGGAATTCTTCCAGGATGGCTCTCAACTCATCTTCATTAACGGAAATATCCATCCGCTCCATTTCATCAAAGTCAGTGGTGTAGAAGCGGGGAGTCAGGATAGTTTCTTTCGCAGGGGCTTTAATCCCTGGACGGAGTTCTTCAAAACCGGGCTTTTTAAGGGAATCTACCATGAGTCAATCTATCGTCTCTTAATACCGTGAGGGTATCGAAGGAAGAAACCGCTAGCTGAGAAAAGTCAGCGGCTCTACGCGATCGCTACGCTTTTCAGTCTACCAAGCTCACCGGATGGTTTAGCACCTCAACTGTTAAGAGTTGCAACAGGGTGTAAGTCTTTATAACAAGGCGATCGCAAATCTCTGACGGACCCTGCCCAAATTAAAATTGAGTCCTTATTATAGGAGACACGATCATAGGAAAGACGCCCTCCACAGATTGCTCTTATGAACAACGCCGGTACCGCTTACGTTCTATGGCTAGGGATTTTGCTGGGCGTGGGTGGTTTGCATCGCCTGTACAACGGTAAGATCTTTTCTGGGTTGATTTGGCTTTTTACCTACGGTTTATTTGGGTTTGGTCAACTGTTCGATTTACTGCTTATTCCTGGCATGACGGAGGAGCACAACGCTCGCTGGCGACAACGCCACGGGCTACCCGCTGCCAGCGCTATGGCAATGTCTGCCGAGGTGCAGCGAGTAGTGCCCCTAGAGGCTCCCAGGGAAGAGTTGATGGTGCAACTACTAAAAGCGGCAGAGGCGAGAAACGGTAAGCTCTCGGTCACACAAGGGGTGTTAGACACTGGTGCCGGTTTCTCGGAGGTTGAACTGGCTTTGCGAGAAATGGTACGACGACGCTACGTCCAGGTTGCTGGAGATGGCAGCAAAGCAGTGATTGTGCCAGAGTTGAAACCGGCGTCAGAGAGTTTGATGCTGCAATTAATCAAAGCGGCAATGGAGCGTGAAAATCGCCTATCGGTGACCCAGGGAGTCCTAATCACAGGTGCGGACTTTGCAGCGGTTGAGGCAACCTTACAGGAAATGGTCAGCACTGGGCATGTAGATGTGACTAATGATCCGGAGACGGGGGTTGTCTTTTATGAGTTTCATGAGCTTTGATTGAGAGCACCTTTGAAAGGCATCTAGTGGTTAAAACCGCAACTCTACTCGGACTTCAGCCAATCAGGAGTTGCTGTCGCTGGCATTAGTTGATTCGGTTTTTGTTGTGGCGCTGGCTTTGTAGGAATGCTTTGAGAAATCAGCAAGGCAACTCTACGAAGCATCTTTTTGTGCAGGTTTGGTTATTCAGGTGGCGGCACATTCAGCAGTCGGTTAACTGCATGAGCGACTTGTTGCACAGACTGGATAAAAAATGCACGTTGAATCGTGGTTACTGTATCGCTGGCCTGATGGTAATGGGGGTTCCTCAGGTTAGCAGTGTCGGTGACCATGACGGCACCAATGTTTTGGGCCCAAAAGGGGGCATGGTCACTGCGGAGCACATCGGGAGTGAAGACTCCTTTAAAGGGAACAGGTATAGTGACAATTGGCGGTGCTGCGGGCAAATTGGCAAAAGCCCCCAACAGTTGTGGGTGTTCTTGATCTCCCACAACGGCCAGAAAATCCCCCACATTGCTAGGTGGAGTAACGGGCATGCCCTGGGGATAGGTTTGACAGCCTGGCTGGTCGCAAGCGTAACCCAACATCTCTAGGTTAATGACACCGATGATGTCATTAAGGTTTTGGGGCTGGGCGGTGTAGGCAATGCTGCCCAGAAGACCCTGCTCTTCCTGATCAAAAAGGATAATTTCAAGGTTATGGGCTGTTGCGCGATCGCCCCAAAGTCGCGCGACTTCTAGCGCGGCGGCAACCCCAGTAGCGTTGTCATCGCTGCCGGGGGAGCCAGGGAAGGAATCGTAGTGAGCCACCACTAGCAAGCGCGGATGGTGAGGCTGAGCTTGAGGTCGAGTTGCAATGAGGTTGACTCCCCCCCGGTCAAATAATTGGCGACGGACTTGCCAGCCATAACGGGTCAGCGTTTCGGTGATGTAGGTACGAGCCAGTTGGCGATCGCCCGGCTGAAAGCGTTCAAAACTCAAGCGCTCCAGGTTTTGCCAGAGTTCTGAAGCGTTGACTAAAGGGGTGGCGACGGGCTGTGGAACCGCGATCGATTGGGTAGAGGCGATTGGCACTGGAGGAGAAATCGATTTTGGCAGCGGTTGACAAGCACCCCCTAGGCCAATTGCCAGCCCCAGGGCCAGTAACCACCTCCACAGAGATTTCACCATCTTTTCCATTGCCAACGATTCCTACTCTGCGAGCTACGCGATCGAGACCAATTCCCTAACGCGGCAAGCCTAGCAGAGTCGTAGTCCCCTAGTAGGGAATAAAAGCCCCCACTCTAAGCCGCTTCATGCTCTACCCTGAAAACATTGGCATAGAGGCTGGCAACAACCTGCTGCCCCTGTTGCGTTAGGGATAAGTGCTTCAACGCTGGCTGAATATAGGGATAAACCCCAGCCCAGAAGAACTGAGCATAGTTGCGCCGTAAATCTCCTGGATTGCGATAACCCAGTACCCGATTCGTGCCAGTTTCTTCAAACTCATAGAACAGGGATGAGATTTTTTTCAGGTAGCGTGGATCGCTCATTTGCCCGATCAGGTCAGACGCTCTGACTAGTCCAGGATAATCGGTCGTATCCTGATGGTCTTCTTTCGCAGGGATAGGAAAACGAGTCAGCTCAATATTCTTTTTAATCACTTCGGTATCGATCAACTTATGCCCACCAAAGCGCTCATCGATAAATAGCTTACCTCGATCCACATGGTAGGGCGTAAGCGCCGCATCGGTTGCGCCTGCAGGCAAAGTGATGCTTTTGCCATCTACTCCAGTGGCACAGATATTTCCCCGATCCTGGCGGCATACTCCCCGCACGTAGCCAATGTCATGGCAGGCGAGGGAGATCATAAAGTGGAGCCAATCTTCAGGGGTTACCCTGCCTTCGCGAATATGCTTACCCCGCAACACTTCCTGACCTACCAGAGTGACTAGAATCGTATGCTCAGTGTCGTGGTAGAGAGCATCGCTGTTAGCAATATTTTCTAGCGCCATACTACCGGCCCAGGCAATGATATCGGCGTAGTCGGCTTTGAGGTTGCCATAGGTACGTTGATAACCGGCCTTAAGCTGCGGCACAAAAGCATCAATCAAAATTTCTGTTGCATTAAACATGGGCATCCTCCAATAACCGAGGGAACACTGCGGGGCTGGACAGTAATGGTAGCTGGGTAGATTTACCTCAGGCCTTTTCCTAGGACTAGGTTTGCCCTGAAACTTTAGCCAAACCCAGATATTGACGTTGTGTAGAGGAAAAATAACTGGTTGCAAACCAGGTTTGGTCGAGGTTTCATTTTATCGAGAGCACACCCTGACTTCTGAAGTTAAATAAGGCTTGAAACGTCTGGTTGCTGCTTCTACTTGAATATGCCCTTTAGCTACAGGTATCAGGGGTGATTTTTCTGGAAAAGAAGTGTGATTTTGAGAGACCCAAGAAGTGATTTTCCTGGAGCTTATCTGTGAGCAGAATAGAGCATTGCGGTGATGCGCAGGAGAAGTCTCTCGTGATTCCAGTCACACAGTTGTGGTCTAGATTGAATGTGCTGCAGGTCGCTGATTAGAGTGAGGTGTGATCGGGCTAGCACCCCCATAACTCCTCTATAACTAATGTTAAGTCTGCCTACTTTAGAAATCAGGATTTTATAAGGAATAGGGGGTTTACAACCTGAACGT
>Ga0272446_1004958_pt1 | contig 15164 bp, 12 predicted proteins | sample YNPCB0061_FD_194587 | JGI IMG/M metagenome (GOLD analysis project Ga0272446, IMG submission 194587) | Hot spring microbial mat communities from Yellowstone National Park, WY, United States - YNP-CB-006-1 | ecosystem: Environmental > Aquatic > Thermal springs > Hot (42-90C) > Sediment | place... | reverse complement strand
CTTCTGGCTTCTGACTTCTGGCTTCTGACTTCTGGCTTCTGACTTCTGGCTTCTGACTTCTGACTTCTGGCTTCTGACTTCTGCCTCCTGCCCCTACATATTCCTTCGATATTTTCCACCGACGGCATACAGGGCATTGGTGATCTGCCCGAGCGAGCACACCCGGACCGTATCCATCAGTTCCGCAAAGATATTGCCGCCGTTCAAGGCCACCTGCTGAAGCTTGCGGAGGGCTGCCGGCGCTTCGGCCGCATGTCGCTTCTGAAATTCGGCAAGCCGACGCAGTTGGCTTTCCTTTTCTTCTTCCGTAGCTCTGGCCAGCTCGATATCGTCGCTCAGCTCATCACCGGTGACATTGGGATCTCGGAACGTATTGACTCCGACGATGGGATATTCCCCGGTATGCTTGAGGGTTTCGTAATAGATGGATTCTTCCTGAATCTTGCTTCGCTGGTAGCCGGTTTCCATCGCACCGAGAACACCGCCCCGTTCCGTGATGCGGTCGAATTCCGAAAGGACAGCTTCCTCGACAAGCTGGGTCAGCTCTTCCACGATGAAGCTTCCCTGATTCGGGTTTTCGTTCTTGGCAAGGCCCCATTCCCGATTGATGATGAGCTGGATGGCGAGGGCTCGCCGAACGGATTCTGTCGAAGGCGTGGTGATGGCCTCGTCGAAGGCGTTGGTGTGCAAGCTGTTGCAGTTGTCGTAGATGGCGCACAGGGCCTGCAGGGTGGTGCGGATATCGTTGAACTGGATGTCCTGGCTGTGGAGGGACCTTCCCGAGGTTTGGATATGGTACTTGAGCATCTGGGAGCGGTCACATCCCTTGTACTTGTATTTCATCGCAATGGCCCAGATGCGCCGCGCCACCCGGCCGATCACCGTGTACTCGGGATCCATGCCGTTCGAGAAGAAGAAGGAGAGATTCGGGGCAAAACTGTCGATCGGCATGTTGCGGGATAGGTAGTATTCGACATACGTGAACCCGTTCGACAGGGTGAGGGCCAGCTGGGTGATGGGATTGGCGCCGGCCTCCGCAATGTGGTAGCCGGAAATCGACACGGAATAGAAGTTTCGGACCCGGTTTTCGATAAAGAATTGCTGGATATCCCCCATCATTTTGAGGGCGAAGTCGATCGAAAAAATGCAGGTGTTCTGCCCCTGGTCTTCTTTCAGGATATCGGCCTGAACCGTACCGCGAACGTTCGAGAGCACATCCGCTCGAATCTTCGCCGCCTCGTCGGCAGACGGTTCCCGCCCGGTTTCAGCTCGGAATTTATCGAGCTGCTGATCGATGGCCGTATTCATGAACATGGCGAGCATGATCGGAGCAGGGCCGTTGATCGTCATGGAAACCGATGTATTGGGCGAGCACAGATCAAAGCCGCTGTAGAGAATTTTGACGTCCTCGAGGGTGCAAATGCTCACCCCGGAAGTACCGATTTTGCCGTAAATGTCGGGTCTTCGGTCCGGGTCATATCCATAGAGGGTTACAGAGTCGAAGGCTGTGGAGAGCCGTTTGGCCTCCGATGCCGCAGACAGCAGTTTGAAACGACGGTTGGTTCTGGCGGGATCGCCTTCGCCCGCAAACATCCGGGTGGGATCCTCGCCGACACGTTTCATCGGAAACACCCCGGCCGTATAGGGAAAACGACCGGCCACATTTTCCTCTCGCATCCAGCGGTAGATTTCTCCGGGATCCGTAAATCCGGGAATGGCTACCTTCGGAATTTTTTGATGGGACAGCGACTTCGTGTAGAGCGGCACACGAACGTCTCTTCCCCGAACCTGATAAACCAGCTCGTCTTTCCGGTAAGCATCTCGAATATGGTCCCATTCCCGCAGCAAGGCTTCGGTTTCGGGTTCGACGGCCTTTCTGGCTTCGGCAACGGCATCCCGCAGCTTGGCCAAGAGCTCATCCCGGTCGCCATCGATGGCCGAACCGAGTTCTTTCATGGCTTCTTCCAAATGCCATACCTTTCGTACGGCAGCAGCCTGTTGTTTGGTTTTCTGATGGTATTCCCGGATCGTATCGCTGATTTCCGACAGGTAGCGGGTTCTTTCGGGCGGAATGATGATGGTTTTGGACGAAGAGGTTTTGGCGGCCGGACGTTCGAGCCGCGTCTCAAAGCGGGTGCCGCATTTGGCGTTGAGGGCATCGAGAATGCCCTGATACAGCGCGGTGACCCCGTCGTCATTGAACCGGGAGGCAATGGTGCCGTAGACGGGCATGTCTTCCGGCATCTTGTCCCAGGCCTTTCGGTTGCGCTGCACCTGCTTGCGTACATCCCGGACCGCATCCTCACCGCCCCGTTTCTCGTACTTGTTGACGACGATGATGTCAGCAAAATCGAGCATGTCGATTTTTTCCAGCTGACTTGCAGCGCCGAATTCCGCAGTCATGACATACATGGACAGATCCGTCAGATCGACGATGTGGGAGTCTCCCTGGCCGATCCCAGCCGTTTCCGAAATGATGAGATCGAAGCCGACGATCTTGAGGGCCTGAAGGATTTCTGCAAGTGCGTCCGGAATTTCGGTATGGGATTTTCGGGTGGCAAGCGACCGCATGTATACCCGAGCGTCTCCGATGGCGTTCATGCGAATTCGATCGCCAAGGAGCGCCCCACCGGTTTTCCGACGGGATGGATCGCAGCTCACAATGGCGATATGTACATGGTCCAAATCGTGCAGCATTCGCAGGATGAGCTCGTCGGTGAGAGAAGACTTACCGGCTCCGCCGGTTCCCGTAATACCGACGATCGGCACCGGTTTGGGAATCGTTTTGGATCGAATCCGGGCAAGCAGCCGCTCGAGCTTCTCGGGGTCTGTTGCTTTGGCTTCTTCAATGGTTGTGATCAAATTGGCGATGGCATTTTTGTTTTCCGGTGTAAGCGCTTCCAGATCGAAATCCCCATCCCGGACGGTCGAAAAATCCATTTTGCGGACCATGTCGTTGATGATCCCCTGAAGACCCATTCGGGCGCCGTCTTCCGGAGAGTAGATTTTCGTCACACCGTACGCCTCGAGTTCCTTGATCTCGAAGGGTACGATGACGCCTCCGCCGCCTCCGAAGATTCGGATGTGGGACGCCCCTCTTTCCCGCAGCAGATCGACCATGTATTGGAAGAATTCCATGTGGCCGCCCTGATAACTCGATACGGCAATTCCTTGGACATCTTCCTCGATGGCGGCGTCTACGATTTCTGTGACGGACCGGTTGTGTCCGAGATGAATGACCTCGACACCGGTGTCCTGAAGAATCCGGCGCATGATGTTGATGGCTGCGTCATGCCCGTCGAAAAGGGATGTGGCGGTAACGACCCGTATGTGGTGTTTGGGGGTGATGGGTTGGGTTTCGAAACTCACGCGTCCTCCTTTGGCTGCGTGCAGCCGCTTGCATTCGATTGTTCGAGTGATCACTCAGTTCATCATTCGTATGACGGTTCAGAGATTTAATAGACATCAATTCTTTTTAGGATACTTCAACCCAAGGATCAGTCGGGTTTGCATGGCGATGTAATCTTCAATGCTGTAATGCCTGGCCAGAAACCACCTGCGAAACGTCCACATGTGTCCGAGAACGGTAATGTTGTGGGCCGCAAGCTCGATCGTCTGGTCGTCCATTTCGGGCAAATCTCCGGAAGCGATCAATCTGGCGAGGATTTCGACGAAAAGGCCGGTGATCATGACCTCGTTTTCGAGGACTTTCTTTCGCCAATTGGGTGGAAGGGACTGGGTTTCCTGATAGATGAGCAGGATGTGGTCGCTCATGCGGTGACACACCAGAAAATACTCCCGAATGGCTGCAGCGAGCGCGTTTTTGGCTTCCGTTGCCTGAGAAAGGGCATCGGTGACGCTGCGGATCATTTCCTGGTGGATGGCATCACAAACAAGATACAGGATGTCTTCTTTGGACTTGACGTATTCGTACAAAGAACCTATGGAGAACCCCGCAGCCGATGCAATTTGACGCGTGGTGGTTTTGTGAAAACCGTTTTCGATGAAAAGCTCTACGGCTGCATCGATGATCTGTCTGCGACGCTTCTCGACGAGGTCCGGATTCTTGACAAGGGTTGGAACGTCTTTGGTGATGATGTTGCGGCTGCTCATATGGGTTGTTCCATCATGCAAACCACCTGAGGTGGTAAAAGAAGCGCCGGGGTTGAAGGCAGTAACCTGAACGAGCGCTCAGTCGTGTTTCGTTTTCCTATCACGGGGCAAAATTGTTTGTCAAGCATATATTCTTTCCTGGGAGTTCCGGATGACCCGTCTATCGATCGTTGATGATTTGAAGCGTACAGATCCTTTCGAAATCCTCGATGACAAGGTTTTGGAAGATGTCGCCCGACAAACGGAAGTCAAAACGTATGGGGCAGGGGATTACGTTTTCCGGCAGGGGGATGTCAGCCTGGACCGGCTCTTCGTGATCCGATCCGGCCTTGTAGAGATCACGGTTTCAAACGACAGAGGCGTGGAAACCGTTGTCGGATTGCGCAAGCCCCACGATTTTTTCGGCGAGACGGTGGTGCTCTCCCAGCAGCGGTATCCCGGTTCTGCAAGGGTCAAGGAAGAAACGACCTGCCTTCTGATCAAGCGAAGGACATTGGAGGGCCTGATTTACAGCTATACCGATTTTTCGAGCTTTTTCAGCGCCCTGTTGGCGGAGCGCATGCGCATGCTCTACGAGGGCATGGTCGAGGAGCATTCCTACGATTCTTACAGCTGTGCTGAATCGCCCTTGTTCCGGAAACGGGTCAGCGAAATCATGTCCTATCCCGTCATCACCTGCCGGCAGGAGGATTCGGTGACGGATGCCGCCCGTACCATGATGGAGCGGGATATCAGCGCCATCGTCGTGTTGGACCGCAACCGCAAACCCTGCGGCATCCTGACGGAAAACCACCTGGTCCGCCATTTGATTGCGGAGAGAAGCTACGATATCCAATCCTGCAAGGTGGGGCAGGTGCTGAACAGCAAGGTCGTGTCGATTCATCCGGAGGCCTTCATCGGGCAGGCTCTCGTATCCATGATTCGCAACAAGACCAAGCATCTGGTCGTCATCGAACGCAACGATTTGGTCGGCATCGTGACAATGGTCGATCTGATCAAATCGAGGAGCACCGGCCAGCTTCTGTTGTCCCATCATATCGAAAATCAACAATCCATTCAGGGGTTGACTGCCATCGGTCAGGAGGTGGACAACATCCTGCATACCCTGGTGAACGAGCGGGCTTCCATCACCGAGATCCTCGATGTGATGACGGAGCTCCACGACCGGATGAACCAGCGGGTTCTCGAACTTTGCGAAGAACGCATGCGCAGGGAAGGGTTTGGCCCGCCCCCGGTGGCCTACTGCTGGATCAATATGGGCAGCGCCGCACGGGGAGAGCAAACCTTAAGGACCGATCAGGACAATGCCTTGATCATCGCCGATCATCCACATGAGGCATCGCAGGAGGTGAACCGCTATTTCGCACGGTTTGCCGAAATCGTGAACCAAAGCCTCAGCGATTGTGGCTTTGCCGCGTGTCCCGGCGACGTGATGGCCGTCAACCCGAAATGGCGCAGGACGCTCTCCGGATGGATGCTGGCCGTCGACGAATGGATGCATTCTGTGGATCAGGACGATATTCGAAGTCTGACCATCCTGCTCGATTACCGCCCCGTTTTCGGTCAGCGTTTTCTTGCCGAAAAATTGTGGGAATATGTTTTCGCCGAAATACGCAAATCGATTTCCGCCGGCCATGTGCTGGCTCGCGATGACAAGACGTTTCGAATTCCGGTCTCGTTTCTCGGAACGTTCATTACGGAAAAGAGCGGCCCTCACAAGGATGAAATGAATTTAAAAACGGCCGGTATCGTGCATTTGGTCAACGGCATCCGGTTGCTGGCCCTGAACCAGTCGATCAGCGAACCATCGACACTGGAACGGTTGAAGCTGCTCGAAAAAAGCGGGGCATTGAATCGAGATGATGCCGATCTCTTCCGAACGAGTTTCGAAGCCCTGATGATGCTCAAGCTTCAGGCCAATCTGAAAAAGATTGCTCAAGGAAAACCAGCCGACAATTATATCGATCCGTACAGCCTGCGCAAGCGGGAGCGGATGATGCTGAAAGATGCTTTGAGCGGTGTCGCCATCCTCCAGAAAATGATTACGCGGGAGTTCAACGTTCCCTGGCTGCAGTTTTTCAGCTAACAGGCGGTCGAAAGAGGGGCACAGGATGTGCCCCTACACGCCCTCGCGCCTTATCCCCCCATACCTTCTACAATATCCAACATAACGCACTGAATTTGTTTTTGATAATGCTGAATATCATTTAATTTTTAATCGGTCTCAAAAAATGTTTGACTTTCATCGGGGTTTTGATTTAAAGAATGGACCAAGAAATTTGACTGAGCGCTCGTTCAGAATGCGTTTGGTGGGGGACAAAAGATCATTGGTGGATTCTCGAAGGAACCGAAACTTCCTCATACCGAATCCGATGTATGGAAGCTTCGGCGAAAAAGCGGGTTGTTGGCGATCACAAACGAATCAGAAAGGAGAAGCGATGAGTCAGGAACACAACATGATGGATTACGACAAAACCTATGCAGAATTCAAATGGGAGGTGCCGGAATACTACAATTTCGCAGGAGACGTCATCGACAAATGGGCCAAGGATCCCGACAAGCTTGCGATGTGGTGGGTGGATGACTTCGGCAACGAAGCCAAGAAAACCTTTGCCGATATCAGCAAGGCTTCGAAAAAACTTTGCAATGTATTGGCACAAAACGGTGTGAAGCGGGGGGATGTCGTCATCGTCATTCTGGGTCGTTACATCGAATGGTGGGAACTGTTCACGGCCTGTATCCGTATGGGCGCCGTCATCGCTCCCGGTACCGCTCAGTTGACATCGAAAGACCTCGAATACCGCGTCAATACGGCCAAGGCGGTCTGCTTTGTTACGGACAATGCCAATGCCGGAAAGCTTGATGCCATTGCGGACAAATGCCCCACGCTGAAATGCAAGATCGTCGTCGGCGGAAAGCGGGATGGCTGGTTGAGCTATACGGACGCGGTCAACGCCGCATCCGATCAGTTCGAAACCGCCAAAACGAAGCATGACGAGGAAGCCATCGTCTACTTTACCTCCGGGACCGTCGGTTTCCCGAAAATGGCTCTGCACACCCACACGTCCTATCCGCTCGGTCATTATGTCACGGGTACATTCTGGCTCGATCTCAAGCCGACCGATCTGCACTGGAACATTTCCGATACGGGGTGGGCCAAGGCGGCCTGGTCCAGCTATTTCGGCCCCTGGCAATGCGGCGCAGCCCTCTTTGTTCACCACACCGACCGCTTCGATCCCAAGAAAACCCTCGAACTCCTCGCCAAATATCCCGTCACCGTCATGTGCGGTGCTCCGACCATCTATCGCATGCTCGTTCTGCAGCCGCTCTCCGATTACAAGTTCCCGACGCTTCGCCACTGTGTGGGCGCCGGCGAACCGCTCAACCCCGAAATCATCGAAGTCTGGAAGAAGGCCACCGGCTGCACTATCCGAGACGGCTACGGCCAGACCGAAACGGTGTGTCTGTGCGGCAGCTTCCCGTGCATCGAACCCCGCTTCGGTTCCATGGGGAAACCCACCCCCGGCTTCGATCTTCAGGTCATCGACGACAACGGCAACATCGTTCCGCCGAACACCGAAGGAGACATTGCCATTCGGGTGAAGCCCAACCGTCCCCTCGGGCTTTTCAAGGAATACTGGAAAGAACCCGAAAGAACGGCTGCAGCCTTCAAAGGCGATTGGTACCTGACGGGTGACCGGGCCTATCGGGACGAAGACGGATATTTCTGGTTCGTCGGACGTGCGGATGACGTCATTCTGACTTCCGGTTATCGAATCGGTCCTTTCGAAGTGGAAAGCGCCCTGATCGAACATCCGGCGGTTGCCGAATCTGCAGTGGTTTCCAGCCCCGATGAAACCCGTGGTGAAGTCGTCAAGGCCTTCGTCATTCTGGCGCCCGGATATCAACCCAGCGATGCGCTGGCCAAGGAACTTCAGGAACACGTCAAGAAGGTAACAGCACCCTACAAATATCCCAGAAAGATCGAATTCGTCACCGCTCTGCCAAAAACCGTCAGCGGCAAGATCCGTCGTGTCGAGCTTCGCAATGCAGAGTGGGGCCGCAAGTAACCCCGTTCTTCTCCTCCGGCTGCTGCAGGAAAAGACCTGCGGCAGCCCATTCCTCCCCAACCAACGGAAGGAGTTCATGCCATGAAGGAAGCTTTATACAAGAAAGAAATCTGGATCACGATCGTTTTCACGATTCTTCTGCTGCTGACGGGGCATTTCGCCTCGATTTTTGTTTTGTTTCCTGGGCTGAAAGGCGGAACGCTGTGGGGATTTCCGGTGGAGTACATCGTTCCGATTCTGATGGGGTGGTTCGGCATGATGGTTGTCTGTATCGCAATGGCGAAAGTCTGCAACCAATTCGACGATGAAATGGAAGCATACGCGAAAAGCCAGGGGCAGGACGTTTTGACCGACAAGTCGAAAGGAGGATTTTGATGGGTAGTGAATTTGCACTCCAAAACGTGTGGGTTGGCGTGATTGTCGTCGTCCTGCTGTTTGCCATCTGTTACGCCATCGGTTATTTCTCCGCAAAAATGACTACCAGTGAAGACGATTTCTATGCAGCCGGTTTCAAAATCGGTCCGGTCACCAACGGCCTCAGCATGGCCGCCACGTGGGCGAGTCTTGCCACCTTCCTGGGGGTCATCGCCTTGATCTCCAAAATGCAGGTACCTTTCGTGTACCTGTGGATCCAATGGTCCATTTCCATTCCGTTGTTGACCCTCTTGTATGGAACGAGTCTTCGCCGCATGAAGGCCTATACCCCCGGAACCTTCATCAAGGCCCGATACGGAAATGGTGCGACTCTGGTCATCGCCTGCTGGATGATCCTCATCATGGTCATGTATGCCCTCGGTCAGATGATCGGACTGGGGCAGGCATTCGAAATGCTCTTCGGCATTCCCTACAACATTGCACTGATTGTGGCCGGTATCGCCACCGTCGGCTATATCACCCTGGGCGGGATGTACGGTGCCTCCTACAATGCCGCTTTTCAGATGGTCATCATGACGGTCGCAATGATCGTTCCGATGGGCGCCATCATGAAGCAAATGGGTTCTTCGGGGTGGTGGTTTCCACCGCTGGCCTACGGGGATATGGTCCCGGCCATGCTGAAGGTCTTGCCGACGTTCTTCGACATGAAATACGACTTCCGATGGTATTTCGCCCTGATTCCGGCCTTCACCCTCGGGCCCGTGGCCCTGCCGCATCTGGCGATGCGGGTGTTCACCTCGTCGAGCGTCAAAAACGCCCGATGGGCGGTCGTGTGGTTTGTTCTGTTTCTTGGCTTGTTGTTCGCAGGAACCTATACCAGCGGTTTCGCCGGAAATTATTTCCAGGCCACAACGGGCAAAGCCATCGCGAAACCCGACCAGACCCTGTTGATCCTCAATGTCTTCTATAACCCCGTCTGGGTGGCTGCCTTCGTCATGGGCGGTGCACTGGCGGCCGGTCTTTCGACGGTCGGCGGCAACTTGATGGCCATCTCCGGGCTTGTCGGAAACGATATCCTGACGATCCTGGCTCCTCAAATGGATTCCAAAACCCGCGTCAAATGGGGATTTGTTGCACTGGGTCTCGGCGGCATCATCGCCGTTCTGCTGGCCTTCAATCCCCCGAAATTCCTGGTTACGAGCATTCTGTGGGCCTTCGGTTTGCTTGCCTCCACGGCCACCCCCGGCATTCTGCTGGGCGTATGGTGGAAAGAGGCCAACAAACTGGCTCTGATCGTATCTTCGACGATCTGCGGCGTGATCTATATCATCATCTCCCCGCACGTCTTGCCCTCCATCGTGGTCGGCAAGGGGGCAACCGCCGCCCTTGGGATGTCCGGTGGAATGGTGACCGTGCCGCTTTCGTTCACTCTCTTCATTTTCCTGTCCATCATCTTCAACCGGATTCCGGCCCTTCAGGCCTATGCACCGACACTGAAGGACAAGCAGGTCATCGACCGGATCCACGGTTGGGGAGATTACGACGAAACCCGGTACAACAGCCTTACCTGGCCGATCATTCTGGCCATTGTGTGCATTTTCATCACCATTTGGGGCCTTCAGCCTTGGAAATTCTGATCAAATGAGGCGATAACCGTTCGCAGTTCATGAATATGGCCGGTTCTCCCGATCGGGTGAATCGGCCATGTTGTTTGAGGAAATCGTGGCTCTATAACCTTGCGATTTTCCTATGACCATGATAGGGATGAGTGACAGGTGACGAGTGATGGGGTGGCGGGTAAGTTGCCGTGGAAACAGGAGTCAGGAGTCAAAAGTCAGAAGTCAGGAGACAGAAGTCAGTAGACAGAAGAAAAGCGGTTGACGTCTGTTGTTATGGATGGGGGTGGCGTCCCCGCCATGAGAAGTGATCGTGAAAATGCGCCAGCCCCCCAGCGATTCGGGTCAAGTTCGGCGTCCAGGCTATCGCCCATCCCCCATAGCCTTCTGTCTATAGCCCTATCGATTTACTGGATACGAACATGCCTTATCTGCATCATATGATCCGGGTGTTGCGCTTCGAAGAGTCCGTATATCGGGAAGTCATCACCCGCAACAAACTTTCGCTCTGGTATACCGCCCTCAATGTTTCCATGCTGGGTCTGCTCTACGGAGGAAGCAACGTTCTCTTTGCCGATACCATTTTGGCATCGCATGGGATCTACGAGCCGGTCGTTCCTCAGGTCAAAATCACCTTGCTGCTCATGGGGGTCTCCATTACCTTTCTTGTTCATGGCGCAGCAGCCCTATTTGCTTGGGTCTTCTGTCGAGGCATCGGCGGTTCGACCTTGTTCATGCCGGTGTATCTCGCCATCGGTATGGCCGCTGTTGCCTTCTGGCCGATGGCGCCCATCCTTTCGGCCGTACTAAGCAAATCCGGCGGGCAGGCCGCCTTCGGCTTGCTCTTCGTTACCCTCGCATACGGATTCATTGTCCTTTTTCACGCCGTCAAATCCGCATCCGGGCTGGCGCTGCCCCGAATGGTCATTGTATCGGTGATTCTCGTCATTTATATCATCAGCTTCATGTACCTCTGGGTCGGATAAATGATCGACACTCGAGCTGCCGACTTTACCATGCGCCGTCGTTGCTTCGTTTTGTCGGTACTTCTTGTCTTCTGGTGCGATCTTTCCGTAGCGGCATCCCATTTCGTCTCCCTGAAGCATGCTCCTGAAGAGCGGAGGCTCGATCCAAATTTCTGGATCGGGCAATCGAAACATCCCGATACCATCCTTCTGACTTCTTCCGACATCGATCGACTTAACGTGGAAATGCGTACCACGTTTCAGGCCGGAGTGAACCTTCTCGATGAAACCATGTTACGATCGGGTCAAACACTTCGTTGGAAGATTCTGAAAGAGTACGACAGCCTGATCGATCGTTTATCGACAGGTCTTCAGGATAGGGGAAAAGCCTTTCGCAAATCCTGCCTCCTGAACCTTGCTTTGGAACGAATTCCAGAAGAACTTCCCGTTCGATATGGGATCGTCACCCGTTTCTGCGACCAACGTTTGCTGCCCACAACGGCTTCTGCCATCGCAGACCCGGAATCCCGGGACATCGATCTTGTCCAAAACAGTGCCCTCGATATCGGCACTCCGCTCCGGATTCTGCACGAAAGTCGGGATGGCCGGTGGCTGTTCGTTCATTGCGATATCAGCTCCGGATGGATCAAACGAGAATTTGTTGCCGCATGCGATCGAGAGGCCGTCAGCCGCTTCCTGAAACCCGATACCCCGGTGGTTTTTCTCCAAGCCAAATCCCCCGTCCGAGAAGAGGCATCAGCAAACGCGAATTTGAGCGGCCGGCTGCGCATGGGAGCCTATTTACCCTTTGCCGGGGATTGTTCGGGGCCATTGGTTTCCGTATGGGTACCCAGGAGATCGAAAGAGGGAAATCTGGATGTGCGCAAAGGATGGGTCTCCGAGAACGATGTACGCATCGGTTTTCTGCCCTTGACCCCCAGAAACATCACGACACAGGCATTCCGAATGCTCGGTGCCCCCTATGGATGGGGCGGAATGGGACAGGCACAGGATTGTTCTCGCTTCATCCAAGAAATCTTTGCCACCATGGGGCTGATGCTTCCTCGGAATTCAGGCGATCAGGCCAGGGTCCTCGAAACGATCGCTTCCTTCGGACAGGAGGCTACATGTTCGGATCGGGAAGAGCGTATCCGGCATTCGGTCGAACCGGGTGAAGGTCTGCTCTACATGAAAGGGCATATCATGCTGTACCTGGGCTCGATGGGAACATCAGTGTACGTGATTCATGCCACCCACGGCTTCCGGAAGTCGCATCCGGACGGAGAGCGATTTGTCCGACTCAATCGGGTGGTGGTGAGCGACCTATCGCTCGGGGAGGGGAGTCGGAAAGGATCGTTGTGCGAGCGGCTGATATCGGTGCATGGGATTTCCGGCGGAAGATAGAAACCGGAAGAAAGCAGTCAGAAGTCGGGAAAACAGCGGATAAAATTGATGTTCCTGGGTCGAGGAAAGGCGCGACAGCCGGGCATGGGGCAAGTATCCCCCTGCATTCGGATCGTGAAAACGTGGTGTTTCAGGGGCAAGGCGCGTCTTGCCCCTGACGGCTTGAATCATGCCGGAAGATACGGTTTGAGGTCCGCCACGTAGGAGGTCAGCACCTTGAGCCCGGCAGATGTTAAGGATTGAATGGCTTTCGATCCGTCCCGCTGCGGTACCCGCATGACCAGTTGATAGACTCCTGGATACTGCGGATCCGGCCAGGCGAACATACTGCGGATATTGATATCGTTGTCTTTCAGAATTCGGGTGATTTCGGCCATGGCGCCGACCCGGTCGGCAACCAGAACAGTGAACCGGGTGCTTTCCTTGTCGATGCCGATTGCGGTGAGCAGAACCCCCATGACATCGGTCGATGTGATGACCCCTACCAGTTTGTCGCCATCCATGACCGGAAGGCAATTGATCCGGTTTTCCTGCATGTTCAGAGCCGCCCGTTCAATGGTGGTTTGGGGAGAAACCACCACGAGGTTTCGGATCATGATCATGCCGACGGTGATTTTGGCGAGCAGATAATTCAACTCGTGGGTGCTGAGGGTCGTGGCCGGAGACGCCCAGTTTTGTTTGACATCCCGGTCCGAAACGATGCCGACCAGTTTTCCTTTGCCGTCTACCACGAGCAAATGGGAGATTTTTTTCTCCTTGAGAATTTTCATGGCATCCGACAAGGACGTTTCCGGGGATACCGTAATTAAATGGGTGCGCATGATACTGCCGACATACATGGGTTACGCTCCTTTGGATGGTTTCCAGCGGTTCAGCCATTCCCGAAGGGCCGGAAGGACATAGACGCTGTTGTGATCGAAGTGGGAAAGGCAGGACGCGAGGACAGCCGTTTTCTGGGATACATGAAGCTTCTTGTCGACGATGATCCGCCACTTCCCGTTGACTTTGCACAGACCGCTTCTGGTTTTGATGTCTTTAAACCGGTTGAGATTTTGTTCGAGAACGAGGATGTCCAATTTTTCGGCAAGCTGTTTGAGCCCGCCATAGATGGCTTCCGTTTTCATGTGCGTCGATCAGATCTTCTTCGCAACCCGGATGGCCTCCTGAAGGTCCAATGTCCCGGCATAGAGCGCCCTTCCGGTGATGACCCCCACCACACCGACGGCCTCAAGCGGCAACAGCCTGCGAATGTCCTCGATGGTCGAGACCCCGCCCGATGCAATCACCGGAATGGAGATCGCTTCGGCCAGTTTCCGGGTTTCTTCGATGTTTGGGCCGGTCTGCATACCGTCTCGATGGATATCGGTGAAATGGATGGCCGCTACCCCGCAGTCTTCCAGAGATCTTGCCAGATCTACCGCTGCGGTTTCCGTGGTTTGCGTCCAGCCCTCGATGGCCACCTTTCCGTTTCGGGCGTCGATCCCAACCACGATCCGCCCGGGATAGCGGCGGGAAGCCTCCCGAACCAGCGCCGGATTGCGGATGGCTTCCGTTCCGATGATCACTCGATCGATACCGGCATCGAAATAGCGGGAAATCGTCTTCATGTCGCGAATGCCGCCGCCGATTTGAATCGGAATGGAAACGGATTGTTGGATGGCGTGGACCGTTTCGAAATGGACCGGTTCCTTAGAGACGGCCCCATCCAGATCGACCACATGAATCCGCTCGGCCCCCAATTGCGCCCATTTTACCGCCATGGCAGCCGGGTTGTCCGAAAACACCGTCTCGGCGTCCATCCTGCCCTGGAGCAGCCTCACGCAGCGCCCCTGTTTGATATCGATGGCCGGAATGACGATCATGGCTTGGGGAACCTTTCGATGAGATCATCCATCCCGCTGGCCGCCAGTTCGTCTGCCGTAATCCATGTCGCTCCACGCTTGAAAAACGCGTTCGCCTTCAACAGGTTTTCCGATAGGGACTGTTGGGTTTCATCGAAATATCCGGTCCAGACGATCCGCTGCTCCTTTGTGGAGATTAGATGCAGATCGAAGGCGACGGATGCAGGAGATTGAACGGAATAGCGGTTTCCAATCCGTTCGGTATGCCGAAAGATGTGCCCGACCAGGATGGCATCGGCTCCGGCCTGTCTGCCAAGGGCCACATAGCGCTCCAGCATATCGGACGTCTTGACCGAATCGGTGGTCAGGAAGGGCTGATCTTCTGAAAACATGAAGGAATAAGGCAAGCGCTCCACCCGGGCTTTCAACTGTTCGGTCAACACCCGGGGTGCGTCGGAGGGAACGGCGCCTGTCAAGGCGACCTGACCGCACAGCGGGCATCGAACATTTCGATCCACCCCAAGTTCAGAGGCCATGTCCCGAAATGGCAGAATCAGGATCGTCTTGATGGTGACGCCTTCACTGGCAAGTGTGAAGGACTTGGGACCTGCATCTGTGGCGCAGCCGACGGCCAACAATGCCAGAAGGGAGAAGACTGCAAGTAAAAAAGAATGCTTTGTCGAAGCATACATTTCAGTTTCCTTTTTCGATGCGTTAAGCCTTATGCGCCGCTCAAGACGATGTAAACAAACCAGATTTCACTGCCCACTGCCGACTAAT
>Ga0272446_1004957_pt1 | contig 15167 bp, 10 predicted proteins | sample YNPCB0061_FD_194587 | JGI IMG/M metagenome (GOLD analysis project Ga0272446, IMG submission 194587) | Hot spring microbial mat communities from Yellowstone National Park, WY, United States - YNP-CB-006-1 | ecosystem: Environmental > Aquatic > Thermal springs > Hot (42-90C) > Sediment | place... | reverse complement strand
TAAATAATTACTAATTTATGCTGAATTAAGAATTTCTTCCTAAAAATCAGAACGTTGTATTTTTTAGCTAAAACTTTTTCATGAAGTTTTTCCTAACTCTCAATGAGAACAAAAGCCGCCCAAAAATAAGGGTGCGAATATTCAGGCGTTTTGCGCAAAGTATTTTGTGCGTTCAGAAATGAGGTTTTTATATTCCCTGTTTTGGCTAATTCTGTATAGAAACTCTGCATCAGCAAGTTAGTTGCTTGGTCGTTTACTTTCCATAAACTCATAATCAAAGATTTTGCACCTGCTATTCTGAAAGCCCGTTGTAATCCAAAAACACCCTCGCCATTTGTCATTAAGTTGGTAAAGCCCCCCGCCTGCGAAGTTTCTCCCAATCCCGTTTCACAAGCACTTAATACCACTAAGTCTGTATTGTCCAAATTCATATTTTGAATTTCAAAGGCAGTAAGTATGCCGTTATCTCTATTGTTTTTACCTGCTTCGGGGTGGGTTGCTCCTGCAAAATATAGCCCTGAACGAAACATAGGGTTAAAAGTAACATCAATATCTATCCTGTTTGTGAGTTTTTGTGCTTTCTGATAAGGTAAAAAGAACCCATGTGTAGCAATATGCAAGATATTAGGCGAGTTTTGGGATTTAAGGTTGTTTTCGGTGGCATTTTCTGCTTCAAAAACCTGAATTTTTGCATTTTTACTTTGTAAAATCTGTTTGATTTTTTCTCCTTCTTCTTTGGTTCCGGGTAATCCAGTCAGTTTAGTACCAAAACGGGTAATTTCCTGCAGGTTTTTATCTCCTGCCAATCCCTCTACATTACCACGCTCTTTGTTTTTTTCATCAGGGTTTAGATTAACATTAAAAGCGGGATTATACAGCAATACTGCACTGGTATTTGCCCATTGGATTGTTTTATTGGGCTTTTGGTTAAGTAATTCACGAGTGTTGTTCAACATAACTATTTCAGTTTCTTCTATCAAATAGCGTTTGGTAGTTGGATTATACAAACCCAGCAGGCTGATTTTGTTGTATATACCGTCAGGAGAGAAATATACCCGTTTTATGCCTGCAAGTTTTTCAGCTATGGGTTTCCAATAATTGTCGTAACTTTCTTCATCCAACAACTTATTTCTGATATTACGGGAATAAATGCCATAGTATTCGTTTTCCAGATTAGAACCACTGCCTAATATCACTAAATCGGGTTGTATGCTTTTAGGGGTAATAATCAGAACAGCATACTGGATAGTGTCTGCACTTTTATCTAATGGATTGACTACTTTTTTGACTTCTAAGGCGGCTTCCCCAGTTGTAAGTTTCTTTTGAATATCCTTCCATGTAGGAGATACTTCAACTTCGGTTACTATATCTCTGCTTAAATAGGCTATATCACGGGATAAATTTTGTGCAGATAAATTAAGGGAATCAAGGTTAATACCTGCATTTTTCTGCTCCTGTTCGGTAAGTAAAACTCCTTTGGCAATCATCTGATTGGTTTTTTGCCACTGGTTATACAAGTTAATCAGTTTAGTATCCCCACTGTTAAGTATTTTTTGACGGGTTTTAATGGTGCTGTTGGTAGCTATACCTTTTACAGCAAGGATATTGTTATAGAGTTCTCCTGCAAGTTCGGGGTACTTTGAGGCATTTTTTGTAGCGATTACGGCAAAATTGTTGAATATCATTTCTGCCACACTGATAAACTCCAGCTTTTCTTTTTCCGTCATGGTAGGAAATACACTTTGTATTTGATTGATATAATGATTTTTACTTTGAAGTGCATATTCTTTGGCTTTATCTGTTTTGCCGTTCATACTGCATAATACAGAAAGGTTAGAAAGAATAATGTGATAATCAGGGTGATTTTTGCCTACAGTTTTTTCAGTTAATTGAAGGGCTTGTTCCAACATTTTCTCAGCTTGTACATAATTTTTTAACTCAATTTCCATAACGGCTATATTATTGACTAACAATGCATAATAAGCCGTTTCTGTGAGTTTAGCCTGTTCAAAAACGGTTTTGGCGGTTTCAAAATGTTGCTTTGCTTCCACATTTTTACCCATTCTGCGATAGCATTCCCCAGTATTATTAACTATCAATCCATAATATAGATGATTTTCGCCCAACAACTCTTTCAATCCTTGTTTACATTCCAGATATACTTCCAACGACTTTTGATACATTCCAAGATACAGATAAAGCTGCCCCGTAGTTTCAAGATTTACATAGTAATCCACGTGTTTTTTTCCATACGCTTTTTCTATTTCGCTCACCGCAAGAATAGCTAATTTGAGCGCATTTTCATATCTGCCCATTTTTATATACAAAGTAGCTATGCTATTGAGTAACTGGGCATAGTCTTTCCTGTCAGCAGGTTCAGGGTCTTTGGGTAAAGGTCTGCGTTCCAATTCGTACAACATTAAATCTTCTGCTTGTGTATATTTACCCATTTCCACATACAATTTACCTAATTCGCCAATAACATCTAACATGCGAGTATTTTTATAGGAGGCTAATTTGGGTTCATTATTGACCAATTCAATAGCTTTTCTGTAATCTTGTTCGGCTTGTTCATACATACCTATTGTAGCATAATACGCTCCTCTTTCCTGTAATATATTCACCATTTCTATATCTTTGGAATGGTTTTTTTCTGTGAACGGAAAAACTTCATCTATATATTTTTTTGCCAGTACATAATTACCACTTAACCTGTAACTTTGAGCAAGTTCATACTTAAAATTGATGTAATTGTCATTGTTTTTTCCTTCTGCTTTTTCCAAAACGGGTAAAACTTCTTCCAATACAGAAATGGCATCAGCATAATAACCTAATTTTCGATACAACAGAGCTAACTCATACCCCGTCATGATATAGTTGTTTTTGTAATTTTTAAGGTTAGCTTTGTACACACGCATAGCCTCTTCGAGGTACATAGCTTGAAACTCGAAGGCTTTGGGGTTAGTTTTTGCCTTTGTGCCAAGATAAATAGCTATTTTTTCACAAAGCAACCCATAATATTCATCAGTACTTTTTTTATAAGCATCTTTGGTTTTTACAACTCCTTTATCTACCCATTCGGAAAGACATTGTGTATCACCTTTACTAGCGCATTCTCTAATTTTCTCATAGATTTGCTTGTATGTCTGGGCAAATGAGATACTAGAACATACCAAGTAATAAATAAAAAAAATATTGACATTTTTCATGATACAAAAATATCACTTGTGTCCGTGCAAAATATCCGTATAAGTACGTATCCGTCAAAATAAAAAAGAGGTAAAAAATAATGTATATAGTCGTTTTTGCTGTGTCATGGCTTGATTTTTGTACAATCAAATTTTTATATGAAAAATTTAATTGATTTAGAACAAGAAAAAGAAAAATTATTGCAGGAATTAGAACAGTTAAAAAAACAAATTCAACAGGATATTTCTATCCTTGAAAAAAAATATACCCCCCAAAATATAAAGAAAAAGGTTACCCGTGAAATTTCTAAACAATATTTAAATAAACGCAATCTGCTTATTTTAGGCACTAGTGCAGGCGCTTTGATTTTGTTTTATCTTTTATCCCGTAACAGAAAGCGAAACAAGACTACGGTTATCAACAAAAAAGAGAAAAAATATTCGGATTACAAAAAGCCTGTTCTGAAAAGTAATAAAAGTTCCTTTGTTTCAGAATTAGCCAAAGAAATTATATGGACAGTAGCATTACAAGTTATCCGCAAAAAAGTAAATGAATACATAAAGAAAAAAAGTGCAACCTAAAAAATACTTGATTATATTTTTGTTTTGTTCTTATAGCCTGTACATTATGCTTACTGATGTCAGATAGGATAAAAAAATATAGGGCGTGTCCCCTGCGCTTGCGCTTCGGGGTCGGGCTATGCGCTGGTAGAGACGTGGCATGCCACGCCTGTACTTCATTCGCTACGCTCATTGCGGGCTTTCCGCTGCTATCCCTCACGCGGATACGCGCGTACATATACGCTACGCACACGCGTTAGGCATGCGGAGGGCATGCGCAGCATGGTGCGAATAGCACCGAAGCAATAGCGCAGCCCGTAGCACGCCGACTGCGAAGCAGGAACGCCCAAAAAATAATTATACTTTATATCCATTATTTAACAAAAAGCAGGATAGCGGCTATAACTACTAAATTAAGCAGTGCAAGCGGTAAAAACACTTTCCAGCCGATATTCATCAATTGATTGTATTTGAAACGGGGTAAAGTCCATCGCACCCAGATAAATACAAACACAAGAAAAGAAGTTTTTGCCAAAAACATCAGCACTTCCAATACGGAGAGCAAAGTTGGGTTCATACTATCAGCAAATAATCCTTGAAAAGGAATACGGTATCCGCCCAAAAACAACACACTCGTAATAGCTGACGCCATAAACATATTTATATATTCACTTAAAAAGAATGTACCAAACTTCATAGAACTATATTCTGTATGAAATCCACCCACCAATTCTTGTTCCGCTTCTGCAAGGTCAAAAGGGGCGCGGTTACATTCTGCAAAAGCACAAGTGAGAAATATCAAAAAACCAATAGGATTACGGAATATATTCCAAACAGTGGTCTGCCCGTCAATGATACTGCTTAATCGTAAATACTCCTCTTTATTTGAAAAATGATTGGTCAAGAGAATAACACTCACAACAGCCAATCCCATAGCCAATTCATAAGAAATCATTTGGGCAGAAGAACGCAGACCACCTAATAAAGCATATTTACTGTTACTGCTCCAACCTGAAAGCGTAATACCATAGACAGCAATAGAGGTTATCGCCAAAGTGTATAAAACACCAATGTTAATATCTGCTATGTATACATTATGAGCAAAAGGAATAAGCGCTACCGCAGAGAGTGCCACCAAGAGAGAAATCACAGGTGCAAGAAAATGAACAAACTTATTGGATATACTTGGAACAACATCTTCTTTGATAAACAGTTTTAGTACATCAGCGAAAGGTTGTAAGAGTCCCCATGGTCCTACACGATTGGGTCCGTTTCTTTGTTGAATTAAAGCGGCTACTTTACGCTCTGCGTATACCATACCTGCCGCCGCTGTAATTAACCCCCCTACAATGGATAAAATAGTGGCTAGGATGCGACCAATATCAGCTAATTCCATAATCTGTAAATTGTTTGAAAGTCAAAAGTAGAAAAAAATATAACAGTACACAATTTTAAGTCCATATTGTTTGTTTGTTTTTGCGAAATACAGCGCGTAACGCATTGATTTTCAAATAAAAAAGCAGGATATAAAATATCCCGCTACAAATTGATTGTATGTATAAAATTATGTTATTTTGGTTGAAAATTAGCGGGATTAAACCCAGGATTGCTCGCAAAAGTTACAGAGGTTTTAATATTGTTAAAACGCTTGTGAATAACAATGCAGGCTTTGGGTTGCCAAAGTAATATATAGGGTAATTCTTCTGCTAGTATTTTTTGAAACTCATAATTTAATTGGGTACGTTTGGATTTATCCAACTCTTTATTGATTTTAGTCAGCAATTCATCTGCTTTGGCATTATCAAAACCAACAAAGTTATAACCTCCATTTGGCCAGTTACTGCTGTGAAAAATCTGGTATAAGTTGGTTGGTGCGGGTTCTTCTATCCAACCACCAAGGAACATATCAAAATTATGTTCTTTGCGTGATTTGATATTTACCGTCTGGTCTTGTTCCAAAACATGTACTACAACACCTATGCTACGGGCAACTTCAGAAAACATATATCCTACTTTACGGTAATCCGCATTACCCGCAGATATAGCAAAGTCAAATTCAAAATCTACACGCTCTCCATTGATATTTTTATCTCGGATACCGTCTTTATTAGTGTCTTTCCAACCTGCTTCGTCTAAAAGTTTTGCTGCTTTTTCAGGTGAGAATTCTACAAAAGGAATAGATTTGTCATATTCTTCTGCTTTGTCTACAAGTGCGGCATTAGAAATTCTTGTAGCAAATCCCTGCATTACTTTGTCTATCATTTTAGGTACATCAAAAAGATGTGCCATAGCTTTACGGACTTTTTTGTCTGTAAAAAAAGGTTTTCTCTCCTCACTGGGTTTAAGGTTAAAACCTACATAATTGTAACTGAACTTGTTGGGAGTAGAAAAGTCTACATTATTTGGGTCTACCCCAGATTTTAATGCTAAATACTCTTTTACGGGCAAATCGTATAATACGTCTATCTGATTAAGTTTAAACATAGCTATCGCCGTAGTAACGTTTTTAACTACTTTATGAATGATATTTTTAGGATAGGCTTGAAAATAAACATTTTCATTTTCCAAACTATTTCCCCACCAGTTTTCTTTGCGTTCTAAAACAATTTTGTCCCCATACGTCCATGATTTCACAATATATGCACCAGAACCTGAGATGCTTATAGGCATTTTTTTGTACTTGTCTGAATTGAAATTTTCTGCAAACTTAACAAGGTTGTCATTGGCAGTACTTTCGTTTTCTTTGTTCAATTGCGGAATAGTGAAACTTTTCATAAAACCGTAAGGGTCATAATTGTATTCAGGTATGATACTCAAAATATTGAGCATAAATTCTGCAAGCATATATTTTTCATTGGTTTTAACCGTAAATTTCTTTGGATTACCTGCATCTACAACTACATCTTCTACAAAAAGATAATTAGGACGAAGGTGCGCCGCATTTACTTTTGGGTTTTTAATAACTTTCAAGGTAAAAGCAAAGTCATTTCCTGTAATAGGACTGCCATTATCCCATACCGCTTCTTTGCGGATTTCATATTCAAAAGACAGACCATCTTCAGAAATTTTGGGTGTATTAGTGGCTAAAACAGGTACTGTTTTCAAGGTATTAGGGTCTGTGGCACACAACGACTGAAATACATTTCGGATAATAGAAGAGGTAACTGCAGAGGTCGCCAAAACAGGATTTAATGCATCAGCATCTGTAACCTCACGTACTACAACAGAATCTTTGTATTTGGATTGTGCAAAGACAACTGAGAAAGACAGGCTAATCAATAACAATAAGTGGAACTTCATAATATAAATGAGGTAAAGCGATGCAAATTTGAGAATAATTTAACAAAAAAACAAAGTTTAAGTGTTTTTGAAAAAATATACTTTGAGGGGCTAGCCCCCTTTTTTATACTACTTTGAATAAGCTATTTTTGCGTCAACGTTTTTGTTATTTTTACATCTGTGAAATAAGCAATAGTACATAACTATTGAAAGCAAAGAGAATAAGATTTGTAACACCATAGTAAAATCACTAAAAGTAACCATTACGCTAAAGTAATAATGTATAGCCGACAATTAAAAATTGTCGGTTTTTTATTTTAACTGCTGTTACACAAGTTCATTTTTTGGGCGTTCCTGCTTGCTGCGCGGCGCAGTCGGCGTGCTACGGGCTACGCTATCGCTTCGGAGGCGTTGCATGCAACGCCTCTACTACGTACCCTCCGCATGCCTAACGCGTATGCGTGTGCGTATATGTACGCGCGTCCGTGAGGGATAGCAGCGGATAGCCCGCAATGAGCGTAGCGAATGAAGTACAGGCGTGGCATGCCACGTCTCTACCAGCGGATAGCCCGACCTGAACGCAGTGAAGGACACGCCCAAAAAATTTTTGATACAGAACATCAGTTAAACATTTCTCCCTAAAACTCAATAAGAGCGAAAAATAAAATAGTCTAAAAATCATTCTATTGTATGATATTTACTCCACCCAAAAAGAGCAAAATCATATTTCACGGGGTCATCAGCGGATAGGGTTTTAAGTAATTCGGTAAGTTTTACAGCCGTTTTCCATGACGGTTTTTCGTTTTCATCAATCAATTGGAGTTGTACAGCGGCACGGTGAACATGTACATCTAACGGACACACTAATTGCGAAGGTTTAATATTTGTCCATATTCCAAAATCTACGGGGCTATTCTGACGTACCATCCACCTTAAAAACATGTTTATCCGCTTACAGGCACTGTTTTTCGCAGGTGTACTAATGTGCTTGCGTGTGCGTGAGGACGCATTCTCCAACATAAAACTATGAAACCGCACTAATCCTGCATAAGTATTCTCTTCGCTGTTTTGTACTTCAAACAACGGTTCTAAACTGTTATATTTTTGATACACTTTTTGCAATTGAGCAACCAAATGCACTACGTCAACCTCATTAAAAGTGCGATGTTTGAAGCCTAATAATGCGTCATAATCCTTTTCAGTATGATTGAGAATAAAGTCATAAGGTGCATTATCCATACGGGTAAAAAGGTCTTTGCATTTTTGAATAATGGTTTTACGTTGTCCCCATGCCAATAATGCCGCAAAAAGCCCTGTAATTTCTATATCCTGTTTTTGTGTGTATTCATGTGGAATACATATAGGGTCATCAGCAATAAAATCAAGCGTATGATATTTTTCAAACAGTTTATCCAAAAGAAAGGCTGTTTTTGGATTTACAGATGTTGTTCTATCCATTGTTGCACCGTTTTACGTGGAGGTTGATATTCATAAATAATTTTATACAACATTTCAATAATGGAAAAACTTGTTTTTTTCTCTTGTAACAACATATAAATACCTTGCAGGGCATAATATCCTTCGGCAATCATGTTCATTTCCAATTGTGCAGATTTTACGGAGTAACCTTTACCTATCATGTTTCCAAACATGCGGTTTCTGCTGAATTGACTATAACACGTAACCAACACATCTCCCAGATATACGCTATCCATGATGTTTCTTTCTTTGTCAGGGCATAAAAAGTCTAATATCAGTTGGATTTCTTTGATGATACAGGTAAAAAAAGTTGCCTTAAAATTATCTCCATAACCTAATCCATTGATAATACCCATGCCTGTTGCCATAATATTTTTGATAGCACCAAGATATTCTATACCCAAAACGTCCTGCGTAAGGCTTGTTTTGAGGTAGTACTGTGTAAGAAGATTTTGTACTTTTTTTGTATTTGCTTCATTTTTACCTGCAATATGCAAATACGAAAGTTGATGCTGTGCAATTTCTTCCGCATGCGTAGGACCACTCATGACGCATATCTGGCTGTGTGGGATATGATACTTTTGCACGAGATATTGTGAAACAGTTTGGTTTTCAGGATAAAGCAATCCTTTTATGCCACTGACATAGAGAATATTTTGAGGTAAAGAATCAGGGAGTACATTTTTCAAAAAAGCCGAAGGTACAACCAAAAACATGATTTCTGTATGTTCCATTATTGTGTTCCATTCGTTTGTAGGGAATACGTTATCGGCAATATGTAAATCAGGGAGGTATTTAGGGTTTTGCCTGTACGCTTTGATGTGTTCTATCTGAACAGGGTCGCGAATCCACCAGTGTACCGCGTCGTGCTGTGATAAAATATTTACTAGTGCTGTGGCTAAACTTCCACCGCCAATAACTGAAATCATGGTGCAAATATATTTTTGTTTTGGGTATTAACGCTTAAAGTTAGGTAGCTAAAATAAAATTTCGTCACAACTTCAATCTCGCATTCAAGAGTTGAAGGTGATTTTCTAATTCTTGTGCGGAAATGCAGTATGTTTTTTCTACTTTACCCTCTTTTACAAACACAAAACCCGATGAACCGCATAATTGCAATTCTTTGAATGTGCCTATATTTTGTTCTATAAATACATTCTTGTACCGTACATTGAGGTATGGAGATATATCCATGTGCGCACCTGTGGCAGTAACAACAACCCAGATTTTATCATGATCTAGTGCTTTTTTCTGTATCCAGTTAGATAAACTCACATTACAACCTTTACACCCTATATCATCTAATATGATTATAGTATGTACGGAAGCAGGCAATTCCATCTTAAATTCTTGTTTGAAATACCATTTGAGGTCTTTTTTAACTTGTTTAGGTTGGCAGGCAACAAGGTAAAATATTCCCAAAATCAAAATGAGATACACTTTTTTCATAATTTTATTCTGCAATCTGATAAAAGTTAAACGTAACCTGACGGGCATTTTTAGTCTTGCTTCGAGTAATAAACTGTTTGTTAGGCAAAAAGGCAACAAACTTTTCTTTTTCAGGCAGTAGGATTTCTTTTTGTTTTTTCCATTGCTTATCATAAATGATGACTGAATAGCGGGCTGAGAACGGGTCTGGGATACTTATCATCTCTTCTTTTTGAGGTAGAGGCGTTTCATGTTTTACAAGTACAAAATTTTCGTTTTGATAATTAAAAACATTTATTATAGCGCCTTTGTACATAGCTTTATACACATAAGGAGTTTTAGGGGGTTCTTTGGTAATTTTTGGTTTTTTGTATTCTAGTTCTGTATAGTCTGAAAAAACGGGAATTTTGCGTTCAAAACTTAAATCTTCGGGATTAACAAAATAAATGTGCCTGTCATGAGAAATACAAAAAATGATTTTATTTTCCAAAAACACGTAAAAGGGCATCATGTTAAAGTCTTCATCTTCTTTTCTGATTATCTTACTTACCCAACTTGTGTTATAAAGAATTTTGCTATTGGTTTCAAATATGTTTTTTATATATATGAATTGTGGCATTTTACTCTCGTATTTATTACTATATAAACGTGTTTCGTATAAGTTTTCAGGTGTATGAAAGGTAGTATCCATTAAAAAAATATTTGTTAGCAAATTACCTTTTTTAATCATATTTCCATAGCAGAGTGTTTGTAAATGTTTGACTTTTTCTTTTGTGTATTCCGTTTTGCTAAAAAATAAACTGTCAATAGCTATTTTGTTTTGAAGTTTAGTATTTTTATTCAGGACAAAAAGTGAACTGGGGTTTTTGGTTAAAATGAATATACTATCCAAACTATGAACTTCAACTTTTGTCATTTCAATTATAGCTTTTTGTTTTGATAAATCTATACTATACAACACTTTACCTTTTGAGTTCAGTATATCTATATTTTTGTAAGTAGGATAGTTATGCGTGTAAAAATACAAACTGTCTTTTTCATAAAAATACCCCCAAGTACTCGGTATGTAAGGTAATTCAAAAGAAACGGTTTTTACTTTTTGATAGGAGGGTTTTTTAACAGTACTACACTTTACCAGCAGTACAACCAATAAAGTGCAGATGATTACACAAATTGTTTTTATATTACTCATTTACTAATTTTAATTGATATGCAATCTCAACAGTATTTCCTTAATTAAATTGAGTAAAAAACGGTCAGAAATCATAGTCTTTCAGTTTTATTTCCAATGTTTCTTCAATTTCTCTATCACTTGCACCCATTTCTCTCATTTTTTGAATAGATTTAATAACCCGTTGTTTTTCTTGTTCAGCCCGTTGTTTTTCTTGCTCTGCCCGTTGTTTTTCTTGTTCAGCCCGTTGTTTTTCTTGCTCTGCCCGTTGTTTTTCTTGCTCTGCCCGTTGTTTTTCTTGCTCTGCCCGTTGTTTTTCTTGCTCTGCCTGTTGTTTTTCTTGCTCTGCCCGTTGTTTTTCTTGCTCTGCCCGTTGTTTTTCTTGCTCTGCCTGTTCTTTTACTTGTTCCAATTGCAATTTTTGACGCTCTACCTGCAGTTTCTCTGATAGTATTTTTTGCTTTAGTGCTTCTATTTGCATTTCAGTAAGTTCTTTTAGTTCTAAAATTTCTCTTATCTCGTCTTCTATTTGCATTTTCTTTTTTAACTCTTCATCTGCAATAGCTTCTATTAACTTTCGGATAATGGGTTGGTATTTTGCAGGATATTGTTTTTCATCTATACTGATTTGGTATCCTTTTTCTGCATCAAAGATAGACAAAGCGGTTTCTATTTCTGTTCTTCGGTGCTTTTTTAATAAGGGTATCTGAACTACGATACAGTCATGGGTCAAACTGTTTATGAAAACATCGTTACAGAGTAAAGAACTATCCGTAGCATGGTCTAATAGCTGATTTTTGGTATAAACAATAGGTATGTTTATTTTACTCTCCAAACAGTACCCTAAAAAGTAAATGGTAATGATAGGTAAAGCATATTTTTTTCGTTTATGTGTGTACATATTGTCGTTGGAACTGTATTGTTCTCCCAAATAACGTCTGAACCGCATGATGTCCGTGGCATTTTTAGCTTTTTGGAGTTCTATCAGTACTACCTTTTTAGTACCGTCTTGCAGTTGTATTTTTGCCTTAAAATCAATGCGATATAAAACAAGCGATTTTCCTTCAAAATTTAGCGCGTACTCTTGGGGTTTAAGGGTTAGATGTGTAATTTTTTTCTTAATCAAGTCGCTGAGTAAGATTTTGGCAACTTTGTTGTCCTCCATCATGTATTTGAACACTACATCATAAATAGGATTAGCGATTATCATAGTACAAAAATAGCAAAAAGGGTTCTTAAAGTGAAACCAAGAAATGAACCATTACAGGTTTTTTATCCAAAAATTCGTCATCATTCTATATAAATGATAGCGCGTAGTGCCTCCATAAATACCATGATTTCGGTTGGGGTAATAAAAACTTTCAAACTGTACATTTGCTTTAACCAAAGCGTCTACCCAATCTACGGTATTTTGAAAATGGACGTTATCGTCAGCCGTACCGTGTATAACGAGATATTTTCCTTTCAATTTATTGGCATGTGTAATGGGAGAATTATCATCATAACCGACAGGATTAAGTTGCGGCGTTTGCAAAAAACGTTCTGTATAAATGGTGTCATAATACCGCCAGTTAGTTACAGGGGCAACCGCAATACCTGCTTTAAAGTAGTCCGCACCTTTGGTCATACACAATGACGTTAAATAGCCGCCAAAACTCCAGCCCCAGATTCCTATACGCTTACCATCTACCCAAGATTGTGTTGCAAGGTATTTAGCTACTTCTATCTGGTCTTCACATTCTAATTTTCCCAAATTTTTATACGTGGATTTTTTGAACGCACTTCCTCTACCATCAGTACCTCGGTTATCCACAGAAACAATAACGTAACCCTTTTGTGCTAATGTCTGGTACCAGAAAAAATCAAAATTATCATACATGTTTTCTACGGTTTGATTGCCTGGACCACCATAAACAAACATAATCACGGGATATTTTTTGGACGCATCAAAATTTTTGGGTTTTATCATCCAACCGTTGAGTTCCACATTTTGGGAAGTAGTAAACTTGAAAAATTCTTTTGGAGAAAAACTGTATTCCTGCAAGCGTTTGCGTAATTCTACATTTTCCTCCAAAGTACGGACAATTGCCCCTTCGGAAGTATGCAAAGTAGCACGCATAGGACTATCCACAGAACTGTGCATGAGAATATAATACTGCCCGTCCTCACTTACGTTTACACTGTTTGTGCCTGCCTGTGTAGAAAGTTGGACTTTATTTTTTCCTTCCAAATCCACTCTGAATAAATGTCTTTCCAGCGGGCTTACCTCTGCGGATATGTAATATACACAACGTTTTTTCTCATCTATGTAGGATAAAGCAGTAATATCTCCTTTGTTATCTGTTATTCTGCGGATAAGATTACCTTGTATATCATACAAATACAGTTGTATAAATCCGTCACGTTCTGAACCCCAGATAAATTCTTTACCGTTATCCAAAAAACGAAGAAAATCGGTATTGTTTAAATCAATGTAAGTATCGGATTTTTCTTGTAAAATGAGCGTAGTTTTACCTGTTTTGCTATCAGCAAAAAATAGTTTTATTTCATTTTGTAAGCGATTAAGTTGCAAGAATGCCAAACGATTATCTTTTGTCCAATAAATACGTGGGATATACATATCGGTTTCTTTACCTGTATCTGCCTGAACTAACTTTTTTGATTTAAGGTCATATATCCAAACCGTAACCACAGAATTGGCTTCTCCCGCCTTGGGATATTTGAATTTGTATTCCTCAGGATACAGTTTGCCCCACATAGTCATAGAAAACTCTTTTACCTTGCTTTCATCAAAACGGATAAAAGCTAATTTTTGTCCATCAGGCGACCATTCAAACGCTTTGGACATGCTAAATTCTTCTTCATAAACCCAATCCGCACTGCCGTTGATAATTTCATTCCATTTGCCATCTTTGGTAACTTGAATTTCTTTGTCTGTGCTCAAGTCTTTGATATAAATGTTATTTTCTCTGACAAATGCGACCATTTGACTATTGGGAGAAAAAGTCGCGTGCATTTGTTTGCCATTTTTGGAAAGTGGCGTGGTTTTTTGTGTTTGGGCATCAATGATATAAAAATTGTATTTTGTAGAACGGCGATATATACGTTCTGCTTGTGTGCTGACTAAAATTTTGCTTTCATCATTATTAAAATTGTAATCTTCAATTTCCAATCGGGCTTCGTTCTTAAAAATATCTTCTGTTTTATTGCCTGTGGTAACATCATATTTAGCAATGACACCACCTTCTAATAAATCGGAATAGTATTTACTGTTTTTCATCCAGTTTATTCCACTGGGGCGTTTTTGGAGAAAAGAGTATTTTAGCCATACATCTTCTAATGTTACTTCTTTGCTTCCATTCTGAGCATAGACAAAACAAAATGAAAGATATATACAAATAAACAACGTGATTTTTTTCATAGTACAAAAGTATGATAATTTGATATTGCGCAAAGTTAAAAAGATTATTTTTTGGGCGTGTCCCTACGCAGGTAAGGCTTGCGCCTTTCTGCTTCGGGTCGGGCTATACGCTACAAGTCCTCATTCGCTACGCTCATTGCGGGCTTTCCGCTGCTATCCCTCACGCGGAAATCAAGATAAAAAAGCTCGTTTGGTATTTTTGATAACGTATTGTTTTTGAATGATTTGCGAATAGATGTGAGGGCGTGGGCGAAGCCCCCGCCCTCGCAAAAAACGCATGAAAACACACCATAAAATAAAAAGAAGTGTTTTTTTACCTCATTTTTACCTCGGGGGCGGGTGGGTGGGCAAAACCCAAAATCCCCATAAAAAACACTTCTTTTGCGTTAGGCATGCGGAGGGCATGCGTGCTTGCACGCATGGTGCAACGCACCGAAGCGATAGCGTAGCCCGTAGCACGCCGACTGCGCAGCAGGAACGCCCAAAAAATTACTTTATGTAACATCAGTAAAATACATTTCCGCCTTATTCATTAGTCATCCATGCTTTTCTGCATTGCAAAATAACAGGGTCTGATGTATTTTCTAGTGTAAACGCATGAGAAGTATCTTCTTCAATAACTTTGAGCGGTTTTTCTACT
>Ga0272446_1004956_pt1 | contig 15183 bp, 14 predicted proteins | sample YNPCB0061_FD_194587 | JGI IMG/M metagenome (GOLD analysis project Ga0272446, IMG submission 194587) | Hot spring microbial mat communities from Yellowstone National Park, WY, United States - YNP-CB-006-1 | ecosystem: Environmental > Aquatic > Thermal springs > Hot (42-90C) > Sediment | place... | reverse complement strand
GCAGCACCTTTGGCCCGTTGACATTATTTGGATGTCGCCCAACAACTCTGACATTGTACAAATCCCAAGGGCGCTATTCGACCGCCTGACGGATACGCTTGCTTTCGCTACATAAATGGATAAAGTCAAGCTCAGAGCACCACCCCATGAGCCAACACAAACATGCAGGCCAGGCTGAGCAAACGCCTGCCTATGCGAATGCTGCCCTCACGCCAGACGGACAGGTGGCGCAACGCATCGTGGAACAGTTGCTTGCTGATGGCCTGATCGACGCTACACAGGCAGAAAGCGTGTGGATAGGATTGGCTGGCGGCGCCGCGTGTAGCGCTGATTGGCGCTTTGTCGCTGAAACTGCGATGATGCTGGGAGGGCGTGATGCCGCCGCGGATTGAGCGCCTGACGCTGAAGTCTTTTCGCGGCGGCTGCAGGCCAGTGACGCTTGAGTTTGCCAGCGACAAAAATATTGTTCTGCTCTTTGGTGAGAACGGCGCCGGCAAGTCCACAATTGTCGATGCGCTGGACTTTGTCTGCAATCATGAGTTTGGTTCTCTGCGCAACCGCAGCGGCGCAACGCCCCGCACCCACATTGTATCAGTGGACGCCTCGCCCGCAGACCTGGAAGTCGAGCTCGTCTATGGTGGTCAGACGTGGCGCGCCAGCCTGCAGGGAGGCAAACCTGGCACGATGCCAGACGGTGCACCACCTGCATTCATTCTGCGCCGCGCCGACATTGCTCGCATCGTGGAAGCGACACCCAGCGAGCGGTATAAGGCGCTGCAAGCGTTTATCACTGTGCCAAAGGTGGAACGCGCCGAAGGTGAGCTGCGTCGCGCCGCCAGGGAAGTGGAGGATGAAGTCGACCAGGCGCTCACCGCGCGCCTGCTTTCTGAAGAAGCGCTGACGCGTTTCTGGCAGGCTGAAGGCAGCCCCGGCGAGTCGCCGATCGACTGGGCCATGCAGCAAACGCGTGAAGACACTGCCAGCTTGAGCCAGCGACTAACGACAGTGCGCAGTGTGCTCGATCGGTTGGATCGGCTGAAGGACGCGCACACCCAGCTCCTCGATGCGCATCAACAACTTGTCGAGGCCCAGGCGCAGGCCACCGCTGCAAACGCCGAACTCCAACAGTTGCAAGAACAGATGACGGGTGAAAATGAGGCGCTGGTGGCTGTGCTGGAAGAAGCCCGGCGTTACCTTGCAAGCGGCCAGGGAGAACTTCGCCAGTGCCCGGTGTGCGGCAAGCCAGAGCAGGGCGCCGTTCTGTCGACGCGCATCGAAAGTGAATTGCAGCGCTTGAGCACCCTGAAGGCGCGGCGCGATGCCAGCCTGCACGCCACGCAGGCCGTCGAACAGGCCAGGAATCTCTTTGATGCTGCGCGCCGCCACATGCGCCAGCACGCCGATGCCTTCGTGACAGCGTACCAGAGTGCGCCAACGGCGTTGACCGCCCCCCTCGCCGACCTTGCCGCCATACTCACCAACCCCAACGGTGCGACGGTCAGGCAAGTCGCCAACGCCATCGGCGCAGCGCTTGCCCACCGCGCAACGCTGGAGGCGGCATTGGACGCCGATCAGAAGACGCTCAATCAATTGAACGCCATCAAGAGCCACCTCCAGGTGTTGGCGACCAACGATACCGAACTCCGCGATCGACAGCAACTGGCAGCCCATTTGAAGCGTATGCTGGAGGTAGTCGAACGTGAGCGCAAGCGCTATGTGAGTGAGCTGATGGACAGCATTGCTGCAAGCGTTGCCGCCCTCTACGCCCGCATTCACCCCAACGAGCCTCTGGGACGCCCCACTTTTCGCGTGAAGGCGCACACAACAGGGTCGCTAGAATTGAGAGCAGACTTTGGCGACAGGTCCGAGACGCCACCGGGCGCCTACTACAGTGAGGCGCATCTGGACACACTGGGATTGTGCGTCTATCTGGCGCTTGCCAGGCATTCGGGTGCGGGCAACGCGCTGGTTGTCATGGATGATGTGCTTACTTCGGTGGACGACGCCCACCTCGACCGCATCATCGATCTGCTTGCCGATGAAGCGCCGAATTTCGGCCACCTGATCATCACCACGCATTCGCGCGCATGGTGCGACCGCATGTGCACCGCTAAAGGGATGCAGGTCGACCTGATTGAACTGGATGACTGGGACTTGAAGCATGGCATCCGGCGTCGCCGCAGCCCGCTCCCGGCGGAGCGGCGATAGCCTTGCTGACTTTTGCACAACTGAATCGACGGAGCGCGGCCCTCTCCTCGGGTGATGAACTCCCCAGCTATGCCGTCACCCCTACTGGCAGGGAACTTGGGCCGGGTGACGATCACCAACGCACGCTTGTTCTCTTATCCTGACACGGGCTATCCAACGTCGAGCCAGCAGTTCAGACAGGTTGTGTTGTGACATTCCTGTGCGAGGACAGAAGGGAGCCTTGACATGCGCAAACTTATCACAAGGTTCATGACGGGCTGGTATTATCGCACCATGTACCGCCCCACCCGGCTCAACGCCGGCTCATTATCTGATTTCCCCTCGGAACACTTCATCGCCACGATGCCGTGGATCTCGGTGCGCGAGGCGTTGTGCCCGTCGACAGCGCTGCAAATGATCGCCGCTCATCACGGCATCAACCAGCCTCGACGCTATTTTGATTTTCTGATGGGCTTCTCCTACGGCGCCAGCTATCGCGATGACTTCGGCTTCATCACGGTTGGAACCGATCCCGAGACAGGCTTGATCACGGCGGCGCCCTACCTCGGCCTGGAACAGCGCTATCTGGTCACCGACGATGCAACGCTCTACCTGCGGGCGCTCCGTTCTTATCTGGCGCGGGGTTACCCGGTTCGCGTCCCCCTGGACATGGGTGCACTCTACGGACAGGCGGAAGCGCTGCCACATAACGAGGTGCTTGTTGGCTATGATGCAGGTGGGTTCACTTATTACGAACCGGTCAGCCGGCCGCCAGCCCCATCACAACCAGGCCACTTGCCGCCAGGCCAGCCAGGGTTATACGTTACGGATGAGCGCCTGTTGCTGGCAGTGGCGCGCGAATCCAGCTTATTCGACTATCCCTGGCGCTATCCGCTGGTTGTTTTTGAGCCAGGCCCTTCACACAGCGATCTGGCGCCGGTCTGGCGACAAAACGGTCAGGCGCTGGTGGGCGGCAATCGCTGGGGACAACAGTGGGGCGCCGCCGCGATCGAGCGCCTGGCCGATGAGATCAAGCGCCTGGGCGAGCATTTCAACCTGGCGCAGATCGAGCTTGGCCTGGAGATCGGTGCAGCGACGCGGCCTGACAACGCTGCGCACATGCGGGAACACTTCGGCGATCACGTCGATCTACAGATGGCCGCCGACCACTTCGACATTGCGGCTCGCTGTTACCAGGCGGCGCTGGATACAGTCCGTCATGGCAACACTGGTTCTTCTGTGATCGCGAAGTTGACGGCCTGGTTGCGAGAGGCTGCTGCCGCCGAACGTGCTGCTGGTCAGATCTTCCTTGCGCATCTGGACAAACGCCGCGCTCACACACAGCCGAGAGACGAGATTTGATGAATAACGCGATTCCGTAAACAGCCTGCGAGGCTTCAAGACAGTGCCCATACCTTATCGGCACAACAAACAATGAAGATAGCGGACAGGCGTCGCCCCTCGCCCTTCGCAACTCGCCCCTATTTTCAACCAGTGCGCTGTCCACTGCACGACTGGCCCGGCAGCTTTGCTTCTCGACAAAGCCCTCAGATAAGTCAAACGCCCCGGTGCTTGCACCAGGGCGTCTCTTAACATTGATAGGTGACTCACCTAGGACTTGAACCTAGAACCCGCTGATTAAGAGTCAGCTGCTCTGCCAATTGAGCTAGTGAGCCATAGTGCAACGCACACTCAAAATATAGCAGATTCACGTGCAGAGCGCAAAATTTGCTGGCGATCATTTTGTGCTTTTTCTCCAGTCGCCCCGGCGTTCTGCGCCGTTGTGAGCCGCAAAGCTGCCCAGTCGTCGCCAGAAGCTATCGTCACGTTGTGAGAAGATGAAACAAAGCGGCGCTGCTTGCCGTCACCGATGCAAGATCGGTTGCGCCAGCAATGCACAGGGCGCTGGTGCACAGGGCGCTGGTGCACAGCCTGTGCGCTGGTGCACAGAGTGCCTGTTGGCGCCGATGCAGCGGAGGATTGGTGCACACGCTATTCTTCAGTTGCAACGTAGCGCAGCGTAGGAATACAGTCCGAATCGTTTGTCAAAAGCGTCAAACACATTCAGGCAGGACACAATACACTGGGGATGCGGCGCAGAAATACTGCACGACACAAGAAGGAGCCAAATCATGATTCGCAAATTGTTCTTCATCGCCACCACCACCATCCTGATGTTGTCCCTCTTTGCGGGCATCGTCAGCGCGCTGGACACACAGGCGGGCGTTGCAGGCAAGGTCGATGCGGTCAAGGCGAATCTTGAAAATGTACGCGCTTACGCCGCCGCCCCACAAAGCGCTGGCCTGAACTACGCAGTCGACGGCGGCCTCCTCTACGCCGGTCGCCCGGGAGAATGGCGCAAGGTTGCCACACCGGATGGCGTGATCGTCGGCGCGGTCGCTGTGGACAGCAGCCGCCCCGGCCTGCTCTACATCGGCGCCGCCAACGAACTGGCGATCTATCGCATGGGCAACAACCAGCAGTGGCTGCGCGTGCCGTTGAGCAACGACGACGTGGGCGGCGTCACCAGCCTGGCAGTGGACAAGGCGAACCGCCTGCTTTACGTCGGCACCGACACGGCCGGCGTCTTCCGCCTGCGCGATGTCGGCGCCAGCCTGATCGCCGGTGGGCGCGCCGAATTCAACGCCCCAGTCTTGCAGGTTGCCACCGACAGCACCGGCGCCGGCCTGATCTTTGCCCGCACGCCCGATACGCTCTATCGCGGCGAAAACATGGGGCTGAACTGGAGCGTGGTCGAGAACCTGGGCAGCACGCCTACGGCGCTGGCGGTGGTGAATCGCTACCCGGCGACAGTCTATGTCGGCACCGCCGATCGCGGCTTACTGACGAGCCAGGACGGTGCAACCTGGAGCATGGCCAATGATGGCCTGGGCTTCGTGCCTGGCTCTCGCCTCAGCATCGATGCCATTGCCGCCGACCCGGCGCAGCTCGATGTGCTCTACGTGGCGACGAGCTTCCTCTTCGGTTCGACCACTGTGCACCGGACGCCTGCGAGCATCCAGCAGACGACCAACGGCGGCGCCACCTGGCAGCCTCTGCTGCGCCAGCTCGACGCCCCAGTGGCGGAGTTGCTGCCGGTCAGCGGGCGCACAGGCGCTGTCTACGCCCTGACGCTGGCGAGCCGTCAGCCGCTGCCCATCGGCGCCGCCCCGGCGATGGTGGAGTCGGCGCAGGTCGCCGCCAGCGACAACGGCTTCCCGGCAACATCCGTGGCCGCCTGGGTGATTGCAGCATTGGCGGCGCTGGCATTGGGCTACACCTTGTTGAGCGACTTGCGCAGCAAGCAGGGGAAGCCAGCGACCGCAACGGTTGCCTTGCGCCGCCAGCCTGCCAGTCAACGGTAGTTCTACAGCGTGTTGCGTGGAATGTGTTGCGTGTTGCGTGGAACGTCCCGCCATGCCCACGCAACACGCAACACGCCTCACGCAACACGCAGCCTCTTCCGCGCGGAAGGGGCTTTTTTATTGGCGAAGTGCAGTTTGTTAACATCGCCTTGACACTGCGATAATAGAATGCCCTTACACTTTGAGCCTGGGCGTGTCTCGCCTGCTTGTTCTGCCGCGTCTGGGACAGGACGCAAACCAGGAAAAGGATACCGATGAAACCGCGCGAACATTTCGACCGTGAATTGCAGCAATTGAGCGACTCGATCATGCTGATGGCAAGCCGGGTCGAAGAGGAGCTGTCCATCGTATTGGCAGCCTACGAAAGACTGGAACCCTCGCTGGCTTCCGTTGTCAGCGACCTCGACCGCCAGGTCAACAAGATGCGCTTCGATATCGAGGAGCACTGCATCTTGCTGATCGCCAAACAGCAGCCAACCGCCCGCGATCTACGCCTGATCATCGCCTCACTCAACATGATCGTCGATCTGGAGCGAATGGGCGACCAGGCCAAGGGCGTCGCCAAGGCGTTGCGCCATCTCCACGGACGCCCGCGCAACACACTGCCCCCAGAAATTGCCGAGATGGGGCGCACCGTCCTTGAGATGTTGCGCACCATCAAAGTCGCCTATGCCAACCGTGATGTCCAGCTTGCCCAGCAGATCGCCAGACAGGACGATGAGGTTGACAAGCTTTACGCACGGGCATTCACAACCATCATGTACCAGTTAGCCAGCTCCGGTTCACCCGAAGAAGCCGAGAACGAATACGAGGTGCTGCGCATTGCGCGCGAGTTCGAACGCTTCGGCGACCTGGTCACCAATGTTGCGGAGCGGCTGATTTTTATCGTCACCGGCAGCATGGAAGAAGTAAACACCGAACCTGATGTAGCACAGAATTGAGCGCAAGCAACAGAAGAACAACAGAGCAAAGGGGAGACAGGAAGGCTGCGCGATCCACAAGCCGGTGATTCAAGCTCATCCTTGCATCGATTCCTGGTCTCCCGCTGCTCTTTTCATCTTCCCCCCTCGTCGCTTTATGCTGCACGCCCTGCCTGGACTATAATGCTGCACACTACATCCAAGCAGCTTGTGTCCGCGCCTGCGTTGACAGGCCGCACAATTGGACAGGATCAGCCAGGGTATGTCTTCTTCGCAATCTGCACCTTCTGTGCACTACGATCCCGTCGCCACACGCGTGCGCGGTTTTGGCGCCACCGTCTTCGCCGAATTCACTGCGCTGGCAAACGCCACCGGCGCAGTCAACCTGGGACAAGGCTTTCCCAACTTCCCCGCGCCTGACTTTGTCAAGGCGGCGGCGCAACAGGCCATCGCCGCCGACCTGAATCAGTACGCGCGCAGCGCCGGCCATCCACGCCTGGTGCAGGCGCTGGCGCAGGTGTATAGCCCGCTCTTTGGCCGCGCCCTTGACCCGATGACCGAGATCGTCGTCACTGTCGGCGCGACCGAAGGCATCTTCGCCACCGTGCAGGCGCTGGTCGATCCAGGCGATGAGGTCATCCTGATCGAACCCTTCTACGACAGCTACCCCGCCGCCGTCACCATGGCTGGCGGCGTCCCGGTCTACGTGCCATTGCGCGCACCAGATGGCAGCCGCAGCGCCGCCGCCTGGACGCTCGATCTCGACGAGCTGACCGCCGCCATCACCCCGCGCACGAAGCTGCTGATCCTCAACACGCCGTCTAACCCGGTGGGCAAGGTCTTCACCCGCGCTGAACTGAGCGCGCTGGCGGAGCTGGTCTGCCGTTTCAACCTGACCGTGCTCAGCGACGAAGTGTACGAATGGATGGTCTACCCGCCCGCCGGGCACGTGCGCATCGCCACGCTGCCTGGCATGTGGGAGCGCACCGTGACCCTGGGCAGCGCCGGCAAGACCTTCTCCGTCACCGGCTGGAAGATTGGTTGGGCGATTGCGCCCCCACCCCTGGCGCACGCCATTCTGATGGCGCATCAATGGATTCCTTTCGCCGTCAGCACGCCGATGCAGGAAGCCATCGCGGTGGCATTGGAGGAAAGTCAGGCGCGTGACTATTTCACCTGGCTCAGCGCCATGTATCAGGCCAAACGCGACCGCCTGCTCACCGTCTTGACAGACGTGGGGCTGCCACCGATGACGCCCGACGGCTCCTATTTCATCCTTGTCGACACCGGGATGCTGCCGATCCCGACGCCGCCAGGCGGACGCCGCGACATCGCCGTCTGCCGCTGGCTCACGCAGGAGATCGGCGTCGCCGCCATCCCGCCCAGCCCATTCTACAGCGCGCCCCACCAATTCCTGACCGACAATCTGGCGCGTTTCACATTCTGCAAGACTGATGAGATGCTGGACGCCGCCGCCCATCGTCTACAAAAGATCAAAGCAATTGGCTAATCGCCGCGCTGCGGAAAGGCCGTAAGCACCGTTGCCCTTCCCGCAGCCAGAACCCGGAGTGATCACATGAAATTCGTCGTTACATCAGGCAACATCACCACACAAAACGCCGACTGCATCGTCGTCAATCTATTCGAGGGCGTCACAACGCCAGGCGGCGCCACCGGCGCCGTTGATGCAGCCCTGAACGGCATGATCTCCACCCTGATCGCCGCTGGCGACATTGAGGGCAAGGCAGGCGCTACAGCGCTGCTTTACACCGGCGGCAAGTTGCCAGCGCCGCGCGTGCTCGTCGTCGGGTTGGGCAAGGCAGAGAAGTTCGACATCCACGCCGCTCGCAAGGCCGCGGCGTCCGTCTACAAAGCGCTGAGCAAGGTCAAGGGCGTCAAGCACTTCGCCACCATCGTCCACGGCGCCGGGATCGGTGGGCAGGACGCCGTCGCGGCGGCCCAGGCGTTGACGGAAGGCACGCTGCTGGCAAGTTACCGCGCCCCCAACTACAAGCGCGAGGCGCCCGAAGCCGGCCCGGCGCTGTGCACTGTGGTCGAGTTCGACGCCAACCGTCTGCCCCGCATCGAAAGTGGCGTGCGGCGCGGTGAACGTATTGCGGCGGGCGTCAACCTGGCGCGCGACCTCTCCAACGAACCGCCCAATGTCCTCTCCCCTGTCGCCCTGGCGCGGCGAGCGCAGACGATGGCGGCTGACACGGGTCTGCGCTGCACCATCCTGGGCGAAGAAGCCATGCGCGAGTTGGGCATGAACATCCTGCTGGCGGTCAGCCGCGGCAGCGCCAACGAGGCGCAGCTGGTGATACTCGAGCACGCACCCTCCGGCCACGCCGGGGAGGCGCCGCTGGTGCTGGTCGGCAAAGGGATCACCTTCGACACCGGCGGCATCAGCATCAAACCGTCGGAACGGATGGAAGAGATGAAGCACGACATGAGCGGCGCTGCGGCGGTTGTAGGCGCGCTGCAGGCGATCGCACAGCTCGGCATCCCCCGTCGGGTGATCGGCGTTGCGGCGTGCGTGGAGAACATGCCCGACGGCAACGCTTACCGACCGGGCGACATCCTCACCGGCATGACCGGCAAGAGCACGGAAATTCTCAGCACCGACGCAGAGGGGCGGCTGATCCTGGCGGATACACTGGCGTATGTCGCCCGCTTCCAGCCCAAAGCCGTAGTCGACCTGGCGACGCTCACCGGCGCCATCGGAATCGCCCTGGGGCAGCAAGCAGCCGGGCTGTTCAGCAACAACGATGCACTGCAGACGGCGCTGCTGGCGGCCGCTGCTGCCAGCGGGGAACGGCTGTGGCCGATGCCGATGTGGGATGAATACATGGAAGCGATCAAGGGCGATATGGCTGAAGTCAAGAACTCTGGCGGGCGCGCTGGCGGCGTCTCGACAAGCGCCAAATTCATCGAGCACTTCACCGAAGGCTACCCGTGGGCGCACCTCGACATCGCCAACGTCGCCTGGACAACGACGGAGCGCGAGGCGCTTACGCCAAAGGGCGCCACCGGTTTTGGCGTGCGCCTGCTGGTCGATCTGGCTGAAGCGTATTGAGCGGGCACGAAGGAGAGAGGCTGATGCACCTTCGCTGGAGAACACTGCAACCTCATCGCCGCCGGCTGCGCCAATGTGGGGCATGGCTGGCAGGAAGCGGTGCGCTGCTCCCGCTGGCCGCCAGCGCCGCGCCACTGCAGCAGGAAGCCGCCGCGTCCCCCAGCCTTTGGCCGCTGCTGTTGGCGCTGCTGGCGACCGCCTTCGCCGTCGAGCGGCTGCTGGAACTGCTCTGGAACTACCTGGAGTGGATATTGCTCAACACGAAGCGGCTGCACGCCACCGACCTCAAATCCTCGGCGTATGTAAAGTTCAAGAGCGGTACGTGCGTGTTGCTGGGCGCTATCGTCGGCGTGGGCGTGGCCGGGCTGTTCACACTGCACCTGCTGGCCGCGCTGCAGCCGTTGACATTGGGCTTCATCGGGCCGATCCCCGCCAACTGGGACGTGGTGTTGTCGGGGATCGTGATCGGCGTCCTGGCGAAGCCCATTCACGACGGCATCGGCATCCTGGCCGGGCTGCGCAACTTCCTCGATGGCGCAGCGGTGCGGCAGCGCGAGGAGGCCGGCGCCGCCCTGGCGGATGGCGTGCTCAAGCTGGCGCAAAGCGACGCGCAGAGCATGATCGAGGTGCCGGGGATGGGGCCGACGCGGCTCACTGGCGCCTACGCCACAGAAGACGCCGCCGCGTCGGAAAACGCACCAACGGACAAATACATCGAGATTCTGCACAACCGCACCTCGATGTAGCTGTGCGGATGGCGCGTTACGTTTGTCGGTGTGGACATGTGCTACATTGATGGTAATTTGGGGCTAACGCATTGATTCATCCGCATAGAGAAGGCTTCGTTCATGATCATTTATCCGGCAATCGATTTGCGCCAGGGACGCTGTGTCCGTCTGCGCCAGGGCGACCCTACCGCTGAGACGGTCTTTGGCGACGATCCGGCGGCGATGGCGCAGCATTGGGCCAACCAGGGCGCCGAATGGCTGCATGTCGTCAACCTCGACGGTGCACTCAGCGCCACGCAGGCGCAGCTCCACGCCTTGCATCGCCCCAACAACATCCGCATTCAGCATCCGGGTCAACAGGCTGCATTGACGCCAGAGCAGGAGTTGGAGCACGATCTGCCGATCAACCTGCGGCGCCTGCGTGACATTCGGCGCGCCGTCACGATCCCGATCCAGTTTGGCGGCGGGCTGCGCACACTTGACGACATCCAACTGGCGCTAGAGCTGGGCGCCGACCGCGTGGTGTTGGGCACGGTGGCAATCGAAAACCCAGGGCTGGTCTCCGAGGCGTTGCTACGTTGGGGCGCAGATCGCATCGTCGTCGGCATCGATGCGCGCGACGGCAAAGTGGCGACGCATGGCTGGCAAGCCACCAGCAGCATTGACGCCATCGAGCTGGGGCACCAGATGCTGGCGCTAGGCGTCACACGCGTCGTCTACACCGACATCAGTCGCGACGGCATGTTGTCGGGCGTCAACATCGAGATGACCTCGCGCCTGGGCGACGTGACCGGCCTCAAGGTGATCGCCAGCGGCGGCGTCGCCGGCATCGGCGATATCGAAATTTTGAAGACGTACGAACACTACAACGTCGACGGCGTGATCGTCGGGCAGGCGCTTTACACCGGCGCGCTCGATCTGCCAGCAGCGATCCACCTGGGACATCAACCGCTCACCCGCCGCAGTGCAGGGTTGATCCCCTTTCGCTGGATAGATGGCAAGCCGGAATTCCTGCTGATCTACAACCTCTTCTTCGAACAATGGCAATTCCCGCGCGGCGGCGTGCATCGCAGCGAAGGCGACCTCGCCTGCGCCCGGCGTGAGTTCGCCGAAGAGACCGGGCTGCCGGTGCTCAAGATTCACCCCGACTGCCGCAGCGAACTGCACTACACGGTGACGATTCGCGGTCACGAAATCGCCCGCACGATTGTCTATTACCTGGCAGAGATCGGCCCGGGCGAAATTCGGCTCGGCCACGAGAACCACTGCGAGGCGCGGTGGACGTCGCCACAGGAGACGTGGGAACTGCTCACCGAAACCTCTCCCGAACAGTTGCCCGCACTGGATGCTGCATTGGAGTTCCTCAACCATCCGCGCATATAATAGCGGCATGTTGGCAAAACGCATTATTCCTTGTCTGGATGTAAAAGATGGCCGCGTCGTCAAGGGCGTCAACTTTGTCGACCTGATCGACGCCGGCGACCCGGTGGCGCAGGCGCAGGTCTACGACCGTGAAGGCGCCGATGAGCTGGTCTTTCTCGACATCACCGCCACGCATGAGGCGCGCGACATTGTCATCGACATGGTGCGACGCGTCGCCGATTGCGTCTTCATCCCCTTCACGGTGGGCGGCGGCATCCGCACCGTCGACGATATGCGCGCCATCCTGCTGGCGGGCGCCGACAAGGTCAGCATCAACAGCGCGGCGGTGAAGAACCCGGCGCTGATCACCGAGGCGGCGACGCGCTTTGGCAGCCAGTGCATTGTCGTCGCCATCGATGCGCGACGGCGACAGGGCGACGATCTGGCTGCACGCGGGCCGGGTTGGGATGTCTTTGTCAGCGGCGGACGCATCAACACCGGTCTCGATGCGGTCGCCTGGGCGCGTGAGGTGGAGCGGCGCGGCGCCGGCGAAATCCTCCTCACGTCGATGGATGGCGACGGCACCAAAGAGGGCTACGACATCGAGCTGACGCGCGCCATCAGCGACGCAGTGTCGATTCCCGTGATCGCAAGCGGCGGCGCTGGCCGTCCTGAACATTTCCGGCAAGCCTTGACCGAAGGCGGCGCCGCCGCAGCGCTGGCCGCCAGCCTTTTTCACTTCCGCCAGCTTCGCATCATGACCATCAAAGAACATCTGCGGGCGGCGGGCGTGCCGGTGCGCTTCCCGCTGGCGGAGGATCATCCCAATGCATAGCGCCGACGACGAACCCACGTCGCCAATGCCCCAGATTCGCTTCGACGCCGCCGGGCTGATTCCGGCAATCGTGCAGGATGTGCACACGCGCCAGGTGCTGACGCTGGCCTGGATGAACGCCGAGAGCTTGCGGCGCACGCTGGAAGTGGGCGAAACAGTTTTCTGGAGCCGCAGCCGCCAGGAGTTTTGGCACAAGGGCGCCACCAGCGGCAACGTGCAACGCGTCGTCGCCATTCATCTGGATTGTGACGGCGACGCGCTGCTCATCGAAGTCGAACCCGCCGGCCCGGCCTGTCACACAGGCGCCGTCTCTTGTTTTTTTCAGGCAATCATGCCACAACTGGAAGGATCGGATTGATGTCTACGCTGGAGAGTCTAGCCGCCACGATTCAAGACCGCAAAGAACATCCACGCCCCAACTCCTACACAGCGGCGCTCTTTGCAAAAGGTGAAAATGAAATCCTCAAGAAAATGGGCGAGGAAGCGGTCGAAGTGATCATCGCCGCCAAAGGCGAGACCGACGAGCGCGTCATCTACGAACTGGCTGACTTTGTCTATCATACGCTCGTCTTCCTCAATTTGCGCGGCCTGCGATGGGATGATGTCGAAGCCGAGCTGGCGCGGCGCTTTGCCTGAGCCACGGGCGGAAAGACACCTATGCCAAAGTCCTTCACACCTGGCGTCACAGCGCCGCCCATCACCGAAGCAGCGCGCTGGTATCTCTATCAGGGCGACCGCCTGATTGTGGACGAGCGCACCGGCGCGCCCGCCATCCCAACCGCGATGGATGTCGCCGACCTGGGGCTGACTACGATGCATCACCAGTATCTCGGCGTCTATCACGATGCGGCGCCCATGCATTGTTTTTCCGCTCTCACGCCCGAGACAGCGCCGCTGCCGCCAGGCTACGCGGCCCGCGACCTGCGCGCCTTGTTTGACCATTTCGACGATTTTGAGATCGGTGTGGCAGGCCGCGCCAAACAGATTGCCCACTGGGAGCGCGATCATCAATTTTGCGGACGTTGCGGCGCGCCCACAGAACCGGTGCATGGGGAACGCGCCCGGCGCTGTCCGGCTTGCGGACTGAGCAACTATCCGCGCATTGCGCCGGCGATCATTGTTGCTGTCACACGTCAGGCTGCCGATGGGCCACGCATCTTGCTGGCGCGCAATCATCGCTTCCCCGCTGGGCGCTACAGCGTCATTGCGGGCTTTGTCGAGGCGGGGGAAACGCTGGAGGAGTGTGTTCGTCGGGAAGTAGGCGAGGAGACCGGCGTGCAGATCACGAATATTCGCTATTTCGGGAACCAACCCTGGCCCTTCCCGAACTCGCTGATGATCGGCTTTACGGCTGAGTACGCAGGCGGGGATATAACTCTGGGTGACGACGAGATCGCCGATGCGCAGTGGTTCGCCCCCGATGCACTGCCCCTGGTGCCGCCGAAGATCAGCATTGCCCGCAAGTTGATCGACGACTTCGTAGCGCGCCACACAGCGAGCACAGCGCCGTTGCACACCTGGTAGCGGCTTCACCGTCAACGATTTGTCAGCAAACAGTGACGACAAATGGGAACCGATCGAGTATGCTTATCGTCACAGTGGCGGTGTGACCGTTGCACGCCGACCTTAATCCAGACCCTAATGGCTGAATGGGCGTAATTGCATGTTTTCTCCTGGAAATCGTTGGCGTGACAGCGGCATCCTGGTCTTGCTGATCGCAGCGTTCGGGGTGTTGCTCTGGTGGCTGAGCGCACCACTCAGCGCCGTGCTGGATGCAGCCGGGGACATCCGCACCTGGATCATCGGCTTTGGGCCATTGGCGCCGATCGTGTACGTTGCATTCTACGCGGCGCAAATCTTGATCGCGCCATTGCCAGGCAGTTTCCTCTCAGTGATCGGCGCCTACCTCTTTGGTTTCGGCGGCGGACTGGTCTTGAGCCTGTTCGGCGTGACGCTTGGCGTGATGTTGGCATTGCTCATCGGGCGCAAATTGGGCCGCCCGGCGCTGGAGCGTTTCTTCGACCGCAGCGACCTGATCCGCTGGGAACGCAAATTGCGCCTGCGCTCACCGTTGATCTGGTTCGTGCTCTTTCTGTTCCCACTGCCCGACCTGGTGATCTACGTGGCTGGCGTGGGGACGACCCCGTTGCGCTGGTTGGCGCCGGCGATCTTGCTGGCGCGCGGCATCGGTATTTTGGTCGGCAGCAGCGTCGGTATGGCGACAGCGCATTTGCCGCCGTCGCTGGTGCTGTTGCAGTGGTTGCTGCTGCTGGCACTAGGTGGCTTCACGTATCGATTCCAGCGCCCACTACGTTACCTCTTGTTGACAAACCTGCGTCGCTCACGGCGCACTGTGCGCACTTTGTTTCGAGCACCGCTCAGCTCCCCAGTTGAATGAACGCGCTCAATAATTGCACAGCAACAATTGCATCTCAGCAGCCCAGTCGCTCAACGGGATTGAGCTGCTGAGGAATTGTTGCAAATTTCGAAGGATAAGCTAAACAATTTAAAGTGCGCGTGAGCGGTCTACAGCAATGAATCCTTGAGAGTCATCCCCTTCGGCAGGTTGTCCGCCCAGATGCCACCCTTCGGCAGGTTGTCCGCCCAGATGCCGCCCTTCGGCAGGTTGTCCGCCCAGATGCCGCCCTTCGGCAGGTTGTCCGCCCAGATGCCACCCTTCGGCAGGTTGTCCGCCCAGTTGCCGCCCTTC
>Ga0272446_1004955_pt1 | contig 15185 bp, 17 predicted proteins | sample YNPCB0061_FD_194587 | JGI IMG/M metagenome (GOLD analysis project Ga0272446, IMG submission 194587) | Hot spring microbial mat communities from Yellowstone National Park, WY, United States - YNP-CB-006-1 | ecosystem: Environmental > Aquatic > Thermal springs > Hot (42-90C) > Sediment | place... | reverse complement strand
GAGAATCGTTGGCCGGACCGGGACCCCGCCGGTTCTGGAGTGATTCTCCCTTTTTTTTCTCGCTTATGGTAGAATGGCTTAATCTGATGACGCCCAGAAAGGATAAACTGTCAAAGACAATGCAGCTGCAACAAGCCATCGCCTGGCGCACCTGGGCCGGCAGGGCCTGTATGTTCTTTTGCCTGCTGGCCACCTTCGCTGTGCTGGACGGCGTTGTCGCCAAATTCTTCGAACCCACGAATGTTTTCCATGTCCTGCCGGGCGAAGCCGCGCCGGCGAATGGGCCGTTGCCAGAGAACATCAGGCGGATTGAGGAATTGTCGTTTACCAGTGATGCCGCGGATCTGACCGTCGTCTTGGACACCATTCATTCCGGCTATTTCCTGGGAGGCAACATGTGGCGGGGCCGCCTGCTCGTCGGTGCGGCTGTGGCTCCCGGGAAATATACTGTCAGCATCCGCCCCCGGGATTATCCGCCAGAGAAACCGGGATACCAGATCCGGGTAATCGTTTATCCCGACCCGAGAAGCCAGCGGTCCGCCTATTTTTCCCTCATCAAACGCCATACCGGCCACTCCCCCTATCTCCTGGCCCTGGCCTGTCTGCCCCTGATCGGCCTGATGTTTGGAGCCGTCTTTCTCCTGTCCCGGCGGATCGACACCTTGGCGGCGGCCATTGGCATGGCGGAAATCTATCATGTGGCCCGGCAGGAGGGGTTATATCGGCTTACCTTCGGCATGGGTCAAAAGCATGGCATTAGAGTGGGCGATAAGGTGACAATTTTAGACCCCACCGGCAAATATGTGGGGGCGGCCCGGGTGGAAGCCGCTACGGAGAATGATGCCACGGCTGCCGCCGCCATTGATCAGAACATCAGGGCGGGCTATTTCATCAGGAAAACGTAAGACCGGGTTATCTCCAGAAAGGCAGTCCCTTGGTTGCCACGTTAACCTTGGAAAGCAGGTGAAAACATGCAAAAAGGGCTGACGCCCCTGGAATAATTAAAAATAAGCAGATTTCTCAGGAAATCTCAATGCGATGGCCTCCCCTGACAATCATGCCACCACAGGCACGCCTGCTCCCCACAGACAGTGATGGCCTGGAAACAGGGGACATTACCCTCCTGCACCTGCAAGGCCCGGATAAGATCAGCCTTCTTTAATCTGCCATAATTTTTCAGGCCCCGCTCCCGGGCCAAGGTCCGAATTGCCTGTACCGTCATATCCCCCCTCATAAAACAAATACTTTCCTGCACCTCAAATTATACCGGCGTCTGCTTCTCCAGTGGGCCGACTGGCCCGGGGCAGCGGTTAAAGATCTTGACCGTTGCCTGGCGATCCTGGGGATGCTGGCGCAGATGACGACGCCAGGCTTCCTCATTGGACTCACCGGGCCGGGCCTCCACTACCGCCACCTGCACGGCAAAATAGTGCAGTGGCCGCTGCCGAACCATCCCTTTGCCAGCACTCATAACTTTACTCCTTAAAAAGGAAGGAAAGATTGGTTGGCCAGAGCCCAACACCTGCGGCCAGGCGATCGGCCCTGCTCTTTTTTATATTTTCAACTGCAATAAAATAAAATTCTAATGCTTTTTAAGACTCTGGCGCCCAAAGCTTTGCCTCTCCACTGAGGCGATCGGCGGTTGCACGGGAGAAGGAGAAGAAGACCGGGAGCTTTGTTAGAATAGATTCAATATATCAGAAAATTTACTTTTGTAAATAATCTTTCGAAATAAAAATGCGGCCGCGCTCAAGGCCAACTTCTTGTGAGGTTCGCCTGTGCAGGAAATCCTGATTCCCGGCCCGGTCCCTGGGGTTGGACAGGAGGGGCCAGGAAGCCTGGTCCCTCGCTTGCGGATTCACTTTTTCCCGGCCGCCATCAGTTCGTGGCCAAGACGTTGATCAGGGTGGAAATGATATGTTCAGCCTCGCCGATGTAGGTCGCCATGTTGGCCCGATGGTTGGCCAGTATGCCGTCCTTGGCCGCATTGGTGATGAGCCAGGGATGCAGATGCTCGGCCGTGTGCAGGGCGTGGATGGCGTCGTCCACCAGCTTGGAGGAGTTTTTCTTGGCCAACTGATCGGCGAAGTCCTCTTTCACCCCTTCCAGAATGCCCCCCATACCCGTGGCCACCCCCTGGGCAAAATAGAAATAATCGTCGCAGACGAACCAGGAAACCGGGCTGCCATCTGCTTCCGTGTCTTTAATGAGGTTGTGGAAAGCGCTCCCCAGGACATCCCGGAAATGGTTCATGAGGGCGATGAGATTGTCCACCCGGGTATAAAAGCGGCTGCGATTATGCTTCAGGTCGTCGATATACTGCTCCAGGTTGGCCATCGCCTCTTTATATTTCCCCGAGGCTGAAGGGAACCAATATTTTTCCGGGCTCACCATAAAAAAGTTCATGGCTGTATTGACGTAGGGATTCTGGGCTTCCGTCAGGGCGAAGCGGCTCATATTTTCGTTGAGGACGACGACCGTCCGTCGGGCCACTTCCAGGACGCCCAATTGCAGGTTGTTGACGTTATCGGTGAGCCCCAGCTTGCCGAAGATAATGGAGTTGGGTCGCCAACCGAAGAAACGTCGGTTGACCTGATCATCCATGATCTTAATCAGGGCGCGGGTAAAGGCCTCGCCCTTCACCGGCTGCGGGCGCACGGCCAATTTCTCGGCGGCCGGCGGCACCGGCGTGGGCGGCGGGATGGGCACCGGCGCCTTCTCTATCCCGGCCGCTGTCTGTCCACCCCCGGCCGGACTGCTTTCTGGGGAGGCCGGCGTGGTTGGCGGCGCCGCCGGTGGGGTCTCCTGGACCGAACTGCCGCTCTGCCCCAACGGCGGCTCAGGGGCCGCCGGGGCTGGCTTGGTCTCCGCCGTCTCCAATCTGAGGATACCGGTCAGCGGCTTGGACTCAACCCTGGCACTCTTCTCTTCAATCACCCCCGGCGCCGTGGTTAGATCAACTCCCGCTGGTCGGCGCACGGCAAAAATGTAGACGATAAATACCAGAATGAAGGCACAAAGAATGAGAAGGCGGTAGCGCTGCCAGAGCGGTCGCGGCGGCGCAGCCACGGGTTCCGCCGGAGTTGGCGCGGACATGGTTTGTTCTTCATGATCATTGGGAGAAAGAGACATAATGCCATCCTTTTGGGCTTCCAGCACCTCGCCGCTCCCGGCAGAAGCGCTGGCTAAAAAATTTCGGCACTGAACACATATATTTCCGTCTGCGGGTCTTGCCAGGCCATCGGCGGCAGATTGGCCTTGCGGCAGGTCTGCTGCAGGAAGGTGGTGCGATCCCAGCGGTATTCGGTAGCTACCTGCGGCAACAGCAGACCACGAGAGGGGCCTCGGCAGATATACAGGCCATGACGGCCCACCTGAATCTCCTCAATATTATGAATCCGCCGCAGGGGCGACAATACCGAGATTTCTATATCAATATCCTGCAGTTCCGCCGGCTTCAGGGGAGGGAAGCGGGGATCATTGAACGCCGCGGCATACGCCATCTCCTGGACCGTGACCGCCAGTGGTTTGATGGCTTCAATATAGCCGATACAGCCCCGCAACACCCCCTTTTTATGCAAGGTCACAAAGGCACCCCGGGGTTCCTGCAGCACCCCCGTAAGCGGCGGCAACGGCGGCGCTGCCTCTCCCCGCAGGCCGGCCAAAATACTCTGCCGGGCAATTTCATGCAGGGTTTCCTTTTCTGCTGCACTTAACTCCATAGACTGCTCCTCCGCCGCGCAACCCAGCCCGGTCGTTAACCACCCCAGGCAGAACCAAAGAACCAACCCATAGAATGTACCTTTTCCAACCGCGGTCAACATGGGCACCTTGGATGACAAGAAAAGAGGGTTGTCAGTTGTCCGTTGTCAGATACATTTCGGAGCGCCGGTCAGCTTCTTACCTCTCAACTCGACACCCAGTCAGCATATTTCTAAGTAGCTATATTATCAAAATAAAATTAAGCATGTCAAATGGAAAAGCCCGCCCTCCCCGTTGTTGCCCCGGCCTTACAAAAGGCCTGGATTTTCTTCAGGGAAAAGGCTACAATAGGGTAGACTCAAGATACCCCCCGATGATCATGCGGGTGGGTCCTGGCCAGACTGGAGATGGGCATGCAGCGCGTCGGCATCTATTATCATCCCTCCTTTAGCCGCAAGAGTTACCTGACGGTGGGCAACCGCCTGCGGGATTTTCCCGAAGCCCTGGACGAACTGCTGCAGCTGCCGAACGTCCAGTTGTTCCAGAGCCCTCGCGCCTCGGAAGACCTTATCCTGAAGGTCCATGCCCCGGAAATGCTCCAAGGCGTGGCCCGCGACCGCATGTGCAGCACTGCCTATGAATCGGTCGGCGGCGTGGTGGCCGCCATGGAGGCCCTAGCCCGGGGCGAATTGGACCGCGCCTTTTGTTTCATCGGCGCCGGTGGGCACCATGCCGGCTATCGCACCTTCTGGGGCGCCTGTTGTTTCAACGATGTGGTCATTGCCCTGCACCAGGTCCGGGATATCAGCCCCTGGCGGCGCTTTGCCATCGTTGATACCGATGCCCATCACGGCGACGGCACCCGGCAGCTCGTCTGGAATGATCCCGAGGTCCTGCATCTGTGCTTCTGCGGCGATGACTTTGAGTCGGAAGACGGCAGCAAAATTGACGTGGATGTCTACCGCCTGGCCGGCGAGGTCAACCCCGACCATGGGTATGTGGCCGCCGTCCGGGAATATCTGCCCAGGATCAGCACATTTCAGCCCCAACTCCTGGTCTGGTACTATGGTTTCGACACCCATCGCCTGGATTACGGTTCCATCGGGCTGACGGAGGCCGCCTATCTGCAGATCTGTGATCTCATGATCGAAACCGCCGCCGCCCTGCAGATCCCGCTGCAGGTGGTCCTGGGCGGCGGCTCCCTGGCGAGCCTGGCCACGGCCACCATCCCGTCCATCATCCGGCAGCTGGCCAGCCGCTGATCCCCGACCGTCCTTTCCCAGGCGGGGCAGGGAGCGGGCAGTGCGGGGCACAGGAGGGCATCTCTTGGAAGCCTATACAAAAGCAGAGAAACTGGCCGGTCTCTTCCTGTTTCTGGCCCTGCTGGGGGGCATCACCTTCCTCCTGCTCATCGGCCAGGGGAAAGGCTGGTTCAAAAAGACCCAAACTTTCCTGGTCAAATTCCCGCAGAGTTACAATCTCGAACCCGGCGCCGCGGTCAAGATGTTCAACACCGAAATCGGCACGGTCACCCGGCTGCGTATTGTCCGCGTGAAAGATGAGAATCAGGTGGAGGTGACGATCCGGGTCAACAACGACTATGTCCATCTGATCCGGGGCAATTCCGTGGCCCAGGTGGAGAGCCCCACCATTCTGGGGAGCGAGTTTCTCAGCATCAGTCCCGGCTCCTACGCTTACCCGCCCATTCCACCGTATGGGACCATTCCTTCCCGCCTGAAAAAGACCCTGGCCGATTATCTGGAAGAATTTCAACCCGAAGAAAGTCTGCATAAGGCCCGCCAGCTGCTGGCCAATCTGGTGGAGTTGAGCGAGCAGTTTAAGGCCCATGAAACCAAGATCAACTCCATCCTGGTCCAATTTGACACGGCCATGGCCAGCGTCGTTGAGGGCCGGGGCACCATCGGCCGACTCTTGATGGACCGGGATCTCTATAACCGCCTGCAGAACAGTGTCGCCAGGCTGGAGAAGATCCTGCAGAATTCCGAGAAAGTGTCCGGCGACGTGAAAACTTCGGCCGGCAAATTGCCGCCCCTCGTGGATCGGGTGAACAACAATCTGGACATTTTGCGCTGTATTCTTTTGGATGTCCAGAAGGCCTCGGGGCAGCTGCCCGAACTGCTGGAAACGGCCGATGATGCCACCCGCACCGGTAAAGAGGTCATCGACGCCATTAAGGCCAACCCGCTCATCCGTTTGACCCTGCCCAAAACCCCGGCCGGGGAGGCTATTCATGTGGAACCCAGGACCTTGCCGTGATCAGCTGCGGTTGTCGCCAAATTGGCTGAATGAGAAGGAATGGGAAGGTGAGAAAAATCGGCATGGAGGCAAGAGCTCAGCAAGACGGCTGCCAGCCACGGGCGGCGCGGTGCAGCGCGACCCTCCTGCTTCTGGCGCTGGCAATCGTCGGCCTCATGGCCTGCGGCCGCCGTCCCGACCCCTATGGCCAGCAGCTCAGTAAGGCCCTGGAGGCCGGTCTGCGGGGCCAGGAGTTGTTGGGTGAGGGCCAGACCCGGCGGGCGGAGCGGGCCTTCAGCCGATCTCTGGAAATCCATCAGGGGCTGGACAACCCGGCCGGCACCGCCCGCCAACTTAATAACCTGGGGGCTGCGGCCCTGGCCCGGGAAGACTTGCGCCAAGCCGCCGACCTCTTCCGCCAGGCCCTCTTTCTCAATCAACAGCTGGGCTATCCTGCCGACGCCGCCCTCAATCTGGCCAACCTGGCGGCTGTCGCCCAAAAAAAAGGCGATCTCGGCCAAGCTGCCCGCGACCTCCAGGAAGCCCGGGACCTGGCCAGACGGGCCGCCTCCCCGCGGGTCCTGGGTCAGGTCCTCTGCCAGATGGCCGGGCTGGCCCTGGATCAAAATGACCCTGGCGCCGCCGCCGCTCTCTTGACCGAAGCCGCCTCTGCCAACCGTGAAGCGGTAGTGCGCGGCCCCTGGCACTACCAGCAGGGGAGGCTGCAGCTCTCCCGGGGCGATCTGCCCCAGGCCCGGGATTTCTTCCAACAGGCCCTGGCAGCCGACCGCACCACCCTCAATCGCCTGGGCATGGGCGCGGATCTGGAAGGGCTGGCCCAAGTCGAGGAAGCCCAAGGCGACTATTCCCGGGCCTTCCTCTATGCTGACCGGGCCTTCCGGCTCTATGCCGCTACCCAAAGCTGGACCAAAGCCCAACAGTGCCTCGAGACCCTGCGGCGCCTCAACCACATCGGTCGGCTGGGGCAGAACCTGGAACCCCTGGAAAAACAAACGGTGGCTGGCCGAGCCGCTGCCAAACCCTGCCCGCCGTCAGGCGCCGCGCCGGCGGCCGCGCCATCATCCCCCAAACCGACGGCACCGGAGTAAGTGCCGGTCCCGGCAGGACCGACACCTCCCAGGCTCATGGGGCCGCCATAAATCAGCAGCCGAAGTGGAGGGATTGTCAAGGTAGGCCGGAGGCCTGCCGGCAGCACCGCCCTCCGGTCTCAACCTCAGGAGCCGCAGCCGTGGCCGTGGTTCTCGCCACCGCAGGTAAATTGCGGCGTAAACTGGGGCAGCCGCCCCATCAGAAAGGCCTCCACGGCTTCCCGGACCGTCCGGCTCCCCTGGCCGAACCTGACCTCTATCCCCAGTTGATTGAAACCCATGAGCGGCCGCATGCCCATGCCGCCGGCAATCAACACGCCCACGCCGTTTTGGGCCAAATGAGTTACCGGCGCCAGACAGCCGCCCTGCTCGTGGGGCACATTGGGGAGGGTGCTCACTTCCCTGACCTGACCGGCGGCTATTTTTACCAACGTATACAGATCACAATGACCGAAATGGGCTTCCAGGGCGGCATCCAGCCCACCTGGCTGCACCGACGGGATGGCAACAACAACTTCAGACATGACTTCCTCCTGAAAAAAAATGATTGTATGGGCCGGTCTCCAGACCGGCGAGTTATCGGCCATTCTTGCTTAGCTGACCTGGAGGTCCGCTCTCCGACAGAAAATCCAAGAGGCAGAGGGCAGCAGGCAGGTGCCGCTTGCCCTTTGCCGGGGCAGGGTCCTGACCGGCCCGAGCCTTGCACCTGCGGCGCACCTTGATCGTCAGACTGCACGGGAAACTTCGCCCAGGAATGGCAATTACCTGCGAACCATAACAGGTCTGGCAAGGCTGGCCAGAAGATTGTCTTCTGGATGGGCAGTGCCCATCCTACTGGCTGACCAGACCCGAGGTGCTGCCACGGGGCTGGCTGCCTGCCAGCTGCTTAGCGGTGGCCAGGGCCGCGATCTGCTCCCAGGCCGCCCGCAGTAAGCCGCCGAACCTGGTCCCGGGCATTTCCGTCACCACCAGACCCTGCACCATCGCCTCGGTCACCACCGGATCATGGGGCAGGCGGGCCAGAAGCGGCAAACCGTGGTCCCGGCAGAAGTCCGCCAAACGCGCCGCTTCGCCCTGATGCAGGTCGAATTTGTTCAAGATAACTGCCGTCGGTATCTGAAAATGGCGGCACAACTCCACCACGCGGGCCAGATCATGCCGACCGGAAGGGGTCGGCTCGGTAACCACCACGGCCAGATGCGCCCCGGCCAGGGAACTGATGACCGGACAACCGAGGCCCGGCGGGCCGTCGGCCAGGATAAATGCCGCCCCCTGCTGAGCTGCCAGGGTACGGGCCTGTTGTTTTAACAACATGACCAGCTTGCCGGAATTTTCTGATCCAGGAAAGAGTTGGGCATGGACCATGGTGCCAAAGCGGGTGGCGGAGACGAACCAATGCCCACAGTGTCGTTCCGGAAAACGAATAGCCGCCGCCGGACAGAAGGCCACACAGACTTTGCACCCCTCGCAGCGCCAGGGATCTACCCTATAGTCATTGCCGTTGCTGCGAATCGCGTCGAATTGGCAGAGAGCGGCGCAGGTCCCGCACCCTTCACATATGGCGGCGTCGATCTGAGCCTCGTGGCCGGCAAAGAAGGCCTCCCGCTGCTGGATGGTGGGCTGCAGGAGTAGGTGCAGGTCTGGCGCGTCCACGTCCAGATCGCAGATGATGCTGTGGTGAGCCAAATGGGCCAGGGCTCCCGTCAGAGAGGTTTTGCCGGTGCCCCCTTTGCCGCTGATGATAACAATCTCAGGCACAGGCGGCCTCCCGGGCGTCCCCTCGGCCCAACCCTGATTGCAGCTGGCGGGCCAGAGAAAGGAACCGCTCTTTGAGATCCCTGGAGACTGCCGCAATAATCCGGCCGTTGGCATAGGCCTCGGCAATAGCCCGATCATAAGGTATCTCCGCCAGGATCGGCAAGCCTTTCTCGGCACAGAAGCGATAGATGGCATCTGTCCCGACCCCGGCGCGATTGATCACGGCCCCCATGGGTTTTCCCAACGGCGTAAAAGCCTCCCAGGCCAATTGAAAATCGTAGAGCCCAAAAGGGGTAGGCTCGGTTACCAGAAGGATGAAGTCACTGTCCATGACTGCATTCATAGCTGGGCAGCTCACCCCCGGCGGCGCATCGAGGAGGACATCCCGGGGGGCAACCGCCAGCATCTCCTGCAGTCGGGCCTTGACTTGCCGCATGAGCGGGGGGCTCATGGCCTCGCCGACCCGCAGGGTGCCGTTGAGAAAATCGATCTCCCCGGCCCGACCCCATTGGATCAGACCCAACTCCCGCCGATCCGGTTGGACGGCCGCGGTTGGACAGATGGCCAGGCAGCCGCCGCAGCCATGACACATATCGGGAAAAGTGAGGACTACCTCACCGAAAACGTTGATGGCTTTAAACTGACAGAGGTCAGCGCAGGCGCCACAAAAATTACACCTATCCTGGTCAACCCGTGGCACGGTCAGATATGCCGTCAGACTACCGGTCAGCTCCGGTCGGAGAAAGAGATGCAGATTGGGCTCCTCCACATCCAGATCCACCGCCACGATGGGCCTGGCCCAGACCGTCGCCAAAGAAGCCGTGACCGTCGTCTTGCCGGTGCCGCCCTTGCCGCTGGCCACCGCAATGATCATCGCCCGCTCCGCGACGCCGTCGCCACGTCCAATTTTTTAAATTCGGCCAGGGCCTGAGCCACCGTCATGCCTTCCATATTCTGAACAATTTTAATGCCCGCCGCACTCAGGGCCTGCAAAGCCTTCGGACCGACCTGGCCGGTGAGGAGGACTTTGACGCCAGCCCGGGCGATGCTCTCCGCCGCTTGCAACCCTGCGCCATGCCCCAGCATCTGCGCCCGGCCATTATCAAGATACTCTGACGCCCCGGTCTCCAGGTCGACGATAACAAAACCCGCAGCTCGACCAAAGCGCGGGTCTACCTGGTCATGCATTGATGGTCCATTGCTGGATATGGCGATCTTCATGATTATTCCCTCGTACTTTTTGTTGCCAACCATCGCCGCCGGAATCAGATCACCGCGCATATTCCTGCTTTTATCCCTGAACCGTTCTGCTCAGGATAAGCAGGGGGGGAACAGCTGATCATGGTGGCGGCGCCTTGTTTGGTTAATTATGAACTTATGTTAATATTAAGGCGCGCTCCAGCAAACGTCAAGCATTTTTTTCTGGTGTAACTTCCTGAGCAGGTCAGAATTTGGCAGGCTTCAGGCAGGAGTGTCGACGGTGAAGCCGGTTGGCTCGGCCAGTCGGGCTGCCAGTTCCGCAAGGAAGCCCCGTTGGCCGGGCTGAATCTTCTCCCGGGCGGTCGGCAGATCGAACCAGGCGCCCCGATCCACTTCCGGAAACTCCTGGATCTGACCGGAGTGGGGCGGCCAGGTTAACTGAAAGGTATTGCTGCGCAGGGCGGCGGGGTCGAGATCCATCTCGATGGCCCAGGCCGCAATAATCTTGCCGCTGGGTTGACGTTGCGGCGTCAAGGGGACCAGCTTGCCTACGGCGGGAAACCCCGTTTCCTCCTGGAACTCCCGTCGGGCCGCCTCAAGAGGATCTTCCTCGGGCCCGTATTCCCCCTTCGGAATCGACCAGGCCCCTTGATCTTTGTTGGCCCAGAACGGGCCGCCCGGATGCACCAGGAAAACCTCCAGGCGACCCTGGCGCCAGCGATATGGGAGTAGACCGGCACTGCGCTTGGCCACGGCGGTTTACGAGGGACAGCAGGCGCTGCCACTTGCCGCAGGTTCAGAGGGAAAAATGCGGCCAGCCGCTGCCTCTGGCACACCGCTCGGGTCGGCCAGAAAATGGCTGATATCCCTGATGATCGGTTCCCCTTCCTGCAGGAAGCTGGCCAGGTAGAGCAGAATGGTCAGATGTTTATAGTGGGGATAGATGATCTCCCGGACAGGACGCCCCACCTGGCGCCAGCGTTGGGCCAGCCGCCGGGTGTTGCCCGCCCCGACGATGCGATCGGTGGCGCCGTGCAACAGGAGGGCCGGCGGCGCCGCCGGGGAAACAAAATTTATAGGCTGGGTCTCCGGGATGTTGTCGGCTCCGCCAAAGATATCAATGAGTTGCGGCTGCTTGAGGGGTAGGAAATCGTAGGGACCGGCCAAACCGATAAAACCCCCCAGCCCCTGAGGGGAGAGCCCCACCTGGCCCAGATAACGATCGTCCAGAGCCAGCATGGCGGCAATATAAGCTCCGGCCGAGTGCCCCATGAGAAAGAGGCGGTCCGGCTTGCCCCCATACGCGGCAATATTCTGCCTCACCCAACCACAGGCTGCGGCCCCGTCGCGGATAAATGCCGGGAATTTCACTTCGGGATACAGCCGGTAATCGGGAACAACCGCAATCCAGCCCCGGGCCGCCAGGGCCTGGCCCACAAACCGATAATCCTGGCGCCGGCCGCTCTGCCAGGAACCGCCATAAAAAAACACCACCACCGGGCGGTTGTCGGCCAGTGTCAGCGGCGTATAGACATCCAACTGCTGGCGGGCCAGCTCCCCATAGGGGATATCCCCCTGGCGGCGGCAGGAGCGGCGGGGCACCGCCAGATTAAACAGGGCCAGGGGCCGCAGTTGCCGGGCCAGCCACAGGGCGGTATCCTCCAGGCGGTGGGCCAATCTTGCCAGGCGTCGTTGCTTCATCGGGCGCAATCAGCTGGAAGCATCCAGGTGAGGGTCAGGCGCAAATCAGAAGGGCCTTGGTCATCCTCTCCACTCTTGGACCGCATCTTAAGCAACCCCGATCTCCTTGCCCAACTCCTGATACACCTTGGGAAACTCCGGCTGGAAATTCTGATAGAAGGTAATGGGATAGCGGGCGCCGATCTTCTGGCCCGCTTCCTTTAACCCCTGGACCAGCCCCTCCAGGGCCGTCCCCGGCAGGGCGAAGACCAGCTCATGGTCCTGGGTCATGGAAAAGATCCGGTCGCCCATCCCCGGAATGGCTATCCGGGGGTGGCCCGTTTTGAAGGGCGCGATGAGGTATTCATCGCACTCCACTTTACCGCCGAAATGCCCGGCCACCCGTGCGCCGGTCATATAGGTATAGGCCTGGACCAAACGCATGACCTGGGCCGGATTGCCGTAGCATAACACGGTATCAGGCGGCTCTGTGGCCCTGGCCAAAGGGAGGAGCAGCAGGGCCTCGTATTCGCCCCGGGCCAACCGGGTCATGCTGCCCGCTTCCTTTAAGGCCTTCTCGGCACTGCTGGCAAAATTGATCTCGCCAAACAGCCGGGCTAACGTCGCCGGTTGATCCGCGGCCTCGGTGAAGCCAAACATAATCATGGCCGGCACACAGATGAGATCCTCCCGGGTCAAACCCACCGTCCAGCCATAGACTCGGGCCATGGTCACGCCCATGCAGATGGTGATCCGTTTCTTCAGGGCCACCGAGGGTTGTCTGGTCTTTTCCGGAAAAGCCGCCTTGTCCTTGAGAAAACGGGCGGCCACCGGCAAGGTCGACAACCGCAAAGTATTGCTGATGAATTCAGCAATTTCAGGGTAATTCTCAGCCATGGCGCTCTCCTTATTTCTGGGGCTCGGTTACGATTTCATGGCAATGGCTTCGATTTCGACGGCCGCGCCCTTGGGCAGGGCCGCCACCTGGATGGTGGACCGGGCCGGGGGATTGTGGGGAAAATACTCCGCATAGACCCGGTTCATTTCAGCAAAATCCCCCATATCCGTTAGGAACACGGTGGTCTTGACCACATCGGCCAGACACATCCCGGCTGCCGCCAAGAGAGCCTTGATATTCTCCAAAACCTGGATGGTCTGCACGACGATGTCGCCCTGCTGCACTTCTCCGGCGGCATTCAGGGGTATCTGACCGGACAAAAACAGCATCTGGCCCAACCGCACGCCCTGACTGTACGGCCCCACCGCGGCAGGCGCTTTCGGACTGGTGATTACGGTACGATCTTTGCTCATGGCAACTCCATTCTCTTGAGACAGCGGTATAGTCTTTCTTTGGCCTCTTGGCGCCACCCAGAGGCAAAATTAAGGTTGGGGAGGGGTTTGGGGAGAAAAGGCAGGGGCCGGAGACCTCGACGTTTCGCCAGGCCCTTTGTCAAAGGGGTGCCAGACCCAGACGGGCGAGGGCCCGCTGCGCCAAAGCCTCGGCATTGGCCAGCATCTGGTCGCAGTCGCGGGGGGACAGGCCTGCCCCTTGGGCAATCTGGATGGCCCGCGCCCGGGTGATATAATTACCCGGCCCGTGGGCATCGGTATTAAGGATCAGGCCGGCCCCCACCTCCCGGGCCAGGGCCGCCACGTGGCCATTGGCCAAGGAATGCCCGTGGCGGGCGGAAATCTCCAACATGATCCCCCGCTGGGCGGCCAATTCGACCTCTTCCCGGGTTATCAGCCCAGGATGGGCCAGGATGTCGATATCCGCTTCCAAAGCGGCCCGATTGGTACCCGGCGCCACCGGCTCAGCCAAGGTTTCGCCATGCACCACCACCAGCACCGCCCCCAAGGCCCGGGCCTGGGTCACCAACGGCCCGAGCTGAGACGGTGGCACATGGGTAAATTCTACCCCCGGGATGAGTTTGGTGGGACTCACCTTATTGAGTTCTGTGGCTGCCCGCCGCAGCCGCTCCAGGACCAGATCAAAGTTGGAGGCATCCACATGATCGGTGATCCCCAGATATCGGTAGCCCAACACCGTCACCCGCCGCAGGGCCTCGGACGGCAGCAGTTCCCCGTCGCTGTACAGGGAATGGGAATGTAAATCAATCATCACAAGCCGTTTCTGGCGCGCCTGCCTGCCTGCCGAAGCTCAGTGAAACCTGCGGGCACCGCCATTTAACCTTACATCTTGTATTTGGTAAAATCACTGGGATCAAGGCTTTCCAGGATTTCCGTCCACTTTTTGCCCTCTTCGGTGGTAATCTCTTCCTTGGCCCCCAGATCCACCCGGCGGGATTTCTGGATGACCAGGTCCTCCACAAAGATGGGCACCCGGGCCCGCAAAGCCAGGGCAATGGCGTCGCTGGGCCGGGCATCAATCTGCAGCTCCCGGTCTCCGGTGCGCAGATGGATCAGGGCAAAATAAGTATTGTCCCTGAGGTCGCAGACCTCGATGCGCAGGACCTCCGCCTCCATGAGATCGATGATATTCTTCAACAGATCATGGGTCATGGGCCGGGAAAACTTGATGTTCTCCAATTCGCTGGCAATGGCCGTGGCTTCCAACAGACCGATCCAAATGGGCACGGCCTGATCAGAATTGATATCTTTCAGGATCATGATGGGACTGTTGGTCATGGGATCAATGGTCAAGCCGGCCACGTGCACTTCTCTTAACATGGTATCCTCCTGTGGTCATGCCGGGAGGCAGCTAAAAATTGGTCTCCAAAGTGATCATCACCCAAGAGGGCTCCCAGGGAATGACGCCGGGCGGTGGTCAATCGCACCTGCACCAACCGGCCCAGCAGTTCCGGGGGACCGTCGAAATTCACCACGTGATTGCTGCGCAAGCGTCCGGTGAGTTGGCCGTTCTGTTGCTTACTGAACCCTTCGACCAAAACTTCCCGCACCTTTCCGACCAGGCGCTGGTTGCTGGCCAGACTCAGGTGCTCCTGCACTTCCTTGAGCCGGGCCAACCGTGCTGTCTTCACGGCTTCCGGCACCTGCTCCGGATAAGTCGCAGCCTCGGTCTGCGGCCGGGGTGAATATTTAAAATAAAAGGCGCTGTCAAAGGCTGCCTCTTGCATGAGGGTCAGGGTCTCCTGAAAATCGGCCTCGCTTTCGCCGGGAAACCCCACGATCAGATCGGTGCTGATGGCGATATCAGGACAAATCTGCCGCAGCCGTTCGACTCTGGCCAGATATTCTTTCCGGGTATATCCCCGCCGCATGCGCGCCAGCACCCGATCTGAGCCGGCCTGCGCCGGCAGATGGATATGTTCACACAAAGGCGGCAAGGCGGCGAAACAGTCCATGAGTTCTTCACTTAAATCCCGGGGGTGGGATGTGGTAAAGCGCAAACGCGCCAACCCCGGAATGGCGGCCAGGCGCCGCAACAACTCCGGAAAGGAAACCGGCTCTGCCAAACCCCGGCCATAGGAGTTGACATTCTGCCCCAGCAACGTCACC
>Ga0272446_1004954_pt1 | contig 15187 bp, 33 predicted proteins | sample YNPCB0061_FD_194587 | JGI IMG/M metagenome (GOLD analysis project Ga0272446, IMG submission 194587) | Hot spring microbial mat communities from Yellowstone National Park, WY, United States - YNP-CB-006-1 | ecosystem: Environmental > Aquatic > Thermal springs > Hot (42-90C) > Sediment | place... | reverse complement strand
GCTCATCGTACCTTCCTTTCGTCATTGTCCTCGAGGCCGCGCAGATACCGGCCAATCTTCGCGCCGGGGCCTGGGCGTGTCTCGAATCCCGATTTACCGCTGTACCACAAAAAGGCATACAGGTCGGTATAGGTCGCCTTGCCTCCCAGAGCGCTGGCCCCACCATGCAACGTCCACCACTTGGTGCTGGCTGGATCAATGCCCACCTCGAGCGCTGGCACCAGCGGCCTGGCTACGGGGGCCAGCCGGGTACGGATGGTGGCAGTCGGAATCACGTCCAGCTCACTCCCCAGCCAAAAATCCGCAGCTCGTTGAGGTTGGTTTTGGTAAACTCCTGCCCGGAGTTGAATACAAACCCAAACGCATATGCACGGTTGGCTCCGACATGCTGCCAAGCAAACCCCATCGCTCGGATGGTGAAGTTCGCTTCGTTGCTGGTAAAAATCAGCTCGTTAATTTGCCGCTGCTTTGATCCAGGGGTATAGGCAGCGATAGTTGGGGTTTTTAGCGATCCGGTATTTTGCTCGCCGGTGTTCGTGTTATAGGCGGGCGTAAACGGGTTTGGCCGTAACCAGAATCCCCATCCATCTGCGTTGCCTGACCCTCCGAGTGTTCCGCCAGATGCGATCCGATCCAGCATCCCAATATCGGATTGGGTAAAATTTCCCCCATAAATCGAGCCGTCGCCCAGCGCCACAAACTGGCCGGTGCGGTTGCCGATGTTAGCAATGTTGATGCTTCCTGCCGTCGCGACCACCGGCCCTACTGTGATGCGGCTAACGTAGATCAGCCGGAGCTGCTGATCCGCATCCGGCGTAAGGGTAATGGGGTTGCCTGAGCCGTCCTTGAATTGCTCGAGGCACATCAGATTGTTGCCCGGTGTGGCGCTGCCGCTAAACCCCCAGTGAGTCAAGTTCTGGTTGCCCACCTGGGCAGAGGTGAACTGCTTGACCCGGCGCACGTTGTATACCCCAGGCGACACACGTGTCACTGTGTCGCTTTCGCCAGAGGGCACAGCGTCGGTTCGTGCTCGCTCCACGGTCATGCCGGTGTCGGTGGGCTGTGCCGCTCCAGACGCCTGCCCCACCACCGCGTATCTGGATTGCGGCGTAAAGCCGTACTGCGCTACCAGGGTGTCGCGGCCCTGGTTCAGCACCAGGTTATGGATCGGGCTGTCGGCCTCCCGCACCACCCGGCCATGACGATCCAAAATCTGCCAGAACATCTCGTGCGGCTCCTGTCGCACATGGATCATGGGTGGAGGCGGGGTCAGCTCTCGAATAATCAGTGATCGTGCGGGTACAAGGATTTTTTTAGGCAGCATTGTATGAGCCTCCTAGACCTGTGGTTAAGAAAGTCCCATCGCTCAAGGCTTCTGGGTTTGCGCTTACGTCATAGGTAACCACCACAACGCGGTAGTTTCCTGCTCCCACCACCATTGAGCCGTCGGAGAGGTTTTCGGTGCCCACGTCCTGGACGATCACCACCGGGCGGTAGTTGCCTGCTCCCACCACCATGGAGCCGTCGGAGAGGTTTTCGGTGCCCATGTCCTGGACGAACACCACCGGGCGGTAGTTACCTGCTCCCAGCACCATGCTGGATGTGGCTATTAGGTCATCGGAAGGCAAATAAACTGGGTACATTTCCGAGCGGACATTGAGCCCGTCCCCCTCAGCCTGCCACTGGTAGCCCAGCGGGGCCAGCACATCCAGCGTTTTGGGGGTTGCGTAGCTTTCGATGTGGTGCTCTATTGCGTAAAGCTGGCGCTGCACCCGCATCTTTAGGCTTTTGCGGTCAGGGGTCAGGTATAGCAGCAAAACGTCACTATCAGGGATGTGGTAGTTCACCTCGGCGTCGTTGATCAGCACCGGGTCAACTCCGACAAAGGGGCCTCGGTAAACAAACTCTCCGAGTAGGGCATCCCACTGGCGAATGAAGATTTGCTCGCCTACCTCGTAGGCAAACACATGCCGGGCGCTCTGGTCGAAGGCCAGGGCCAGGTGCCGGCATTCTTTGATGGGGTGGGCAATCGGCGGTATAGCCACCTGTTCCCATCCGGTGGGGGCTTCCCTGTACAGCTCGGCTTGCTTGGTTTTTTTGTTCAATATAGCGGCCCAGTTGCGGCCAAATAGGGTGTTGTAGCTGCCATCCCCCGTAACCCCCATCTGCTGGGGGCCAGCGGCTTTAGCTACCTCTGGCACTCGGTATTTGCCGCGTTTGTAGGACTGGGCCTTGGCGTTCAGCATCCTATCTCCGCACCAAAACCCAAGCAAAGACGGCTAGGGTCTTGGTTTGAGGGTTCATCGTCCATAGATTTGATAGGTGGCGGGCTGGCCGTCCAGCGGGAGGATTACCACCTGCTGCACCACCGAGGTAATCGGGATGGACACCCCAGGCGGTACGGTATGCTCCGGGCTTTCTCCCCCAGGGCAGATCAGGCGCACCTTGAACGGATTATCGCCCAGGTTGGCATAGAAGCCGCCGTAGATCAGCCGCTTGCCCTGGGGGTGTTTGGTCTCGATAAGTGTTTGATCAGCGACGGTGCCCTCCCAGACCATTGGCGGTTGTATCATCTTGCGCCGGGTGATGCCGGCGTTGGGGTCGTTCACGAACTCGCCGTATTCAGCAATCAGGGCGCCGCTAATCTTGGCCACATCGGCATTGGACTGGGCCTGGCCCTTGACCAGCTCCACCAGTTGGCCGCACACAAACTTGAAGACGTTATCGAGCCGGTGGGTCAGCTCGGTAAGATTTGGAAACATCAGGGCCTCCCCAGGTTGCTGCGGTCTATACGCTCCAGGATTTGGACAACCCGCTCGAGCACCACCGCTTGCTGCGCTTGGGCCATGGATACCTGATCAATCTTGCGGTGCTGCTCAGGCATCCAGACTATGAGGATATAGGCCACCAGGCCCAGGGCACCGACCCGCTCGAGGGCCTTCAGCAGCAAGTCGAAGTACCCCAACGGCATCCGTTTATCACTTTCCTCCACAACCGCACCCGCCTGCCTCGGTTTTGGTTTTGTTTTTGGTCAGGAGCTTGCCGGCTAAAAATACCAGCGCAGCAAAGGCCGTGGCGCCGGCGGCCAGCAAAAAACCGGCCTTAAATTCGTTCATGGGTTCACCCCCTGCCGTTTGAGGTCGGCTACCGCTGCCTCTACCAATAGGCGGGCATCGCTCGGGCCTGCGATCTTGCTGGCTGCTTGCAGGGCTTCGGCCAGGCGCTCAGCCTTTAGGGCCTCAATTGCAGCGGGCGGTAGCTGGTTGCTGTTGTGGTCTCGCATGACTTCCTGAAGGTCAGCTCTGTATTTTTGTCCGGCTGCCAGCACAGCTCGTTCGGCGCGCTTGAGGCGCAGCTCCTCGATGCGGTCAAGGATGAACTGCTTGATGTTCTCGCGGAAAGGCCGCAAAAAGGGCACCACCCGCAGCACGGTATCGATCAGCCAGGCCACCACTAAGGCCGGGATGGCTCCGTTCGCAAAAACAAACAGGGTATCCAGGGTGGTGGACAACAGGGTCAGCAGCAATTGTTGTACATCAAAGGGCAGCATGGTTAGTTCTCCGTGGGCACAGTCCACATCTCGAGGATTTCCTTCTCGGCAGGGGTAAGCGGGGCGTCCACGCCAACCGGGATATCCCTCTCACCGGCCCGCCATTCCTGATAGCCGGGCATCTCCTGATAGCCGGGCATCACTGCTGGCTGAACGGGTTGGGTAGTGTCGGGCTGGGGCTGGGTGGACTGGAAGTAGGTGTAGCCCAGGTAGCCAGCGGCGCCCAGCAGCACCCCTCCAAGAATCCAAAGCAAGGTTTTTTCGTTCATGTGATCTCCTTTCTAGGCCACGGCGTAGGGTTGCACTGCGCTGTAGTTGCCGCTGGCCAGCAGTTGGCTGGCCCGCTCGTGGCCGGCATAGGCATTAGCCGTCTGGGGGGTGTAGTCCACCCCGTAGCGGGTTTTCAGTTCTCTCACCATCCCCCGGTATTGCACCTCCAGCTCGACCAGGCGGGCCTCGTAGGGCCTGCGCTGGGTGGCCTGCCATTCTCTGAGCTGTTGTTCGGCCCAGGGGATGGCCTCATCGGTGAGGATATGCCAGGGGTTGCGGTCGTCCTCGGGGTTGCCCGAGGTGCCCTTGTAGTAGCCGCTCCGAATGGGTAGCTCCATCCTGCATCCGGGCATCACATCGTTTCTGCAAGGAGCGTCCCACCAGAACCGGCCACAGCGGTTCCACACCTGCTCTTCGCAGTTGTGGATCAGGGTGCCGAAGCGCCCCGAGTTGCGCTGCTGGTTGATGTACTGCTGGCGGAAGTCCTCGAGGGGGGTACGGTTGGCGTTGACCTTATCAATCTCGGCCAACTGAAGCATTTGCAGGTTCTCCACCGCCGCAATCCGGTCTATAAAGCCACGGATTTCGGCCTGGCGCAGGCGCTCGGCCTCTTCGGCTTGTTGCCGCTGGATTTCCGCCAGCACATCGGCAACGGTGGCGTTGGGGTTGACGGGGCTCCCTGGGCCATCCGGGGCCGGCAGCGCCACCGGGGCCGGTGTCACCCGCACCGGCCTGGGCTCAGCCTTTGCGGCCTCCTGGGAGCGCCGCACAAGGTACACTCCACCGGCCAGGGCGGCCAGCACCGCCACCGAACCCAGGGTGAGGGCGACGGTCTGGCCGGTGTTCATACCACCACCGTCCCGTGGTAGCGGAAGCCGTCGCCCTGCTCGAGGTGGTGCAGGTCAAGCGCGACTTGATCGTAACGCACCCAGACGTCGGTCGCTCCAGTCTGCACCTTCACCACCGGGGCCGGTTGGGGCCTGGGCTGACGCCGCAGCAGGGCATAGGCTCCTCCCGCCACCGCAAGCACGGCCAGCCCTCCCAAAAACGCTTTCTGCCCGGTCGTCATGGTTTACCGTCCCAGCATCTTGTAGGCCACAACGCCCACGGTGATGACGCCCAGGCCCGCTACCCCATAGAGCATCATCTGTTTGGTTTTTTCAGCCTCGAGCCGGGCCTGCTCGGTGGCCTGGCGGTGGCGCTCGATCTCGAGCTTGGCCTGGGCCTCGGCAGCTTCGGCTTGTTGTTTCCTCACATCGCGGTTGACGATGCCGTCCACAAAGTTGATGATTCCCGCCGCTAAGTCCACTACGCCTCCTTCTAGCCCTTGAGCTGCTGCTCGGCCATGCGCGAGAGCATGGGGCCGTCCAGCACCCGGATGGGGGTGTAAATCACCGGCAGATTGAAGGTGTTTTCGGCATCGGCTCCCCAGTAAATGCGGCTGTTGGAGCGCACCCGGATGGCCAGAATGAACTCCGGGGCCAGGAAGACGTCCTTGACAGTGCCCAGGGTGGGGGCGGTGAGCCGGTTGGTCTGGTCGGCGGAGTGCAGCGAGCGCAGGCTGGTGTTGAAAAAGACCGCACTGCTGCCATCGGAGCCGCTGGGCACCTCGGCGGCAATTTGCAGCTCGCCATCGCCGGGCAGATAGAAGACGCGGGCCTTGTTCGCACCCGGCACGATGTTGCCCTGCAATACCACCACGCCGGTCTGCCAGTTGACCGAGACCACATTGGTCTCTTGCCAGGTGGCCCCGTTGTCGTCGGACAAAAAGCCTGCAATGTCCTGGTGGGCCGAGGTGGGAAAGGCCGGGTTATTGCGCTGGCTCTGCACCAGGCGGATGCCCTGGGCACCCAGGTCAATCTGCACGTTGCCCCCCACCAGGGTCAGCGCGCCCTGGGTCTCGTACACCGCCTTGATGTAGGCCTGGAGGGGTGCCCCCCGGCGCAATACCATGGCGATGTTGCGCGGCACTTCCAGCTTGGCCACCGTGGACATGATGCCCAGGGTTTGCTGGCCGGGCTGGAAGCTCTCGGCAGTCAGGGCAATGGTGCGGGGATTACCTACGATCTCGTAGGGCAGCATTAGCGCACCCCCGAGAACTCACCGGGCTTGCCCTCCAGCGTACCGAACTCCAAATAGCTCTTCGTCCAGTCCACCTGATCGGGGCCTTGCACCGAGATGATGAATTGGTAGTCCTGCATCAGCACCAGGCCCGGCCCCACGTTCAGATCCACCTGACCTGCGATCTGATCCACGTATTCCGCTGATTTCTGCTGGTTGAGGGAGACCTCACGCCAGATCGAGAAGGGCAGGGTGCGGTAGCGCTTGGCACTCTCCCAGCCTGGCCCCAGCACCGATATCTCAACCTTGGAGCTACCGCTGATGCGCTGGCCGTTGGACTTGTTCAGGTCGAGCTTCAGATCGAAGCCAGTGGTCTTGCCGTTCTTGCCGTTGAACTGGTTGGGGATGACGAACTCGGCCCCACGGGGTACGGTGAACTTGAAGATGGGGGTGGGGACGTTGGCGGCCACCACGTTCTGGGTGAGTTCCACCAGGCTGCCGGATTCACTGCTGATTACGGTTTTCTTTGCCATTTTTTCACTCCTTTACGCTAGGGGTTCAGCGCTTGCACGTTGTCTTGGATGCCGTGGGCCAACAGGGTGCCCGCCGAGGCAATGAGGCCCATCCGCACCCCCTCGGCGGCAGGGCTATCGCCTTTCACCAGGGCCAAGCTGCCCACAGCGAGTAAAGCCAGCCCGAACCGGGTGGCCTGGCGGCGAAGGTTGAACATCCGGGATATCTCGGGCACCACATCGCGGGTGGGCCGCCCAGTCAGGGGGTCTACCTGGCGAAACACCCCGTTTTCGGTCTCCCAGCCGTAGATGTCCCGGAAGCGGGAAAACAGGGCCTTCTGGCCCAGGGCAGTGCCCACAATGCCCACCGTAGCGCCCAGCGCAGCCACCTGGATGCGCGGGTTTTTGATGGTGCGGATGACTTCGTTGCCGGTTTGCTTCAGATCACTCATGCTTGCCTCCAGGCTCCAATCTTCTCCAGGTAGCGGCTGCCATCGGGGGCCAGCCGGGCCACCACCCCGCGCCCGGTAAGCCGGTCGTAGACCGCATACTCACCTGGTGTTTTGGTTTGCGGGTTGGGGTATTTGAAGGTACCGGGGTCGGGAATCTCCGGCCAGGTCTGCATAACCCGTTCTCGCTGGCGCTGCTCGCCCATCGGGAAGATAGCCACCCGTGTGGCCTGCTTATAGGCGGCGGAGTCCACCGTATCGTCGCTGGTCGAGCCGAAAACCGGCGTGACCTTGATGATGTCCACCCCGTACTTGCGGCCCTCGGCCTCTACCCGCTTCATACCAGGCGGCATGTGGTTCTTGGCCAGGTAGTTTTGGGCTTCGTCCACGGTAATACGCACGATGCAGTAGCGGGTCTCAAACTGGCCCAGCGACATGCAGGCTTGCCCCAGTGCGTCCATGAACTCGTAGACCCCATCGCCGGGGGCCACCTCAAAGTGCACAGAGCGCTGGGCTTTGATCAGGCGGGCCAGCTTGGCCGGGTCGTAGCGCTTGGACAGTTGTTCGGCCCCCAGGTAGTACCGGTGGGTATAGAACTCGGAGAGCTGCCTCGAGGCGTTCACGCAAACATCGAACACACAGCGCCCTTTACCGGCCTGGATCACCTCGTGCAAATAGGTGGTCTTACCTGAGCCAGAGGCCCCGGTGATAAACATGTTGAAGGCCTGCCGGCTCACGCGGCCCCCTTCCAGATGTAGCGCTCCACCAGTTGCATGACATGCCAGGGCAGCATGTGCTCGCTGCCCACGCGGTCGTAGCCTTGGAACTTCACCCAGACCTGGCCCGGCCCGAAGGGTTCTATAGTGCCGCCAAGCTGGTCGAAGATGTGCCGCGCCCTGGCCACCCGCTCGGCCTGGGCGGTGAGCATGGCGGTGGTGGGGCCGTTGGCGCGGATTTCGCTGGCGGTCATGTGCGCCTCCAGGCCGGGGGTTCTTGCATTTTGTTGGCGGCAAAAAAAGCCACGGGGTCTGTGAAGTATTCCTTGACGGCGGCCAGGTCAGTTCCGGGCCAGTAACCCCAATCGGTGGTGCCATCCTTACGCCGGGGAGGGCGTTTGACCATCACATCGAAGTGCAGGTGGGCGGTATAGGCGTTGTTGTAGCCCTTGCCCACGGTGCCGATGCGCTGGCCGGCCTCCACCCGCTGGCCAACGCTTACCCGCACGTCGCGCAGGTGCATGTAGCGGGCGTAGTAGTTACCGTGCTGAATCACCACCCCGTTGCCCCAGGAGCGCCCCGGCAGTAGTCCCGCAAATACCACCGTACCGGCCTCGATGGCATGGACGGGTTGCCCCAGGTCGGAGTCCCCTCCGTCTGGATGGTTGAAGTCCACGCCGGTGTGCCAGTGCCCTGGCGGCACCAGCCAGCGGCCCCCAGCGCCCTTGATCCCCAGGAAATAGTTGGGGTCGAGGTAGCGCACATCCGGGCGGGGGCGGCGGGGGTTGATGGGGTAGTACATTCGCTGGTTTCTCCTAGGAGACTGAGCGGGCTTCTTGCTTAAGGCCGGATAGGAGGCTGCTAAGATCGCCAATCCCGCCATCACCAGAAACAGCAGGGGCGGTAGGCTGCTCGAGGTCTTCCGGCTTGAACTCGACACCGGGGACGGTGGCCCCTGCAAGGTCGCTGGGAGGGAGTTGTCTATCGGCTGCCGCATACGCACCTTTGGTCATGAAGCTCACTCCGGCCAGCACTGCGAGACCGCCGAAGAAGCGCACTGCTGGGGGGAGGTTCTGGAGGCCCTGGCCGCCCATCTGGGCAAAAGCACCGGGGAAGTCGAGCATTTCGTCCAGGATGAATACGATCACCTCGTTGTGTTCGATGTCGCGCACGAACTGCTCGCGCACTGCTGGCGAGAGATCGAGCCCCATCAAAAAGGCCATGATGCGCGCCAGCTTGGGGGTGATCTCGGGGTTGGCTTTGGGCACCGGTTTGGTAGGCGGTGCGCTGGGTTTGCTATCACCCGCGATAGCATCCTCCAGCGACATGTTGCGGGCCTCCTCGATGTCGGCCAGGAAATCCGGGTCGAACTCGAGGTGGGGTTCAGCAGGGGCGGTTTCAGCTCCAGGCTGGGTTTCGTTGAGCAGGGTCTCTTCCATAAATCACCGGGTAGGAATGTGGAAAGCTGGAGCTGGGCTAGCCTGAGCTGGCTGGTCTGCCGGCACCCTAGACAGAAATGGCTGTGGCTGTCCGGGCTTGGCTTTGGCCAGGGCCAGGCCACCCGCGCCGGTGGCCAGGGCTGCGCCCAGCATCATGAAAAGGCCGTCGAGGGAGCCGCTGGCCGCTTGGGGCTTGGGCTTTACGCCCGGCTTTACAGCCTGGGCTTTCGCTTTCTCGACCCTGGGCTGAATCTGGGGTACGAGGGGGTTTTGCTCGATCAACGAGCGCGTGAAGGGGTCTAGCCCCTCGAACCGTGCGGTGGCCTGGTCAAGGTGCTCAACCACCGCACGATTCACTACAACTTCCCGGTTGGCCTGCACAGGACTGGTTGCTGCCGGTTGGGAAGTGGAGGGTATTGTTTGAGCTTGTATTAACCCGCCCAAAGATAGGTCTACCCGGCCTTGCGCGTTGCGTCTCATTTGACCTTCACCGCTCCTTCGGGGTTGGAGAGGGCCGAGGTGGTCTCCTTGAGCGAGTTGGCGGCATCGCGGCCCGCTGCCCGTATTTGGGCCACCAGGAACACCGAGGCAAAGGTGATGGCGGCAACCCCCAGCACGCTCACCGGCTGATTCACGAAGTCGCGCACGGTGCTACCGGTGGATGGGCCGCTTTTCGGGGGGGTGCTGCTGTTGGTTACAGGCTGCTGGGGCTGTCCGGGGGGTGGCGAGGGGGGCCGGAAAACATCCAGGTTGATGCCAAAGTAGGGAGCCGCAAACTTTGCCACCAGGGCGGCGGCGATCCACTGCATTACTAAGACTGGTGGCATTATGCTTTCCTCACTGTGGCCCAAAAATAGAGCGCATCTTTCTCGAACCACTTGCGGGTTCTAAAAACGCGCTTACCCCCAGAGGTTACGAAGTTGGTTCTTTGTAGGGTGACTTTGAACCCGTTGCGGGATAGGGCCTTCTCGAGCAGTGGAATTACGACTTGATCCCACAAGCCGAAGCTGTTGGCCAGCCGTTGCAGCAGCTTGCGGGTAGGGTCATTTTTGGCGGTTAGCTTGAAAAGCCGCTCGCCCTCACCGATGGGCTCGTTTTGGCCAATCCGAACCACGCGCTGGTTCAAAGACATGGCCCCCACGCTAGGGCCTGGGGGCCTGAAAATCTAAGGCGAATTGCGTGTGCAGGTTGCTTAAGCAGGTTGCGTGTGCAGTTCGGTCAAGATGCTGTGTGGTAGAGGGTTTAGACTGATTTGCTTATGGGTTGAAACAAAAACTGTACTGACGGCGCTCCAGGGACTCACGGCCTGGCCCAAACCGATAAATCAGGGCCTCGTAGCACCCACCGTTGAGCATCCAGCGCGGGACGCTGATCCAGAACATCTTGCCGTCGAAGTCCGCGTACTTCACCAGTGGATCAGAGCACCACAGGCTATCTGTGTAGGCGAAGGGCTGGCCGACGTCGCGGCCCCTGGTGGGGATGATTTCAAGGCGCTGCACCCCGTAGCCGGGTACCCGCTGCCAGGGGACTCCAATGCGGTAGGTGTTGCCTGAGGCCTGAACCACAACGCGCCCAGGGTATGGGTGTGCTTTGACAATTCCAAGCGCATCCTTCGCCCAATCAAAGTCCTGACACGATGAACCCTGGGCCAGGGCCGGGATCACACCAATCATCAACAACGCCAAAACGATGTTTTTCATCTAACCTCCACGTCCACTAAACAAAGCCTCGCTCTTTTTGGATGGCTTCCCAAAGATATCCCTCGAGCGCCTCCATCTCGCTGTCCACGCCATCAAGATCAACCACTTCACCCGACTCTGTGGTGATGCGTAAAACCGTATTTCCTGGCGGCTTTCCAAAAAGCAGGATTAGCAGGCCCGCCAAAGCTATCCCTACCGATCCAAGCCACTGGGTATCAAAGGTGAAGTAGCTAGCAAGCGGATCGGTGTAGTAGTAAAGACCGGAAAAAACAAGCATGGTGATAAAGGCACCCCAAGGGGTTTTTCCTGGGATAACCTTCATGCCCAAAGAGCAAACCTTGCCCAGGTCTAAGCGGTAAAGATGGAGATCGCCGTTGGCCGCTTTTGATGCCAAGAAAAGCCAGCCGTCCTCAATCTTGGCCTGTATTGAGCGCTTGTCTTGTTGGAAGGTATAGGGTAGGTAGCCACCTGTGGTAGGTTTCGATGTGGGCTGTGACGTTGCCACCAGTTCACCTCCTCGAGCATCCCCAGTATGCCAATAAAGCAAGCGTCGGTTTGCCAAATATAACCGCCTTGCATGTGCAACCTGCAAATGCACCTTGCTTAAGCCATTCAGTCAAAATCCTGTAGGACACAGCATTTTGACCGACTTGCTAGGTTGAGTTGCTTTCCTGGGTCAGATAGGCTTTGACGTTTTCCAGCAAGGCCTTGAGCTGCTCGGGGGTGGTGTCGGGGGTAATCTTGCTGCTGAGCTGGTCGAGCAAGTCTACCGTGAGCTGCATCCCCACCCGGCCCTGGGACTCCAGCCACACCTCGAGCTTGCCGATGGCGGCATAGCTGACGCCCGGACAGAACTCGAGGCGCCGAAAACCATACCGGCTACCGAACTGGGCCAGGGCGTAGAGGGTGGGGAACTCGTGGGCCAGATACTCGGCGGCCTCGGATGAGCCGGTGATGACCTCGAGGATGTGCCGGTGTTCGATCTCGGCTGGGCTGAGGGGCTGGCGCTTGGCGCAGACGCGCATACCCAGGCGGTGCGCGAGGGAGCGGTCGTAGGCGGCTTTGCGTCGGGTGGGGTGATTTACCTGATCGTTCATGGCGTTATGCCTGGTGCCTGAGCTACCATCTCATTTAACCTGGTTTGGTTAGACGACGGGTGATCTGCCGATCCAGTTCGGGGTTGGGTTGGCCCAGCTCCAGGTGGGCACTGTGCTCCTCAACCCAATCAGAGAGCTGGCCGAGCTGGGCGGGGCTCTGTGTCAGCTCACGCGGCACTTTGCGGCGGCGGGGCTTGGGGGCAGTCTTGGGCATATCTCTACCCATAGTGTACCTCAGCAATGTCTTTGGCGGTGGCGGTTCGAGCCGAAACCAGGTAGAGGTTATCGGGAAAGAGAATCACGATCATGGTCAGTTTGCGCCCGGAGCTGGTGCTTCCTACTGCAAGCATTACCGGGTGTTCACCCTCGGAAAGCACCGGTCTGCTGCGTCGCTTGGGGTCGGCAATGGCTTGATAGACCTCATGCGGGCTCACGCTGTGCTTTCGCCTGATCTTGTCCTCGATTTCGGCAGTGATGATGATGTTGGGTGTCCAGTCCCTCTTCGTCACAGGCAGCAACGACCAGTAGCCGCCCATCTCCAGGGCTGCGCCTCCCACTTCCATGCGTCTTAGCTCGTCGAGCACTTCGGCAGGGGTTACTTGTAGCCGGTGGGCCAGCTCCTCAGCGGTCGCCGGCCCCTTTTCGAGAAGGCGCTCGAGGTGACGTCGCACTCTTTACCGCCTCCTAACCACCAGGGCCACCCAGAGGCCTATAGCCAAAACCGCCAACGCAAGCAGTAGCGCCCGCAAGAGCTGATTGTCGGGGGGCAGCGAAACCAGGGCGACGGTCAGGATGAACAGCCAGCCCAGGGCTATCACGATGCACCCCTTTGGGGTTTCCGTATCAAAGCAGCGCCTCGGAGTACTTGCGCTCAAACTCCTTCCAGCGCTTCCAGGCGGTTTGACTGCTGCACACGTAACCCTGCTCGCGCACAATCTGGGCGGCTTTGTTCGAACTATAGCCTTCCAGATATAGGCTCTCCAAAATGTGGTAGGTAAGTAGGTTGTTGCGGATGCGGTAGCCTACTTTTCGCCCTCGTTTTGCCATGCTTCCTCCTTTTCTGCCAGGCTCTCCAGTAGCGCCACCAGTTGCCGGGCTTTGTTCAGGGCCAGGCGATACCCGTTGTGGATGCGGTAGTGGGTGCTGGTGTGAGGCTTGAGACCCGTATACAACCGCAAACCGATGCGGATGTCCGAAAGCATCTGCCAGGCAGCTCTCTGTTGTTGGGGGGTCATCATGTCCGGCCTCCCAGGTAGGCCACCCGGCGCACCGGGGCACTGCGTAGCATGTCCAGCAATCCGGTTTCATCCAGCAGGTGGCGGGTAAAGGCTGCCGGGTTGTTGAGCCTACCTCGCTCGCGGGCATCCATGCCCCTGCGGATTTGCTGGTACAAATGGGTAAAAATGCTCTGCCCCACATCTGCCAACCTGCGCGCCTGCCATAAGATCCAACACCACCCGCCAAACCGTCGGGGGTCGTCGCCCAGGGCTGCCAGGATAGCCCGGGCGGCCCGCTCCACCACCTCGCCTATGTCTTTTCGGCTGGCAAACTCCACTTCAAACAGCACTTCTACTGTGCTGGACGGGTTTTCGACATACAGATTATTCACGGGTTGAGTATTTGTTGAGGGGATCGCCCAGTTAAGTAGACCTGCATCTATACCTAACTGTCCACTCTCTTTTGTATGTCGAATCACCGTGTAGGACAGCTTTCCGTTGGCTTTGTCTTGCTCCAGGTTGCGGTAGGTCTCACGCATGTCGCTCCAAATGAGGCGGGTTTTGCGGGTGGGGTCTAGGCTGATGAACCAGACCGTACCGCTGTGGCAGGTACGGCCCCAGGCGGTCACCTTCTGGGGCCGGTAAACCACCAGGCCAGCCTGCACCAGGGGCCGTAGCCAGTTTTTGATGGTGTGGCGGTGGACAGCAAAGTCCAGGGCCACCTGCTCGAGGGGGGCGTGTAAGGTGATCTGCTTGGGCAGGGTTGATAGGCGCTTGTGGCCCAGCCAGAGCAGCGCGGCATTCAAAAGATGCTTGTACAGTTCAAAAGACTGCTGATTGAGGTTGTGGCGCTCCCTGGCTTCGCGGGCGATTTTGTCCCTGTAAAAGCCTATGTCCTTGCGTACCTTGGGCGGGTTGGCTGCCAGGTCAGCCTTCAGGCAGGTGAAGGCTGGGGATTCGATAGATGAACGGGCTGAGGTCAAGCCCCACCACCCCTTTCCCCAGTGTGTACCCCTAGGCCCCCATCTCGAGGGGCCTTAGCGTGGCTTACAGAGCCTCGTTTTTTGCGTGATGGACGAGCTTCATTTTGTATAGCGGATTGGTGGGCCGTCAGCACCTTGGCCAGGTCGCGCAGGGCCTCGAGGGGTGACTTGCCGGCACCCCAGATAGCCGCGTATTGGGGGCCCTGGGTGGTGGGGGTACAAAGCCAGACGATAGGCTCCTGTCGCTTACGTATCAGAGCCAAGAACTTCACGCCGGGGTATTGATTGAGCAGCTCATTGAACTGCACATCTTGTTCAGCGAAGGGGGAGGCAGCGTTAGGCACGGAGCACCTCCCGGCTTTTCTCCAGGATCAGCTCGAGGCGCTCGGTGATCAGAAACAGCTCGAGCACCTGCAAGCGGGAGCGATACACGGCTAGCTGGGCTAGCCAGATTTGATAGGCCAGCTCGGCGCTATCCATAGCGCACCCCCTTCCAGGGGCGGAACATGGCCCGTACCCAGCGGGCGGCCTCGATCAGCAGTGCGGCTCTGGCCGCCACCAGCTCGCGGCGGGCCTGGGCAAACATGGCCAGGCGGGCCTCCAGTGTCGCGGTGTCGTTGGTCAGCAATGCCTCATCTACGGCTGCCTTGTAGGCAGCGGCTCGAGCGAGGGCCTCGAGGTAGTTCCGGGTTGTAGAGGGTTCTAGGGGTTGGGGTCTTGCAGGGTTTATGAGGTTGTTATGTTGTTGACTTTTGGGCATCTGGACAGCTTCCTCTCTAGGAACTGTCCGGGGGTTTGCGTTAACTTACCCCTCAGCCCTGCATAGCCTTGACGCATAACGCATATGGGTGTATGATTTTTTTATCAGCCCCGGAAATCGGGGGTTTTTTATTTAACATGGGCAAAGAGCGTTTAGACAAAATACTGGGGCATCTGGGCGTGGGTACCCGCAAAGAAATACACAGGCTGGCTCGAGCGGGCCTGATTACCGTCGATGGCGAGATCATCACCGACTCGGCCTTTAAGTTCGACCCCAGCCTCGCACGCATCGAGGTGGCCGGGGAGCGCTTGGAGTACCAGACCTATTTTTACCTGATGCTCAACAAGCCTGCAGGCTACATCACCTCTACCAAGGATCGCGACGGCATTCCCATTACCGCACTGCTGCCCGAGGAATTGCAAAGGGACGACTG
>Ga0272446_1004953_pt1 | contig 15188 bp, 16 predicted proteins | sample YNPCB0061_FD_194587 | JGI IMG/M metagenome (GOLD analysis project Ga0272446, IMG submission 194587) | Hot spring microbial mat communities from Yellowstone National Park, WY, United States - YNP-CB-006-1 | ecosystem: Environmental > Aquatic > Thermal springs > Hot (42-90C) > Sediment | place... | reverse complement strand
CCGAAATCAACTTGGTTTGAACCAAAATTAAGAGATGGACTTTTAGTTCATTTAATAAAATGATTAAACAAAGAAATAAATTTTATTTGAACAATTTTTTTTGCCGCAGTTTATTGATGTTAATGATTGCGGCAAATTTGTTTTCCGCTATAAGTTTTGCTCAAGTATCAATAACTGATTCTCTTGAAAAAAAACTTAAAGAAGTTCAAGGATACGAAAAAATAAATCTGCTTAACAAACTATCTTTTTTAAGTCAGCGATACTCAATAGAAAAATCCAAAGCATATGCAAAAGAAGCTTATGATTTATCAGTAGAAAATAATTTTGATTATGGAAAAGCTGAAGCTCTAAACAACTTGGGATTTATTTTTTATCATGATAATGATTTAAATAGTGCCGAAAAGAATTTTTTATCTGCAAAAAAAATCTTTCAAGAAATTAAAAACAAAAATGGACTTGCCAGAACTTTAAATTATATCGGATTAATTAATTGGCGTAGAAATAAGTTTGTCGAAGCATTCAAATATTACCGTGAAGCAAATTCGATTGCAACCCAAATAAATAATCTTGAAATATCCGGCGAAGCAATTAATTACATGGGATTAATTTATTGGAAGTGGAGTCAGTATTCAAAAGCATTAGATTATTTCTTCAAATCACTAAAAATTCAAGAACAAATTGGAAATCGTTTTGGAATTGGTCTTGCATTAAACAACATTGCAAACATTTACAATGAAATGAATCAACCGGATAGAGCAATTCCATACTCAAACCGTGTGTTGAAAATATTTAATGAAGAAGAAGATAAATATATTTTAGGAAGAGCTTATAATATTTTAGGTGTAAGTTATTTCAAGAAAAATGATTTTGATAAAGCTATATTTTATCAAAACGAATCATTGCGATTAAAAAAAGTTTCAGGTGAATTAGGCGGAATGGCTTTTTCTTACAATGATTTGGGTGATATTTATTTTGAAAGAAAAAATTACAAATCAGCTATTGAAAATTATAACGAAGCTTTAAGAATCAGAAAACAACTTAATGATAAATTTGGTATTGCTTCTACTTTATTAAGTATAGCAAAAGTAGAATTAGCAAATAATAATTTGACAGAAGCAGAAAAATCTCTTAATGAATCTTTGTTGAATGCTTCGCAAATAGGAAATATTAATTTAACCGCTCAGGCTTATAAAGAACTTTCTGATCTTTACTATCGAAAAGGAAATCCATCTTTAGCATTGAATTACTTAAAGAAAAATTCCGAATTGATTGATTCTATTTATAACAAAGAAGCAAAAAATAAAATTGCAGAACTAACTGTAATTTATGATTTGGATTCTAAGGAGAATGAACTAAAAATAAAAAATTTGGAAATCGAAAAAGAACAAAGTAAAAATATTTTTTTCATTTTATTCGGTGTGGTCATTCTCGCAGCTTCAGTCATGCTTATTTATCGAAACATGAAATTAAGAAAGACATATAAAGAACTTGATATTAAATCGCAAGAACTTCAAAAGGCAATTTCTTCAAGAGATAAGTTTTTCTCAATAATGTCTCACGATCTTCGCAGTCCATTTTTTGGAATTAAATCGATGACGGAAATTTTATCCGACCCGAATGAAGTTATAACGGAAGCAGAAAGAAAAGATTTTATGATAAAATTAAATCGAGCTGTAAAAGATGTTTATTCGCTTATAGAAAATTTAATTGAGTGGTCAAAGATCCAAACTAATAGAATTGAATATCGTCCGGATAATTATGACTTATACGATGACTTAACTTCAATTCTGATGATGCTAAGTTTTAATGCCGAGCACAAAAAAATAAAAATTGAAAATAAAATTAATACACCAATTGAAGTTTTTGCCGATCAACAAATGGTTCATTCAGTTTTGCTAAACTTAATTACGAATGCGATTAAATTTACTCGTGAAAATGGATTGATAGAAATATTTTCTTCCACTGAAAATGATTTTGTAAAAATTTGCGTTAAAGATAATGGTGTTGGAATTCCAAAAGAGATAAAAGAAAAACTTTTCAAATCAGATTCAAGAATTTCATCTCGTGGTACAAATCAAGAAAAAGGTACTGGACTTGGATTACTTCTTTGCAAAGAATTTGTTGAAAAAAATGGAGGAACTCTTTCATTTGATACAAAAGAAGGTGAAGGCACTACTTTTTGTTTTACACTTCCTAAAAGCAAGGCTCAAGAATAATTTTTTGAGCTATTAGTTTTTTCTGCTAAGTTTCGATTGCCAATTAATTACTTTAAGAGGAGAATGATAAAAATGGAAAAACGTATTTATAACTTTAGCGCTGGACCAGCAATTTTGCCAGAAGAAGTTTTGCTCGAAGCACAAAAAGATCTTTATTCCTACAAAGGTAGTGGAATGAGTGTAATGGAAATGAGCCATCGTGGAAAAATTTTTGATGGAATAATTAAACAAGCAGATGCAGATTTAAGAAAGCTTCTTGATATTGGTGATAATTATTCGATCCTATTTTTACAAGGTGGTGCAACATTACAATTTTCAATGGTGCCTTTGAATTTGATGCCACCTAAAAACAAAGCTGATTATATCATCACCGGATCTTGGGCAAAGAAAGCTCTCAAAGAAGCAAAGAGAGTTGGAACGGTTAACATTGCCGCATCAACAGAAAATGAAAATTTTGTGCGTATTCCTAAACAAGAAGAATTGAAATTAGATCCAGATGCTTCTTATGTTCATTTTACTTCAAACAATACAATTTATGGAACTGAATGGAAAACAGAACCAGAAGTTGGAAATGTTCCGTTAGTTTGTGATGCTTCTTCAGATTTCCTTCATAAGAAAATTGATATTAACAAATACGCTTTGATTTATGCTGGTGCTCAGAAAAATATTGGTCCTTCTGGAGTTACAGTTGTTATAATTAGAAAAGATATGCTCGAAAGAAGTCAAGATTCACTTCACACATATTTGAATTATAAAATTCACGCTGAAAATGATTCTATGTATAATACTCCAACAACTTTTGGAATTTACATTGCAGGATTAGTTTTTAAATGGTTGTTGAATATGGGTGGCTTGGATGAAATGTACAAACGCAATGTTGAGAAAGCAAAAATTCTCTATGATGCAATTGATGCAAGTGATGGATTTTATAAAGGAACAACAGAAAAAGATTCTCGTTCATTAATGAACGTTACTTTCAGATTACCAAATGAAGAACTCGAAAAGAAATTTATTGAAGAATCAAAGAAAAAAGATTTTGAAGGATTGAAAGGTCATCGTTCAGTTGGTGGTATTCGTGCTTCAATTTATAATGCTTTCCCAAAAGCTGGTGTAGAAGCACTTGTTCAATTCATGGAAGATTTTAGAAAAAACAACTAATCATTTAAAAATATTTTTTGTTAAAGAGTCTTATCCGTTAAAAGGTTAAGACTCTTCTTTTATTTATGAAAAAAACATTTCTAATTCTGTTGGTTTTATTTTTTTCTTGTTCAAATAAAAACAAGTTTGAAATAACCGACTCTAAAATTTTTGTATCAAATGAAAATGATACACTGAAATTAAATATAAATTGCACCGCCAAAGGTTATAAGCTTGATGAATTTAGAGGCGGTTATTTTTCCAAACTTTCATTCAAGATTGATATCAAAAACCCAAATGGAGTAATTGATACAACAGTCCAACATGGAGTAGTTGATCAAGTTGCAAGAAAAGGAATTATCGATTCGCCAATCAACACAAAATATATTTTACCAGAAAAATACACAGATGGCAACTACCGAGTTATCTTAAAAGTAACAGATGAGTTTTCCGGTGAAAAATTAAAATTGGAAAAATCTTTTGAGATAAAACGTTAATTATTCACCAATTGCCATCCACATTCCACCAATCATGTGAATTTTAGAACCACCCCAAGTTTTTATTTCCATGCTGAAACCGGCTTTGTGAACCGAAAGCACTTTAACACTAAATCGAGTATTGATTCCTTTTTCGCCATCAAATTTTGTAACGCTCAACATAACTTCCGGTTTGTTGTTAAAAGCTTTTGGAAAAGTAATGTTTAGTTGTAAAGTTCTTTCTTGATCACTTCCAGAATCCAACATATAGTTAGAAACTTTTGTTCTTTCAACACTAAATTCTCCGGTTTGAACAAATGATTGTGCGTTAATCGAAATAGTGATAAATAAGAATGATAGCAAAAAAATCTTTTTCATTTTTTTCTCCATTTTTGTTTTTGAAAATTGTTTTCACCAATCTTCATTTTTAACATACAAAATGATTTTGAATGATAAAACAATTATTATTACACTTAAAAGAAATTAATGCATCAAAATGAAAAAGGAAATTTTATGAGTTTGTACACGATTGTTTTTATTTTTGTTACAATTTTGATAATAACTGGCTTAGCATTATTTGGTATTTTAATTTCAAAAATTGATAAGTGGATTGATAGAAAAGAAAGATTAGGAAGACAAAGTGTAATTAAAAATGAAAAGAGAGAAGAAAAGAAATAAAGAAGATAAATTTTTTAAACGAATATCTGAGAATAAATTAATTTTGTATAAGCAATTAAAGAGAAAAGGAAATTCAAATGAGCAAATTCAAATATGTAATTAAAAGAAGTGGAGCAATTGTTCCTTTTAATCCGGATAGAATTTCAAATGTAATTTATCGCGCTGCAGTTTCTGTTGGTGGACGAGATAAAGAACGAGCCGCAGAACTTGCAAAACATGTAATTCAAATGATGGAAGAAAAATTTGAAGAAGGTTACAAACCACATGTTGAAGAAATTCAAGATATAATTGAAAAAGTTTTAATTGAACATGGTCACGCAAAAGTTGCAAAAGAATTTATTCTTTATAGAGAAGAAGCTGCGCGCAGAAGAAGAGAAAACAGTCGTCACTTTTCAAAACCAAATGAATTAATTCCATGGAAAAAAGTTTGGCGTTCTTTAGATTGGGCTGTTTCTCATGACTTACACACTGTTGATGCAATTAATGCAAGAATAAGAAGAGGACAATTTCCACAAATAGTTCATGAATGTGAATCATTCTACGAAACGCAGCTTGATACAGCAGCAGAATTAATTAAAGAAAGAGCAAATGAATTAAAAATGGTAATGGTAAGTGGTCCTTCATCATCAGGAAAAACAACTACCACCATGAAACTTGAACAACGATTGAATAAAATGGGAATGAAATTCGTTGCTCTTGTTGTTGATAATTATTTCTTTGATTTGGAAATGCATCCTAAAGATGAATTTGGCGATTATGATTTTGAAACTCCACAAGCTTTAGATCTTGAGCTAATTAATGAACATTTGAAAAAATTAGCTGCTGGTGAAGAAGTTTTAATTCCTTATTATGATTTTAAACAAGGGAAAAGATTTGACAACAGAACGCCACTTCAATTACATGAAAATGAAGTTCTATTAATTGATAGTTTGCATGGATTATATCCTGATTTTAGCAAAGAAATTCCTGCTTCTCAAAAATTCAAACTTTATCTTGAACCACTTCTTCAAATGAAAATGCCTGATGGAAATTATATTCGTTGGACAGATTTACGATTAATTAGAAGAATGCTGCGTGATTCTGTTCATCGTGCTTATAATCCTGAACAAACATTATTACATTGGCATTATGTTCGTTCTTCAGAAAAGAGAACTATTCTTCCATATAGCAACACAGCAGATTATATTGTAAATACATCAATGTCTTTCGAAGTACCAATTTATCGTCCAAAACTTTATGAGTCATTTAAAGAATGGGAAAAGAAATATCATGGCGATCCATTAAGAGAAGATGCATACGAAAGAGCTTCTCGAGTTAGAAAAATGCTTGAAGCCATTGAGCCAGTTGAAGATGATTCCCCAATTCCAGGCGATTCAGTCTTAAGAGAATTTATCGGCGGAAGTACATTGAATTATCATTAATTAAGTGGAGGGTTAATATGGATCAATTCATGAAAGCAGCTATTGAAGAAGCTGAAAAAGGATTGAATGAAGGAGGAATTCCAATTGGTTCGGTGATTGTTTACAAAGGAAAAATCATCGGTCGAGGTCATAATCGACGAGTACAAAAAGGAAGTGTAATTCTTCATGGAGAAATGGATGCTTTTGAAAATGCTGGAAGACAACCAGCATCTGTTTACAGAGAATGTGTTCTTTATACAACTCTTTCACCATGTCCAATGTGTAGTGGTGCAATTCTTTTATATGGAATTCCAAAAGTTATTGTTGGTGAAAACATAACTTTTATGGGAGATGAAGAACATTTAAAATCTCACGGCGTTGAAATTGAAGTTCTTCAAAACGAAGATTGTATAAACATGATGAAAAAGTTTATTGCAGATAAACCAAACTTGTGGAATGAAGATATTGGTGTTTAAATAAATTCAATAAATATGTTTTATGCAGATTCATAACCAAGGTTGAAATAATGATAACTCATTTAAATCGCAAAAACCTTTTTTTCCTTCTCACGATTTTCACATCTCTAACTTTTGCTCAAAAAAAATCTCCTTATGATTATGTTAATCCTTTCATCGGTACAGATTATATGGGACACACTTTTCCAGGCGCAGTTGTTCCTTTTGGATTAGTACAATTAAGTCCAGAGACTGATACAATTCTTTATAGTTATGGAAAAAATTACAATCCAGAAGTTTATAAATATTGTGCTGGTTATCAGTATAGCGACAATACAATTGTTGGTTTTTCTCATACACACATGAATGGAACAGGGCATTCTGATCTTGGAGATATTTTGCTTATGCCAACAGTGGGAAAAATTTATTTCAATCCTGGTACAAAAGAAAATCCTGCAAGTGGATATAGATCAAAATTTACTCATGAAAAAGAAAAAGCTAAACCCGGTTACTACTTTGTTCATCTTGATGATTATAATATTGATGTTGAACTAACTGCAACAGAGAGAGTTGGATTTCACAGATATAATTTTCCTAAATCAGGACAAGCAAACATTATTCTTGATTTAACTTCTGGAATTTATAATTATGATGGAAAAGTTGTTTGGTCATTTGTTCGTGTTGAGAATCAAACTTTAATCACCGGATACAGACAAACTAATGGTTGGGCAAGAACGCGATATATTTACTTTGCAATTGAATTTTCTAAACCGATAAAATCTTATCAACTTAAGAACGATGAGCAACTTATTTATAATGGATTTTGGAGAAAGTTTAATCAAAATGAAAACTTTCCCGAAAGAGCAGGTCGTAATGTCAAATGTGCATTTAGTTTTGATACTAATGAGAATGAAACAATTTTAGTGAAAGTAGCAATTAGTGGAGTCAGCACTTCTAATGCAATAGAAAACTTGAATAAAGAAATTCCTCACTGGAATTTTGAAAAAATAGTTCAACAAGCAAAAGATAAATGGAATAGAGAGTTATCCAAAATTGAAATAGAAACAAGCGAAGAAAGGAAAATTAATTTTTATACTTCGATGTATCATGCTTTTATCAACCCTAATATTTTTTCTGATGTAAATGGTGAGTATCGTGGATTAGATCAAAATATTCATAAAGAAAAATCATTTGTTAATTACACAACTTTCTCTTTGTGGGATACATATAGAGCGTTGCATCCACTTTATACAATTATTCAACAAAAACGAACAAGTGATATTATAAATTCAATGATTGCACATTATGAACAAAGTGTACATAAAATTCTTCCTATATGGTCTCATTGGGCTAATGAAAACTGGTGTATGATTGGATATCATGCTGTGCCAGTATTGGCAGATGCAATGATGAAAGGAATAAAAGGTTTTGATTATGAAAAAGCTTTTAATGCTTCTTTATCAAGTGCAAATTATGAATTATATGATGGAATTGGTGCTTATAAAAAATATGGATATGTCCCAGAGGACTTGAGTTCTAATTCCGCATCAAAAACATTAGAATATTCTTACGATGATTGGACAATTTTTAGAATGGCAGAAAAACTTGGTAAGAAAAAAGAAGCTGAAGAATTTTTAAATCGTGCAAAAAACTACAAAAATATTTTTGATGCTAAAACAAATTATATGCGCGCAAAAAATTCTGATGGTACTTTCAAAACACCATTTGATCCATTAAGTGTTGCTAATCAAGGATATATTGAAGGAAATGCTTGGAATTATTCTCTTTATGTCCCGCACGATGTTAAAGGATTTATTCAATTAATTGGTGGAAAAGAAAAATTAATTAATTGGCTCGATTCACTTTTTACTTTTGATTTACCAGAAAAATATTTTGGTGAAAGTGAAGATGTTACAAAAGTTGGAATGATTGGAAATTATGTTCACGGCAATGAACCATCTCATCATGTTGCTTATATGTATAATTTTGCAGGAGCTCCTTGGAAAACACAAGAAAGAATTCACCAAATTATAAATCAAATGTACAAACCCAAACCAGATGGTCTTTGTGGCAACGATGATTGTGGTCAAATGTCCGCATGGTATATTTTTAGCGTGCTTGGTTTTTATCAGGTTGCACCAGCAAGCAATCAATATGTGATAGGAAGTCCTTGTGTTGAAAATGCAACTATAAAATTAGAAAGTGGAAAAGAATTTAAAATCCTTGTCGAAAATTATTCTGAAAAAAATATTTACATCAAAGAAGTTATATTGAACGGGAAAAAGTTAAACAGAAGTTATTTAACTCATCAAGAAATTGTTAATGGTGGAAAATTAAAATTCATAATGCAAAACTTTCCCAATAAAAGTTGGGCAACAGATGAAAATTCATTTCCATATTCGTTAACAAAATAATGAGACTAAAATGAACAAATATGATTTGAATGATAAAGTAATAATAATTACTGGTGCTTCAGCGGGAATAGGTAAAGAATTAGCTCTTCAACTTTCTAAGCAAAAAGTATTTTTATCTTTGGCAGCACGTAATCAAAAAAAACTGGAAGAGATAGCTTCGTTATGTGAAAAAAATGGTGCTAATGTTTTGATTGTTCCAACCGATGTTTCTGAAAAAGATCAATGCAAACATTTAATAAATAAAACAATTGAAAAATTTGGCAAGATTGATATTCTTATTAATAACGCTGGGATTTCAATGTGGGCTAAGTTTGATGAAATAACAGACATTGATTTATTTGAAAAAATTATGAAGACCAATTATTTGGGAAGTGTTTATTGTACTTTCTTTGCTTTACCTTATTTGAAAAAATCATATGGATTAATTGTTGCAATTTCAAGTTTAACAGGAAAAACTGGAGTTCCAACTAGAACTGCATATTCTGCAAGTAAACATGCTATGGCTGGATTTTTTGATTCATTGCGAATTGAATTAATGAATAGCGGAGTTGATGTTACTGTAATTTATCCTGGTTTTGTTGCTACAGAAGTTAGAGAAAGAGCACTAGGAAAAGATGGTAAGCAACTTGGGAAAAGTCATTTGAATGAATCGCAAGTAATGAGCGTAGAAGAATGTGCATCAAAAATTATTAATGCAATGGAAAAAAGAAAACGTGAACTTGTTATGACTTCAAAAGCAAAAATAGGTTTGTGGCTAAAGTTAATAGCTCCAAAATTGGTTGATAAAATATCTTTAAAAACAATTTTAAAAGGAAAATAAATTAAAGAGACAATATGAAAAATAAAAAATTGGTTTTGAGTTTGTTGTTTGTTGCTATAGTAATTTTTGTTTCTGCTTGCATGCCGGGCGAAAATAATTTTAGTCCAAAATCTCCAGCAGGATTTTTTACAGGAATTTGGCATGGTTGGATTGCCCCAATTTCTTTGATTGCTGGATTCTTTAATAGCAACATTAGAATTTATGAAATTAACAATACTGGCTGGTGGTACGATTTCGGTTTTTATATTGCTCTTATCGGTGGCTTTGGAAGTTTTTCTCTTTTACGAAAGAAAAAGAAAGATTAATTAAATTATTTTCTTATCTTTGATTCAGTAAAAGCTAGTTATTGTTGTAATCTTCAATTTATAATTTTACCGAAAGGAAAAATATTTCACACCGTATTACTTTTCATTTAGCTTTCTTTGATAAACAAAAACAAAAAGGTTTTTAATGAAAATTTTTGGACATACATTCCACATTCCTGTACTTGGAGTTGGATACTCGGTTGATGCACCCGTAAAAGTTGCTAAGTATGGCATCTCATCTGTTATTTCAATTGTTGATGACATTCTTCTTGAACAAATAAGAAAAGACTATCATCAAAAGTTGAACAAACCATTCGTTCCAATTTTAGCAAAAGAAGAAGATTCACGCGCTAAAAGAATCACAGCATATTTAAATATGATAAATGAAATTGTTAAAGAACAATTCGAAAAAGTTCGTACGTCAGCATTTGAAACAGGAAGTGAAATAACAAAATATTTTGAAATGCTGCCGGATGTTTCTTTTCTTAAACAAAAATATCTTGAAATGATTTCCATAAAAGAAGAATCGCTCAAAATGAGAATGCAAAATTATTTGAGAGAAAATTTGCGCTGCGGTTCTATTGATGTGAACATCATGACGAAAGTTGACAAAACAAATTATTCTTCAGATGGAACTCCGCTTTCAAATGAATTTAATGATGCCCATGCTGCATTGCGAGGTTATGCAAATAGTGAGTTGGAAAGTTCTTTAATTTTTTCTGCTGGAATGAATCCAAAACTTTATAGTTATATTGAAAAGTTCAAAGATTTTTTCCCTCAACCAAATGGAAGTTTCAAAAAGAAAATTGTTATTAAGGTTAGTGATTTTCGTTCAGCATTAATACAAGGAAAATTTTTGGCAAAAAAAGGTTTATGGGTTTCTGAATATAGAATAGAAAGCGGATTGAATTGCGGCGGTCATGCATTTGCTACAGATGGATTTTTACTTGGACCAATTTTGGAAGAATTTAAAGTTCGCAAACAAGAGCTTCTCGATTCAGTTAAAGAATTATTTATTCCTGCATTGCATAAAAAAGAATTTAACATTGACGAAGAAAAACTTGATGTTGATATTACAGTTCAAGGTGGTGTTGGTCTTTCTTCTGAACATGAATTTCTTTTAAGAAATTATGAAGTAAAATCTGTCGGCTGGGGAAGTCCTTTTCTACTTGTCCCTGAAGTAATGAATGTTGATGAAAAAACTTTGACTCAATTATCTGAAGCAAAAGAAGATGATTTTTATTTGAGTAACTCTTCTCCGCTCGGTGTTCCATTCAATAGCATAAGAAATAGTGGAAAAGATATTGAAAGAATCAACAGGATGGAAAATGGAAAACCGGGAAGTTCTTGTCCAAAGAAATTTTTGGTATCGAATAAAGATTTTACAGATAAACCAATTTGTACAGCTTCGATTGCATATTTCAAAAAACTTGATAGCATTAAAGATAATCCAGATTTGCAAAAGAAATATGAAGCTGATTTGAAAAATGCAAGCGATAAAAATTGTCTTTGCGAAGGTTTATCGGCTTCTGCTTTAATTGCAAAAAATATTTCAGATCCAAAACAAAGTTTGGCAATAGCAATTTGTCCCGGACCAAATTTAGCTTACTTTTCGAAAGTTGTATCACTTAAAGATATGGTTGATCATATTTATGGAAGAATAAATTTAATTGCTCATTCAAATAGACCAAACATGTTTATCAAAGAGCTTTCTCTTTACATTGATTATCTTCAAAATAAAATTGATGAAAGCGTTGATAATTTCACAAACCAGAAAGATGAATTTTTTTCAAATTTCAGAAAAAACTTGATTGATGGAATTCAATATTACAAAAGTTTAATTCCGCGCATTAGCGAAGAAGCTGAAAATGTGAGGAAAAAAATTCAAGAAGATTTAGAAAGGTTAGAAGAAAAATTATTGTCTTATCAAATTGCAGTTTGATTAAATATAAACTCGCGGGACTCGTGTATTAATGTTTGTTAAGATTTCATAAGGAATTGTATTTGCCCATTCTGCAAGGTCTTCAACGGTGATAGAATTTTTTCCATCGCCGCCAATTAAAATAACTTCATCTCCATTAAACGCAGAATCATTTTGTATATTAACAACAATTTGATCCATTGAAATTGTCCCAATCACAGGATAAAGTTTTCCATTTAACAAAACTTTTGCTTTGTGAGACATACTTCTGAAATAACCATCACCATATCCAACAGGAACAGTGACAGCGCGAACATCTTCATTTGCTTTCCATTTCATTCCATAACCAACAGTGCTTCCTTTTTTAATAACTTTGAAATAAACAACCAATGATTTCCAAGTTAATGCCGGTTGAACTTTAATAGTTTGTTTCATCTTTTTAGAAGGATAAACTCCATATAATAAAATTCCGGGACGAACCAAATCGTAATTAGCTTCAGGCAGTTGAAGAATTGCACCGCTATTTGAAAAATGACGCAATGGAGTTTCAATTGAATGCTTTTCGTAAAATGAAATTGCTTCTTCAAATCTTTCTATTTGAAGTTTTGCAAAAGATAAATCTTCACTTTCAGAATTTGCAAAATGAGAATAAACACCTTCGATAAAAACGTTTTTACATTTTAAACTTTCCTCTATAAATTTTTCGGCATTATAGTAATGAACACCAATTCTTTCCATTCCAGTATCAATCTTCAAATGAACTTTAGCTTTGGCATTCATTGAAGAAGCGATTTCATCAATCTGTTGTAGTTTGCTAATTGAAGAAGCAGTAATTGTCAAATCATGTTTTATGAAAAGAGGAATTTGATTTTGCCAAATGCCACCAAGAACAAGAATTGGTTTAACAATATTATTTTGTCGTAAAAGAATTCCTTCTTCAAGAACGGCAACACCAATATAATCAGCATTTAAATTTTGCATTTCTTCGGCGATTCGCACAAGACCGTGTCCATAAGCGTTGGCTTTTAATATTGGCATCAATTTCACATTGCCAACGTGTTGTTTTATCTTATTAAAATTATCAGAAATAATTTTTAAATCCACTTCAACGCGAGTTGGTCTTATTATTTCTTCATCATTAACTATTGTTGATTGCAAATCGTACATTTTTAAACACACAAATTTTGAAAGCAAATATAACATTGTTGCTTCTTTTATTATGTTGTAATTTTAAGATAAAAATTTATGGTCTCATGAAAGTATTATTCATTGGCGGAACTGGAGTTATAAGTTCAGAATGTTCAAATCTTTGTGTTGAAGGAGGAATTGATTTGTATTTGTTGAATCGCGGCAAATCAGTTCGTAAAGCTCCCGATAAAGCAAAAATAATTTATGGAGATATAAGAAATTTAGAAAGTGTAAAATTTGAAATTGAAAAACATGAATTCGATGTTGTGGTTGATTGGATTGCATATTCACGCGAGCATGTTCAAAATGATTTTAATCTATTTCAAGGAAAAACAAAACAATATATTTTTATTAGCACTGCTTCAGCTTACCACAAACCAATTCTAAAATTACCAATTGATGAAAACACACCGTTGCACAATCCATTTTGGGAATATTCAAGAAAGAAAATTGAATGCGAAAAATTTCTTCAAGAAAAATATCAGCACGAAGATTTTCCAATAACAATTGTTCGTCCATCACACACATATGATAGAACAAAAAATCCACTGAAGGTAGATTATCTTCCTTTCTATAGGATGAAAAATGGAAAGCCAATAATAATTCATGATGATGGAAATTCTATTTGGACGTTGACTCATTCAAAAGATTTTGCAAAAGGATTTGTCGGATTGCTTGGAAATAAAAAAGCAATTGGAGAAGCGTTTAATATTACTTCCGATGAAAGCTTAACATGGAATCAAATTGCAAAAATTCTTGCTCAAAAAGCTGGCTATGATTTAAGAATTGAACACATTCCATCAATATTCATAAAAAAATATGATGATGAATGGGGTGATGGTTTGCTTGGAGATAAAGCACATAGTGTTAAATTTGACAACTCAAAAATAAAAAGTCTTGTTCCGGATTTTAATCCACAAATTAAATTTGAAAAAGACGCTGAGGAAATTGTAGATTGGTTTGTCAATCATAAAGAAAATCAAATTGTGGATTATAATCTCGATCGATTGATGGATAGAATAATAAATGATTTTAATCAAAAGGAGGATTCATGAAAAAAATATTTTCTTTATTTGTTTTCGTATTTGTTGTTTTTGAATTCAATTATTCTTTTGCTCAAACTAGTGCCGATATTTCCTTAAAAAAACTAATAGATGGCAACGATAGATATGTTGCTGGCAATTTAATTCATCAAAATCAAAATAGTCAAAGAAGAATAGAAGTAGCGAAAAAGCAAAAACCTTTTGCAATCATTTTAACTTGCTCAGATTCACGTGTTCCACCGGAAATTATTTTTGATCAAGGCATTGGAGATTTATTTGTGATAAGAACAGCAGGAAATGTTGTAGATAATGTTGCACTTGGAAGTATTGAATATGCAGCTGAACATTTGGGAGTACCATTGTTGGTAGTTTTAGGTCATGAAAGGTGTGGAGCAGTTGAGGCTACAGTAAAAGGTGGTGAAGCGGCTGGACATATCAAATCAATTGTTTCTTTAATCGCGAGAGCTGTTGATAAAGTTCTTCCGCAGAAAGGTGATGTTCTTGAAAATTCTGTTGTTCAAAATGTTTATAACGTAGTTGATGATCTGCAAAATTCAAAACCAATTCTTTCTGAACTGGTTCATGAAAATAAATTAAAAATAATTGGTGCACGATACGATCTTGATGATGGTAAGGTTAATTTCTATAATGCTACAAATAATCATTAATATGAAAAAACTTTTAATCTTTATTTCGTTTATATTTTTATTTACTCAATGCAAAGAAGAAAGTGTTGATCCATCTTTATCCAGAGTAGAAGAAAACTATATTAAATGGAAATCATTTGGAATTGATAGTTATAGCATAATCCAAACTAAAGAATGTTTTTGCGTTGATCGAGGAATAAAAGCAATTGTTGTTGTTCGCAATGATAAAATAATAAGCGTAGAAGATTCAACAGGAGTTGTTCAAATTCCACAAGAACGATGGCAATATTTTAAAACTATAAATCAACTTTTTGAGACCGCAATTGATGCACAAAAAAAGAAGCCGGCAAATTTTATCATTGAATATGATGATAATTATAAATTTCCAACTTATCTTTATGTTAATCCAAGCTCATCGGTAATCGATGAGGAATATGCTTTCGTTACATCAAATTTTCAACCGATAAAATAGAGAGAGTTATTATGTC
>Ga0272446_1004952_pt1 | contig 15190 bp, 7 predicted proteins | sample YNPCB0061_FD_194587 | JGI IMG/M metagenome (GOLD analysis project Ga0272446, IMG submission 194587) | Hot spring microbial mat communities from Yellowstone National Park, WY, United States - YNP-CB-006-1 | ecosystem: Environmental > Aquatic > Thermal springs > Hot (42-90C) > Sediment | place... | reverse complement strand
ACGCCGATATTGTATTTGAGGCTCAAATATCGCTCGACTTGCGCGATTTCAGGCGGAGTCAACGCACGGTCGTAGAGCAAGACTTCGGCAATGTCGTTTTGACCGAAGTTGGTATTGTTGAAGAAGGACCCCAAACGAACCCTTTGTGTGTTCACATTTGTCAGTTGGCTTCTGAGTATCGCAAACTCATTGAAGGCAAGCGAGAGAGGACTTGTTGCGCCGTTCTTGACAACCGTTGCAGTTGTGGGACCTGTCACTGATACGTCTAACGCTCTATTGCCGCCTGATGCCGTCGAGAAATCTGCTCCTTGAACGGATAGAAATCCGTCTGAACCCGATAGCGTATTGCGTCGATTTGCGACAACAGCAAATGCGGTTGCATTTCCATTAATTGTGAGTGCTGTTCCCATCGTGTCATTAGTGCCGTCGAAACGCATGGTTACGAAGCCCCGACCCTGTGTTCCGTTGTTTGCAATCGTGGGTCGTGCATTGCCGGAGGAACGCATGTGATTGCGTCCGCCCGACTCATCAAACCAAATATCTGCAGATTCTCCTGCAATCGGTTGATTGTTTGTTTCGAGTTTGAGCCACAGTTGCAAGCCAGAGGACGGAATGCCCGTGATGGTCGGGCGTGCCAATGGGATATTGTACTTGTTGCTCAAATACAGTTCGATTTCGTCAATTTCAAGTCGGGAAAGAATGCGATTGTAGATAATGATTTCGGCAATATCGTTTAGCCCTGCTCTGACGGAGTCGCGCATTGCACCAATCACAAGCGGTGAGCCGCTAAGACCTGAATTCGTTACTCCTCTCAAAAAGTGTGTTCCAATAACAAATTCATCTGCTTGAAAAGCATCTCGTTCTGACGATCCGTTGATGCGAGTTGTCGTTGAACCGTTGTTCCCAATGCCGCCTTCATGGTGCAAGCGTCTTGTCGTGCGTGTTACATAACTGTTATATGAAGAAAGTCCATAGCCTGTGCTGGGGTAATCAACCTTTGTTGCAACCAACATATCCACTTTATCTTCGGGAAGCGGTGGATTGCCCGGTCGTCGATTAGCAAACACGATAAATGTCGTTACATCTGAACCCGTTGCAACATTTGCAACCATTAACGTTTGGTCTCTTGTCAAGCCTCCATCGCCCGTGAAGCGCACAACTGGCTTACCGTTGATAACATTCGTTACAAGGGTTGGTCGGTAAATCCCTGTTGAGGTTGCATTTGGCGTATTATCAAAGCCTGGCCATGTTGAAACAAAGTCACCATTGTTTAGCCCTGTAATGTCGTCTGCTCTAAACCAAGCAAGCAAGCCATCTTCACGTGGCGGTGGTGGTAGCGTAATCGCATATTTCTGCGAAAGGTAGTTCTCAACTTGTATGACTTCACTGTTGGTCAAGATGCGGTCATAGATGAGAATCTCTGCAATATCGTTTGAGCCTCCACGAAGCGAATCCCGAAGTGCTCCGATGACTAATGGCGAACCACTTCCGGGCGAGTTAATCACGCCTTGCAGTTTGAAGGTCATAATGACAAACTCATTTGGATTCAGTATCAAGCTACTCGAACGATTTTTTGTAATCGTTGCCGTGCCATTTACTCCTGTTCCGCCTTCCGCATGAATTGCACGATTGTTGCGTGTTACATAACTGTTGTAGGAAGAAATCCCAAAGCCTGATGCTGGGTAATCGTTCTTTGTTGCCATCAAGAGGTCAACGGTGTTATCAGGCAAAGGTGGAGAGCCTAATCTTGTGTTGGCAAATACCGCAAAGGCTGTGATGTTAGAACCTGTTGCGATGTTCGCCACCATTAACGGTTGGTCTTGTGTTGAGCCTCCATTACCTGTAAATCGCACAACTGGCAGGTTGTTAATAACATTTGTTCTGAATACAGGGCGATATGTTCCTGTTGAGGTTGCGTTGACGGTGGTTCCCGGTGCCGCTGGCCAGTTATCAACTGGCTGATTGTTTCCAACACTTGTAATGTCATCGGCTCTGAGCCACAGTTGAAGTCCGCTGGTTGGAACTGATTGAGCAAATAGAGATTGTGAGAAGCACAGCAGAAGGGCAAGCGCAGCAAACATTCCAAGTTTTTCTTGTTTCAAGGTTGAAACAGACTTGGACGCACGAAGAGACGTAGCGTTTGTCATAGTTTGAAAAAAGGTTTGCGTTAAATAAAGAAGTTGACCTCAAAAAATCCGATAAAACTCCAAATGTTGTTGTGAAATGTTGTTGTAAAACGACCAACACTCCCTTGTATTTAATCGTTTAACAGCCGTGCAAGTTAATTTTTTTTACTTCAATTCCAAAAGCGATTGCGAATGAGATTTACCTTGCAGTGAGCATTGCTGCACCGAACACGCCTGCGCTATCGCCAAGCAAGGGTTTCACAATTTTCGTTTCAAGTGTGTGATTAAAAACGTATCGCTTCGTTGCTTCAACGCCATTGGTATAAAGCAATTCAATGTTGCCCACGCCGCCGCCCAGCACAATCACATCGGGGTCTAAAATGTTGATTACTGTGGCAATCGCTTTACCGAAGTTTTCCGTCAGGCGTTTCACGGTTGTCGTTGCGTGTTCATCTTCACAGCGCAGGTGTCGATCTACAATGTCTTTAAGTTTTCTTGTTTGACCGCTGTGTTTTTGATAAAACCGTTCAAGCCACACGCCCGATAGCACGGTTTCCACACAGCCGCGTTTTCCGCAGTAGCACTGTTCGCCGTTTTCTTCAAGTGTGTTGTGTCCCCATTCGCCTGCAATGCCTTGCTTTCCGTTCAGCACTTTTCCATTCACGACAATTCCGCCGCCAACGCCAGTGCCCATAATCACGCCAAAGACAACCGTTGCACCTTTGCCTGCACCAAGCCTCGCTTCTGCGAGCGCGAAGCAGTTTGCATCGTTTGCAATTTCAATCGTCAATCCAAGCACTTCTTCCAAATCGCGTTTGAACGGTTTTCCGTTGAGGCAAGTTGTGTTGCTGTTTTTCAAGGTTTGCGTTGAAGGTTCAAGTGTTCCCGGCGTTCCGATTCCGATGGTTGTTGGTCTGCTTCCGACTTCCTTTGCGACGCTATCTACCAAGCACTTGATTTGTGAGAGAATATGCGCGTAGCCTTTTTCTGCTTCGGTATCAATGCGTTTGCGTGCGCAAGTGAGCGTGCTTATTGGACTTTCCAAGACGGCACACTCAATTTTCGTTCCGCCTAAATCAATTCCCCAAAGCATGTCAAACCTGTTCGAGTTTTCCGTGAGAAGAACCTTTGAAGCCGTAATAAACGATGTAGAGATAGCACATTGCTGGAAGCAAGAACGCACTTTGCAATCCCGACCAATCTGCAACTGCCCCCATCAGCACAGGCAAAATTGCGCCGCCAACAATCGCCATAATCAAAATGCTTGAACCGGCGTTGGTAAGTTTTCCAAGTCCATCAATGCCGAGCGTGAAAATGGTCGGGAACATAATCGAGTTGAACAGTCCAATCGAAAGCACCGCCCACATTGCAAACGCGCCCGATGAAAATGTGGTCAAAATCGATAGCACGCTTGCAACACTTGCGAAGATTCCAAGCAATACACCTGGACGGATTTTTTGCAGAAGTGCCGAGCCGATAAATCGCCCAACCATCGCGCCGCCCCAATAGTATGAGACATACTTCGCCGCATCAGATTCTTTGAACCCTTGAATTTCAGGCAAGCCAATGAAGTTGATGAGAAAACTTCCAATAGAAACTTCTGCACCGACATAAACAAAAATTCCAATCGCACCGAGCGCAAGATGTTTCACTTTCAATGCCTCGCCGAATGCGCTTTCTTTCTCAACATCTCTTTCTGAATCCCCTTCAACCGTTTCAATTTTTGGAAGGTTAAACAGTGCAATAATGCCTGCGAGTGCAAAGAGCGCGAGCGCAAGTCCGATGTAAGGCAGTTGAACCGAAGCCGCTTCAGCAAGTTTGTATGCGTAACGGTCATCAGGTGACAGTTTTGAGAGTTCTTCTGCGGTTTTAGCCGTTGCATTCAAGATGAGCAATCCGCCGAAGTATGGTGCAACCGTTGTGCCGAGCGAATTGAAGGCTTGTGCAAGGTTTAATCGGCTTGATGCGGTTTCAGGTTTACCAAGAACCGAGACATATGGATTTGCCGCCACTTGCAAAATCGTGATGCCCGAAGCCAAAACGAACAGCGCGCCCAAGAAAAGCGGATATGCGAGTGTTGCCGCCGCTGGAAAGAATAGCAATGCGCCGATGCCCGCTGTGCAAAGCCCAACCACAATACCGCGCTTATATCCAACCCATGCAATCACCTTTCCTGCAGGAAGCGACATGATGAAATACGCCGAAAAAAACGTGAATTGAATCAGTGCCGATTGCACATAGTTCAAATCAAAGACGGCTTTCAAATGCGGAATCAAAATATCGTTGAGGCATGTGAGAAAGCCCCACATAAAGAAAAGCCCTGTAACCACGATGAATGCTGGCGTGTAGTTCTTTTCAGACACTTGTGTCGCTTTTATTTCAGAGGTCGCGAAGTTTGCCATTGAGTTTTCTTGTTTGAGTTTAACCGTGCCTGTTTAGAAAAGAAGCGAGAGCGAAAGCCACTGCGGCGCGTTCAATCGTCCATAGGATTGGTAAGTGTAATCCAATCGGAATGCGAGATAGCCGAGATTGTATTTTAAGCCTGCGCCAAGCGCAAACCCCGCTTCTGCAAAATCAACAAAGAGTTGGTTGTAACCAGCACGCAAAAAGAGCATATCGCGCCAGCCGTATTCTGCACCGAGATTGGCGTGAGGTTGCATATCGTTTGGGTTTACGGCATCGAGCGCAAGCGTGAGCCGATTGCTTGCATCTTCAATGACTTCGGCAGCAATGCCGACTCTGAACACAAGCGGCAGGTTCCACGCATCAGTTGAAAGTTCAGCGGGAATGCCATTGTTGTTTCCGTTTAAGCCCGTGCCTGTCGAGGCGGTGATGAGCAAGGCGTTTCCGCTCACGCGCATTGTGCCGCCGAAGTTGTGCATGGTCGCCGCCAATCGGAAGCGTTTGGTTACACCGAACAAGACCCCCAAGTCCATTGCAACTGTTTGCGCCGATGATTGATAGAGCGATTGCGAGATAAGTTTTGCAGTGATTCCAACGGCGAAGCGGTCAGTCAGCGGACGCGCATATGTGAGGTTGAAGGATAAATCTGATGTTGAGAAAAACTCGCCAGTGCCGTCGGGGTCGCGTTCAGTGGTGCGCTCAATATCGCCTGATGTGAGCAAGGTTACCGAGCCTCCGAAAGTGCCAATGTCGCCGAAGTTTGCGGTTGCACCTGCCCAAGCAATGCGCGTGTCCACGAGCCAGTTTGAATGAATAAACGCGGTTTGCACGCGCTCATTTCTTGCGATTGCGGCGGGATTCCAATAGAGCATTGAAGCATCATTTTTCATTGCGGTAAATGCGCCGCCCATTGCGACTGCCCGCGAGCCAATCCCAATGCCGAGAAACTGCGCACCCGTTGTGCCAACTTTGGACTGCGCCCACACGCTTGGGCAACTTTCCAACAAGAGTGCTAAAAGAATTGCCGAGTAAAATTTTCTCATGGTTTCTCTCATTTAATCAAGACGAATTTTCCTGTTTTAGTGCCGATTCCCGGCGCGTCCAAGTGATAAAGGTATAGTCCGTAAGCGACATCGAGCCGCTCACGTGAGCGCAAGTCCCAAGTTACATCGCCTTCAAGTGAGCCATCTTGTTTGAGCGTTTGGACAAGGTCGCCGCGAATGGTGTAGATGCGAATGGTTGCACCTTTGGGCACGTGGGTAAATCGAATCACTCTTTCGCCGCGTCCGCGTGTTACGCCGAGTGGCAACGGCTGTTCGTATTGGCTTCGCGCGATGTAAGGATTCGGCACAACTTTGACTTTATCGAGCGCACTTCTTGCACGGTCATTATCAATGAAGAATTCTCGAGTTTCAAAAATAAATTCATCGCCTCTTCGGAACGGCTTGTTGAAACGCACAATAAACTTATCACCGACTTGTGGCACAACACGATTTGCGCCTAATCTTGGATTGAAGGCAAATGTCCAACTAAACACCGAGTCGGCTAAATCTTGATTTGGTCCGTATCGGCGCGGGGTTTGAAAGAACGGCAATCCGATTTCAATTGAGCCGGAGTTTTGCGTCGCAACCGTGTCAAAGATGTTGGTCGAGCGTTTCGTGAGAAAGAATCGGACGGTGTCCCCAGTGATTGCATTACGAATGATAAAGTTGGTAGGTCGCCCGATAAAACTTTGTGAAATTGAGGTTGGCAAGCCTGATGTTCTGATGTAGCGCACCGTATCGCTTCGCCATGAGCCAAACGGCACGATTTCAATTTCGTAATCATCCGGTCTTAACACGGTAGCGAACACGCCTAACGGATTTGTAAAATAGTTTCTGCCTGCGGTGTCGGTAGCGAGTACAAACGCATCATAGCCGTTGATTTCGGGTCGCGCCCATTTGGTTTCTGATTGATTCAACTCTCCGCGCGTGATGTTACGAATAGTCAAATACGTTCCGTTGAAAATGTTATCGTCGCCAACATACAGTTGCGGGTCACGCGAGCTGTATGAACTTCGCTTGTCAAGTGGTCGGCGGTTGCGCTTGATAATAGTGTCAGGCGCATTTGGAGTTGTGATGTCTATGACCGAAAAGAACGATGTTGCTGAAAGTAACTCTTCTAAATCGTTCTCATCGATTAAGCCGTTATCGTTGTTATCAATCGTATCGGTGGCGGTATCAAAGAACTGAACCTTGTAAGTTTTGTTTCTGACAGAAAGCGGGTCAACGATTGCATATCGGGCATTTCCTGTTCCTGCCGTTCTTCCAATAGGTCGCAGCGTATCGCCTTGACTGGGGATTGTAAAACCACCGACTTTTGGTTGCGGAGTAACAGCAACGACATTTGTTCCCAAAATGAAATTGCCTTGTCCGTCAGGTCTTGCGCTTGGCGTGTTTTCTGCGGGATACAGGTTGAGCGCAGTGTCGCCACGTGTGTAAGCCAAGACTGCATAGAAGTAGAGCCGACCATTCACAACATTAGAATCGGTGAAGGTGCGTTGCAATCCAGAGTTGTTGCCCAAGTAATAAGCAATGCCGCGCGATTGTTGCAGAAGTTCGCGCGTAGTGAGCGGGAAGTTTCCGAACACGTCGTTATCTAAATCGAATTGTGCAATGGCTTTGAATTGTTGCGCTTCTTCGCCGCGAGAACCTGTAATGACAAGGGCATCAGCAAAGTTCGGGTCGGTGGCTTTGATGATTTTGTAGCCTTCAAAATTTTTCACGCGTGGGTCGTTTGTGCCTGGTGGCAAGTTCAAGCGCCGGCGGATAAATTCATCGCGATAATCTTCGGCAACCGCGTCCCAATAAAGCGTTACTCTTTTGTCGTCAGTATAAGCGCGGAGCGTGGGCGGGGTGGGAGGACGCGCAAAGTTGTAATTCGCATCGTAAATCGCTTGCACGATGTTTTTTGTCTCGACAATCGATTGAGCATCTGTTCCGAAAAGTAGCGCAATAGAAAAACGCTCCGTTTGTCCAGCCGGTAATGGAAAGTAACCCGTGCTGTAAAGGTAGTCTTGGTCAATCGTTTGATTCAAGTCCGCGATGATGTCGTAAGTGCCGGGTGTGGCTAATTGCGGAATCAGGTCAATCGTTTGTGGACTGGCAATCGGTAGTCCTTCATTCGGGCGAATGGCAAAGCCGGTCAAGCCAATTTGGTCGGATTCTTTCACATCAACCGCATCAGTGAATCCGTCGCCGTTGTTATCCACTCCATCATCGCGTCGTTCATCAATCATCGGATAAAGGGTGCGATTGATTTCAAGCGGGTCATAAATGCCGCTTCCTGCGGGAATACCAGTCGGGAAGCGTTGCGCCAGCCCGATGTAATTGACGTAGGCAAGTGCCGGTTGCTCTCGTGGAATCACAACGCGCTGAACAAGGTCGTATTCAATACGACGACGTCCAACGTGCTGATTGTAATTTTCATCAATAATGCCGTTGAGATTATCATCAAATAAGTTGTTGGAAATTTCGGTGAGCACTGTTCCTGCCGCTCTCAATGTGTAGCGATTGCCCAAAGAAACAACCGTCGTATCTGTATTGGGCATTTGAACAGCACGACGAATGTATTTAACTAATCGGCGATTGTTGACTGATGTGTCGCGTTTTTCAATGAGTATAAGCCAACTGCCAGGCACAATCACACGGCGGCAGACAGTATCATTCCCAACCACGCTGAAATCATAGTCGCCTGTGCCTAACTGTTTGTTGAAGATTGATGGCGTTTCAGTTGCGAGTGTTGTTTGTTGCCAATCGCCATCGTTGTCAATGCCATCAAACGGATTGCCAGGACTTTCTAAGAAAGCGGCACCAGCAAAGCCGGGCGGATAGAAGTTCCGATTCCACGCTCCGTAGACGGGCGGATTGTTCAGCGTGCTTTTGAAACTGTAAGTGATAGAATTGGCTTGGTCAAAAGCCGAAACGCCATCAATGCCGCCTGTGCCGCCGCCGCCAATATCGGTTCCAACTACCGAACCGAAGAACACTTTGTCGTAATCGTATATCGAGATGTTTTTGACTTCATAGAGCCAAAAAATCACATCTTGCGCAAGGAAGTTAGAAAACTGCAAGCCACGCATTCTTAAATCCAATCCAAGTCCGTAACGATTGGGTTGAGACGGGAGCGGTTGGAAGTTATAGCGTGAAAAATACTGTTTGTCTTTGCCATCGGTTGCCGCAAAGTAACTTTCTTGATCGGCGTTGGTTACGCCAGGTCCGAAGTAGCCGTTCCAAACGACGCGCCCTGACGCAGGGTCGGTCGGAAAGTTTTCGTTACCAGGCCACGATGAAGGCCACGAGTTTGGAATGTGGCTCATGGCGACGCTGTTTTGGAGCGGATTCCAAAATCCTTCGTAAGGCGTGATGCCCCAAAATTCGCCCGTGCCTGATTTGCCTCCTGGTGCTTCGCCAAAGCGTACGGACGGGTGGCTCGTTACATACCACTCTTGATAGCGCAGTGCCATTGCGAGTGTGTCGCCTTTGAAAAATCTGTTGACCGTATCGCGCAAGGCGACGCTCACATTACGCCTATCGCGCAACCGAAATCCCCTGACGCTATCTGCGCCCACAGTAAAATTGATGAGCGTATCACGCACGCCTTGAATGCCAATAATGATGTTGATGTCGGGCAAGTAGGTGTTTTCTTCAACAGGCCAAGAGCCGCGCGGCAGTTGTGTAAAGCCCGCAGGCTGACCTACAAATCCCGTGTTTGCGAAGGCTGTCTTTACGCGGTTTCCATTGTGCAATCCTACACGCGTAAAGCGCACATCGTAATTCGTGTTAATCAGTCCGGCTTCTTGTTGCGCGTAGAGTGCTTCTGTTGCACAGAGGCTAATCAGGACGAAGAGAAGCGAATAGCGGATAAGATATTTTTTCGTGCGTGCGTGTTGCATCGTCTTTAAGGTCTCGTCAATATGGTTTAGAAGTTAATTGACATTCCGAGTGTAATTCGGCGCGGCTCTGAAAAGAAGTCTGGTCTCACAAAAAAGTCGGGCAAAGAATTAAACGCTTGATTTTGTTCCGACGCGAAATAGCGATAGAGTTCGTAGGTTGCGCGCCCTGTGGTTGCAAATACTTGCAGTTCGTTAGCCGTGTCGAAGAGATTAAAGACTTGGGCGAAAATCGCAACGTTAGTTCCTGCGATTTTAAGATTTCGCGTTGCGCGCAAGTCGACAGAGAAGGTTTGCGGACGCAAGCCACCGTTTTGAAACAATCTTGCTAACCCTTGTGTCGGCGGTTGCGGCACCGTTGTTGGGGTGTAAGGAAATCCTGACCCATATCGCCCAATGACCGATAGATTCCAATCTTGGTCATCGTAAATGACTTCGGCGTTGAGCGTGTGGGTTTGGTCCCAATCCAATCTTAACAGTTGTGTTTCAGGCTCGTTTCCGCCTGCGATAGCGGCAATTGCCGTGCGCGGGTCAGGCGCATTACCTTGTGCAAATTGAAGCGTGTAGTTGATGTTAAAACTGATGCTCTGCGAGAGCCGCTTGCTAAGCGTTGCCACAATGCCGCGCACAAAAGCGTAATCGGTGTTATCAAATACGAAGTATTGTCCGCCCGTGATGAGTTGGCGCGCAAACGCCGAGCCTGCAAGGTCGCGAATGTCGCGATAATACGCGCTCAATGTTAGCCCAATCGTCTCGCCAATTTGCTGTTGAATCCCAATTTCCCCTGTAATCGTGCGTTGCGGACGAATGTCAGGATTTCCAAACGGCGAATTGATGCGGCTCGTGATGTCGGTCTCGCGAAACTTGAAGAGCGCGTTTTCATAGAGCAAATTGAAGTTCGGAATTTGGAAAAACTGACCGTAGGAGAAATAAAACATACCGCGCTCGGTAATCGGAAACGAGACACCTATTCTCGGACTGAACGCAAACTTTGCCGTTGCATTTTTGCGCCGATTGCTGAATCCGTTGCGTGCCGCAAAGACACTATCGTCATCGATTTTGAGAAATAAACTTGGGTCTAAGGGGTCAGTCGGCACTTGGTCGCGCGAGTTGAAGTAGTCGAAGCGAATGCCCAGATTGATGATGAAATTATCGAACTCTATCTTGTCTTGAATGTAAGCGGCAAATTCAATCGGGTTGCGCGTGTAGCGGTCATGTCCGAATTCCGTTTCTGCATCGGGAATGTAGGGCTGGAAGCCGTCGCGAATTTCTCCTGTCCTATCACGAATCTCAATAAACTCAAATCTCAAATCATGATACTTAAAGTCGATACCTGTTTTGACCAAGTTATGCTTGTTGATTTGACTTGTCAGGTCAAGGCGAATTTGATTGGTGGTTGTAGTGCGGTCGACACGTGAGTTTTTCGTTCCTGCGGTTACGAAATTCACGCCTCGTCTTACGGCACTTGGCACGCCTAAATCTTGATAGCGTGGGTCGAGGGGGTCTTCAAACGCATAATTCTTGAAGCCTGTTCGGAAAAGCGAGTAGCGTCCGTCTAAAAAGGTGTTGGAACTAATCGTGTAAGTTACGCCCAAAATGTTGGTGAATCCGCTTCGAAAATTTTGCAGTTCGCCGTCAGGGTTAAGTTGCCATGCGTGGTCGTATCCTTTGAAATTTTCATCTTCGAAGTTAAAACTGTAAAACGCTTTGAAGGTGCTTGATGGGCGAAAGGTCAATTTGCCTTGAATCGAGTATCGCTCGTATTCATTGAGCGGGACGGAGGCATTATCGCCGCTTCCGAAGTTCTCATATCGGTTGAAGGGTTGCTCTAACCCAAATTGATTGCTAACGCTGAACGGAATGAAAATGCGCGTGCCATTTTGTCGGTCAATGATGGCTCTGCCGTTGGCATCGGTTGCGATAAAGACTTGGTTTCCGCGTCCATCAACGAGTGAAGTTGGAATTCCTTGTTCATTGCGAAAGATGCCGATTGAGTTTGGGTTATCAGGCGTGGTGAGCCGAAAGAGCCCTGCAATCGCCGGCGCATTGTAAGGATTTTGCGGATTGCCTTGTTGCAAGACATCATCAACGCGGTACTGTCTTCTTCCAAACAAGTATCCTTCATTTCGGAAATATCGCCCTGCGATGTAGAACGAGAGTTTATCGCGCATGAACGGAACAGGTCCGCTAAGCGAGGCTTGCATATTTGGCGTGGCTATTGGTGAGAAGTTGTTCATGTTGCGATAGAGGTTGCGCCGCCCTGTGAGATAATCGCCACCGTAGAGTTGAACTTGTCCTGAATACGTCTCGCCCCCTTCTTTGGTTACGATGTTCACAATGCCCGACATGGCTTGTCCGTATTCGGCGTTGAACGCGCCCGTAATGACTTGTACTTCTTGAATCGATTGTGGGTCGATGAAGGTTGAGCCGCCTCTGCCTGCGTTGCCATCGAAGACATCGGTAACAGTTACACCATCGACTAAATATCCGACTTCGCCGAATCTGCCGCCACGAAAACTTCCGCCCACAATGCCTGATTGCAAGCGAATCACTTGGCTGACATCTTCAACCGGCAATTTTTGAATTTGCTCACCGCTCACTACTGCTGATGAAAAGGTCTGGTCTTTAACCACAATCGGACGCTCCGCACTCACAACCACTTCTTGTGTTTGAATCGATTGCGATGAAAGTTCAACATCAATGCGCGTGGTGAGGTCGACGCGAATCGTAACTCTCTCAATCGTTTTAGGTTGATAGCCCACATAGGTTACGCGGAGCGAATACTGTCCGGGCGGAATGTTGAGAATCGTGTATTCACCTTCGAAGTTGGTTTTTGCGCCGAGTTTTGTGCCTTGAAGCACAATGGTCGCACCGATGAGCGGCTCGCCAGTTTGTGCATCTTTGACGACACCGGTCAATTTTCCCGTCGTTCCAAAATAGGCTGACGCGCTAACCGTGTTGATAGAGAAAAGCAAGAATATGAAAAGGGCAACGTGTTTCATGTCTCAAAGTCAAGTTCCCGTTCAGGTAACATTGGAATGGTTAATTGCACGATTAAAAAATGTCAAGGCAAGTCGTTTAATCGTTTAAAGCGATGCGAATATAAAACCTTCTCGGTATTAAACAAATGTTAAAATCAAATTCAGATTGTTTCTTCTTCGTGCTTCCAATAGGTGCTTAAATCGCTTTCCAGCGTTAAGCCTTCGCCAATTAAAACCGCATCAAATCCTGCTTCTTGCAATCGGAGCAAATCGCTTTTGGTTTGAATGCCGCTTTCTGACACTGATATGACTTCTTTGGGGATTTCTTTTTTAACACGGAGCGAGGCTTGAAGTGAGACGGAAAAATCGCGCAGGTCGCGGTTATTGACCCCCACAATTTGCGCATCGTATTTCATGGCGCGTTCCAACTCCCACTCATCATGGACTTCGGTCAAAATATGCAAGCCGAGTTCTTTTCCAAGTTGAAGGAACGCTTGAAGTTTTGCGTTATCCAGTGCGGCAACGATGAGGAGCATAGCATCAGCACCGATGAGCCGAGTTTCCAATATCTGCGTTTCATCAATGATGAAATCTTTGCGCAACACGGGCAGTTCAAAGCGTGAGCGCACTTGTTCGAGATAGGCGATTTTTCCTTGAAAAAATTTTTCATCGGTCAGCACGGAAAACGCCGACGCGCCGAGTATGATGTAAGTTTCGGCTCTTTCAATGGGGTCAAACTTTTCTACGATAACGCCGCGCGAGGGCGAGGCTTTTTTGAGTTCCGCAATCAGTTTCAGCCGCTCTTCTTCGCGCTGAATGGCTTTTGTGAAATTGCGCGTTGGCAAAAGGTATTTACGCTCTTGCTCGAAGGTTCGTGCAACACCACGCAATTTGAGCGCAGTAACTTCATTCCGCTTCTCGTCAAGAATTTTATCGAGGTAGGTCATTTGAGCAATGATTTTGGCAGGTCTTCAAATTTTTTAATGCGATAAAGATTATTCGCAACAGTTGGAATATCCTTAAACGGAAAGGTGATGCACATTTCGCCATCGGTCATGCGTGCGAGTTCTCTTCCTGATAAATCGCCGGGCGAAAAAATGGGCTTTTGCGCTAAATAGGGTTGAGGCACCACGAGCGCACACAGCGACAGTCCCGCAAGCCCTTGCACCAATTCGCCCGATTCAAAACTGTATGCATGACACAGCCACTCCAACTGCCGCGCATTGCAAAAGAACATCACCACATCAGGAGTTTCAACTTGCTCCAATCGCCCCATCACAGTGGCTTCAAATCGCTTTTCTTTCTTGAAACTAAACGGCACGCTTTCTTGGCACTTCGTTACCGATTCACGCGAGTAGTAAATTTTGCCTTCACCAACGAGCATATTCCAACCGTGTTCGACGAGTTTCGGTGGCAAGTCTTTTTGCCCCATGCCCGTGTAACTTGTGCCGCCCGCGCAAATATGGTCATCAGGCACCGTGTAGAAAGGTTGCGAATAGTTCGAGACTTCTTTCCACATACCGCAATAAATGCCTTTGCCTTGATAGCGCACCGCGTAAGGCGGAACATCAGCAAGCGTTGAACAAAATTTCAACGCCACGAAATCGCGCTCAATGCCCGTAAAGGCACGGATTTTTTCGGCTAACTCGGCTTGATAGGCTAAACTCATTTGAGGAACAACATTTTTTTGGTTGCTGAAAACTCCCCTGCTTGCAAGCGATAAAAATACACCCCCGATGCTAATCCGAATGCTGACGCTTGAAGCGTGTAGCGGTGCGTTCCCGCAGGCTGTTTCGCATTGACTAAGGTTGCTACTTTTCGTCCCAACACATCAAAGAGTTCCAACTTTACATCGCTGGCTACGGGTAGTTGGTAAGTTAGCACGGTTGTTGGATTAAAAGGATTGGGATAATTCTGCTCCAATGAAAAGGTTGATGGTGGCTTTGTGCCTGTGTGCGTTGCGCTGGTGGTTGAGCCGCCTGAAAGGCACCAAATTCTGCCATCGCGTGAAGTAACGACAAACTCGACTGTGCCGTCGCCTGTAATGTCATCAAGCGCGCTTACTTGCTCTGCGGCAGTGCTGTTTGCCCCTGTGCCTGTGTTAAATGTAAATCGCACTGCACCTGTTGTTGCATCATAAATCAGCACGCGGTTATCGAGCGTTGCAAATGCCACAGCCGAACTTGTGCCGGTCAGACTTAAATTTCCTTTTCGCAGTTCAGCCGCGCCAAGCGTAATGCTTCCTAATGGCACTTCCCAAATCGTTGCGCCTGTCAGTGCATCAACCACAAATGCGCTGTATCGCCCTGCGCCAATCGCTTCGGGGAAGCCGTTGTTATTGACATCGCGCATGGTTTTCACATCGGTATAAAACCCGTTGCCTGTTGCGCCTGTCCACAAGAGCGCGCCAGTTTGTGCGTTTAAGGCTTTGAGCGAGACGCTTGCGAAGGTTGATGTGCCTTCGGCAAGAATGACGATTTCGTTATTGGGTGCAGTCGCAAACTTTGCCATTTCCCAAACAGGTCGGTTGTTGTTGTAAGTCCAACGAATAGTGCCTGTGCTATCGAAGCCGTGAATGAAGTTGTTAAGGTCGGATTGAGAATTGGTTGCGACCACACCGCCGAGCCATGTTGCAATCACGCCATCGACGTGGCGATTGAGTGGCAGTTGCCAAAGCACTTGTCCTGTTCGACCGTTGAGGCAATAGAGTGAGCGTCTGCCTTGTGTGCCTGATGAGTTCGAGGCGGACG
>Ga0272446_1004951_pt1 | contig 15191 bp, 11 predicted proteins | sample YNPCB0061_FD_194587 | JGI IMG/M metagenome (GOLD analysis project Ga0272446, IMG submission 194587) | Hot spring microbial mat communities from Yellowstone National Park, WY, United States - YNP-CB-006-1 | ecosystem: Environmental > Aquatic > Thermal springs > Hot (42-90C) > Sediment | place... | reverse complement strand
AACAGCAGCGAGTTCCTTCTCAACCATTGATTGCAACGGAGGACCAAGCGATGCTCTCACGACGGGATTGGCTGAAACTCTCGACAGCGGGCGTGTGGGGGGGTTGTGTCTCGGGTTGGTTTGAGTCATTGGCTCGAGCGGCGGCGGCTCATCCGGCACAAAAAAAATCCTGCATCCTTTTATGGATGAATGGAGGGCCCAGCCAGTTGGACACCTTCGACCTCAAGCCCGGGCACGACAACGGCGGCCCGTTTAAGGAGATCGCTACAGCGGCTCCCGGCCTCAAAATCAGCGAACACCTGCCCAAACTCGCCAAGTGGGGTCGGTACCTGGTGCCCATTCGTTCCATGACCACCCGCGAGGCCGACCACGGTCGGGGCACCTTCCTGATGCGGACCGGCTACGCGCCTACTGGGCCGATCCAGTATCCGCCGCTGGGCGCGATTGTGTCGCACGAGTTAGGCCGTGACGATTCGCCCCTGCCCAGCAGTGTCAGCATCTCGCCGTATCGCTTTTTTAGCCCGGCGGCGTTTGGCCCCGGCTTCTTGGGGCCGAAGCATGCCCCGCTGGTGGTGGGGGATGCAGCCTCGTTTTTCAATCAGCCGGGCATGTCACCCGACTACGATCGCGCCTTGAAGGTACAGGACATCGACCTTGCCGAGGGGGTTGACAAAGCCCACGCCGAGATTCGGCTGGAGCTGCTGCTGGAGATGGAAAAAGAGTTCCTCGCTCGCCATCCGGGCACGCCGGCCCTCAGCCACAAGACCGCCTACGAGCGGGCCGTCAAGCTCATGACCAGTGACGCCCGCAAGGCATTCAACCTCGACGAGGAGAAGGACACCGTCCGCGATGCCTATGGTCGCACCCTGTTCGGCCAGGGCTGCTTGCTGGCCCGGCGACTCATTGAACGCGGCGTGCCGTTCGTCGAGGTTACTCTGGGCGGCGTCAACAACAACGCTTTGGGCTGGGACACCCACAGCAACAATTTCGAGCAGGTGGCCGCTTTGTCCGGCGTGCTGGATCCGGCCTGGGCCACTCTGATGAGCGATCTGAAGGAACGCGGCCTGCTCGACAGCACGCTGATCGTGTGGATGGGTGAGTTCGGCCGCACCCCGCGCATCAACCCGGGTCGGGGCCGCGACCACTGGCCCAATTCGTGGACGACGGTGCTAGCGGGCGGTGGCATCAAAGCTGGCCAAGCCTACGGCGAAACGAGCAAAGATGGCATGGAGGTTACCAAGAACCCCGTAAGAGTCGCCGATTTGATGGCCACCATCGTCAAGGCACTGGGGATCGACCCGGAGAAGCAACTGCATAGCAATGTGGGCCGACCCATTCGTATCGCGGACAAGGCGGGTCAACCGATCAAGGAGATCGTGGGATGAAACGAGTGCTTGTCTGGCTGACCCTGGCCGGGCTGACGCTGGTCGGGGCGGGGCTGCTGCATGCCCAGGAACAAGCCGATGCCAACGAGGCCCAGGACGTGGTCTTTTTGGGCGAGAAACGCCCGGTTTTTCTCCGCCTTCAGGTGCGTCATGGCTCAACCAGCGCCTTTGCAGGCTATGAGGGGTTTTTGTCACGGTTGTTCATGTTTTTGGACCGGGATCAATCTGGGGCACTCAACCGTAGCGAGGCCAAGCAGATTCCATCCTCCGAACAGCTCGCACAGTTTTTTACCGGCAACCCTTATCTGAATCGAGGTGTCGGGCGGCCCGGCCGGATGCCACCAAGCAATCCTCATGTGAACATCGAGGAACTCGACACCGACAAGGATGGCAGCGTTAGCCTGGACGAACTGAAAGCGTATTACGCTACCAAGGGGGTCGGCCCCCTAGTGGTGGAAAATTCGACTGTCCCGAACCCGACGGCCCTGAGCGATGACATCCTGTTTGCCCAGATCGACCGCAACCGCGATGGCAAGCTCTCCCGTGAGGAACTGCAAGCTGCCGTCGGAGCGTTGATGCGATTCGACCAGGACGATGATGAGATGCTGACGGCAAGCGAGTTGGGGATGACACACAACGATCGATTTCGGGCCATGCAGCCGCCTCTCAGAATGCCCCCAGCCGGCACAAGGCCTCAGCCGCCCGAGCCAAAATTTGGCCTGGAACTGCTCCCGCGTGGGGATCGTCGCTTGTCGGCCAAGATGAACGCCGCACGCAAGATCGTGGCGAAATACGACACCGACAAGGACGGTAAACTAACCGCTAGCGAGATCGGCTGGGAGGCCGCGATGCTGGCGAAATGGGACCGCAACCGTGATGGTAAGCTCGACAGCTTGGAACTGGGCCGCTGGCTGAGCGGACCACCCGAGAGCGAGCATCTCATCCAACTGAGCATCTCGCCTGGGGCGAGTACAGATCCAGGACAACGGCTGCGTCCGAAGCCAGGCAGCGACACGCTCCGCTTGGGCAACGACACGCTCCGCTTGGGCAACGTGCAATTAACAGTGGTCACGCAACCCCTCAGTGCTACGCAGGCGTTCGACTTCAAAGGTCAAGTCCTCAGCCAGTTCCGTTTCTTGGACAGCCAACGCCAAGGCTATCTGACGCGTCGGCAACTGGAGCCAGAATCGGCTGCGGCTCTGCGTGGCCTGCTGGAGTTTGCCGACCGCAACAACGACAGCCGTCTGAGTCGCGACGAGTTGACGGCCTATCTCGATCTGGTGGCCTCGGCCGTGTCGGCTCAGGTGTCGATTCGCTTGGCCAGTTCGGGTCAGGGGTTGTTCGGGTTGCTGGATCGCAATGGGGATGGTTTCCTGAGTGTGCGTGAACTGCGTGAAGCCTGGACCCATCTTGCAGCCTTCGCTCCCGAGAAAGCGGACGCTCTCGAGCGCCAAGAGTTGCCGTATCAGGTTCGGCTGATCGTGGGACGTGGGGGCAATTCACAGACGTTTGAGCCGATCCTCCCTTTGAATCCCACACGTCCCGTTCCCACCCGAGGTCCGCTCTGGTTTCGCAAGATGGATAGCAACGGCGATGGTGACATCTCGGCCCGCGAATGGCTCGGCGATCAGGCCCAGTTTGCTTTGCTCGATAGCGATCAAGATGGCTTGATTAGTCTGGCGGAGGCGTTGGCTTACGAAGCTGCTCGGCAAAAGTGAACCGCCAAGCACGGCCCTGAATTATTTGCCTGAAGAGCAATCCAATACGGTGATCCAACCCCCGATCGGGTGCAGGCGTTGGCCGTAGCCCACCCGTTTCACGTCGGGTTGCAGCAGCGGCAAGCGATGGTAGAGCGTGGCCAGCCACAGCGTGATACTTTCGCGCGGTTCGGAGGTGACGGCAATGACAGCGGCCTGTCCGGCTTGGTGTCCCGCTTTGGTGTAACCAGGCAGCTTGGGATTTTCTTCGTGGACATTCAGGCCGGCTGTCGCGGGGTTGGCGAGGTTGCGAGCCAGATAATCCGCATGCAATTGACAGGCTCGCGAGAGTTGTTCATCCAGGGTCACCTCGCCCAGACCCGCCACCCGACGATGCCGGTTTAAATCCGCCAGCAACTGCTCGGCCACTTCACGCAGCAAACCGTTGACCGCGACCGTGGAGAAGTTCCAGCGGAAAGATTGCGGCTTGCCATCGACGCGTAATTGGACGTTTACCTCGTAGCGGGTCTCGGGCAAGAGGGGCCGTTGCGGCAGGAGCACGATCTGATTGTACTGGCCCGTGCCGGCTAGCCGCTTTTGGGGCGTCGATAGCCAGATGGGCACCTCGAAGCCCTCGGCGTTTTGTAGCGAGCCGCTCACGTCGGTGAGCTTTTGCGTCGGGAAGAACGTCAGCGTGATGGGGAAGCCGCCCACTTGATCGGGCTTGGCCTCGGGCACCATTTCCTGCAGCGGCCGAGAAAAGGTCAGGGGGACATCGCGTTGATCCCTGCCGGGGTAGAGCACGGGTTGGCCATCGCCGCGCGAGCGGAGCGGCGGCAGATGCACCACCCACATCCAGCCGCGTGGCCCACGCGAGGCGGCCCCGAGGCCGACGGTTTCCATGCTGGGGTTGAGCAGGAGATTGCGGTTGAGCAGAGATTCGGCCAGCCAATCGACAGCATCCCTGGCACCGGGACCGCAATCGACACGAACCATCGACAAGCGGGCGATCTTGGCCCCCGCCTCGGTCGCTCCGGGCAGACGCGGGTTTTGCGTCAGCGGATCAGTAGCTCCTTCCCGCCCGTGGTTCAGCGCGAGATAGCGGGCGTGTTCCTGGCAGGGTTGGCTCAGCTTCTCCTCCAGCCGAACCGGTTTCAACCCTGCCGCCTGGCGAAAAAAATTGATCCGCTTGAGCACCTCCTGTTGTTGTTGCGGCGTCAGTTCGTCGCTGCTCTGGGTGGTGAAGGCCCACAACCGGGACCACGGCTGGCCATCGACATAAGCCCGCACCCGCACCACATAGCGCCCACCGGGCTGCAACGGCTTGGAGGCAAAGGCACACACCGTGTTTCGCTGTTGGCTGGCATAGCCTGGGTTGGCTGGCTTCTCCGGCGTACTCAGATGCGTCGGGACGACTTGGCCGTTAGGGCCTTCCAGGAGCAGTTGGACCTTGGTGACGCGGCAATCGGCGGGAAACTGCACCGTGATGGGATAGCCTACCCGTTTGTCGGTCAACTCCGGCAGCGGATCGGGGACTTCATTGCCCGAAAAATGCAACGGCACCTCGGTTTGACCTGCCGCTGGGTACAGGATGGCTGTCGTCGTGCCGAGAGACACCTGGCTGTCAAACAACCCCTCGATGACCGTGACGGTGCGGCCGTTGTCGTCGCTGGCGGTGCCCAGGCCGAGCGTTTTGCGAGCCGGCAGCAGCAACAGATCGCGATGCAGCGGCGCTTCGAGCCAATCGAGCATCGCCGAGAGCGGCGCTTTCCAAGAGATAGCGTTACCGGGCTTTTTGGGATCGAGCAGTGGTTGGTCGCTTTGTTTCAGCAAGGCTTGGGCATGTTCGCTGGCCCGTTGACAGGCCCAGGGGTCCAGCGTAACCGCTGGTGCCTTGGCAGCCAGGCGGGTCTCGTTGAGGCGGTTGAGCGCTCGTTCGAGGCGCGACTTGTGGGCAATGGCGGGCGGCTGTTTCTCCTTGGGTTGGTCGGGGGTTGGGCTGGGAGGGGGCTTACCTGGCTCTTTGTCCTTGGGGGCCGCCACGACTGCGGTCGGGTTATCTTCACGCGGCAAGGTGCGAATCTCGCTCACGACTGGCTGAGTGGGCAGGGGCGAGGGCTTGGTCTGCGAGTTGCTCGGCGTGTTGCCCGGCTTGGTGGATGGCAAAGTTGGCTCGTCGCGATACTCCGTCGGTTCCGTGCGCACCAGCGTTGGCCCGGCCGGAGTACTCTTAGTCGGGGGCGAATCGGTGTCGCTGGATGGGCTACCCTTCGTGTCGGTCTCTTTGGGGCCTTCCTCTTTGGGGCCTTCCGCCACCAACTCGGGGGCTTTCTTCCACGAGGGCAGCAGCAGCGACACTGCTGCCGTGCTGGCAAAACTGATGAGAAATGCCCCCACGAGCACGGGCCAAAAATACCGGCTACGCGTCGGCGAAGGAGCCGGCAGCGGCGGCAGGGGGGCCGATTCTTGACTCGGCACCCGTAGACGTGCTTGACAATTGCCACAAGTCACGATGGCACCAGCCATGCTGATGGCCGATTGCAACACCGTCTTACAATGCGGACATTGAAAGCGAATCACGCGACACCCCTCCTACTTGAGTAAGTAGAAAACTTCTGCTCTGGTTTTACTGTAGCATAAGCTCAGCCCTGAAGGGGTGCGGCGGCTGATATTGCGGCGCGAATCGTCTCAGGCGTGGTTTTGCTCCAACATCAACCACTTCAGCAACGCCTTCTGGGCGTGTAGCCGATTCTCCGCCTGCTGAAACACGATCGAGCGTTCACCTTCCATGACCGGTTCGTCAATCTCCTCGCCCCGCACGGCCGGCAGGCAGTGCATGACCCGGGCATGGCTGGGAGCGTGGGCTAGCAAGGTGGCATTGACCTGGAACGGGGCAAAAGCGGCGCGGCGTTGGTTGGCTTCGTCCTCTTGACCCATGCTCGTCCACACATCGGTATAGATAATGTCCGCCTGAGCGACACAATGTTCCGGCCGGCCATTCATGAACAACTCGCCCTGGGGAGCGACCCGACGATAGCGTTGCAGAAACGCCTCATCGAAGCGATAGCCCTCGGGAGCCGCCAGAATGAAACGCATCCCTGCCATGCCGCAGCCCAAAGCGACCGACATCGCGACATTGTTGCCATCGCCCACGAAAACCAGGGTGCGCCCTTCCAGCGAGCCGAAGGTTTCCTGGATGGTCAGCAGGTCGCCCAGAGCTTGACAGGGGTGCGCTCGATCCGACAGGGCATTGATCACCGGCACGCGGGCATGCTTGGCAAACTCCTCCAGCGTGTCATGGCTGAAGACCCGCAGTGCCACCGCATCACAATATCCCGAGAGCGTCCGGGCAAAATCGGCCACCGGTTCGCGAACGCCCATACGGCCATCGTTGGCCCCGAAAAACATGGCCCCGCCGCCCAGTTGGATCATGGCGGCCTCGAAGCTGGCGCGAGTGCGTAAGGAAGGTTTTTCAAAGACCAAGCCCAGAACGCGACCGGCCAACAGAGGCGGACGTTTGCCCTGGCGGAGGTCGGCTTTCAGGCGAGCCGCCTCACGCAACAGGTAGCGCATTTCCGCGGGGGTGATGTCCTGGAACGACAGGTAGTGACGCATGCGTCGCTCCCTTGGGAGAATCCAAAAAAGGTCTGGCTCAAGCCCGCAGATCCAGGGACAAGAGCACTTCTTCCAATAGGCCGCACCCTTCCTCGAGTTCGGCGTCGCTAAGATTCAGGGCAGGCAACAGACGCAGGACAGTTTGATGGGTGACATTAATGAGCAAGCCTCGCTCCATACAGTGTCGCACCACGGCTGCCCCATCCACGCTTAGTTGCAAGCCGATCATGCAGCCGCGAACGCGAACCTCCTGAAGCAGAGGGCACCGCGACTGAAACGCTTCGAAGCGCTGGCGAAACCGCTCGCCGATCGCCACCGCACGTTGGAGTAGATTCTCTTGTTCGATGGTGTGGATGGTGGCCAGCGCCGCCGCACACGAGAGCGGATTGCCGCCAAAGGTTGCCGCATGCGTTCCGGGACGCAGTTTTTCGGCCACTTCAGGCCGGGCGAGCAAGCCGCCCATCGCCACGCCGCCGGCCAGGGCCTTGGCCAAGGTGACGATGTCAGGAGGGATCTTCCAATGCTGATGGGCATACCAAGTGCCGGTACGGCCCATGCCGGTTTGGACTTCATCAAAGATGAGCAGAAGTTTATGCTTGTCGCACAGCTCGCGCAGCCCTTCCAAGTAGCCCGGTGGCGGGAGATTGATCCCGCCCTCGCCTTGAATCGGTTCCACAAGGATGGCCGCCGTCTCGTTGTCGATCCGTTTGGCCACCTCGTCTAGATCGCCAAACGGCACATAGAGAAAGCCCGGCAGCAGGGGTTCGCAACCGGCGTGGTACTTCGGCTGGGCCGTCGCCGACAGCGAGGCGAAGGTCCGGCCGTGGAAGCTATTGTGCATGGTGATAATCTTGTAACGGCCCTGCGGCTTGCCATAGAGCCGTGCGAGTTTGATGGCCGCCTCGTTCGCTTCGGTGCCGGAGTTGCAGAAGAACGCCTGAGCCGGAAAGCTCGCCCGCGTACAGAGTTCCTCGGCCAGCAGTCCTTGCGGTTCGGTGTGCCAGGTGTTGGGCACATGGATGAGCTTGGCCACTTGCTCTTGGACGGCCGCCACCACTCGGGGCGGACAATGGCCCAATAAGCCACAGCCCCAGCCGGGGAAGAAATCGAGGTAACAACGGCCTTGATCGTCCCAAACCCGCGAGCCTTCCCCCCGCACCAGACAAACCGGGTAGCGGTTGTAGTTGCCGATCACATACTTCTTGTAGCGTTCCGCGGTAGCGGGGTTCATGCTTGGCTGCCCTCGTAAACGATCTGTGTGCCTATCCCCTGGTCGGTGTAGATCTCCAGCAACAACGAATGGGGCACCCGGCCATCGATCAGGTGCGTTTTGCCGACGCCCCCCTGCAACGCCTCTAGACAGGCTTCGACTTTGGGAATCATCCCGAAGTCGATAATCCCCGCGCGGATCAAAGCCCGGCACCCAGCGGCATCCACATGCGTGATCAAGCTAGTCTCGTCGTGGCGGTCACGCAAGATACCCGGCGTGTCCGACAAAAAGACTAACTTCTCCGCTTTCATGTTCACGGCCACGGCCGAGGCGGCGGTGTCGGCATTGATATTCAGCCAACCGCCCGACGGCTCCTGGGCCAGCGACGGCAGTACCGGAATCACCCCGCCAGCCGTGAACCCATGCAGCAGTTCGCCATCGACCCGAGTCACCCGGCCGACATACCCCAGATCAAGGCCGTCGAGTGTCCAGCGCTCCCCAAACAGGGGCGTCAACGGCGGACGGTGCAACCCCACCGCTCGACCGCCCAGTTGGCTAATCTGCCGCACCAGGTCCCCGTTGATCTCGTCGATCAGTACCCGCACCACGATTTCCAAGGTGGCTGCATCGGTATAGCGTCGGCCCTGCACCTTACGCGGAGTCAACCCCGCTGCCGCCATCGCTCGATCAATCGACTTGCCGCCCCCATGAACGAGAATCGGCCGTAGCCCCACGGTGGCCAAAAAGACCACATCTTGCAAGGTGGTATGCAGGCTGGCGCGATCTTCCATGACACTGCCGCCCAGCTTGATAACGACCAGCCGGTCTCGAAACCGGCGCAGGTAGGGCATAGCCTCGATGAGAGCGGCAGCCTTGCGGATCGCGTCGTTCATTCGTTCGCAGTCCCGAAGCCGAAAAAGCGTAAAGGATTAGTATAAATGGCTCCTCCGGGGTGTCAAGCAGCCACGGCAGCCGGGCGGGGGGGCCGTCGGCGGCTGGCCAAGAGTCCGATCGAACCAGCAAAGGAGGGGAAGCTTTTTCCTTCGCCACCCTGAGGAGAGAGGGCAGCGTGGTCATTTTCCCCCGGCCAGGAGCCACTCTACCAGTTTGGAGGTCGGCACTTTCTCAGGATCGCTCCGCAACGCGGCCTGGGCGTCGGCGGCTTGGTAGGCAGCCTTGAGCAGCGGATCCATCGCGCTGCCCTGCATCTGATGCAGATACAACGGCCCCGGAGCCGCCAAGGCAGCGAAAGCGGCCAGGCCGCCGTACTTCAACGCCCCGGGCAACATCATGGGATCGCTGGTGGTCGTGACCTTCTCGAAACGAAAGCGGTTGACGTCCGCGGCACAACGGCTGACGGCGGTCCCGCACAACCCCCGGGCTAGAATCACCCACGGCCCCGCTTCGCCTTGGCCCAGCAGATGCACACGCTTGACCCCTGGCAACGCTGTTCGCGCGAAGGCCACCGCTGTCACGATGTCATGCGCTCGCTGAGCCAGCAGCGGCCGATTGTAGCCAAAGGTGTAGCCAGCAAAGCGGGGATTGACAGCTGGGGCCGCGTCGAGACGAAGCTCGCCGGTATGAAAGACATCGGGGGCCACGATGGCGGCCCCGGCCTGGAGAGCGGCCCGCGCCTCGGGAAGCAGTTGGCCGTCGGACAACAGGTCGGCCTTACCGCCAGGACAAACCCAAACGATCACCGAGCCAAGAAAGTTTTTGCCGCGCAGCACGACCGTGGGCACCTGTTCGCCGCTGTTCCGAAGCCCGATGAGGTAGCCCTTGGCCGTGACGCCCTGGACTTCGGGGTTGCCCTGGGGACGGCTGAAGAGTTCCTTGGCCTCGGGCAAGTGACTGTGCAACATCACCCGCAACGCTGGTTCCACCAACGCCCGAAAGGCGGCCAGGCTCTTGGCATCCCGAGGCATCGCTTGCGCTAGTCGGGCTTGGTCAGCCTGGGTCCATTTCTCTCGCAGCCGATCGACACTCAAGGCGTCGGCCGGGCGGGGATGTTCCTTGGTAAAGACGGTTTGCTCGGCGCGCGAGAGCGGCTGGAAGGGCGGCTCAACCATCGGTGTTTGATGTCCGAGCTTCAGATGTTCATTGAGAAATTCGTACATAAACTGCCGGGCCGGCTGATTGTAGTTGTGGCCAAACTCCGGCCAGCAACGGACGCGGACTTTATCCTGGGCCTCGAATAGCTTCCAGACGGCCTGCAACTCGGGGTAGCCTTTCTTTTCGATCTCCAAGGTCCAATCGTTGGCCGCCGTCAGAGCCAACGGCCGCGGGGCCATCAGAGCGGCAAACTCGACGTTGCCGGTGCCGATACGCAGATACGAGGCGTTCTCGCAGACGCAACCGCCTTGCATGCCTGTGGAGACCATGACGGCGGGGACAGCGACGGCGATGCGTGGATCGAGGGCGGCCAGGATAAAGGTTTGCGTGCCTCCCCCCGAGGCTCCGGTCATGGCGATGCGTTTGTCATCCACTTCGGGCAAACCCGCCAGGAAATCCAGTGCCCGCAGGCTGTTCCACGTCTGCAGACCCATCAGGTTTTGCGACCGCAACTCGGCCTCGGCATCGGCAAAGGCAGAATGAGCCAGGGCGGTACTATCGGCATAGCCGACCATGTCGTACTGAAAGACGACACAGCCCAGCCGGGCCAGATGCGCCGCCTTGGCCTGCAGAAAATAGCGGGCGTTGGCCAAATGCGTCTCGGCCTTGTTGGCGATCTCCCGTTTGGCTGCCGCCTCGCCCGCATCGTGCATTCGGCCATCGGCCCAGTGACCATGCGCCACCAGCACCGCGGGCAGTTTGCCTTGGGGCAGTCGGCCGTCCTTGTCACGCGGCCGATACAGGCTACCGGTGACGTAGTGACCGGGCATGCTCGCAAAAAAAACACGCTCGACAGAGTAACCCGGTCGATCGACCCTGCCGTGAATCGTGGGCCGCAGCGGCTCACGCGGCGGGAGCGGCCACAACCCCAGAGCGACGAGCAGCTGCTGGCGAACGGCCTGGGCACGCAGCAACCAGGCTTCCCGGCTGGCAGGCACCTTGAGAGAGAAGTCTTTGTCGTTGAGCGTGCGAACGGTCGTGCGTCGGCGATCGTTTGGCTTTTTGTCCGGCGGAAACAGCGTGAGGGAATCGGCCGAGGCCAGGAGCACCAAGACACAGAGCATGACAACACCTCCAGGCGGGAAAGTGTTATGCTAGAGCGACTGGCCTCGACAGTCTGCCCCTTGTCCGCCCGTGTCCGCCCCTGAGTGAGCGAGAGGCTTCACGAAAGAGCATGCAGCAAGCCCCCCTCTCACGGCTCGGGATACAGCCGATACAGCATCCAGTACACCACGACGCCCGTGACCGAGACATACAGCCAGATCGGAAAGGTGATCCGCGAGAGCCGGGTGTGCGCCTGCCACCATTTGCGCAAGCCAAAGTAGGCGGTCACCAAGGCCATCGGCGTGGCCAGCATCGCCAGGAGGGTGTGCGACAGCAAGATGCCCGCATACAGCAACGCCACCCAGGCGGGGGCATCCGGGGCTTGATCGACAAAGCGCGTCGCCCGGCCCTCCTTGACCACAAGGTGAAAGAACAGATACGACGCCAAAAACAACGCCGACACCAGCAGCGTCGTCCCCATGCAGGCGATGTGTAGGCGATACCACCGCAAGCGGATGGCGACGTAGCCCAGCACCAGCAGCACGCTGGCCAGGGCGTTGAGCGAAGCATTGAACGCTGGGAAGTCGCGCGGCATCCAGGCGGGCAGCTCCGGTTGCAACGCCTTGTCCACCGCCCGCCGCAGCCGCAGCAGGTTGCGCTCGAAGTCGGCCTCGTCCACCATCTCGCGGTTCCAGTAACCATCGAAGTAGCCAACCACCTCGCCCTTGCGATTGACCACGGCGAGCTTTTGGCTGTGATCGACCCGCCGTGGGCTGCCCTCGCCGCCACGCAGGTGGATCGCCTTCATCAACTTGTCCACCGTGTCGTAGTCGCCTGTCAGGAAGAGCCAACGGCCATCGTCCTTGGCACCGTGGGCCTGGGCGTAGCGGTGGAGTTCTTCGGGGCTGTCGTGGTCGGGATCGACGGTGAACGTCACCAGCTTCAGCCCGCGGCGGTCGGCCAGGTCGTTCTGCAAACGCGAAACGGTGCTGGCTACCTGTGGACATTTGCCGTCGGGGCAACGGACCATGACGAACGAGGCGATCCACACCAGCCCCTTGAGGTCTTCGTTGCTAATCTTCGTGCCGTTGCGCTCCGTAAGCGTAAACGGCGGAATGGTGGCCAGCGGGCCGGTCTCGCCTGGCTTGATGCTGGCGAGCAAAAGCAGAGTCGCTACCATCACGGAGAAAGTGCCTCGGTTAGTTGGGCAGAAGAAGTCGCACGCTCTTGCATCTCATACCACGAGGCAAAAGAGCCATCGGGCAACAAACACAGAATCAAGACAACGGCCAGCAACCCCACCGGCAGCAGCATCAGGCCGATGAGTTGACCTTCCCAGCGCAGATGCATCGAGTAGATGCTCACCAGCAGCAGCTGAACCACGATCGCAGCAAGCAACGCCAGCATCAGCCAGCCGGTTTCTAGGCCGCGTTGTCGCAACGCCACCATGCCCACCGTGAGACCGGCCAGGCAGACAGCCACGAGGAACGGCGTGACGAGCGAGCCGCGTTCGGCGGGAGCGTTCATAAGTGGGTTTCCTCCGCATCAGAGCAAATACAGCACCGGAAACAGCACGATCCACACCAACTCGACAAAGTGCCAATACAACGCCGTGAGTTCGAGTTGGCCGGACGTCTCGGGACCAAAGCCCCCACGCAGCCCACAGACAAACAACCAGGCGAACGCTACCAACCCCGCCAACACATGCAGAGCATGGAAGCCCGTCAGCCCGAAATAGCACGAGGCCCACAGATTGCCGAACGGTATCGCCGGACTCAATGCCAGATACTCACCCTTTTCCTCGGCCTGATGCAGCAAAGCGTTGACCCGTTGCCCCACCTGGGCCGGCGTCAACGGCGAGCGGTAGCTCGGTCCGGCCTCGCCGTCCTTCATGTCGGCCAGCAGTTGCCGCAAAGCCTGGATCGTGTCACTGGAGAGCGGGCCGGGGGTGGCGAGCAGGCTTTCGAGTTGGCGGCGTACCCGGCCGACGTACTGCATGCCGATGGCGTGCAGGTCGCGTTCACGGGGCCAGCCCATGCCCGGCAGAAGTTCGCCAATGCGTCCGGGCAAGATGTCATGATCCCACTTGGTTTTGTATTCGATGCCCTTGATGCCCAGAAAGACGCAACCCAACAGCAGCGTCAGGCCCGTCAGCCAGGTCGCCGCACGCCACCCGCCACGCTGGGCCGCACGCAAGGCCAAGACCACCGTCAAGCTGGAAAGAATCAGCACCAGCGTGTTGAGCGCTCCCAAAGTCGGCGACAGATGCACCTGCTCGGGCGTCGGCCAGCGAATCACCGGATGATGGGGAATGCCGCTACGCAGGATGAGGTAGGCCCCCAGCAGGCCGGTGAAAAACATCACCTCGGTCACTAGAAAAATCCACAGACACAGCTTGCCGCTGGGCATGTTTAGGCCCATCGGAGTGTGGTTGGCTCGGTGAGAGACGCTGCCACTCGTCGGGGTCATGGTCATGGCTGGGTGTCCCCTCGGTTTGTCCTTAGTGCAGCCAACGATCCAGCACCAGCAACAGCAGCACCAACGGCAGATACAGCAACGATGCTCGCATCGCCTTCTTGGCCGAAGCATCGTCACGGCGACGGGCAAAAGAGATGGCGCTACGCAGGAAATAGATCGCTAGCAAGGTGGAGCCGATGCCGTAAACCCAACCCGCTCCGCCGACCAACACGGGCATCAGGCCCGTCGGGATCAGCGCCAGGCAATACAGCACCAGCTGCCGGGCCGTCACCGTCCCCTGGGGATCGACCACCGGCAACATGCGCAGGCTGGCTCGGGCATAGTCCTCGCGGTACATCCAGGCAATGGCCAGAAAGTGCGGGATCTGCCAAACAAACAAGATCGCAAACAACGTCCACGCCTCATTTCCAAGCTCGCCACGCACCGCCGCATAACCGATGAGCGGCGGCATGGCCCCAGGGACGGCCCCGATCACTGTGTTCAGTGTTGTCACCCGCTTGAGGGGAGTGTACACCGCGATGTACGAAGCAAACGTCAACGCTGCCAGCAAGGCCGGTAGCGGGGTCGGCATCGTCAACAGCAAGTAGACCGCCCCAAGCAACGCCAGCATCAGCCCAAACACAAATGCCTCGGCGAGCGTCAGCCGACCAGCCGGCAAGGGACGCTTGCAGGTGCGAAGCATCCGCGCGTCGCTATCACGCTCTAGCCATTGGTTGATGGCGCTGGCCCCCGAAGCTACCAAAGCGGTGCCGATCACCGCATGCAGGATCAGCAGCCACGGAGCCGCTATCGGCAAGCTCGCATACAGTCCCCCCGCGCCCACCGTGAACAACACCAGCACGCTGATCCGCGGTCGGGTGATGGCGAGATAATCGGCCCAGCGAGGTGTTGTGGTCGGGGAGGACACCAGCGCGGGGCGCGCAACGACCGTTTTCACGCGATTTCCTCCAAGGTCCGGGCCGGTTGCATAGCCGATGGACGTAGCGTTGCCGGCGTGCTGGTCGCCTCGGCTCTCGGCAAGGCTTGCTGCGAGTGTAGACGGGGGCGACACACCAAGGCGGCTAATCCCACCGTGGTGCCAAAGATCAGCGTACCTAAGACATGATGCCCACTACGAACGCTATCGCCGATCAAGGTCGAGGGCACCTCATCGGGTAACAGGGTGGTGCCGAAGCGGCGAATCCAGGCTTCCACGCCCAGGATCGGTTGCACCAGCACGAACAGTGTCAGTAGCGTGGCCAGGGTCCAGGCCGCCCCACTGAGCCGGTCGTAGGTGCGAATCTGATAGCACCACCACAAAATCGCCAACACCGCCGCAAACGCCAGCAGAATGTGCAGTCGCATTGCTAGCGGATCGAGCAAATGCCGTAGCAGGGCCCCGGCGACCAGTTGCGCGTAAACCAAAGCCACGATGCCCAGGCTGGCCCCACGCAACCAGCCCGGCAAAACATCGCCGGGTGTTCGCCACGAAAAGGTCGCGATCACTGCCACGGCTACCAGACTCGCGAAGACGATCTGAGCCGAGCAGCCGTGCAAAGCGGAGAGTTCTGGCCCAGCCTGGACATTGAGGGCGACGCGGGCGATGCCGAGCACGCCCTGGGCGGTGACGCCCGTCAACGCTAGCAGCCCCAACCAACGGTAGCCGCCCCG
>Ga0272446_1004949_pt1 | contig 15193 bp, 19 predicted proteins | sample YNPCB0061_FD_194587 | JGI IMG/M metagenome (GOLD analysis project Ga0272446, IMG submission 194587) | Hot spring microbial mat communities from Yellowstone National Park, WY, United States - YNP-CB-006-1 | ecosystem: Environmental > Aquatic > Thermal springs > Hot (42-90C) > Sediment | place... | reverse complement strand
CAGCCCGATAGCACCGGCTGGTTCGAGCCTGACCCTGAGACCTACCCGATCCTGCTCTGGATGCTCGAGCGGCGCGCGGAGAGCCAGGGCTACCACGCGATCGCCAGGCAGCTGAACCAGGGCATCGTGCTTGAGGAGGGTAGTGAGCCGCAGGTGCCGCCAACGCCAGGGCTGCTGATCTACCAGCGCCGGCCCTACCTGGAGCGCCAGGATCCAGAGACAGGCGAGGTGATCCACGAGCCGCGGCGCGTGCCGGCCGGCACATGGATCGCCTTCACGGTCAATGAGATCTGCCAGAAAGCGGTCGATGGCGTCTACGCCGGAGTGCTGCGCTGGGGCGAAAACGCAAACCGGTTCCGCGAGGATGCGGACGGCAACCTCAAACGGCCCGTGCGCGTCGAGACGGGCAAGCCGCTGGTGCCGGAGTCATTGCTACGGCGCGTCCAGGGGGTGGAGCTGGCGGTGAAGGATGGCGAGGCCGACACGGTCTCTCCCTTCAACTCCTACCTGCTCGCGTCGCTGCGCTGCGGCCTGTGCGGTGAGGCCGTTCACGGCTACACCAGCACCAAGTACAAGGGGGAGAAGAAGTACCGCTACCGCAAGTACCGCTGTGCCGGCCGGGTGCACAAGCCCGGCTCCTGCCAGCTGCCGATGTTGAGCGCCGAGGTGCTTGAGCAGGCGGTGCTGGAGGTGGTGCTGGCTGATCTGCGGGAGCGGAGCGAGGAGGCGCTGCTCGCCGAGATCAACGCAGCGGTTGAGCGGCGCCGGGCGGAGCTGGAGAAGGCGATCGAGCTGGCCGAGGAGCGGCTGGCCGAGCTGGAGCGACGGCGGGGCGCGGCGCTCGACGCGCTCACCTTTCAGCTCAAGAACGCCTCCGAGCGGGTACGCGCCGCGCTGGCCGAGCAGGCCGACGATGCGCTCGCCGCCTGCGACGAGGCTGAGGAGCAGATCCGCAAGCTCCAGCTGGGGATCGAGGTGCTGGATGAAAAGGCCCGGGCGATTGAGCTGACGCTGACCGACCCATTTCTGGACCCCGCGCGCTGGAACGAACCTGAGGCCCACTTCGCGCTCAAGCGCGCCCTCAACCTGCTGGTTCACGGTATGACCGTGCGGCAGGAAGCGCCGGGCGCCTACTACGTCGAGGTTGAGGTGTATGAAATTCGTGAAAGTGGCTCGTTCGAGAGCACAAGGAAGTTTTTTCGCACGAACATGGTGCTGCCTCGTAGACTTGCGCACCTGCGCATTGAGGTATCGTGATGCGCAGGTGCAGGCTGCGCTCGCACGGCTGTATGCGACGCGCCTGTTCTGAGCGATGAAGTACGTAGTCTACGTGCATGGTGATCAACTTATGATTACTCAGGACAATCCGAAAGGTGATGTGGTGGTGCAGGGGAATGAGATCTTCATCGGCGGACGCCGGCGCGTCTTGCTCTTAGTGCGTCAGCCAATGTCATAGTCGCTGACTCCCGAGGGCCAGCAGTGGCTCGCCCGCCTCACTCTGGACGCCGATGCGCTGGCCTTGCGTAAGGCGCACGCCTACGCGCTGCTCAAGAGCTGTGGTCATCAACTGCCTACACTCACAGAGCTACCAATCCCGACGTCGTGAGCCGTCCGTACATCCCGGTTGAGCTCCAGGATTGCCGACGTGGAAGCAAAGGAAAGGTGGCGTTTGCAAGACCTCATCACCTACGCGAGAAAGCTCAGCGAGAAAGATTACCAGCAGGTGGTGTGGCCCAACCAGGATAGAACGGGACGAGTAGTCTGGATTCACACCGTCATGACCACCGTGCGCAACCTGCGGAGTTGTCAGGTCATTCTCGTGCGTGACGCGCTCGATGCGCCGCTCAAGAAGTGCGTTTCTGGGCATGGAGTAATCTGGACACACATGCTTTAACCCTGAGCTACCATCTGGCGGTGCGCCGAGACATGGAGGTTCTGTCTGCCGACGCCAAAGAACTGCGCGGCAGCGATCATAATCAGGTGATGAGCGCGACCGCGATTGTCCGCTACTGGATCTTGGTGCTGGCATCCTGAGTCTTTCTCGAAGAGGATCGCGCCCGGCTGGCCGCTACCACTGAGCAGCACGTTATGATTGGCGATGCCCAGCGCGCCACTCAGCGCGCCTAATGAGTCCATCTGCTTAGTTGGCTCCGCCAGCAGTTTCAGTATCAGGAAGCTGTCGCCGCTATTGTCCGACAGCTTGCCGCATAGCGGTAGTTAAAAGTGCAAGGATAGTGGTGGCCGTTATTGTTCCGGATATGATACCGTTGATGCACGACGATGCGATCGCGTGCTCACAACAGCATCTCCAGAACTCAACCTCATTGACCTTCATGGCGAACGTGCGTCCGCCGTCGCCGCGTTAGGGCGGCGGGAACTGCGCGGCGTGCCCGAAGGCGATGGCGGGCACTGTCCAGTGGGGAGGATAGGGGCTCGGCTTCAGCGCCGCAGGTCGTTCTGCCCGATCTCGTGACGCTCACGGTTGTACGCGCGACCAAACTTGGAGACGATCACCACCGTATCGCGCCGACCCTCCAAGGCGCGCCCGAGGATCTCCTCCGACCGGCCGTACACCTCGGCGGTATCAAAAAAGGTGACGCCAAGGTCAATGGCGCGGTGGATGGCCCGCACCGACTCATCGTCGTCTACCTCGCCCCAGCCGACCGACTTGCCATCTTCGATGATGAGGCCACCGATCGGCCAGCATCCGAAGCCCAGCGCGCTGACCCTAATGCCGCTACGCCCAAGTTCGCGGGTGAACATTGCTCCTCCTGTCTGAATATCTTGTCCGTTACCGCTGTGCCTTGCAGTCTACAACCTAGAGTTCACTCTACGTCAAGCTCACTCTTTGCGCAACGTGAGGCGCTCACTCACGCCCCAGAGGCGGCGAGCGAGGGCTTCGTCATACGACGCCTTTGACGATCTGACGTCCCGGCGCTTGACGAAGTGCTTGCCGCTGACCTCTTCCAGCTCCGCCGCACACGCTAGGAACACGACGGTATCTGCCGCTTGCTCGGGACTGGCCATGAACGGTCTCCACGCCCAGTTCATGAAGCGTTTGAAGCCCGTGTACTCGCTCCCGATCGCTGTGGCGGTCATGCCCGGTTCCATGCTATTGACCGTCACACCAGTCCCAGAGAGCCGGCGCGCCAACTCGTAGGTGAACAGCACGTTGGCCAGCTTGGACTGGTTGTACGCCTTGTCTCCATCGTAGCGCCGCTCACCTTGCAGATCGTCAATGTCAATTGCTCCCCACCGATGAACTACCGACGAGACATTCACGATGCGTGATGGCGCGCTTCGTTGGAGCGTAGGGAGTAACAGATGGGTGAGCAGAAACGGCGCCAGGTGATTCACCGCGAAGGTTGTCTCAAGTCCGTCTGGTGTCTCGGCGCGCTGGAGTTTGACGACGCCGGCGTTATTGATCAGCACGTGAAGCTGGTGAAACTGTTCCCGGTACGCTTTCGCCAGCCCCCGGATCGAGTCGAACGAGGCGAGATCTGCCGTCATCAGGTGCACGGCCTGGTTGCCGCTCGCGCCACGGATTGCATCACACGCAGCCGCTCCCCGCTGGGTGTCGCGGCAGACCAGGATCACCGTGGCGCCACGCCGGGCCAGGCCGAGGGCCACCGCTCTCCCGATGCCTCGGCTTGCGCCGGTGACCATGCAGATCTTGCCCTGCATACCGCTCTCCGCTCCTGGTCGCGATCTCGTCTCATGGACGCATACCTCCACCATGTCCTGTGGCACCGCTGTTACCTCCGTCTGCGGAGCAGCAGCCAGCCGGCGCAGCCAAACCACAGCGGCATTAGCAGCAAATTCGGGAACCCGAGCGCGACAGAGATGAAGGTGCCGGCATTGAGGACCCCGAGCGCAATCCCGACAATCGCCAGCCAGCGCGGCCAACATTTATCGGCAAGCAGCGCGCTGTTTACGCCGATCAGCCAGAGGCCAAACATCAGCCGCAGTGCGTTCGAGAGGCCGGTGTAGACCTGATCGACAAGCGCGTACTGTGTGGCGGCAAGCGTCGGCTCGTGCATGTAGAGCTGGGCGAGCTGCGGAAGCACATACACACGGTTGGTGCTCAGCACCAGAAACAACATTCCCGCACCGATGCCACATGGTGTAGCAAGCTGAAAGAGTGCGCGAGCGGTGGGGGTCAGCTCACGCACGGCGGTGCTGAGCGTGAGCACCACGACAAGCAGCGAGAGGCCGATCAGCATGTCCAGGCCAGGAAGGACGATCACGGCGGGGGCCGCCTGGAGCGCCGGCAACAGCGCGTTCGGGTTTGCAAGGTCGGCCGGCGACACGAGCCCAAGCGATGGGTTGATGACGAACAGGATCACCAGAAAGATTGGCCAGATGCTGGCGTATACGACGGCGGCCAGCCCCGTCATTCGTCCGAGCGGTGATTGCTCAGCCGTTGGTGCAGCGTTCATACGTGTGTCCTTACTGGGGCTGAACCAGCCCGTGGTCGAAGGCGAAGACAATCGCGGCCGCGCGGTCGCGCAGCGCCAACTTGTCCAAAATGTGACTGACGTGACTTTTCACCGTCGCCTCGGAGATCACCAGCCGCTCGGCAATGTCCTGGTTGCTCGCCCCGCGCCCGATCAGCCGCAGCACGTCCAGCTCCCGGCTGGTGAGCGCCGCAAGCTGCTGGCTAGGACCCCGCCCCGGCGGCGGGCTGGTCCGATAGCCGCGCAGCACACGGCCGGTGACCGTCGGGTCGAGCCAGCCATTGCCCGCCGCAACGGAGCGCACCGCGTGAATAAGCTCATCGGCGGGCGCCTCCTTTAGCACAAACCCCGACGCGCCGGCGCGTAGCGCCCCCGAGAGCACCTCGTCGTCATCAAAGGTCGTCAGGATGAGCACGGGCGGGCTCTGCTCCAGCGCCCGCAGGTGCTTGGTTGCCGTCACGCCATCCATGCCGCGCATCCGCACATCCATCACCACCACGTCCGGCTGCATCTGCGCAACCACCTCAATCGCGGCCGCCCCGTCGGCAGCCTCGCCGACCACCGTGAAGCCGTCCTCGGGCGACAGGATGAGCTTTAGCCCGGCGCGCGCCAGCGCCTGATCGTCCACTAGCACCAGCCGAATCATGACAACCTCTCCTCGGCTTCTGCGCGAACAGGCGACAGCGGCAACTGGATCATTACCCGCCACGTCAGGCCGTCGTACCCGGCCATAATCTCGCCGCAATGCCGGGCCACGCGGGCTTGGAGGCCGGCGAGGCCGCGGGCGTCGCTCGATGAGCCCCGCGAGCCTACATCCTTGACCGAGTTGCGCACCAGCAAGCGGACGGTGTGCTCGGCGACCACGAGGTCGAGCTGAACCGGCTGTCCCAGAGCGTGCTTGGCGGCGTTCGCAAGTGACTCCTGGGCCATGCGGTATAGGTCAGATCCAAGCTCAGGCGGTACGACATCCAGGCGGCCGTGGAAGGCGCTCTGGAGCGACATACCCGCCTGTGCGAACTCGGCGGCAAGGGCCGGTATCTCCTGCGCCCCGTGCGTGCGAGGGGCGCTCCCGTCGAGACCACCGTCCGCGAGCAGGCCGACCGCGCGCCGGAGGTCGGCTAAGCTCTGGCGGCCCAGCTCCTCCGCCTGCGCCAGCGCCTCGGCCGCGCGCGCCGGGTCGCGCTCGAGCACGTGCCGCGCTCCGGTCAGATGCAGCATGGTGACGGCCAGGGTATGGGCCACGAGATCGTGGATCTCGCGGGCGAGGCGGCGGCGCTCCTCCGCCGCCGCCTGGTGCGCTAGGTCGAGCTGGGTTGCCCGGAGTGCGGCGACCGTACGCTGCTGCAGCGCCAGCAGCCGGCCCATCGCTGAGCAGATGGCGCTGCCGAGCGACCAGGTGAACCAGTTGTCGTACTCGCCGTGACCTGCGGCGAAGGTGGGGACAAAGCTCAGCAGCACCAGCCCAAGCCCGACAAGTCCCTCCTGGCGCGTGCCGGTATATGCCAGCCACCCGGCGACGATCATGCACAGCAGCGGAGCAAGGGTATCGCGCCCGCCGTACAGCAGCACACTCGCAGGGCCAAGCGCCAGGAGCGCAAAGAGCCAGCGTGGGCGCGCCGGGCCAAGCAATTCCCAGAGCCAGGCGAGCATGTAGAGGCCGACCATTGCCACGCTGAGCGGAGTGATATAGCCGAACGCTCCGCCTGGATCATACGGGCCGCCCTCGATCACCAGGGCCAGCAGCCCGCCCACAACGGAGACGCCCAGCATCGCAGGGCCTACCCACGGCGGGCTCGCCGAGCGCCCAAGTCGCTCAATCAGCACGTTCACCTGTTTCACTCCTCCCTATGCCACCGCGGTGGTGCCTCGCAGGGTAGCACAACCGACTGGCGGTGTCATCATTCGGCCCGCTAGATCCTGGATCATACCGTGGGATGACACGCACCACGAGCATCAATCCCGGGCGGGTGACGCCCTCCCTCTCTCGAGGCATGCGACGGGCCGAGGCGGTCAGTACCTTGCTCTAGCGTGCGAGTACGGCCCGAAGCTCCTGGTTGACCCGAGCGATCGGCCAGCGCGCCATCTCTGCCACAGAAAAGGTCTCCGCAAGCCGTTGGACCATCCGATAGCCGACCACATACCCTGCACGTGCAGGGATCGGGTGCTAGCGTATCCATAGTCACTACCAGCGTACGGTCGTCGACGTGCCCTGGGCCAACCTCGTCGTCCGACTCTCCCTGCGGGTTCGCAAGTTCTTCTGCGATAACCCCGCCTGTCGGCGGAAGATCTTCACTGAGCGCTTACCCACTCTGGTTGCGCCATCAGCGCGGCGGACGTTGCGCCTGATGCACCAGCAACAGCAAATCGGCCTCGCCCTGGGTGGAAATCCTGGCGCACAGTTGAGCCGTGAGCTTGATCGCGACGCCAGCCGCAATACAGTGCTCCGACTTGTTCGTCGCCTGCCGCTCCCCGAGCCGCCAACACCTGAAGTCGTCGGCATCGACGACTGGGCCTGGAAGAAAGGCCAGCGCTACGGCACCATCATTACCGACCTTGAGCGGCAGTGCCCGATTGCCCTGCTCGAAGACCGCGATGCCGAGAGCCTGGCGACCTGGCTGAAGCAGCATCCCAGCATCCGCATCATCGCCCGTGATCGGGCCGGCACCTATGCGGAAGGAGCCACCAAGGGCGCGCCCCAGGCCACCCAGGTGGCCGACCGCTTCCACCTCTTGCGGAATCTCGCCGATACGCTCCTGCCCGTGTTCGAGCAGCACGCCGAGCTCCTGTCCAAGGTCACAAAGCCTGATGCCGTCACCGGATCAACGACAGAAGGGGACGGCAGCGTGGCTCCCCGAACGACCGAAGACCTGGTCGCCCTTCTCCCGCCATCGACCTCATCGCCCCAGCACCAAGCTCAAGCAGAGCAGCGGCGTGCCGCTCGGCTGGCGCGCTACGAGCGCGTGCATGCGCTGCACGCTCAGGACTGGTTCATCCGTGCGATTGGTCGTGAGCTCGGCTTGAATCGCAACACGTCCGGGCCTACCTTCGCGCGCCGAGTTTTCCTGAGCGCCAGCCGCGTGTGCGACGCCAGCCCGGTGTACTCGATCCATTCATCCCGTATCTCATCGAGCGCTGGAACGCGGGCTGCCGAAATGGCACGACACTTTGGAAGGAGTTGATCGAACGCGGCTATACGGGCAAGCGCGTGACGGTCTTCAGCTTCATCACCCGGCTACGCAAAGCGCTCGGCATCCCGATCAAGCAGCGCGCAAGCGGTGACGGCACGATGATTGCGCTGGAGCAGCGGCCGCTCACGCCGCGCAACGCGGCGTGGCAGGTGCTCCAGCGCTCGGAGCAACGAGAGAAGCTGTCGATTGAGCGCCTTGAGAACCTGCGCGAGGCCCACCCGGATCTGGAAGAATCCATCAGCTTGACCGAAGACTTCGCCGCACTCGTTCGGACCCGCGACCCCAAGGCCTTTGATCACTGGCTCAATCGAGCTGCGGCCAGTACGCTCAAGCCATTTCAGAGTTTCGCGGCCAGCTTACGCCGGGATTACGACGCCGTCCGCGCTGGGATTGAATTGCCTTGGAGCACCGGCCCGGTTGAAGGCGAGATTAACCGGCTGAAGATGCTCAAACGCGCGATGTTCGGTCGAGCTGGCTTCCCGCTCCTCCAGCGCCGGGTGCTCCTGGCTGGCTGAGATTCACCAAAAGTGGCCAAGAACCAAAAATTAACCGGCCTTGACAGCCATCTGCTCTACCCTATTGGTCTCCTGCGGGAGATCGTCAGGGAAGAAGATCGCCTCGATCGGGAGCGCAAACAGGCGGGCGATCTGAAAAGCCAGCGGAAGGCTCGGGTCGTACTTGCCCGTCTCGATAGCGTTGACCGTCTGCCGCGAGACGGCGAGGTGTGTGGCGAGGTCGGACTGCGACCAGTCGCGCTCGGCGCGGAGCACGCGCAGCCGGTTCCTCATTGATACCTCCGCGTCGCCAGGGCCGTGCCGAGTCCCCACAGCCAGATGAGGATGGGGAAGACCCAGATCGTGGGCAGGTGCGGGAGACCGGCCAGTTCCAGAAAGCCCCAGGCGGCGGTGATCAACCCCGTGCCCCCCACGGCGAAGGACAGGCCCGTCAGCTGGATGCGCTGCTGAAGCTCGTCAATGCCCTGCAGAAAGCGTCTGTAGGCGAACATGCCGTAGGCGATTGCGGCCACCGGGAGCAGGGCGACTAAATAGCGCACGAGCGTCGGCGGCTCCCAGCGGAGCACGGTGAGCGTGACGACTAGGGTAACGGTATAGGCGACCATCGCGGTGCCCAATTCAACTGCATAACGCCTGCCAGTGTGGTTCATCATACCCCTCCATGTAAAGTTTCCTTGACAAGACGAGGATATCATATGACTTGCTTAATGTCAAGTAAGCTTTACAAAAAGGAAAGCTCTTTTGTCATTCGCGAGGAGGATCCGACGCAAAGGTGCCCTGTCGATAGCCAGAAATGTAGCAGTGACGCTAAGCCTAGCGAAGACATTCCAACGAAATATATCGCTTTCAGGTAAAGCAGCATGAATAACAGGAGCAGTAGAAGAGGACTAGCCTTTGAACACGGCCCGAAGCTCTTGGTTTACCCTCGCAAGCGGCCAGCGCGCCATTTCTGCCACCGTAAAGATCTTCGCGAGTTGTTGGACCATTCGATACCCGACCACATACCCTGCACGTGCAGGGATCGGGTGCTGCGGCTGGTCGTGCATATGGAAGTAGCGCGACTGGCACATAGGATCGGACCGCTCCAAATCCTGGAGTATCGATTGGCACAGCAGATCGAGACGCTGATCGCATGCTGCCACCCATTCCGCACACGTTTGTCCATGACGAGTGAGCTCGCCGCCTGGCCAGAGATAGGCCGCCTCAGGTGCGCCCGGGGAGAGCAGCGTGGAGGTCAATATCGCCAGGCCTTCGGCAAATACCTCTCCTCCGACGATCATGCCGGTGTGATAGTCCGGCCGGCACATCTTGTGGTACCCATGGGCCGCCTCATGCGCGATCGTGATCTCAAGATCGCGAAGCCGAGTATTCGCCGCTGCCTCCATCGCAAGAAAGGAGGTCGGTCTGCCACGCCACGTGGATGACCAGCTATCAGAGTCGAAGACCCCGACCAGGAGGACATACGCCACATCCATCTCCGGCACGCCGAACAGTTCGCCGCACCGAGGCCCACGGGTGTGTATCAGCTGCTCCACGGTGGGGTGAACCGTGCGAATGGTTGGGACGAGGGCATCATAGCGCTGGAGCGCCGAGGCAAGGTTGGCCCGTGCGCCAAAGAAGGTGAAGTACAGCTCGAACAGCTCACGATGCGGCGCCTCGTAGAGCGTCTGCCAGAGACGCTTCTGCTCCGCAAGCGGTTTATCACAAGCCTGTTCCCAGAATAACAAAAAGTCAGGACAGAGGTTCTCAATAAATGGCGGCATGCTTCTCCAACCTCCCACATAGTAACGGTTTCGTGCTTAACCGAATGATGCGCGCGATTATAGCGTACATGTGCTCGCTGATGAAGCCTTGAGAGCGGACCAACGGTCTGCATCAGACGTAGGTGAACCGGCGTGACCATAGCGCTAGTAGTCCGTCAAGGCTGACTTGAATAGTCGTGACAATGCTGGTATCCTGGCGCATGTGTCAAAGCGTCGTGCGAAGCAAGAGGAGACCAGCGATGTCCCGGAAAGTCTATCAGGTCGTCCTGTCCGCCGAGGAGCGAGCACGCCTCACGGCTTTGGTGCGGAGTGGCACGCACAGCGCCTCGACCACCACCCATGCCCGCATCCTGTTGAAAGCCGACCGCAGTGATGACGGACCGGGTTGGACTGATGCCATGATTGTCCAAGCGCTTGATGTCGGACTCTCGACCGTTGCGCGCGCGCGCCAGGCCTATGCTGCGGGTGGTCTCGACGCCGCCCTCACACCCAAGCCAAGCACACGGTACTACGAACGTGCGCTCGATGGCGCTCAGGAAGCCCATCTGGTTGCCTTGACCTGCGGCGAGCCGCCTGCGGGGGCTGGTCGCTGGAGCTTGCGCCTGCTGGCTGACCGTATGGTCGAGCTTGGCTTTGTCGAGACGATCTCGCATGAAACGGTCCGTCAGACACTTAAAAAAACGAACTCAAACCCTGGCGCGTAGAGGAATGGTGCATTCCTCCAGAGGCGAATGCCGAGTTCGTCGCCGCGATGGAAGATGTGCTGGAGGTCTACACCTGGCCCGACCGTGACGACATCCGCATCGTGTGCATGGACGAGATTTCGACCCAGTTGCTTGCGCACACGCGTGACCCGCTGCCGATGGAAGCTGGGCAGGAACGGCGGCAGGACTACGAGTACGAACGCTGCGGCACGGCCAACATCTTCTTGGGATACGAGCCATTACGTGGCCAGCGGTTCTGTGATGTGACCGAACACCGAACACGTCTCGACTGGGCCGCGTGGGCAAAGCACCTCGTCGATGAGCGCTACCCCGATGCGGAACTCATCGTGCTGGTGATGGACAACCTGAACATTCACGCGCTTGCATCGCTCTACGAAGCATTTCCTGCCGCCGAGGCGAAGCGGATTGCCAGAAAGCTCGAAATCCACTACACGCCCAAGCACGGAAGCTGGCTGAACATGGCTGAGATTGAGGCCAGCGTGCTGCGTCGACAGTGTCTCGATGACCAGCGCATTCCTGACCACGAGACACTCAGGCGTGAACTCCACGCCTGGCAAACACGTCGAAACACCAAGGGCACCGCCATCGACTGGCGCTTTTCGCTTGACGACGCCCGTATCAAACTGAAACGACTCTACCCGTCACATCAGCCTTGACAGACTACTAGATGCCGTACGCCTCCAGAACGCGCTGGATGAGATCGACCCCCTGAAGCTTCTGATTCGGGTCACGTGGCAGGATGTCCGGGTAGCGATCCATATAGGTCCAGACAACATCCGCAACCTCGCTCAGCACGTGGCTCCGCCCACCGTAGGTGAGCGCCCGGTTGATCCCCGGCTCACACTCCGCAATGATCATGGCTATCAGTTCATCGCGTGTCATGCCAGTTCCTTGTGCTCGCTCTGAGGGCTTGAGGCCCGCGCCTCGCCCGCTCTGCGGTCGCCCTGACCTGCACCTCCGACACCATGATACAGGCAGGCGGCGCAGCGGACGCCCCTATTCCGGCATCCTGGACAGCAGCGCGGCGAAGATCGCTACTGCGCGGAAGAGGAAGCCGAGCTGCAGGTTCTCGTCGGCGGTGTGCTGGTTGCAGTCATAGTTCGAGATCGGCACGCTGATCACCGGGAGGCCGCGCTCGGCGAAGAGGTAGATCGGCAGGCTCCCGCCGCTCGTCGGCATCACAACCACTGGCGGATCCGTGGCCGCCGTGACGGCCCGGACGATGCTCTGGGCACGTGGCTCGTCGAGCGGCACCCGTTCCGCCCGAAAGCCCGCCTTCAGCGTGGCCTGCACCAGCCACGGGTGGGCCCGGAGCTCCTCCGCCGTCGGCGGGTGGTCGACGACGTGGTAGCCCTGCCGCTCCACGTGAGCGAGGATCCGCACGAACGTCCGCTGTGGGTCCATGCCCTTCACGAGCCGCACGTCGATGTCGGCAGTGGCGCTGCGGGGGATGCTGTTGCGGGCTGCCGCGCCGACAAAGCCGCCCTGAAGTCCGCGCATGTTCAGCGTCGGCTGGTTGATTAGCTCCTGGAGCAGCCGGCCCGTCACCTCAGGCCGCGCGATGCCGAAGCGCTCCAGGAGCTGCGGCTCCAGCTGAGGGATAGCGTTGAGCGCCTCTCGCTCGCTGGCCGAGAGCGGCACCACCTCGTCATAGAAGCCCTGAACCGCGACGGTGCCGTCGAAATGCTTGAGGGTGGAGAGCAGCTGCGCCAACCGCAGCGCCGCGTTGGGCGCGAAGTTGCCGAAGTGTCCGCTGTGCAGGTCGACCAGCGCGGTGTGAACGGTCAGCTCGAACAGCAGGATGCCGCGCATCCCCAGCTCGACGGTCGGTCGACCGCTCTGGTGGGTCTCGCCTGAAGCCGAAATCATCAGGTCGGCCGCGAGGCGCTCGCTGTGAGCCGTGAGTGCTGTGGGCAGGCCGGGCGACTCCTCCTCCTCCTCGCCGTCGAGTAGCAGCTTGAGGTGTACCTGAGGGCTGCGGCCCTGGGCGCGCAGCGCGTCGATGGCGCCCAGCACCGCGACGAGCGCGTTCTTCGAGTCGGCCACTGAGCGGCCGTACAGTCGCCACTCGGGCTGATAGACGCCGTTGGCAGGCAGCGATATCGTACTCCAGTCGTCGTCCGCGCCCAGGGGCGCGTGGTCGCGCAGCACAGGTTCGTAGGGGTTTGAGTGCCAGGCGTCCTCCTCGACCGGGACACCGTCATAGTGGCTGTAGATCAGCAGGGTGCGGCTGGCCCCCGGAGCCGGCAGCTCGGCGAACACCAGCGGCCGCCCGCTGGGTGTGGGCCACTGCTCGGTGCTGAAGCCCCGCCGCTCCAGCATCACCTCCAGGTGGCGCGCGTTACGCTGGATGGCCTCGGGTTCGAACACGTTGTTGGGGACGCGGACGAAGTCGCTCAGCTCTGCTACCAGCGCGCCGGCGTTGCGCCGGCAGTAGCTGTGTACGCCCGCGATCACCTGCTCCAGCGTGTCGGCCTGCCCCCCAGCGGTATGTATTGCGGTCATCATGCACCCCTCATTGTTGTAATCACGGCAGGCCGCAAGGAACTCGGCGTCGGAGATAGTGCCGACCTGCCACGCAAGCACCGTCTCCCGAACGACCCAGAACGAGCTGATGCCGACTTTATCCTCCTCGTCCGGGCGGGTCCGGATCGCCAGCCGCCGCAGCTCCGGGAACCCGCCGAGGAACTCCGCGGCGCAGCGGGTGATGGCGAGGATGCACCGTACCCGATCCGCCTCGTTGCGGTCATGGAGGGCGATCTCGGTCGCAGGGGCTGGCGTGGCCCGCCGCTACAGGACTCGGCTTGCCCCGGGTATGCGCCGTAGCGCGGCGGCGAGCAGGAACGAGAGCGGTGCTGCCAGCAGGGTGACGAGCGTCCACTTGGCGAGCGGCCCCAGGGCGAGCGGCAGGAACAGCTGCTGGAGCCCCACCACAGGAAAAATGTGGATCAGATATGCCCCGTATGCCGAGGCCACCACCGCTTGCTCAGCCCGCGACGGCACGGACACCTGCCGGGCGGCGAGGCTGACGAGGCCGACACACAGCCCCACGCAGATCAGCGCCTCCCAGCTGCTCCAGACCAGCGAGCGCCAGTCCGCCCCGCCGCTCGCCACGAGTCCGCCGTGAGGTGCGGGCATGCCGTCAAGCTCGACCAGGAAGCGCAGGGCCGCCGCCGTCAGGCCGACACAAAGCCATATGTACCCGACCCTCGCCCGCAGTCGGCGGCGCCAGCCCGCGCGGCCCGCCACCAGGCCGAGGACAAAGAGGCTCATGTACTGGGGAAGGTGCGCCACCTCGACCGGGATCCCCAGCAGCCGCAGCCAGGCGTCGATCGGATACCAGAGCCGGACGAGCGCGGTGACGAGAGCCAGGCAGATGGTGTAGCCAAGGATGGCCCTGTGCCCAGGCGGCGGAAGCTCCGCCAGGCGCGCCTCGATCCGATTCCCGCCAGCAGCCCTCCAAAGCGCATAGAGGGCAGCGTAGATCAGCAGGTGTAGCACGAACCACAGATGGCCGAACTCGAGCTGCCCCGTCAAGGCGGCACGGGCCAGGAAGCCCAGCACAGGCTGCGGTGGGTTAGCCGTGCGGGCGGCAACGAGCGGCACGATCCCGAGGGCGAAAATGGCGAGCGGCAGCCCCAGCCGCCACAGGCGGTCGGCGAGGTAGGCTTGCGCGTCCTTGCGATCAAAGGCGGCCGGGGTGAAGAGGCCGGCCAGCAAGAAGAACAGGCCCATAAAAAAGGCCGCATTCACACCGAAGAACGGGCCGAGCAGCGCGGCCCGCGTGGGTTCGAAGACTGGCCAGCGCCCACCGGTTGGGCCATAGGCCTGCCCGGCGTGGTGAGCGATCACCAGCACGGTCAGCGCGACGCGTATCCGGTCGATGTCGGTGAGACGGCTGGCGGTTTCGAGGCCAGGGGCGGCGACCTGAGCCGCGACGAGCGAGTGCGACATGGGGCGTAGGGGATGTTCCATCAGAACTCTCCGCAGGGGCCGCGGGCGAGCGCGGCGCATAAACCTGCCCGAGAGTATACGAGAATCGGCTTGCCTCGTCATCGCCACAGGGTGTGACCGTCGTGGTGTGCCGAGGGCGGTCGCGCCCTCCTCCCGTGGAGTGATCCGCACAAATTGGCATCAGCCTCGGGTATGCCCTTGCTCCGTCGAGAGTAGCCTAAGCAACCTCCGCTACGCGAAGCGATGGCTATGTAAGCGAAGCTCTACCAGGGGTCTGAGTAGCAATGGAACGGAAACGAGAATAAGCGAATACGTGTAGCCAAAGAAGCACGTGCCGCGCACCTCCACTTGGCGAATGACTGGAGTTCGGCGATGCCGCTATCGGCACACGCCTGCACCCAGCCATCCAAGCGCTCCGGTTGTCGTTGGCGCACCATCATCTGGAAGTCCTGTGCCAGCACAAAGGTGTCAAGGCCGGTTTTGTTTTGACCCGTTTCGCCGACGGGAATTGACCCGCCCCGGCGATTAGGACGTTGCGGCAGGTGCGTCACCGGGCAACCGCTGCCGCATGCGGTAGCTCCGTCCGTTGAT
>Ga0272446_1004948_pt1 | contig 15193 bp, 15 predicted proteins | sample YNPCB0061_FD_194587 | JGI IMG/M metagenome (GOLD analysis project Ga0272446, IMG submission 194587) | Hot spring microbial mat communities from Yellowstone National Park, WY, United States - YNP-CB-006-1 | ecosystem: Environmental > Aquatic > Thermal springs > Hot (42-90C) > Sediment | place... | reverse complement strand
ATCTTGTGCGTAGTGTATATATGCGTGCCTATTTTTTTGCGTTAGGCATGCGGAGGGCATGCGTGCTTGCACGCATGGTGCGACCAGCACCGAAGCGCTAGCGTAGCCCGTAGCACGCCGACTGCGCCGCGAAGCAATCAGGAACGCCCAAAAAATGATATATCCGCATAAGGTAAATAGTTACATTTATCCGATATATATAGACTATAAAAAAATAATTTGCAAAGTACCCGATAATTCTATAAAATTGCATTACTTTAACATCAAACATCATGAAAGAAAAACCTTATCAAGGCTATACCTTAGGAAGCAGGGGAAGCCGATTTTTCTCAGCACTTATCAATGCTATTCTTTTGGGTATAGTTATTAACATTATTACCCAGGCAACAGGTACTTCTGTCAATCCAATGGATGCTTTTGACTTCAACAAACTTCAGGAAATTCAGGAAATTGCCAAAGACCCTAAAAATGTTCTCATCAATGCAGCAATTGCCGCAATAGTTCACGCATTATACGGGTATTTATGTTATCCCAACCTCAGAGGTACTATCGGGCATAAAGCCTTGAAATTAAGAGTTGTCAATGCAGATAAAACTACTCTAAACGCCAGTCAAGGTGCTAAACGCGAATTGCTTAAAGTAGTTCCCAGTATTTTGAGCGACCTTGGCGTTATTGTAGGAGCAGGTTTACAAACAATCATAGTACTTGGTGCTTTGATTTATTTCATCTGGCTACTCTGGGACGAAGACAAACAAAACCTCTATGACAAAATTGCCAAAACGTATGTAGTATTGGATACAGACCCTGTCATTCCTCAGGAAAATACACAAAATAACCCTACTTCTGACACGATTTAGTTTTTTATACCCCCCAATACAATCAGGGAAATGGGCATTAAAAGCCCATTTTCTTTTTTTATTCCATTTTCTTTTTATGTACTTTTGCCAATTATGTTTTTTGCTTTATCAGAAGGAATTTACACAGTTGGTCTGGATAAAAAATTTATCCCCTTTGACAAAAAAAAAGACCGCATAGAAGATAGAAAAGGAACATTATTGGTACATATTCAACCCTTTGTTATTTACGCACATCATGAATGGGTACTGATAGATGCAGGATTAGGTTTTCAAAAAGAAAACATATATCACATTCATCAAAATTTAGAAAAAGCAGGTATTTCTTTCAGAGATATAAAAAAAGTGCTGTTAAGCCATTTACATTTTGACCATGCAAACGGTGCTATTTCTGATATGGGTGAAACACTTTTTCCAAATGCAGAATATTTTGTGCAGGCGGGGGAGTATTTTCATGCAACCAGTCAACTCAGTAAATCCTATAAAAAGGAAAATTTAGAACATCTGTACAAAACAGGGCAATTACACTTGCTCTCAGAACCACACAGCAGTATAAACGCTTATATTCATTATGAAGTATCAGGCGGGCATACACAACACCATCAGGTTTTTTGGGTGGAAAGCAAAGATGAGGTCTATTTTTATGGCGGTGATGTTTTACCCAGCGGAGGGCAGGTGAACAGAAAATTTATCGCCAAATATGACTATGATGGTAAAAAAGCTATGCAGGACAGAATACGCTATGCCCAACAGATTGCTTCTGAAAATATGATTGCTCTGTTTTATCACTCAGATAGTTTGCAAGGAGCAAAACTACACCAAAAACAAGATTATTTTGAAATAGAACCTGTATTTGATAAAGAATTTATATTGAAGAAACCATAACAGATTTTCAGTTTCAAAACGGTTTTACTTCTTCAAATTGATTAGGAATGATTATATTTCCTTGTTTGTTCATAAAACCTGCATATTCATCTATAACCACAGGAATATAGTCGGGATTGGTTGTTATGCCAATAGATTGTGCTTTGAGAGGGAACATTTTACCATTTTTATCTATTATTTGCCACGTTTCTATGAGGGTATCTTCGGTTCTTTCTACCAACACAGGGGCTAATCCCTGATGAAAATTTAATCCCGAAAGAAATTTTTTTTGTATCACAAATTTACCTTTATGGTTAATGTATCCCCATAAATCCCCTATACGCACACAAGCTAATCCTTCTGAAAAACCTAAAGCTCCATCAAATTGTATCGGAATAACTTCTTTACCTGTTTCATTGATATATCCCCATTGATAATTGAGAGATACTGCGGTAAAACCCTCACTGTATCTGCCTACGGCATCATACTGCGGAGAAATAATCCATTTGCCTTTGGCATCCATGTAGCCCCATTTTTTGTCTTGCCTGACCGCTATTTTGCCTTCGCTGCAAGATTTTATGCTTTCATATTGAACAGGGATAATAATTTTACCTTTTTTATCCACGGCACCCCATAATTTGCCTTTGCATACGCAAGCAATACCTTCACTAAATCCAAGAATATCATCATAGTCAAAAGGTACAATAATTTCATTTTTTGGGGTAATAATACCCCATTTACCTTGTTTTTTAACTGCCATTGTACCTTCTTTTACGGATTCCACATCTTCAAACCCACCTAAAACGGTTTTACCTTGTTTATCTATGTAATGCCACACAAACTGTGTGTCTAAAACAGCGGCATATTCTTCGGAAAAACTTTCTGCATGAATAAATTGAGGTTCAATAGCCAACTTCCCTTTTGTATCTACAAAACCCCATAAATTCAGTACTTTTCCTTGATGATTGATATAAAACGTATGTCCTTCGCGTTTTACCTTGCAAATATCTTTTTCTATAGCAATTACTTCATTCAAGTATTTTATAATTTCCTTACCTTCCTTGTTAATTATGCTAATTCTAACGGAATTATTTTTCAAAGCCGTTTGCACAATCGCTAATCCATGAGTAAATTTTCCTGCTTTCTGAAATTGAGGTTGAATTTGCCACTGCCCTTGCGTATTGATATATCCCCATAAACTTGTATTCTCATCTTTTTTGGGACATAAGCCATCAGAAAAATCACCGATATTGTTTTTGTGGGTAAAAGCAGTAATTTCTATATTGTTGGGTGTAATGTAAGAGGTTTGTTTATCTGCACGTTCTATTTTTGCCACGCCATTTTCAAATGGATATACGTTAAAATACTGACAAGGAATAACAAGTTTAAGCGTACTGTCTAAAAAACCCCATAATTTATTCTTCTTAACCCGATAATATTCATTTTTGAGTTTGTCAATAAATTCATATTCTAACGGAACAACGGTTTTACCTTGTTTATCTACCATACCCCAAAGTTTGTTTTTTTGCACGCGAGCATATCCTTGTTCAAAGTCAGACACTTTTTCATATTCCGCAGGAATGACAAAATTCCCTGTTTTATCTATAAAACCCCATTTCTGATGGTATAACACGGCACTTAATCCCTCTTGAAACAAATGAGCATCTTCAAATTTTGCTTCTGTGATGGGTGTTTCTGTATCGGTGGGCATAAAAGTCCATAATGTTTCGCGTTTAATGCGTGCCATACCTTCTGTAACCGCAACTTGATGTTCGCTGACTACTTTACCCATTTTATTGATAGCTTGCCATACTTCATCTTTTTTGACCATAGCGTAACCTTGCTTAAACGCAATAGCATTATCATATTCACAAGGAATAACGATTTTCATTTCAGGACTTATAAAGCCATATTTGTTTTTCTTTTTGATGATGGCTAATCCTTCAATAAAAGGAGTGGCTTCCTGATATGTTTCAGGGCTTATTTTTTTACCTGTTTTATCTATAAAAAAGTATTCATTATCTTTTTTTACGGCAGCAATCCCCTGATGAAATAAAGATGCTTCCTGATATTGTACAGGGATAACCCATTCGTTTTTTTCATTGATGTATCCGTACAATCCATTTTTTTTAGAAACGGCTAAATCCTCAGAGAAATGTTTTTCAGACATTTTTACAGCCATGCGCACAGGGGCTAATTGTGCAAAACTGTTTATACATAATACAACAAAAAAAATATATACTGATGAGATACATTTCATGATGCAAAGTTATAGTTTTGCAGTTTGGGGCAAAAGTTAAAAACATAAATTTGACAATTCTTTTCATAAAATCAGAACAGAACAATTTTTGAATTATCAGCAAATTTGCTTTTTGTAAGAAAAATCATGTACTTTGTGTGCGTTTTTAGATAATGTTAGCAGAACTAAACGATAAGTCTATCCTTATCACAGGTGGAACAGGCTATTTTGGGCGTAAATTTGTTTCCTTACTCACAAAACACTATACAGGAGTAAAGAGAGTCATCATTTACTCACGTAATGAACTCAAACAGTATGAAATGGAACAAGAGTTTCCTACACACCAACATCCATTTTTGGAATATGTACTGGGAGATGTTCGTGATGCTGACCATTTATCAAGAATAAGCGAAGGGATAGATATTATTATTCATGCGGCGGCATTAAAACAGGTTTCTACTGCGGAGGTTAATCCGTCAGAATGTATCAAGACGAATATATTAGGTTCGCAGAACGTTATCAGCGCTGCGATTATGCATAATGTAAAAAAAGTGATTGCTATTTCTACGGATAAAGCCGTTGCCCCGATTAGTGTGTATGGAGCGTCCAAGTTATGTGCGGACAAATTGTTCATTGATGTAAACCGAGATAAAAACTTAAAAAACCCTGCGGTTTCTGTGGTAAGATACGGGAATGTAATGGGTTCACATGCTTCTGTTATTCCTCATTTTTTGCAAAAAAAAGCACAAAACAAACCTCTTCCTATTACGCACATTGAAGCCACACGCTTTGCTATTACAGCGAATAACGCTATGGACTTGGTGCTGTTTGCTCTGCAAAATGCTGAAGGTGGTGAAATATTTATTCCTAAAATTCCATCTTTCAAAGTGATAGATTTAGCCAAAGCTATCTGCAATGATTGCGAATATGAAATTATTGGCTTGCGCCCTGGTGAAAAAATTCATGAGGAAATGCTTACTGCATCAGAAGCTATCCACACTATTGAAACAGACAAGTATTACATTACCCTCCCGCATTACAAAATCGCTCAAAAAGAACATTATCTGAATAAATTTAATGCGAAATCTTTGACAGAAAGAGATGTGTATTGTTCAGAAAAAAATACACAATGGTTAAATGAAGAAGATTTACAAAAACTGATTAAAAACTTAGATTGATTTCATCAGCTATTCTAAATTGTATTCTTTGTTAAGTTCTGCCAATTTTTCTATGATTTCTTTATCTTCTGCGACTTCTTTGGCTTTTTTATAGAATAATTTGGCTTTTTCTAAATTTTGCTCTACACCTTGCCCTATGGCATACATAAAAGTAAGCATATAAAGCGAATAGGGTTCTTGCTCTATCGCGGCTTGTTCAAAATATGAGAACGCTTTCTTATAATCTTGGTTTTTCCCATAAATTCCTTCATAATATAACATTGCGATAGCGGACAATGCAGGCGGAAAACCCTGTTGTGCCGCTTTTTCGTAGTATTCTACGGCTTTTGGTATATCCTGTTTTACACCTTTACCGTTTTCATAACAAACACCTAAATCATATATGGCAGGCAAATATCCATAATTAGCGGCTTTTTGGTAATAATCTATGGCTTTGTCTATATTTTTATGAACAGCGTACCCTTGTTCATAAAATGTACCTATGGCATACAAAGCATCTGCAAAATCATTTTTGGCGGCTTTTTTATACCATTCCAAAGCTGTTTTCAGATTTTTCTGAACTCCTGTCCCTTCTTCATAACACAAACCGAGATTGTATTGTGCGAGGTCAAAATCTTGTTCTGCGGCTTGCCTGTACCAGTATATGGCTGTTTCAGGGTTTTTTTTCACCCCTTTGCCATACATATAACAGTCTGCAAGGGCATTTTGTCCCATAGGATTTTGCAATAAAGCGGATTTTCTGTACCAGAGCATAGCTTTTTCTTCATTTTTGGGTACAACAATACCGAGTTCATAAAAACTTCCTACATTATACATGCCTGCGGCGTCACCCATTTCTGCCGCTTTTTGATACCATTGAAAAGCACTGATACTGTCCTTTTTTGTACCCAAACCATTTTGAAGCATATACGCATAATTGACCGCACCTGCACTGCTTCCCTGTTCTGCCGCTTTATGATACCAATAGCAGGCTTTTTCAAAGTTTTGTGCCAAATCTTTGCCTTCCATATATACATCACCTAGGATGACCTGTGCTTCTGTATCTCCGAGTTCTGCTTGTTTCTGTACGGTAAGTATGTCAATCGTTTGTGCCTGTATATATGTAAATACGCCTGTCAGGAATACTAAAACCCATTTTTTTAATCTCATACTATCTGATTGTGCAAAATTACAATTTAATTGTTTGAACGTAATCAAGTTTATCTGTGTTTATTATTTTTGCTGTATGAACAAAAATGATACCTTAACTTCATTGCAATATGAAATATTGGATAAAATTTATTTTGTTGAATCTTACAAACAAATTCTTGAAGAAGTGCATAGTCCTGCCAATATTATCGCTGATGAAATAAAAAATATGATAGTCAAAGGTTGGGTGCAGGTGCTTGTTTATGATGAAAATATAAAAGATTATGTAAAAACAGAAATCTATGACACCGATAATTTACAAAACTACTTTTTTTTAATTACCAAAGAAGGATTACTAAAACACCATGGAAGATAACATACAAACTATTTTGTGTATCAATGCCGCAGACACTGCCGGCGGAATTGGGATTACCACAGATGTAAAAACTTTGCAGTCGCAAGGATTAGATAGCGTTCATGTATATACAGCCATTATCGCTCAGAACAAAGATGAAGTTAAAACCATGATAGAAATTCCTGCTGACGTGGTAGCAGAACAATTACAAAGTATTAAGGAATACAATAAATATGATGCAGTTAAAATAGGCATTATTCCTTCTGTACGCATAGCGCGTGAGATAGGTAAATTTATCCGTGAACAGAATGTTCCGATAGTGCTGGATATTTCGCTCAAAAGCCGAAACGGCATGGAATGGAGTAGTCAGGATACGGTTTTAGCTGTAATTGAAGAAATTATACCCTACATTACTGTTTTTATCCCCAACAAATATGAAGCGGAGGTTTTTTCAGGTATGCCCATAGATACACTGGAAGATGCACAGGTAGCTGTTCAGCGTATTGCACAACTGAATTATGATATGTACGTATTGTTGAAAGGGCGTTTGTTTCCACAAACTTACCGCGCTGATGAATACGGAGATAAATGGTGCAGTGATATTCTGTATTATAAGAATGATTTTTATTTGTTCGAAGCCCCTACCATCAGTAATACGCAACACTTCGGTTCAGGAGATATGTATTCTGCATCTGTTGTGGCACAACTGGCAAAAAAGCAAACTGTTCTGGAAGCAGTAAGAATATCCAAAGAGTTCATAAGTTATGCCATCAAAAATGCTGTTTATGAGCGTAGTATGATAAAACCTGACAGACAAGACTCATAAAATCCAACAAATACATTTTTGCGTATAATGAGCAATATAAAGTTTTGAAAACAAAAAAATTATTTATTTTTGTTGCGTATATAATGCGATACTACATTTTATTGAGTTTGTTTTTTTTGAAAGTGGCTTTTCTATCTGCACAGAACACAAAAAGTTTTACTGCGGTGCGGGATTCTATTGTGGAAACCTACAAATTACGCGGAGATACTTCCCGTACTTGGGATAGCTTGGAAATGGAATGGAAGAAAAAATTGCCTGATATTCTTAAAAAACATAAAATTACAATTTCCTGTGCAGAATGTACCGGCATTATAGCTAATGTTGTTTTATATGCAGACAGTACAGGAAAATGCCATATTGTTCAAAAACGGAAACTTACCGTTTGTGGGGGAACAATGGAACCAAAATTAGAATACGACTACTTCAAGTTTTGGAATCAGGTTGTTTTCCCCCCAATACTTCGCAACCGTTATCTTTTAGCACGGTTAAGTATCGTACTCAAATGTTAAAGTAAAAAAACCATTACCACTCTGCTTCAGGGTCTAATCTGTATATAGCCGTCATTTCGTCCAGCATGGGTTGTAAATGTATGCTGTGATAGCCGTTTCTACCTCCATAGTATTGCTTTTTATCTACTGTTGGAACAGCAAAACCCGCATTTGTTAAAAGGGAAGCTATTCTTTTTTCCCATTCGGTTTCCAGTTCACTTTCAGCAATGCAAATTTTTTCACGGATAATTTCTCCGTCTAATTCATGAGGTTCAAAAAGAGAATACGCCAATGGTAAGGCTTCATTTAAGGCACTTTGCATGCGCAAACGGGCTTCTTCGGTAGATTTACCTAACTTTTCTATCCATGTTTTGGCATGTATCTGATGATATTGGAGTTCTATTTTTATTTTTTTGGCAAGTTTAGCCAACGGACTGTAAGAGGAATTGGTTAAGGCTTCAATTCGTACTTGTTTGGCATAGATGTATAGAAAATTTCTCATCAGGCTGAAACTATAATCTCCGATAGGATATTCTACCAACTGACAGCATTTCATTTCTTTTTCATCACGCATAAAGGCAAGATGGTCAGGTTTTCCCAATTCCAAACCTTCCAGCAATTTATAGTAAGAGTAGGCATGTCCAAGTTCGTCTTGTGCCATTGAGGAGAATGCAATATCCTCTTCTAAAATAGGACCTAGACCTGTCCATTCAGAGTTACGATGTCCGATAATCAAGTCATCATCAGCGATTTTGAACAGAAAATATATTAAAGCGGGGTTACTCATAAGTTTTGCGATAGTATTTTTGTGCTACAAATAACGTAAAAATTCCCAATATAAAGAAACTGATTAAAAAGATGACCGAAGTACGCATACTGTGGGTTATCTGTATCAGCAAGCCAAATACACCCATACCCAGCACAATAGCTAATTTATCCACAAGAGAATAAAACCCAAAAAATGACGCATTTGCACCCGTATCTTGCGGTATTATTTTGGCATAAAACGCCCTTGAAGTAGATTGTGTGCCACCCATACATAAACCTACGCATACGCCAAGGATATAAAATTCTGTTTTATTGGTTGTAAAATAGGCAAAGACGCAGACGCTTGTCCACATAATCAAAGCACCTGTCAATGCGGGAATGTTACCATATTTTTTAGAAAGTTTTGCAAAGAGATACGCTCCTGCAATGCCTATCAATTGGATAGCCAGCAACATGGGAATTAAATCCCCTGCATCGAGTTTGAGTTCATTCGTGCCAAACATAGTAGACATATACATTATGGTTTGTACGCCCATATTAAAACATAAAAAGGCTATCAGATACCATAAAATAACTTTTTTTATTCGTATTTCTTGCATGCAAATCATCACTTCTTTCCAGCCCTTGATGAATATAGAACCGTCTTCATTTTCTGAAATTAACGGTTTGGGATTACGTAATTGTGTAAATACCCATGTTCCAAAAACGAACCACCATACCCCTGTTAATACAAAAGAAAAACGGGTAGCTAATGAAGCGCTTCCTCCGAAAGCAATATCAGGTTTCTGTATAAAAACCAAACTGATAACTAATAATATCACTCCGCCTATGTATCCAAGACTGTATCCTCGTGCAGATAGGGTATCAAACCTGTCGGGGGTGGCAATTTCAGGTAAAAATGCGTTGTAGAAACTGTCACTCATAGCAAAACCAAAACTGGCTAAACTAAATAAAAATATGCCCAAGGATATAAAATCCGTGTCAAAAAGAAATAAACCGATACAACTTAATGAACCAATATAACAGGCGGTCATCAGGAAAGGTTTTTTGTATCCTTTGGCATCTGCAATACCTCCCAACAATGGGCTAAGTACAAGCACTAAAAAATAGGCAATTACAATAGCAAACGTATAAACCGCAGTAGGTTGCCAAGCCATACCCAAAAAATGCAGGGGTTTTTTGACAATACTCTCGTAATAAATAGGAAAAATAGCAGTTGCTATAACCAAAGAATATACAGAATTTGCCCAATCATAAAGCACCCATGCTCTTAATTCTTTGGGTTGGTTAAGAGAACTTGTATCCATTAAACAAAAGTAACAAAAACCATCTTAAAAACAACATTAAAAAAATGTTGCAACAAGGTTTCCTACATCCACTTGCCTTTTTGAAGTTCTTTTTCTTTTTCAATTTCCTGTGGTGTTTTACGTTTATAGGGCTGACGCGGAGGGTACATACCTTTGCTGACTTCAAGTTTGAATTCAGGAGAAGTTGCCTTTATCCCATTAACTTCCACAGTAAAAGGTTTTATGGTATATTTTCCTTCTTTTTGTGCATAATACTGCCTGATAAACTTTGTTTCTGTGCTGGATTTTCCGTTGATAAATGAACTGTTCATAGAAGTAGACATACCTCCTGGAACAAAACCCTCTATTTCAGGGAAATTTGGCGTTTCAATCCGTCCTGATACATTTTTTACTGTAATGGTAATTGTGAGCGGTTCATCAGTGGAAAATTCTGTTTTGTTTATATCAATCTGAACCGATTGTGCCTGCACGGCAAAACCAATAAAACAAAGAAAAATCAAAATGTACCGTTTCATAGTATTTACAATCAATTAAATTAAAAGCAAATATACGAAAATTGTAATTATGTAGATACCTACTTATTTTGGGCGTGTCCCCTTCGCTAACGCTTCGGGGTCGGGCTATACACTGATAGAGACGTGGTATGCCACGTCTGTACTTCACAGGCTACGCCTGCTGCGGGCTTTCCGCTGCTATCCCTCACGCGGAAAACAAGGTAAAAAACTTGGTTTAGCCTATTAAAGGTCGTATTGTGTTGTGATAATTTGCCAATAGTTGCGAGGGCGGGGGCGAAGCCCCCGCCCTCGCATAAACTCTCAAAAATGCCCACAAACAATAAAAAAGAAGTGTTTTTTACCTCATTTGAACTCGGGGGCGGGTGGGTGGGTAAACCCGAAAACCCCACAAAAAACACTTCTTTTCGCGTTAGGCATGCGGAGGGCATGCGTAGCATGGTGCGACCAGCACCGAAGCGATAGCGTAGCCCGTAGCACGCCGACTGCGCCGCGTAGCAAGCAGGAACGCCCAAAAAATGAGCTTTCGTAATATCATTTATTTACCTTCTGCTTTAAGAATGGTTTTTATGGTATACAGCATAATTTTCAAATCCATTGCCAAAGACATGTTTTCAATATACAGGAGGTCATATTTTAATCTCTGAAGCATTTCATCAACATTTTCGGCATAGCCGAATTTTACCTGTCCCCATGAGGTAATTCCCGGGCGTACTTGATGTAAGAGATGATATTCAGGTGCTTTTTGAACAATTTGTTCAATAAAATGCTTTCTTTCAGGACGAGGACCTACTAAACTCATCTCTCCGACCAAAACATTCCAAAATTGAGGTATTTCATCTAATCTATATTTGCGTAAAAACTTACCTACTTTTGTGATACGAGGGTCATTATCTTTAGAAAGAGCAGGTCCGAATTTCTCTGCATCTATATACATAGAGCGGAATTTTATGATTTTGAAGGGGACACCATTTTTTCCAATCCGTTCTTGCTTGTAAAAAGCTGGTCCTCGGGAATTGAGTTTTACGGCTATAATCAATATAAGGTACAACCACGAAAACACCACCAAAACTGATAAAGCAACCAATATATCCAATAACCTTTTGCTGTTTTTTTCCCAAGAAGGAATGAGGCTTTGCTGAATTTCTACCAGAGGTGTTCCGAGCAATTCTGTTGTTTTTACATAACCTGCAATAATATCATATCGGTCAGGGTTGAGTTTGATAGAAATACGCATACTTTGCAGTTTATTCAGTACGCTCAATAAGTCCTTGGCATGTGTATGTTCGGTAGCTATGATAATATCTTGGATATCGTGTTTTTTTACTATTTCTTCTATGTTTTCAATGTTTCCCAATAAGGTAAGATGTTTTTCTAATTCATGGTTTTCCTGTTCTCCATCAGAAATAAAACCCACAAAACGCTGTCCTAAATCATTAGGGTTTTTTTGAAGTTCTAAAAATAAATCTAAAGATTGTTTGCCGCTTCCTATCAGTAATGTATTGAAATGTATTTTTTGATGAATAACGAGATATTTGGCAATGGTATTTACAACCAAACGAAAGAATGCCGTTAAACTAAACTGAACTAAAAAATATACAAAATAGGTAAAGCGAAAACGGGTTGTAGTATCTACAGGGTCATCTATAAGTACAGCAAAAAAGATGATAGCCACTCCGATAAGTGTTATTTTTGCTATTTTAATAGTTTCACTTAATCGGGATTTTCGGAACAGTGTTTTATACAAACCTGTGTAAGCATATAAAAAACACCAACATAAAGATACTAATATAGCAGGAATAACAATTTGGAAAGAAACACCAAAATCTTTGGCTTCAATATAATGTCTGCGTAAATAATAGAATAAAATCCAACCGAGAAAACTTGCTGAAAAATCCGAAATAAAAAATACTAAATATTGCCCAAATCGTTTCATGAAGTTGCAAAAATAGTACATTCTTTGAAAGTGGCACGAAATATGTTTTCGTGCAAACAAAATAAAAGTAAATTTGCATAGAAAAATTTGCTGTTTTAGTCAAAATTTGTTATTTTTGTCAAAAAATAAAAATTATGTATAAGAATAGTCATGTTTTCATACTATTGATAGGGTTGATAATAGCCATTCAAAACCAAGCATCAGCACAGCAGAAAGTGTTCAAATTTCGCACTCACGCTTGGGGCAGTTCTGTTATGGAAATCAAAAATAGAAAAGCACTCGTTTCTAAAAATGTCACCAATGACCAATTGGATTCATTTTATAACCTGCAACTCAAAGATGGAAAAGATTCTACTACTTTTCAACCCCTTCCCAATTATGGATATTATATAGATGTTAATGAGCGTTTAGAACTACAAAAAATACCTCTGCAAGCTATTGTATACGCTTATAATGCCAATGGAAAACTAAGTCGCGTGCATATTTTTCTCAAAAGTGATGCGTATTCTCAAGTTATGAAAGATGTCGTAGATGCCCGTTTTGGAAAACCGTACAAAGAAGAAAAAGAAGAAATAAACGACCAGGACGGTCAGCGCACTATTCGCAAGTTTTACTATAAAGCTGATGAGGATACAGAAGTCATCTATCAGATGGTAAAATGGGGAGGGTCAGGTAATGAGGTAGCATTTATTCCTTATGCGCTTTCTAATATTACCATTTATTCAAAATCTTTGACGCTTGAACATGAAGACAAAACCAGTGGTGGATTTTAACGTATATAGCCCATGTTATACAGAAATAAAAATTTAATACTTACTTCACTAAATACTATGAGATATTTTCCCGTTTTAATTATATTATTGACTGCACATTTTTATAGCTTTTCTCAGGGAACTGCCAAAGCTAAGGTAGAAGCCTACCGCGGTAAATTCTGGGGAAGTACTCCCAACGAACTCGGACAAAAAGACTATTGGAGAACAGAATATGAAGCTAACGTGCTTTTTGAAGGTTATGAAGATAAAAAAGACCCCAAAACAATTGAAGGAGTAAAAATAATGCACACAGTATATTTTTATAGAGCGAATAAGTTATGCAAGGTAAAAGTTACCCTTGTGGATGAAAAAGAAGGTGACGCACAAGTTATTCTGGGTTTTTTACAGTCAAAATATGGCGCAGAAACCAGCAAACTGAACATGTATACAGGTACTACACAATACAAACAAACCAAGTACACTTTTGAAACAAAAGAAGGTAACTATATTGAATACTACATGAACACGTGGTCTGATAAAAGTATTTTTACAGAAGAATTTGCACGGATAAATAATCCTATTCGTTCTTATTTTGTTATTTACTCTCCTGAAACAAGAGAGGCTTTGTCTGACTGGTAGTTTTTTTGTTTTTCTTTTTTTGGAATGTTTTAGGTCTTGTTTTTGTTCGCAAATACATGAAAACAGTTATTAAAATCAACAACAACGGTTCTATCCGTATTGAAGGAGAATTCACCATTGTAGATGCACAAGGTAAAGAATTTAACCTGAATGGCAGAACTTCTGTTGCTTTATGCAGATGCAATCTTTCCAAAAACAGACCCTTTTGTGATGGTAGTCACAAAGGAAACTTTGAACATTCTTGCGAAGCCTTTGAACTTCCTCCTGTCAAGTAGATAAAAAAATGCATATTGACGAGAGTACTTTGGCAGGAAAATTTTTTCAGGAATGTTTTAGTTTGCATTTTTGTTAGACAAAAGTTATGAAAACAGGCGTTTTACTCGTCAATCTTGGCACTCCCGACAATCCAAAAACTCCTGCAGTGCGCCGCTACCTACGCGAATTTTTAATGGACGGCAGAGTGATTGATATTCCCAAATGGCAACGATTTTTATTGGTTCAGGGAATTATAGCCCCGTTCAGAGCGCCAAAATCTGCTAAAACGTATCAAGAATTATGGACAAAAGAAGGTTCTCCATTGTTGGTGTACGGATATACTGTTCAAAAATTATTACAAGAAAAATTAGGAAACGATTACCATATAGCATTAGGCATGCGCTATCAAAAACCAAGTATAGCACAGGCTTTGGAAGAATTAAAATCTGTTAACATCAAAAAAATTATTGTTTTACCTTTGTTTCCGCAATATGCTTCTGCTACTACGGGTTCTGTCCATGAAAAAACAATGGAAATTGTGAGCAAATGGGCAAATATTCCTGAAATCAAATTTGTTTCGCAATATTGTAACCATCAAGGCTTTATTCAGGCTTTTGCTGAACGCGGTAAAAAATATCTCTCACAGGAATCCTTTGACCATATTATTTTCAGCTATCACGGTTTGCCTGAACGTCAAATAACCAAACATGACCCAACCAAAACCTGCTTACAATCCGCTAACTGCTGTGAAAAATATTCTACATACAATCATTTGTGTTATAGGGCGCAATGTTTTGAAACTTCCCGCCAGTTGGCTTATGCTTTAAATCTTACTCCTGAACAATATACAGTCAGTTTTCAATCCCGTTTGGGCAGAAACCCATGGATACAACCTTATACAGACGAAACCATTGAAAAATTAGTCAAAGAAAACAAAAAACGCATATTGGTTTTTTCCCCTTCTTTTGTGGCGGATTGTTTAGAAACCACCATTGAAATTGGCGTAGAATACAAGCATTTGTTCGAATCTTTGGGTGGAGAACGTTGGCAACTGGTAGATAGTTTGAATGACAGCCCAATGTGGATTGATGC
>Ga0272446_1004947_pt1 | contig 15193 bp, 16 predicted proteins | sample YNPCB0061_FD_194587 | JGI IMG/M metagenome (GOLD analysis project Ga0272446, IMG submission 194587) | Hot spring microbial mat communities from Yellowstone National Park, WY, United States - YNP-CB-006-1 | ecosystem: Environmental > Aquatic > Thermal springs > Hot (42-90C) > Sediment | place... | reverse complement strand
CGTCAAGCGCTTCGTCTGTTTCAGTGCTCTTCAGCGAGCCGAAAATTCCTCAAAGCTGCTGAGCGCGCCGAGCGCGTTGGGCGTCCAGCGTTTCAGTGCTCTTCAGCGAGCCGAAAATTCCTCAAACATCCGCACTTGAAGATCGCTGGCGCTGATACCGGGGTTTCAGTGCTCTTCAGCGAGCCGAAAATTCCTCAAAGTTCGCGGCGATGTTCGCGGCGACCAACCGCGACGGTTTCAGTGCTCTTCAGCGAGCCGAAAATTCCTCAAAACGTCCACGCATCAAGCACCTCAGCCGCGTCCTTCTCGTTTCAGTGCTCTTCAGCGAGCCGAAAATTCCTCAAATTGATGATGCGGTCGCACTCGACCGGCGCGGTCAGTAGTTTCAGTGCTCTTCAGCGAGCCGAAAATTCCTCAAAAGTTCGTAGCGCGAGTTATCCAGTTCGACCGTCAAGTTTCAGTGCTCTTCAGCGAGCCGAAAATTCCTCAAAGCGTCGTTTCGGGGAAACGCCACACCAGCGTGCTGTGTTTCAGTGCTCTTCAGCGAGCCGAAAATTCCTCAAATGTTGTGACAGCGATTTGCTGAACAAACAGAGACCGCCGTTTCAGTGCTCTTCAGCGAGCCGAAAATTCCTCAAAGGTATAATTAAAATGAGCGGGGTGAAGAGCGCCCCGCCGTTTCAGTGCTCTTCAGCGAGCCGAAAATTCCTCAAATCTTCTCGCGCAGCGAATCCGCGCCAGCAACTGACGTTTCAGTGCTCTTCAGCGAGCCGAAAATTCCTCAAAGCTGTTCGCCGATTTTTTCGCCGCCGAACATTTCTGTTTCAGTGCTCTTCAGCGAGCCGAAAATTCCTCAAACGGTCGGTGCGCGCGCCACGACACGCGCCATCGGAGTTTCAGTGCTCTTCAGCGAGCCGAAAATTCCTCAAACGTTCCGCGCTGGGACCTACTGGCTTGAGGTGCAATCGTTTCAGTGCTCTTCAGCGAGCCGAAAATTCCTCAAATTTAGTAAGCGCGGGGACGGCTCAATACCCGTCCCAGTTTCAGTGCTCTTCAGCGAGCCGAAAATTCCTCAAATGTAGTGGTGGTACGCGATCAGCTCTAATTCCGCGCGCGTTTCAGTGCTCTTCAGCGAGCCGAAAATTCCTCAAAGTCCCGCTCAGCGAGGTTGAGGCTGAGGCAATCGCTGTTTCAGTGCTCTTCAGCGAGCCGAAAATTCCTCAAATACATTAGAACAGGCGAACAATGCGGCCGAGCATACGTTTCAGTGCTCTTCAGCGAGCCGAAAATTCCTCAAACGAGCCGCGCGACAATGTACGTCACGACCGCGAGCGGTTTCAGTGCTCTTCAGCGAGCCGAAAATTCCTCAAACGTCGCTCGCCGAAGCGAGGGCGGGTTGGCGAGGAGTTTCAGTGCTCTTCAGCGAGCCGAAAATTCCTCAAAACAGACGCGCAACGCGCGGTTCGTACATCTGCGCGCGGTTTCAGTGCTCTTCAGCGAGCCGAAAATTCCTCAAATCCTCAGCGACGAGCATCCCGCGAGCGCGCGCGTCGGTTTCAGTGCTCTTCAGCGAGCCGAAAATTCCTCAAACTGGTTGAACCACGCGCAGCCGGTGAAGACTGCGAGCGTTTCAGTGCTCTTCAGCGAGCCGAAAATTCCTCAAATCACATTTTTGCGGTGCGGGTCGATGTGCTGTTGAGTTTCAGTGCTCTTCAGCGAGCCGAAAATTCCTCAAATATTTCCGCTTCCGGTCGCGCTCGCTACAGCGCGCGTTTCAGTGCTCTTCAGCGAGCCGAAAATTCCTCAAAGCGTTTCTTGCGCCACGATATGACCGTCGTTAGCGGTTTCAGTGCTCTTCAGCGAGCCGAAAATTCCTCAAAGACGACCGATAGCGCGCGTAATCCCACAGGATTTCGGTTTCAGTGCTCTTCAGCGAGCCGAAAATTCCTCAAATTGCCCGCCCCCGTGCTGGCCGATGCGCCCGAATACCATGTTTCAGTGCTCTTCAGCGAGCCGAAAATTCCTCAAATCCCAGACGAACATTGCTTCCGCATCTTCAAGCGAAGTTTCAGTGCTCTTCAGCGAGCCGAAAATTCCTCAAACCGACTACGTTGACGTTTCAGCAGACGCCGGTTGAGTTTCAGTGCTCTTCAGCGAGCCGAAAATTCCTCAAAGCAGCCGCAGCGCTGGTGATCGTCTGCTGCACGCTGCGTTTCAGTGCTCTTCAGCGAGCCGAAAATTCCTCAAAACGAACAGCGCGCTCGACGCGCTCGATCGTCGCCCGTTTCAGTGCTCTTCAGCGAGCCGAAAATTCCTCAAACCGGCGGGGTGATGGCGGCGACCGACGGTGTGATGCGTTTCAGTGCTCTTCAGCGAGCCGAAAATTCCTCAAACGAACCAATCGCAGCCGCGCCTGATGCGTCGTTATGCGTTTCAGTGCTCTTCAGCGAGCCGAAAATTCCTCAAACTCAGCGATCTTATCGATCAGCACCGGCAGCAGCGTGTTTCAGTGCTCTTCAGCGAGCCGAAAATTCCTCAAATCCACTCGTCCAGCGTGAGCGTCTGCGCTTCGACGCGGTTTCAGTGCTCTTCAGCGAGCCGAAAATTCCTCAAACGATGTCGCACCCGCCGTCGTCTCGTTACCAAACCCGTTTCAGTGCTCTTCAGCGAGCCGAAAATTCCTCAAATAAACCAACAGCGGGCGCGGGGGAGTACTACGTTCGTTTCAGTGCTCTTCAGCGAGCCGAAAATTCCTCAAATCGTCGTAGCGGGTGCTTTGGACGGTCACGGTCACGGTTTCAGTGCTCTTCAGCGAGCCGAAAATTCCTCAAATGGGTTGTCGCCGTGAGCGACCGCCCAGCGCGCGGCGGTTTCAGTGCTCTTCAGCGAGCCGAAAATTCCTCAAATTTTCTTCCGACTGCGTGGACGGGCGCAGTCGGCGAGTTTCAGTGCTCTTCAGCGAGCCGAAAATTCCTCAAAGCTTGCTGGGACGCCCGTACCAGTGGAACGACTACGTTTCAGTGCTCTTCAGCGAGCCGAAAATTCCTCAAACGGTCTCGCGCATTCGCCCGTAGTCGTTCCACTGGTACGTTTCAGTGCTCTTCAGCGAGCCGAAAATTCCTCAAAGCGCGAAAGACTACGTTGCTCTGGTAGACAGCCCGCGTTTCAGTGCTCTTCAGCGAGCCGAAAATTCCTCAAACCCGCGAGTGCCGACTGAAATGCGCTCTCCAGTCGGGTTTCAGTGCTCTTCAGCGAGCCGAAAATTCCTCAAACGCTACGGCGACTGGGCGAATGGCGATTACGACATGTTTCAGTGCTCTTCAGCGAGCCGAAAATTCCTCAAATCTTCGATGAGGATGATCCCGCTCGCAGTCTTCACGTTTCAGTGCTCTTCAGCGAGCCGAAAATTCCTCAAAATCAGCGCGTTTGTCCTCGCGTTCGTGCATCCAGAAGGTTTCAGTGCTCTTCAGCGAGCCGAAAATTCCTCAAACTCGCGCAGATCGCGCCGGAGTTGGGTTGGTCGAGGTTTCAGTGCTCTTCAGCGAGCCGAAAATTCCTCAAAGTGCGTTCCACGCTGCGAAGATCGCAGCCGCAGCGCGTTTCAGTGCTCTTCAGCGAGCCGAAAATTCCTCAAACCGACTACGTTGACGTTTCAGAGCCAACCGGTCGAGTTTCAGTGCTCTTCAGCGAGCCGAAAATTCCTCAAAAGTGACCGTCAGTGCGCTTGACGCTGACGGTCGTATGTTTCAGTGCTCTTCAGCGAGCCGAAAATTCCTCAAACCGTACCAGCATTTTGACCCTCCTCAAAACAACGAGTTTCAGTGCTCTTCAGCGAGCCGAAAATTCCTCAAACACCCGCGCACCATCACCGCAATCACCGACCCGAAGCGGTTTCAGTGCTCTTCAGCGAGCCGAAAATTCCTCAAAACCGCAGCGCCTCGATCAGACGCCGCGCTTCCGTCTGTTTCAGTGCTCTTCAGCGAGCCGAAAATTCCTCAAATCTACCGCGACCTCAAGCGCGCGTTCCAGCAGTTACGCGTTTCAGTGCTCTTCAGCGAGCCGAAAATTCCTCAAATCGCGCGCGTCGTATGCGTCGAAATCGAGCAGCGCGGTTTCAGTGCTCTTCAGCGAGCCGAAAATTCCTCAAAAGGACAATCCGGCAAGCGCGCGCGTCGCTGCTGCGGTTTCAGTGCTCTTCAGCGAGCCGAAAATTCCTCAAAGGTGGGCGCACCTCGTCGAGAATCCCAAACTGAAGAGTTTCAGTGCTCTTCAGCGAGCCGAAAATTCCTCAAATGCGAGGACGGAGCCGTCTACGTTCAGGAGATCGAGGTTTCAGTGCTCTTCAGCGAGCCGAAAATTCCTCAAATTTGTGTCGTTGACGAACACCTGCAACGACGCGGAGCGTTTCAGTGCTCTTCAGCGAGCCGAAAATTCCTCAAAAAAGAATACGTCGCGCTGGCTGAAGACCACCGCGAGTTTCAGTGCTCTTCAGCGAGCCGAAAATTCCTCAAACGGCTGGGATCAACGCGGGATCGCTCTCGATAGCGAGTTTCAGTGCTCTTCAGCGAGCCGAAAATTCCTCAAATTGTACGCAGTTGATCCGCAAGCGCAGAGACGCCGGGTTTCAGTGCTCTTCAGCGAGCCGAAAATTCCTCAAATCGCGGTCGTTGCCGTCAGATGATCCGTCCAGTAGCCGGTTTCAGTGCTCTTCAGCGAGCCGAAAATTCCTCAAAGCGTTCTCGTCAACCTCGCCCGCGAGCGCGGGTTCGAGTTTCAGTGCTCTTCAGCGAGCCGAAAATTCCTCAAAACCAGCACGACGCGCGCGAACGTCAGCAGCGCGTCGAGGTTTCAGTGCTCTTCAGCGAGCCGAAAATTCCTCAAACACGCTGTGCGCCGCCGCCGCGCCCGCGTCGAGCGGTTTCAGTGCTCTTCAGCGAGCCGAAAATTCCTCAAATAAGGATCGAGAGTGCATCTGGTTCAGCCCGCACTGCGTTTCAGTGCTCTTCAGCGAGCCGAAAATTCCTCAAACGCCTCGTCTGCTCGCTCGTCTCGTCAAAGAGCGCCGTTTCAGTGCTCTTCAGCGAGCCGAAAATTCCTCAAAACCGCCGCCAGCCAGCCCGCGATGTCGCCGCGAGTGTTTCAGTGCTCTTCAGCGAGCCGAAAATTCCTCAAAGACGCGGGTGTTGTGAGGTGATTGATGTACGCGACGCGTTTCAGTGCTCTTCAGCGAGCCGAAAATTCCTCAAACGCTGGAGCAGCGAACGATTACGCTTCCCGCACTGGACGTTTCAGTGCTCTTCAGCGAGCCGAAAATTCCTCAAATTGGTGCGACCACGCCCGCGATAAACGGGATGTAGCGTTTCAGTGCTCTTCAGCGAGCCGAAAATTCCTCAAACAACACCGGCGCTTCGCACACCAGCGCCGCGTGCGGGTTTCAGTGCTCTTCAGCGAGCCGAAAATTCCTCAAATCAACCGTCACAACATCATCTTCTTCTTTATTTCTACGGTTTCAGTGCTCTTCAGCGAGCCGAAAATTCCTCAAACCGCCTGGAACTTATAGAGCGCGCTCTCGAAGTTCGGTTTCAGTGCTCTTCAGCGAGCCGAAAATTCCTCAAAAGGCGCCGTCACGCTCGCGTTGAAAAACCGCAAGAGGTTTCAGTGCTCTTCAGCGAGCCGAAAATTCCTCAAAGCGGCGTCAACCCGCAGCCCGCAGTACTCTATCGCTGTTTCAGTGCTCTTCAGCGAGCCGAAAATTCCTCAAACGCTGCTCGCGGCGCTTGACGATTGGGGCGCGGATCGCGTTTCAGTGCTCTTCAGCGAGCCGAAAATTCCTCAAATTGTTCCTTGGGCCGATCGGCGTCTGTGGTTTCTCCGTTTCAGTGCTCTTCAGCGAGCCGAAAATTCCTCAAAGTTGATGCGCCGCGCCGCAGTCTTCCCGCTGCGCGGTTTCAGTGCTCTTCAGCGAGCCGAAAATTCCTCAAAGATGATTGTCACACGCATACTCTACCACACGCCCGCGTTTCAGTGCTCTTCAGCGAGCCGAAAATTCCTCAAATGATCGCGTACCACCACTACACCAGAGACAAACTCCGTTTCAGTGCTCTTCAGCGAGCCGAAAATTCCTCAAAGAAGCCGCGAAGTGCTACCCGCGCGTGCTCTCCGTCGTTTCAGTGCTCTTCAGCGAGCCGAAAATTCCTCAAACCAACCAGCCCGATCTGCGCCGCGAGCGCTGCGAGGTTTCAGTGCTCTTCAGCGAGCCGAAAATTCCTCAAAGCAGCGCTGCGCGCGGAACGGCGGCATCAGGCGCTGTTTCAGTGCTCTTCAGCGAGCCGAAAATTCCTCAAACGCGCTGGAGATGACAGACGAAGGCGTTATCATTCGGTTTCAGTGCTCTTCAGCGAGCCGAAAATTCCTCAAACGAGCGGAACCGCCGCGCATCTGGTGGTGCGCCAACGTTTCAGTGCTCTTCAGCGAGCCGAAAATTCCTCAAACGCCGGTTTATTCGCGCCATTGCCGGACGCGATCGAGTTTCAGTGCTCTTCAGCGAGCCGAAAATTCCTCAAACGCAGCGCGCTTTGAGCGCATTCCGCTGTTTGTGCGTTTCAGTGCTCTTCAGCGAGCCGAAAATTCCTCAAAGAACCAGTGACGTATGAGATCGTCAACGATCTCGACGTTTCAGTGCTCTTCAGCGAGCCGAAAATTCCTCAAATTCAAGCCGTACCATCCTTTCTCTGATGTCGTATGTTTCAGTGCTCTTCAGCGAGCCGAAAATTCCTCAAACCAGCGCGCGCGCCTTGCTGACGAGCGCGATCAGCGTTTCAGTGCTCTTCAGCGAGCCGAAAATTCCTCAAAATGATCCGTCCAGTAGCCGCGATACTGTCCGTACACGGTTTCAGTGCTCTTCAGCGAGCCGAAAATTCCTCAAACGTCGCCCGCTGCTCGCGCCGAAGCGCGTCGGCGGCGGTTTCAGTGCTCTTCAGCGAGCCGAAAATTCCTCAAAATTGCGTGAACCTGCCCTTTTCGCAACCGCTGGACAGTTTCAGTGCTCTTCAGCGAGCCGAAAATTCCTCAAAGCCGCGAAATTCAACGAAACGTTCCTTCGCGGCGAGTTTCAGTGCTCTTCAGCGAGCCGAAAATTCCTCAAAACCGCTTGCCGCTCCAGCGCGTGGCGCAGCACCTCGGTTTCAGTGCTCTTCAGCGAGCCGAAAATTCCTCAAACTGTTCGTGTTTTGGGCCGTGATGCAACGTTTTTGAGTTTCAGTGCTCTTCAGCGAGCCGAAAATTCCTCAAACGCCCTCGTCGTCTACTACGTTCTACATCATAGTGAGTTTCAGTGCTCTTCAGCGAGCCGAAAATTCCTCAAACAGAACCAGTGATGTATGAGATCGTCAACGATCTCGACGTTTCAGTGCTCTTCAGCGAGCCGAAAATTCCTCAAAAAGGAGGCTCAAGATGGAAACATACCGGATTTGGGAGTTTCAGTGCTCTTCAGCGAGCCGAAAATTCCTCAAACGCGGTGCGGGTCTGTTCCGCGACGGCGCGCTGGTGTTTCAGTGCTCTTCAGCGAGCCGAAAATTCCTCAAAACGCGCCGCGCGCTCGGTCATCGCAGATCGCAGCAGCGTTTCAGTGCTCTTCAGCGAGCCGAAAATTCCTCAAACAAACCCAGGCGCCCCGATAACCCAGCCGTAGCAGGGAGTTTCAGTGCTCTTCAGCGAGCCGAAAATTCCTCAAAAATGTTTAGAGAAGTCACGCTTGTCGATCACCGACCGTTTCAGTGCTCTTCAGCGAGCCGAAAATTCCTCAAACGCGCTTTGCGCACCTCATCCGCGCGCCGTCGGTGTGTTTCAGTGCTCTTCAGCGAGCCGAAAATTCCTCAAAAGAACCAGAACGAGCAGAACGCCCCGTCCGTCTCCGTTTCAGTGCTCTTCAGCGAGCCGAAAATTCCTCAAATCACGGCGACAACCCCAAACTGCGCATCGCGGTCTGCGTTTCAGTGCTCTTCAGCGAGCCGAAAATTCCTCAAACAGTGGTCGCACTGGCAGAAGCGCGTATCGACCTAGTTTCAGTGCTCTTCAGCGAGCCGAAAATTCCTCAAACCACTGCGCCGCCGCAACCAGCGCCTCGATTGCTGCTGTTTCAGTGCTCTTCAGCGAGCCGAAAATTCCTCAAATCGTAGACGAGCAGCCCGTCGCGCGTCAGCCACCCGCCGTTTCAGTGCTCTTCAGCGAGCCGAAAATTCCTCAAACCTTCCGCCGCCGCTGCGACGAGTTGCGTCAGATAGTTTCAGTGCTCTTCAGCGAGCCGAAAATTCCTCAAACATACGCGCAACTGGGGCAACCTCCGGCGCGGCACGGTTTCAGTGCTCTTCAGCGAGCCGAAAATTCCTCAAACGCCGACGAAGTTGTCAAAAAAGTTGTTCTTCTGCGGTTTCAGTGCTCTTCAGCGAGCCGAAAATTCCTCAAAAGCGCCTGATGCCGCCGTTCCGCGCGCAGCGCCGCGGTTTCAGTGCTCTTCAGCGAGCCGAAAATTCCTCAAACAGAACGCCTTGCCGTCGGGCGTTGCGAACTGGACGGTTTCAGTGCTCTTCAGCGAGCCGAAAATTCCTCAAACGCACCGACCGGCGCTTGACTTCCAGCGCCGCGACCGTTTCAGTGCTCTTCAGCGAGCCGAAAATTCCTCAAATCTTCCGCCCAGTCTGCGAGCAGCGCGTCAACGTTGAGTTTCAGTGCTCTTCAGCGAGCCGAAAATTCCTCAAAGAACGTTTTGCGCGTCATCCGCTCGATGAGCGAGGGTTTCAGTGCTCTTCAGCGAGCCGAAAATTCCTCAAAGCGGTGATGGTGCGCGGGTGCAACCGGCGCAGACCAAGGTTTCAGTGCTCTTCAGCGAGCCGAAAATTCCTCAAAGCCACTGCTCAAACCGCGACCGCTCAGCGTCGGTGGTTTCAGTGCTCTTCAGCGAGCCGAAAATTCCTCAAAAGCGTTGGTGCGCAGCATCAGCGGGCCGCGTCCGGGTTTCAGTGCTCTTCAGCGAGCCGAAAATTCCTCAAAATACCAACTCACGCTGGAGACAAAACCAAGCGGATGTTTCAGTGCTCTTCAGCGAGCCGAAAATTCCTCAAAAACGCGCGGTTCGTGCATCTGCGCGCTGGTCGGCGGTGTTTCAGTGCTCTTCAGCGAGCCGAAAATTCCTCAAACAACAGATGTCACAACGCCGGGCTTTCTTTTATTTAAGTTTCAGTGCTCTTCAGCGAGCCGAAAATTCCTCAAACGGAAGTGCGGGTTGTCGGCGGCGCGGTTTCGGGTGTTTCAGTGCTCTTCAGCGAGCCGAAAATTCCTCAAACCGGTTGGCGGTCGTCTTCCCGCGCGAACCAGCGCGTTTCAGTGCTCTTCAGCGAGCCGAAAATTCCTCAAATCACCTCATCGACTACGCCCACAGTATACCACGCGGTTTCAGTGCTCTTCAGCGAGCCGAAAATTCCTCAAAGTTGCGAACTGAACGAGGAAAACGCGCGACGTGCGCGTTTCAGTGCTCTTCAGCGAGCCGAAAATTCCTCAAATGTCTGACGCGATCCAACCCGCGCTTCTCCAGCGCGGTTTCAGTGCTCTTCAGCGAGCCGAAAATTCCTCAAAGATGCGCGAGGTGCGCGGGTCGAGACCGGGGCGCACGTTTCAGTGCTCTTCAGCGAGCCGAAAATTCCTCAAAGAGTGCGGAACGTCGAGACCAAGCGTGATCACGCGGTGTTTCAGTGCTCTTCAGCGAGCCGAAAATTCCTCAAATCACGTGGGCGCAGGTTTCGGCATTGCAGGGATTGGGTTTCAGTGCTCTTCAGCGAGCCGAAAATTCCTCAAATCTCAAAAGCGCCGAACCGCGTGTACGGACAGTATCGGTTTCAGTGCTCTTCAGCGAGCCGAAAATTCCTCAAAAGTTGATGACGCGCGAGGGCGTGACGGTTCCGAACTGTTTCAGTGCTCTTCAGCGAGCCGAAAATTCCTCAAAGCGATGCGCTGCGTGCGCTGTCGCTGGAGGAATTCGTGGTTTCAGTGCTCTTCAGCGAGCCGAAAATTCCTCAAAGTTCGCCGTACCGACACCTGGCGCGCAGGAACCGACATGTTTCAGTGCTCTTCAGCGAGCCGAAAATTCCTCAAACGATTGAAGCGCTGACTGCGGCGGCGCAGTGGGTGTGTTTCAGTGCTCTTCAGCGAGCCGAAAATTCCTCAAACGATGTCGTGCCCGCCGTCGTCTCGTTACCAAACCGTTTCAGTGCTCTTCAGCGAGCCGAAAATTCCTCAAACGCATCTTCCGCCCGCACGCCGCAGATGCGTATGTCGGTTTCAGTGCTCTTCAGCGAGCCGAAAATTCCTCAAACGGTTCGGTGAGACTGTTCGCGCGAAATCCGATTCCGTTTCAGTGCTCTTCAGCGAGCCGAAAATTCCTCAAACGGACTACGAGAGGATGCGCATCAAGGCGCGCCCGCTGTTTCAGTGCTCTTCAGCGAGCCGAAAATTCCTCAAAGATGCTGCCGTATGAGCGCCGAGTCGTCACGCTGTCGTTTCAGTGCTCTTCAGCGAGCCGAAAATTCCTCAAACGGACGGTGCTGCAAGTTGAACTTCGTTGGTTCGAGTTTCAGTGCTCTTCAGCGAGCCGAAAATTCCTCAAACTAGAAAGGAAGTCCAAAGATGTGGTGGAAGATTGGTTTCAGTGCTCTTCAGCGAGCCGAAAATTCCTCAAACGCGCTTGACCTCAGCGACAATCTCAAACGCGCAGGTTTCAGTGCTCTTCAGCGAGCCGAAAATTCCTCAAAGGAACAAACGCGGCGCGTGCTGCGGGCGGTCGCTGGTTTCAGTGCTCTTCAGCGAGCCGAAAATTCCTCAAATGTACGGTATGCCCCAAGCCCGCGTGCACGCCGGACGGTGTTTCAGTGCTCTTCAGCGAGCCGAAAATTCCTCAAAGAATACAGAGCGGAACGGCGGATTGACACAACCACGTTTCAGTGCTCTTCAGCGAGCCGAAAATTCCTCAAAATGCACGAACCGCGCGGTGCGCGTCTGTTCCGCAAGTTTCAGTGCTCTTCAGCGAGCCGAAAATTCCTCAAACCATCACCCCCGTCACCGATCCCAAGCGCGGGCTGACGTTTCAGTGCTCTTCAGCGAGCCGAAAATTCCTCAAACGGCGACAACATCAACCGGCGGGGGAAGCGGGTCGGTTTCAGTGCTCTTCAGCGAGCCGAAAATTCCTCAAACAATGTTCGCGCGTGCGTCGGCGAGATTGCGCGCAGGTTTCAGTGCTCTTCAGCGAGCCGAAAATTCCTCAAATGCAGTTCGTACTGCACAATCTCGGTATTTTCCCAAGTTTCAGTGCTCTTCAGCGAGCCGAAAATTCCTCAAACGGCGAGATTGCGCGCAGCGGCGAAGCGGCGGTCATCGGTTTCAGTGCTCTTCAGCGAGCCGAAAATTCCTCAAATACGAGGTAATTTCGGTCAGCGGGGATACCTACGTAGTTTCAGTGCTCTTCAGCGAGCCGAAAATTCCTCAAACATTACCCACTCCCGATCCACCCGCGCGCCGTTTTGTTTCAGTGCTCTTCAGCGAGCCGAAAATTCCTCAAAGCTCGGCAGCGGGTACGATTCGCGCGGCGATCTGTGTTTCAGTGCTCTTCAGCGAGCCGAAAATTCCTCAAATGGGCGTTGAGGCGACCGCAACCGGCGTTCTCGCGCGTTTCAGTGCTCTTCAGCGAGCCGAAAATTCCTCAAATTCCCAGTCGTACGTCCAGGCGTCCAGCACCTCGGGTTTCAGTGCTCTTCAGCGAGCCGAAAATTCCTCAAATACGCGCGAACTGGGCGAAGTCGGCGAGGTCGTAGTAGGTTTCAGTGCTCTTCAGCGAGCCGAAAATTCCTCAAACGACGTTGACGCCGATCTTGTGCTTGATGACGAGAAGTTTCAGTGCTCTTCAGCGAGCCGAAAATTCCTCAAAGGGACTAGCCCCGCTGCCGCTGCTCACCCGCGACGGTTTCAGTGCTCTTCAGCGAGCCGAAAATTCCTCAAATCAACCAAAATCCCCGCCGAACCCGCTTGACGGATGTTTCAGTGCTCTTCAGCGAGCCGAAAATTCCTCAAAGTTGTCGTAAACGCCTGCACCGGCAGCCCGTCGCGCGTTTCAGTGCTCTTCAGCGAGCCGAAAATTCCTCAAATCCACCATCCTGCTCCAGCCCGTTTTGGGCGTAGTGGTGTTTCAGTGCTCTTCAGCGAGCCGAAAATTCCTCAAACTTGGTTGCCGATGCGTTGATTGACGACGGCGACCGTTTCAGTGCTCTTCAGCGAGCCGAAAATTCCTCAAAGGCCCCGCTCCGGGGACAGGGCGGGAAGCGCGCGCGTCGTTTCAGTGCTCTTCAGCGAGCCGAAAATTCCTCAAAATACGACAAACGGCGGCTTCATCCTCGTCTTCGAGGGTTTCAGTGCTCTTCAGCGAGCCGAAAATTCCTCAAAGATACGCCCATCCCGCCGGAATACAGCATCCGCGCGTTTCAGTGCTCTTCAGCGAGCCGAAAATTCCTCAAACGCGCGGCGCGTCCGGTTCGCATCCTAGCAGCGCAAGTTTCAGTGCTCTTCAGCGAGCCGAAAATTCCTCAAACGCCGCGCGCGTTCCGGCGGGGCTGTCTGGTGCAGGTTTCAGTGCTCTTCAGCGAGCCGAAAATTCCTCAAACCCGCGCGAATCGAACCCGCTGCCGGGCATAAACCGTTTCAGTGCTCTTCAGCGAGCCGAAAATTCCTCAAATTCGGTGTGGCGCGCTTTTGTTTCTCCTCTTGACAGGTTTCAGTGCTCTTCAGCGAGCCGAAAATTCCTCAAAACATCTACATCAAGCGCGCGTCCCAGTACGTTCGCCGTTTCAGTGCTCTTCAGCGAGCCGAAAATTCCTCAAAGCGCGCTCGCTTCCGCAACCGTCGTCATTCTCGCCTGTTTCAGTGCTCTTCAGCGAGCCGAAAATTCCTCAAATGACCATCACCGCGCAAAGCACGCGGTATGATGAGAGTTTCAGTGCTCTTCAGCGAGCCGAAAATTCCTCAAAGCCGGCTGATTGAGGCGCTGCGGTACGATGAAGTGGTTTCAGTGCTCTTCAGCGAGCCGAAAATTCCTCAAACCGCGCGGTTCGTGCATCTGCGCGCCGGGCGTCGCTGGTTTCAGTGCTCTTCAGCGAGCCGAAAATTCCTCAAATCTGGTCGCTCGACAATGAGGACGCCGGACGGTCGCGGTTTCAGTGCTCTTCAGCGAGCCGAAAATTCCTCAAAACTACGCGGTTGAATATCGCGGTCAACCGGTCGGAGTTTCAGTGCTCTTCAGCGAGCCGAAAATTCCTCAAACAACCGCTGGCTCGCAGCAGTGTGGGCGATCCAGTGTTTCAGTGCTCTTCAGCGAGCCGAAAATTCCTCAAACAGTTAGTCAACGTTTCTGGAATTGTAGATGTAGTAGTTTCAGTGCTCTTCAGCGAGCCGAAAATTCCTCAAAGGTGTTTGTGGTGCGTCACAACAACGAGCAGTTTGGTTTCAGTGCTCTTCAGCGAGCCGAAAATTCCTCAAATCGTCGGCGCATACGCGGCGGAAGGCGTTGAAGTTTGTTTCAGTGCTCTTCAGCGAGCCGAAAATTCCTCAAAGTTGAGGAACGTTGAGGCTCTCGCACGCTTCGGCGGTTTCAGTGCTCTTCAGCGAGCCGAAAATTCCTCAAAAACATCTACCTGCGCGGCTTCGGCGCAACGCCTTCCGGTTTCAGTGCTCTTCAGCGAGCCGAAAATTCCTCAAACGAAGTGTTACCCGCGCGTGCTGTCGGTGGGGCACCGTTTCAGTGCTCTTCAGCGAGCCGAAAATTCCTCAAATCGTAGCGCGGCAAAAACACCTCGCCCTCAGTATCGGCGGTTTCAGTGCTCTTCAGCGAGCCGAAAATTCCTCAAACATCGAGGTGGACGGAACCGCCGTTAGTCTTGTCACGAGTTTCAGTGCTCTTCAGCGAGCCGAAAATTCCTCAAACTCCTTGCTACGGCTGGGTCATCGGGGTGACTGCGTGTTTCAGTGCTCTTCAGCGAGCCGAAAATTCCTCAAACAATTGAGGCGCTAGTTGCGGCGGCGCAGTGGATTTGTTTCAGTGCTCTTCAGCGAGCCGAAAATTCCTCAAAACGACCAAGGCTGGCTGTCGTTCCGCGATGATTGGGGAGTTTCAGTGCTCTTCAGCGAGCCGAAAATTCCTCAAACCCGATGACCCAGCCGTAGCAAGGAGGCGACGCCGGTTTCAGTGCTCTTCAGCGAGCCGAAAATTCCTCAAAAACGATCCGCGTACTGTCCCTTCGTGACAAGACTAAGTTTCAGTGCTCTTCAGCGAGCCGAAAATTCCTCAAAGTTCCGGCGCGTTGCCGTCGCTCGACGGCGCGTAGATGTTTCAGTGCTCTTCAGCGAGCCGAAAATTCCTCAAACGCAGCGTTGGCGTCCGCACCGTCGCCATCAGCACGTAGTTTCAGTGCTCTTCAGCGAGCCGAAAATTCCTCAAAGGTCTCGAATTTGTACAAAGTGCTCGCGGCGCTCTAGTTTCAGTGCTCTTCAGCGAGCCGAAAATTCCTCAAACCAGCCTACTACGAACCCGCCGCGATCTCAACGAAGTTTCAGTGCTCTTCAGCGAGCCGAAAATTCCTCAAATTTATACAGCGTGTTGTGACAGCGCGCGGTTGAGCGAGTTTCAGTGCTCTTCAGCGAGCCGAAAATTCCTCAAAGGTCGAGTTTATACGCCATCACATACGCCCAGCGCGGTTTCAGTGCTCTTCAGCGAGCCGAAAATTCCTCAAATTGGTTGGGTCAACTCGCTGGTCGAGATTTGGAATGTTTCAGTGCTCTTCAGCGAGCCGAAAATTCCTCAAACACATGGCGCACACGTCGGCAACGACCGACGAGAGCGCGTTTCAGTGCTCTTCAGCGAGCCGAAAATTCCTCAAAACCGCAACGGCGAACCAGACCAAGGCGCCGTGATCCTGTTTCAGTGCTCTTCAGCGAGCCGAAAATTCCTCAAATATGGCGTGACGTTAGTCATGCTCTACGTTGTGGATAGGGTTTCAGTGCTCTTCAGCGAGCCGAAAATTCCTCAAACGAGCCGCGCGACAACGTACGTCACGACCGCCAGCGGTTTCAGTGCTCTTCAGCGAGCCGAAAATTCCTCAAA
>Ga0272446_1004946_pt1 | contig 15194 bp, 16 predicted proteins | sample YNPCB0061_FD_194587 | JGI IMG/M metagenome (GOLD analysis project Ga0272446, IMG submission 194587) | Hot spring microbial mat communities from Yellowstone National Park, WY, United States - YNP-CB-006-1 | ecosystem: Environmental > Aquatic > Thermal springs > Hot (42-90C) > Sediment | place... | reverse complement strand
TACGCAGGTCCGGCCGAAAGCCGGCGGGGGCGGCTTCGCCGCGGCGGCGAATCGCCTCGAGCCAGATGTGCGCCTGCGCCTCGGCGGCTTCGGCAAGCTCGCGGAACAGTGCCTCGCGCGGGGTGCCCGCTTCGCATTCGGCGATCACGCGATACAGCCACGCCGAGCGCATCTCCTCGTACCAGGATTCGGCGGCATGGCCAGGCTTGCTGTCAGGGGTCGTCATGGAACGCTTGGCAACGGCAAAAACGCGATCATGCCAGAAGTCGCCGGCTCACGCCGGCAGACCCGCGGCCTCGCGCATCAGCGCGCTGATCCCGGACAAGTCGTCGCCGATATTGACAAGCCGGACAGAATTCAGGCGGACAGACGGCGGTACTGGATCGCCTCGGCGATGTGGGTTGCGGCGACCCTGGGGCTCCCGCCCAGGTCGGCGATGCTGCGGGCGAGTTTGAGGACGCGGTGATAGGCACGTGCGGACAGGTTGAGTCGGGCGATGGCCTGTTTGAGCAGGGCCTCGCCGGCGGCGTCGGGCTTGCAGTGCGCATCGATCTCGCGGCTGGAAAGCTGCGCGTTGGGCTTGCCCTGGCGTGCCATCTGCACAGCGCGCGCGGCCTCGACGCGGGCGCGGATCGCGGCGCTGGGCTCGCCGCTGCCGGCGTTCATGAGCTCGGCTTCGGACAGCGCCGGGACTTCGATCTGGATGTCGATGCGGTCGAGCAGGGGGCCGGAAATGCGCGCGCGGTAGCGCGCCACCTGATCGGGCGTGCAGCGGCATTGGTTGTTGCTGTGGCCGAGATAGCCGCAGGGGCATGGGTTCATCGCCGCGAGGAGCTGAAAGCGGGCGGGAAAGTCGGCCTGACGCGCAGCCCGTGAAATGGTGATATGGCCGGTCTCCAGCGGTTCGCGCAGCACCTCCAGCACCTGGCGCGAAAACTCCGGCAGCTCGTCGAGGAACAGCACGCCGTGATGCGCCAGGGAAATTTCCCCGGGACGCGGGTTGCCGCCGCCGCCGACCAGCGCGACCGCGGACGCCGTGTGGTGCGGGCTGCGAAACGGGCGGCGCCGCCAGTGTGATGGCCGGAACGTGCCGTTGAGCGATTGCACGGCAGCGGCCTCGAGCGCTTCGTCCTCGCTCATCGGCGGCAGGATGCCGGGAAAACGCGCGGCAAGCATGGATTTGCCGGTGCCGGGCGGGCCGCTCATGAGCACCGAATGGCCGCCTGCGGCGGCGACTTCGAGCGCGCGGCGCGCGGCGGCCTGGCCCTTGACGTCGGCGAAATCGGGGTAGTCGGGCCCTTCCGAAGCGGCAGCAATCTCCGGCCGGGCGAGCGTTCCCTGCCCGGCGAGCCATGCGCACACGTCGAGGAGGCTGGTGGCCGCCAGCACCTCGCTGTTGGCGGCAAGACAGGCCTCGGCCGCCGAAGCCTCGGGCAGCACCAGCCGCCGCCCCGCCGCGCGCGTCGCCAAGGCCATCGCCAGCGCGCCGCGCACCGGGCGCAGCTCACCCGTGAGCGCAAGCTCGCCGGCGAATTCCGTGGTAGCAAATCGGTCCTTGGGAATCTGCCCGGATGCGGCCAGAATCGCCAGCGCGATCGGCAAGTCGAAGCGTCCCGATTCCTTCGGCAGATCGGCCGGCGCGAGATTGACCGTGATGCGCCGCGCGGGAAATTCGAAGCGCGCGTTCTGGATCGCGGCGCGCACGCGGTCGCGCGCTTCCTTGACCTCGGTGTCCGGCAGGCCGACCAGGGTGAAAGCGGGCAGGCCGTTGGCGAGGTGGGCTTCGACCACCACCTCCGGCGCGTCCATGCCGGCGAGCGCGCGGCTGGTGACGACCGCAACCGCCATGCGTAGCTAGTCTTCCTCGCTCGCCAGACGCTTTTCCAGCTCGGCGATGCGCGTCTCGAGTTCCTTGAGCTTCTCGCGCGTGCGGGCGAGCACTTCGGCCTGCACGTCGAATTCCTCGCGGCTGACCATGTCGAGCCGCGTCAGCACCGAGGCGACGCCAGCCTTGAGGTTCTTCTCGATGTCCTTTGCCGGCGACTGCTTCAAGACCTCGCCGACCTTCGCGGCGATCTCGTCGAGGAATTTCGGGCCGGGGAATTTCGCGTTCTCGCTCATGGCGGTTCTCCTTGGGGGGGACGCGAAGTGTACCAAGCGCGCGAAGCGCGGGCGATGCGCAAAAACGGTGCGCATGACCCGCTACGCCGCGCGAAATCGGTGCGTGCCCGCTGTCGACCGGCTGCAGTCACGGCGCAAGCCATTGATTCTGCGTAACAAATACTTCTGGCACGGTTATGGCTTGAGGGGAAATGCAATCTTGCACGAAGCCATGGAGAACCTCCAATGAAGACCCGCGTTTCCTTTCTCGTTTTCCTTCCCCTCGCCGCCACGGCAACGGCGGCCGTCGCCGCCGATGCGCCGCCGCCCGACTTCAGCCTGTCGGCCAACGTCGGTGTCGTCAGCCAGTACATCTACCGCGGCATCACCCAGACGGCCCGCGAACCCGCCATCCAGGGCGGCTTCGATGTCAGCCACAAGAGCGGTTTCTACCTGGGCACCTGGGCGTCGAACATCAGCTGGTTCAGCGACGCCAATCCCGGCAACAGCGTCAGCATGGAGTGGGACTTCTACGGCGGCTACAAGGGCAGTGCCGGTCCGCTCGGCTATGACGTGGGCGTCCTGCAGTACTACTACCCGGGCCGTTATGGGACGCTCGCGCCCGGGGTGGTCAAGCCCAACACCACGGAGCTCTACGGCGCGCTCAGCAAGGACTGGCTGTCGTTGAAGCTTTCCTACGTCGTTTCCAACGGCCTGTTCGGCGTGGACAACGCCGACGGCTCCTACTACGCGGACCTGTCGGCGAACTATCCGATCGCCGACACCTGGACGATCAATGCCCACGTCGGCCACCAGAAGTACGCGGGAAGCGCCACACCCGGATTCAGCAACAGCGACTTCTACAGCTACACCGACTGGAAGCTGGGGGTGACCAAGGACCTGGGCAGTGGCTGGAGCGCGATGGCCTATTACAGCGACACCAACGCGCGTGACAAGGGCTACCAGATTGCCGGCGTGAACGGTGGCAAGAACCTCGGCGACGGACAGCTCGTCGTCGGCGTATCGCGCAGCTTTTAATCACCGGCGGGGACGCGCGTCCCCGGCCGCTTTGCTACGGGAGCAATCATGAAATTCGTATCGGCAATCATCAAGCCATTCAAGCTCGACGAGGTTCGCGAGGCCCTGTCCGCCATCGGCGTCACCGGGCTCACGGTGACCGAGGTCAAGGGCTTCGGGCGGCAGAAGGGGCACACCGAGCTGTATCGCGGCGCGGAATACGTCGTCGATTTTCTGCCCAAGGTCAAGATCGAGGTCGCCATCCGCGCCGAGCTCCTCGAGCGCGTGATCGAAACCATCGAGAAATCGGCCAACACCGGAAAGATCGGCGACGGCAAGATCTTCGTGTTCAACCTGGAGCAGGTGGTGCGCATTCGCACCGGCGAATCCGGCCCCGACGCCCTCTGAGGAGCAAACGACATGAAAACATTACTGGCTTCGCTCGGCCTCATAGGGGCCCTTTTGTCCCCCGCCCTGGTCGCAGCGCAGGACGCGGCGTCCGCGCCGCAACCGGCTGCGGCCGAATCCGCCGCGCCCGCAGCGGCACCGGCAGCGGCCCCCGAACCCACAGCCGCAGCACCTGCAGCCGCAGCACCCGCACCTGCGGCACCCGCCCCGGCGGCGCAGGCACCCAAGCTGGATTCCGGCGCCACGGCGTGGATGCTGACATCGACCGCGCTGGTGCTGCTGATGACCATTCCCGGCCTGGCGCTGTTCTACGGCGGCATGGTGCGCAAGAAGAACGTGCTGGGCACCATGATGCAAAGCTTCGCCATCACCGCCCTGATCACGGTGTTGTGGATGGTCGCGGGCTACAGCATCGCCTTCGACACGACCGGGATGGCGAAGGGGGTCACCAACGTCCATTCCTTCTTCGGCAGCCTTTCCAAGGCCTTTCTCATGGGCATCGACAAGGACAGCCTGACCGGCGTCATCCCCGAGTCGGTATTCATGACCTTCCAGATGACCTTCGCGATCATCACGCCGGCCCTCATCACCGGCGCGTTTGCCGACCGCATGAAGTTCTCGGCGATGCTGTGGTTCACGGCGCTGTGGTCGCTGCTGGTGTACGCACCGATCGCGCACATGGTCTGGGCCGGCGACGGCGGTTTCATGTGGGACATGGGCGTGCTGGACTTTGCCGGCGGTACCGTGGTGCACATCAACGCGGGTATCGCCGGCTTGGTCGCGGCGCTGGTCATCGGGCCGCGTCTCGGTTATGGCAGGGAACCCATGGCGCCGCACAACCTGACCCTGACCGTGACGGGCGCGGCCCTGCTGTGGGTGGGCTGGTTCGGTTTCAACGCGGGCTCTGCCGCAGCGGCCGATGGCCGTGCGGGGATGGCCATGGCCGTCACCCAGATCGCCACCGGCGCGGCCGCACTGGGCTGGATGTTTGCGGAATGGATCGGCAAGGGCAAGCCGAGCGTGCTGGGTATCGCCTCCGGGGCGGTCGCCGGCCTGGTCGCCGTCACCCCGGCTTCCGGCTTCGTCGGCCCCACGGGCGGTCTCGTCATCGGCATCGTGGCCGGTGTGGTCTGCTTCTGGTCGGCCACGTCGCTCAAGCGCCTGTTCAAGTATGACGATTCGCTGGACGCTTTCGGCGTGCATGGCGTCGGCGGCATCGTCGGCGCGATCCTGACCGGCTACTTCGCGGTCGAATCGATCGGCGGCACGGCCGGCAGCCTGGCCCAGGTCGTCACCCAGATCAAGGGCGTGCTCATCACCATCGCCTACACCGCGGTCGGCACCTACGTCATCCTGAAGCTTCTGGATCTCGTCATGGGGCTGCGCGTGAGCGAAGACGAAGAACGCGAAGGGCTGGATATCGCCCTGCACGGCGAGCGCGTCGAGTGATGCGCGCAGACAGCGCGGGACACGGCCCCGCCGGCTCCGGCGAGACGACACAACGACACTGAAAAGGGGAAGTCTGCAGAGATTCGGGGCGCCGCTGGCGCCCCGTTTTTTTGCGCCGAATCAGGCGCTCACATCACGCTTCCGAAGCTCGGATCGACCGAACCCTCGGCAGGCTTGACGCCGGCGACGAGGCTGCCCTCGGTGATCGGCCCCTTGGGGAAGAGCAGATAGAGTTTCTTGCGCCCGCCGCGATCCTTGAAGCGGTCCTCGAGGTATTGCATGACCTCGTGCGCATGGATCACCACGTCGTTTTCGTGCGCCTCGTAATAATCCTGCAGCGCGCGCACCACGTCCCAGTGTTCGTCGGTCATCTCGATGCCCAGGTCGGCAGCGATGCGTGCGGCCTCTTCCTTCGTCCAGCCCACGGGCGCATTGGGAAAGTCGGGGTGCAGTTCGGCTTCCTGCTGCTGACGCAACTCTTCGAGAATCTTGCTCATCGTCTTTCTCCTTTTCACGGTCGTTGAAAAAACACCAACTCAGTATCTGGGGGCCGCCATCGAGCTTTCAAGGCCGGCCCTTTCACTGGCCCCGGCTTTTCGGTAGGCTTGGGCATTCCCTTCGCGAACGGCTGCGTTTCATGCATTTTACCCCCGACACTTTCCGCGCCTGGCCGAACAAGTGCGTGACGCTCCTGGGCATGTCCGGCGTGGGCAAGACCTATCTTTCGACGCTTTTGCGCGCCCACGACTGGTTCCATTACTCCGGCGACTACCGGATCGGCACGCGCTACCTCGACGAACCGATCCTCGACCTCATCAAGCAGCAGGCGATGCAGGTGCCCTTCCTGCGCGACCTCTTGCGCCGCGACTGGATCGACATCAAGAACAACATCAAGATCCACGACCTCGGGCCGGTCCTGGCCTTCGTCGGCAAGCTCGGCGGACCGCGCTTCGGCGGGCTGTCGCTGGAAGAATTTTCGCGCCGCCAGGCGCTCTATCGCCAGGCGGAAATCGCCGCCATGCGCGACGTGCCGGAATTCATCCGCAAAGGGCGCGAAATCTACGGCTACCCGCACTTCGTCAACGACGTCGGCGGCAGCCTGTGCGAGCTGGAGGAACCGGGGCTGATCGAACTCCTCGCCGAGCACACCCTGATCCTCTACATCCAGACCACCACGCGCGAAGAGGAGGACACGCTCATCCGCCGCGCCCAGTCCGATCCCAAGCCGCTCTACTACCGGCCGGCCTTTCTCGCCGAGGTGCTGCCACAGTATCTGACGGAAAAGGGCCTCGCCTATGTCGCCCAGATCGAGCCGGACGACTTCACGCGCTGGGTGTTTCCGCGCCTGTTCCATTCGCGCATCCCGCGCTATGAAGCGATCGCCGGCCCGCACGGCTACACGGTGACATCGCAGGAAGTCGCCGCGGTGCGCGATGAAGCGGACTTCATGGCGCTGCTCGAAACCGCCATCGCGCGCCAGCAGGGCGCGGCGCAACCGTCGGAGGAACGCCATGCCGCTGGTCGCGCATAACGCCCTGCCCACCTTCGAGCGCCTGCGGCGCGACGGCATGGTCGTCTTATCGACCGAACGCGCGGCCCAACAGGAAATCCGCGAGCTGCACGTCGGCCTTTTGAACATGATGCCGGACGCCGCGCTGGAAGCGACCGAGCGCCAGTTCTTCCGGCTGGTCGGCGAATCCAACCCGATCGCGCAGTTCTATGTCCACCCCTTCACCCTGCCGGCGTTGCCGCGCGGCGAGGCGGCCCGCGCGCACATCGCGCGGTATTACGAATCCTTCGACGCGCTGCGCGAGCAGGGGCTCGACGCGCTCATCATCACCGGCGCCAACGTCACCCACGCGGATCTGTCGGAGGAGCCGTTCTGGCAACCCCTGATCGAGGTCATCGACTGGGCGTGGGATCACGTCACCTCGACGCTGTGCTCGTGCCTGGCGACGCATGCGGTCGTGCAGTTCCGCCACGGCCAGACCCGGGTGCGCCAGCAGGCCAAGGTGTGGGGCGTGTTTCCGCATCGCGTGGTGATGAAGCAGCATCCGCTCGTCATGGACGTCAATACCCGCTTCGATGTGCCGCATTCGCGCTGGAACGACATCTCGCGCGCGCAGTTCGACGCCGCCGGCCTGCGCGTGCTGGTCGAATCCGAAACGGCGGGCGTACACCTCGCGGTCAGTGCCGACGGGCTGCGCACGGTGTTCTTCCAGGGGCACCCCGAATACGACACCATCTCCCTGCTCAAGGAATACAAGCGCGACCTCCTCCTCGCGGCCGCCGGCAAGCTCGAGTGGCCGCCGTATCCCGAGAACTACTTCAACGTCCAGGCGCGGGCGATTCTCGACGAATACCGCTACCGCGTGGCGCGCGGCGAACGCCTCGATTTCCCGGAAGCGCTGCTCCTGCCGGAAATCGACAACACCTGGCACGACACCGCGGAAGCGGTGGTCGGCAACTGGATCGGTTGCGTCTACCAGGTCACCCACCGCGACCGCCATCTGCCGTTCATGCCCGGCGTGAACCCCGACAACCCGCTGGGGATCGCGTTTTGAAGCCGAAAACCCCAGTCGGACGCGCCCGCGGCTGCGGTCTTCGCGTTGCCCGGCAAGGCACGACGCGGCGCGCTATTCAGCGGTGCTTTCCGTACCGAAGCAGCGGTCGAGCGAGGTTTTTGGCTTGAACCCTGCGCGGCTGGAGTTCGACGCCGCCACCGCGACGGCGCGCGCCGCCGGCGACTGGCGGGTGAGGGATCCCGATCTCGCCCGCATCGCCCCGTTGCCGGAAGGCGCCGTCAGGGTCCTCGACGGCAGCGGCATCACCGCGCTCGATACCGGCGGCGCGTGGAAGCTCATCGCCAGCACGGTCGCGCAGGGCGACCCCGGGCAGTTGACGCTCAGCGGCTTTGGCGCGCCGCAGCGTGCGATCCTCGACCTGGTGATCCGCCACTACGGCGCCACGCGTGGCGCGGTCGGCGGTCGCCCGCCCGGCCTGCTCGCGCAGTTCGGCCGTGGCGCGCTGGCGGTCTGGCGCGACCTCGTCGGACTGCTCGACTTCATGGGCCGCCTCAGCGTCGAATGGCTCGCGCTCCTGCGCCAGCCGGGGCGCTTCCGCTGGCGCGAACTGGGCGCGCAGACGCAGACGATCTTCGTCAACGCGATTCCGCTCGCGGTGATGATGCTGTTCCTCCTCGGCGTCGTGTTCGCCTATCTCATGGGCGTGCAGGCGCAAAAATACGGCGCCAACATTTTCGTCGTCGACGGCGTGGCCATGGCGGTCACCCGCGAGCTGTCGCCGGTGATCGTCGCCATCCTGGTCGCCGGACGCAGCGGCGCCGCGATCACCGCGCAGATCGGCACCATGAAGGTCACCGAGGAGATCGACGCCATCGCCACGCTCGGGCTCTCCCCGTGGCTGGTGCTGGTCATGCCCCGGATTATCGCGCTCCTGGTGGCGCTGCCGTTGCTGGTGTTTCTCGGCGACGTGGCGGGCATTTTCGGCGGCCTGGTGATCGCCGAGCATCAGCTCGACATCTCGCCGTCGATGTTCGTCGACCGCCTGGACAGCGTGCTGGAGCCGAAGTTCGTCTGGGTCGGGCTCGCCAAAGCGCCGGTGTTCGCCGCCTTCATCGGACTCATCGCCTGCCGCATGGGTTTCGCCGCGCGCCGCGACGCGCGCAGCGTGGGCGAGAACACCACGTCGACGGTGGTGCAGAGCATCGTCGCGGTGATCATCCTCAACGCGATCTTCGCGATCGTCCTCGACTACCTGGGCATCTGATGGCCAGCGAGACGGTGCTCGACGTGCGCGACCTCGCCACCACGCTGGGCGGCAAGACGATCCACCGCGGCGTGACCCTGTCGGTCGCGCGCGGCGAGGTCGTCGCGCTGATTGGCGGCAGCGGCTCCGGCAAATCGGTGCTGCTGCGCGAGATCATCGGCCTGATCCGTCCCGCGGCCGGCACGATCACGCTGTTGGGCGAGCCGGTGTGGCCGCTCCTGCCGGAACGCATGGCGCGGTTGCGGCAGCGCTTCGGCGTGCTGTTCCAGGACGGCGCGCTGTTTTCGTCGCTGACCGTGGAGCAGAACGTCGCCACGCCGCTGCGCGAGCACACGCGCCTGGCGCCGGCCGACTGCCTGCGGCTGGCGCGCCTGAAACTCGCCCTGGTCGGCCTTCCCGCTGACGCCGCGGGCAAAATGCCCAGCGAGCTCTCCGGCGGGATGCGCAAGCGCGTCGCGCTGGCGCGGGCGCTGGCGCTGGATCCGGAGCTCCTGTTCCTCGACGAGCCGACCTCCGGGCTCGACCCGGTTTCGGCGCGCGCTTTCGACCGCCTGCTGCGCCTGCTCGCCGACAGCCTCGGGCTGACGGTCTTTCTGGTCACGCACGACTTGGATACACTGCTGTCGATCACCGATCGCGCGATCGTCCTCGCGGACGGCCGGGTGCTCGGTGCGGGCACGCTCGATGCGCTGAAACGGATCGACGACGCGTGGCTTGCCGCCTATCTCTCGGCGCGCGCAAACGAGGGCAGATGAGAACATGGAACCCGAAGGCCGTTACACCCTGGTCGGCGTACTGGTACTCGCGGTGGCGATCGGCGCCGCCGTCGCGCTGGTGTGGCTGTCCGGCGCGGCGAGCGGCATCGCCTACCAGTCCTACACCATCTATTTCCGCAAACAGTCGATGGACGGGCTGGCCGTGGGCAGCCCGGTGAAGATGCGCGGCGTCAAGATCGGCGTCGTCGATCGCTATCGCTTCGCCGCCGGGGGCGACGATGCGGTGAGCGTCGTCGTCAAGGTCGATGCCGGCGTGCCGGTGCGCGAAAACGCGCTCGCCTACGTCAAGCGCAACCTGGTCACCGGGCTTGCCGCGGTCGAGATCACCAATCCCGACAACACCCATCCCCTGCTGCAAACGCCGCCGCCGGGCGAACGCTACCCGGTCATCGCCGAAGGCCGTTCGGACCTCGACAAGGTCGCCACCGCGGTTTCGCGCCTGGCCGAAAACGGCGCCGACGTGCTCGAACGCATGAACACCCTGCTTTCCGACGACAACCAGCGGGCCATCGCGCGCACCTTGCAAAACCTCACCGAACTGTCGGATCACCTCGCGCACAACCAGGCCGGGCTGGACGCCGCGGTACAGGGCATTCGCGACGCCGCCGACGAATTCCGTTTCGCCGGCGCGAGCATCAGCCAGGCGGCGACGCGCGCCGAAGGCAGCATCCAGGGCGTGAGCCAGAACGCCACCGCCGCGCTCCGCGAAGCCACGCGCGCAATGGAAAAACTGCAACAGGAGACGACCGCGGTCTCGGCACGCCTGCAGGCGCTGACGGAAACCGGCACGCTCGAACTGACCCAGGCCGGGCGCGAGGTGCGCGCGGCCTCGGACGCGGTGACCACCGCCGGGCGGCGTCTGGCCAACCCGCGCGCGGCGCTGTTCGGGCCGGGCAAACAGCAACTCGGGCCGGGAGAAAAACCGTGAAGCGACTGACCGCGCTCGGCGCGCTCCTGCTCGCCGGCTGCGTCAATCTCGGCAACCTCGGGGAATCGCCGGCGATCACCTATTACGTGCTCGAGGATAGCGCCGCGGTCGAACGCGCGCCGGCGCCCGATCCGCGCACGCTGCTGCTCCTCGACACGCAGACCGCGGCGTTCTACGACACCACCAACCTCGCCTTCGCGCGCACGCCGGCAACCCGTGGCCAGTACCAGTTCGCGCACTGGACGGAGCGTCCCGGCAAACGCATCACCGAGCTCCTGCGCACCCGGCTCGCCGCATGGGGCGGCTTTGCCGGCGTGGCTGTGGCCGGCGGCCCGATCCGCGGCGACCTGCTGCTCGACACGCGCCTGGTGGAGTTCTATCACGACGTCGCCACGCCGCCGGGCAGCGTGCGCGTGACGCTGGACGCCGAACTCGTCGACCTCGCGACGCGCAGCCTCGTGGCCCGCAAACGTTTCGAGCACCGCGCCGCGGTGGCGGACGCAAGCGCCGAGGGGGCTGCCGCCGGCTTCGATCGCGCGACGGCCGCGGTGCTCGACGAACTCGTCGCCTGGCTTGCCGCGCAGCGAAAATGACTTATAGTCCCTTCATCGGATTGCGCGAGGAGGAATCATGAAGTCAATCGTCGTCGCCCTGCTCCTGTGCTGCATGGCCCCGTTCGCCCACGCCGAGAAATCGGCGACCTTCGGCGACGTCCAGGTGCACTACAACGCCATCACCACCGACATGTTGCAGCCGGAAGTCGCCAAGGCCTACGCCATCGAGCGCAGCAAGACCCGTGGCCTTTTGACCGTTTCGGTGCTGAAAAAGAACAGCATGGGCATGCCGGTTCCGGTGGCGGCGAAGCTGACCGCCTACGCCACCAACCTCACCCAGCAGCTCGCCACCATCCCCCTGCGCGAGATTCGCGAAGGCACTGCCGTGTACTACCTCGGCGAATTCCGGGTGGCCCCGCCGGACACGCTGAAGTTCACGCTCACGGTCGACGTGCCCGGCCAGGCGCGGCACGAGATCGTCTTCTCGCAGTCGTTCTACAAGTAGCCGAGCGCCAGCGTCGCCAAGCCGCGCACGCCGAGCCCGGCGACGATCAGGCCGGCCACGATGCGCACCCAGCGCTGGCGGGCGAACTGCTGCACCTGCGCGGCGAAGATGCCCATGGCCAGCAGGTTGGGCAGCGTGCCGAGGCCGAACGCGAGCATCAGCGCCGCGCCCGACGCGGCGCTGCCCGCGGCGAGCGCCGACACCAGCACCGAATACACCAGCCCGCAGGGCAGCCAGCCCCACGCCATGCCGGCGAGAACGGCCTGTGGCAGGGTGCGCACCGGCAGGCACTTCTGGAACAGCGGCCTCATCAGGCGCCAAAGCCCCCCGCCCGCGCGCTCGAACACCAGCACCCACTGGTTGAAACCGGCCAGATACAGGCCCAGCAAAATCATCACCCCCTGGGCGAGCACGTAGAGCAGCGTCTGCACCGGCACGAAGGCGGCGAGCTTGAGCGAGGCGCCGAGCGCGCCGGCCAGCGCGCCGAAGAGCGTATACGACGCGATGCGGCCGAGGTTGTAACCCAGGTGAAGCCCCATCCCCGGCGCCTCGCCGCCAGGACGCAGGGCGAGCGCAGCGACGATGCCGCCGCACATTCCCACGCAGTGCACACCCCCCAGCAGGCCGGCGAGCAGCGCGGTCAGCAGCGCGCCTTCGGTCATCGCGGCGCCTGCCCGCCGCCGGCTGCGGGCAATCTGCCGACGCGCCACACGAGGAACAGCACCGGCACGCCGATGAGCGCGGTGCCGATGAAGAAATTCGCCCAGCCGTAGGCATCGACGAATTGCCCCGAAAACCCGGCGATGAATTTCGGCAGCAGCAGCATCACGGAGGTGAACAGCGCGTATTGCGTGGCGGTGTACGCCTGGTTGACCAGCCCCGAGAGGTAGGCGACGAACGCGCTGGACGCGATGCCCGCGGACAGGTTGTCGGCGGACACGGTGAACACCAGCGCGGAGACGTCGTGGCCGCGACCGGCGAGCCAGACGAACAACAGGTTGGACGCAGCGGACAGGAACGCGCCGAGAAACAGCGTGCGCATGACGCCCAGGCGCAGCACCAGGAGGCCGCCGAGGCCCGCCCCGGCGATCGTCATGACGACGCCGTAGACCTTCGAGACGGTCGCCACCTCGTCCTTGGTGAAGCCCATCTCCTGGTAGAAGGGATTGCTCATCACGCCCATCACCACGTCGGAGATGCGATACACCGCGATCAGCGCCAGGATCAGGAGCGCGCGCCACTTGTGCTGCCCGACGAAGTCGATGAACGGCGACACGACCGCGGTGTAGAACCAGGCGCTGGCGTCGAGCGGCCGCCCGGACAGGCCGTGAGCGGCCAAGCGCTGCCGCGCGCGCGCTTCGCGTTCGGCGGTGTCTGCCGCGACGTGCGGCTCGGGTTCGCGGATGACCAGCGTGGTGAGAATGCCCACCCCCATCAGGAGCGCCATCACGGTATAGGCAACGTGCCACGGATGGACGTCGTAAACGGCAGGGGTGGCGTCGAACGCGGCGGCGATCCACAGCGCACCCGCCCCCGCGGTGATCATCGCCATGCGATAACCGGCCTGGTAGGTGGCCGCCATCGCGCCCTGTTTTTCCGTTTCCACCGCCTCGATGCGATACGCGTCGAGCGCGATGTCCTGCGTCGCCGACGCGAAGGCCACGGCCAGCGCGAAGAACACGGTGTGCGCCAGATCGACCACCGGATCGGTGTTGGCCATGCCCAGAAGCGCCGCGGCGATGGCGATCTGCGACAGCAGCAGCCAGGCGCGGCGGCGGCCGAGCGCGCGCGTCAGGCCCGGCAGGGGCATGCGGTCGACCAGCGGCGACCACAGGAACTTGAAGCCGTAGGCCAGCCCCACCCACGAGAAATGCCCGATGGTCGCGCGCGCGATGCCCGCTTCCGAGAGCCAGAACGACAGCGTGCCGAGCACCAGCAAGAGCGGCAGCCCGGCGGAGAAGCCGAGGAACAGCATGCCGACCACGCGCGGGTGGGTGTAGACCTTGAGGGCGGCGAGCCAGGGGTGGTCCATGCCGTGCGCCGCGCGTTCAGGCACGCGCCACGCGGGGCGGGCGCGGCCGGCGGGTGTCGGCAGGCGCGGCGCGCATGGCCGCAGCGCGTCTGCGCGGCGCGAGGACAACGCCTTGCGGCATCATCCGCCCGCCCCTTCGCCCACCAGCGCGGCGTAGAAATTGGGCAGCGCGAACAGCGCCCCGTGAACGCCGGGGTTGTAATACGCGAGGTCCGCGATGCCCCGCTCGGCAAGGCGGGCGGCGACCGTTGCGGCATCGACTGCGCGCGGGTCCAGGGTGTCGGACGCGACCGCCATGCCCCAGTAGGCGCCGTACAACGGAATGTAGAGGCCGTAGCACGCGACCCTGGCAAACGCTGCGCGCAGCCCGTCCGCGATGCGCGCCACCTGCTCGGGCTCGAAGACCGGCGTGCCGAGGTGCAGCACCAGCGCGCCGCCCGGCGAGAGCACGCGCCGCGCCAGCGCGAACGCCTGCGCGCTGTAGAGCGGCCCGGCCGGGGTTTCCGGGTCGGTCAGGTCGAACAGCACCAGATCGTAGCGCGCGTCGGTTTCGCGCATGTGCGCAAAGCCGTCGCCGATGCGCAGCGCCACGCGCGGATCGTCGAACGCCCCCCGATGCACCGCGCCCAGATGCGCGCGCGCGGCGTCGACGACCTCGCCGTCGAGCTCGGCCACCACGACCTCTACGAGCGACGGGTGCTTGAGCAGCTCCTCGACCGCGCCGCCATCGCCGCCGCCGATGACCAGGGCCTGGCGTGGCGCGGGATGCGCGATCGCGGCCGGATGCACGAGGCATTCGTGGTAGAAGAACTCCTCGCCCTCCGAGGTCATGAAATGCCCGTCCAGACGCAGAACCTTGCCGAACTGCGGCGTATCGAGCACTTCCAGGAGCTGGTGGGCGGTGCGGCGCGTCGCCAGCCGGCGGCGCACGCGAAAGCCATAGCTGCTATGGTCGTTGAGCCGTTCCAGCACCCACTCCGGCGGCGCCGCGGGGTCGACGCTGCCGCGCTGCAGGCGATTGGTCAACGCCTCGCCCGGCGCGAACGCCGCCAGCAGCTCGGCCATCAACCGTTCGGCCTTGGGGGAATTGTCGGTGGTGAAATTGCACACATAGACGTCGAGCGTGACCCCGTCGCGTTCCGGCCAGGTGTGAACCGCAAGATGCGACTCGGCGAGAAGCTGCATGCCGGTCACACCCCCCGGCTGGCCCTGAAAATCGGGAAACGTGTGCCACTTCTCATCCACCAGCGTGAGCCCCACGCCGCGCGTCAGCTCGCGACACAGGTCGGCAAGCCGCCCGGCGTCGACCAGAAGCGCGCGATCGCACGTGCACCGATACAGATCGGCCGTCAGATGTAGTCCTTCCACGAGTTCCCCTATGAAACCGCCGAAACCCCCCTCTCCCCCGCAAGCGGTGGAGAGGGGATTCATTCAGCGTTTCCCCATGCGTCGCGCCGCTGTGCGGCGCGTCCCGCGAGCCCGGTGCCGCGGATGATCGGAAAACTTTGAATTTTAACCGTTTTGTCATGCCTGCTGCACGCTCAAATGCCAAGGCCGCTGGCGTCCGTCGTCTTTCGGCGGCGCTTCACGGCGGCGGCGGGCAGCAGCGAGGTCAGCGCCTGGTAGCGCGCGAACA
>Ga0272446_1004944_pt1 | contig 15205 bp, 13 predicted proteins | sample YNPCB0061_FD_194587 | JGI IMG/M metagenome (GOLD analysis project Ga0272446, IMG submission 194587) | Hot spring microbial mat communities from Yellowstone National Park, WY, United States - YNP-CB-006-1 | ecosystem: Environmental > Aquatic > Thermal springs > Hot (42-90C) > Sediment | place... | reverse complement strand
ATGAAATAAACTCCAAGCAACAACAGAATGCTTACAGTGAAATTAATACAAGCATTTAAGGTAGGCAAAAACTTTACATTTAAGCCAGTAATAGTTAATTTAGGCATGTATAGCAAGATAGCCACTACCAAAGGTATAACTATCGAAAGAACCCAAATCAATGGTATGTAAAATTTATCTTTTAAAACTTGATTTTTTTCCATATTCTAAAAACAATTTATAAAACAATTTCGTTTGCAAATATACATAAAATTTCTTTTCAACTATGTGCATTGATGACAATATTTCGTTGATTAATTCGTTAAGAATGCTAAGAAATCTTTGAGTTTTTATCTTCATGCAAAGAAATGTCCCAAAAATTTAAAAAAGTTTTCTTTTTAAAACCATAAGGGCAGTGCCTACAACCACTTTTACAGCAATACCCCCTTTCTTTTAAAAATTTTTCTGTAAAAACATACTTACCGTTTTCGATGTAAAAATCTTCATTTTCTACTAATTTTTTCATATTGAAATCTTCACAAAAATAAAAATTTTTAAGAACCAATTTACAAATTTTCTATGTAACGAAACTTATTATAAATTTGTTGCGTAAAAATAAAGATTTCAAATACTTATTGCACAAATTTATGAAACATTCTGTCTTGGTACTTAATCAAAATTACGAAGCAATTTCAGTTTGCACTGTCAGGCGTGCATTTTTATTAGTTTTTTTAAAAAAAGCTGAACTGATTGATGCTTTTGAAGGCGAGTATTTTCGGAGTATTTTGAGTAATAACGAAATTCCCTCTATTATTCGTTTAAAAAATTATGTAAAAGTACCACATAGAAAAGTTTCTTTATCTCGTGCTAATATTTTTAAAAGGGATAACGAGCAATGTGTCTATTGCGGTACTCATAAAGATTTGACCATAGACCATGTGATTCCTCGTTCTAAGGGAGGTATCGATTCATGGGAAAATTTGGTTACTGCTTGCCATACTTGTAACTCTAAAAAAGGTAACAGAACTCCCGAGGAAGCCGGAATGACCATGCTTATCAAACCTTTTAAACCTTCTCATATTTTTTTTATGAGAGAATTTAATGGAAAAATTCGTGAATCGTGGAAACCTTATTTGTTTTTAGTTTAATTTCTTTTATATTTGCATCTAATAAAATGTATGATAAAATTTTTACTTTTTACTTTTATTTTACTTGCTCAATTTATCAATAGCATTTGTGCAAAAAATTATTTAGAAGGACGTTTCCTTGCCAAATTAAGACCTGAGTTTCGTTATGAATTAGAACAAAATATTCATCTTCAAAAATTTCTTCATCAAGAAGGAGTACTCACATGGAAAAAAAAATTTCCAAAACATTCTATACCAGAAATTCACATCAATAAGTTTGGAGAAACTTTGGTAGATTTAACCTTGATTTATGATTTTGAGGTCTCAAAAATTATTGATATTGAAAAGTTGGTAAGAAAACTTAACTCTTTTTACATTTTTGAATACGTCGAATTATACTATGGGCATGAGCCTTTTTATACACCTAATGACCCGCATATTACTTCTTTTCCCACTACCCATTGGTGGTTGAATAACATAAAAGCTTATGATGCCTGGGATATTCAAACCGGTAATCCGTCTATGATTATAGGTATTGTAGATACTGGAACGGATTTAGACCACCCGGATTTAGCTCCGAATTTGTACTTAAATACTGCTGACCCTATCAATGGGATTGATGATGATGCAGATGGTTATTTAGATAATTATTTTGGTTGGGATTTTGTAGGGGCAAATAGTAGTTTACCTATGCCAGATAACAACCCAGACATAGCCCCAACAGGAAACAAACATGGTTCATGGGTGGCCAGTTTTGCAGCAGCTGCTACGGATAATGCCATTGGCGTACCTTCTGCGGGTTTTAATTGCCAATACATGCCCTTAAAAATTATCGCTGATAATGGTGGTGCTTTATATTTTGGTTATGATGCTATCATTTATGCAGCTGACAAAGGCTGTAAAGTGATTAACTGCTCTTGGGGTGGAACTTTTTATTCTCATTATGGGCAAGATGCAGTAAACTACGCAACTATCAATAAAGATGCACTAGTAGTTGCTGCCGCTGGTAATGCCAACGCAGACATTGTTTATTATCCCGCTGGTCTTCAAAATGTTTTATCTGTTACCGGTAACCGTAATGGGGATATTTTTAGCCAAACAACAAGAAACTATTCCGTAGATTTAATGGCTCCTGCAAGAAGTATTCGTTACGCTGGTCATAACGATTCTTACGGTTCTATGGCTGCAGATTACACTTCTTTTTCGGCACCCTTAGTTTCTGGTACAGCAGCTTTGGTCCGTTGCCAATTCCCTTCTCTTAATGCTCAACAAGTTGCAGAAAGAATTCGTGTTACCACTGATGATACCTATTCCATTAACTCTAACCCCGCTTGGACAGGAAAACTCGGTAAAGGTAGATTAAACATGCAACGTGCCTTATCAGAAATTACCCCCTCTATTCGTCAAACCTCAAAAATTATCACCGACGGAAATGATAACATTATAGAAGACTCAGAAACGGTTCATTGGTCAGGTAATTTTAAAAACTTCCTTAATCCCGACAACATCTCTGTCACCATCTCCACTACACACCCGAACGTGGTTTTTATCAATAATTCCATTAATCTTGGTCTAATTAATACCTTAGCCACAGTCAATAACTTTTCTAATCCATTTGTTTTTTATTTTAATACCTCATTACCTAATGAAACGGTAATTTATTTTCGTTTAGACTACACCAACGGTTCTTCTTATGTTGATTTTCAATATGACTCTATCGTTGTGAACCCTTTGTGGGTAAATATTGACACTAACCAAACCAAAATCACTATGGGAAGTTCCGGTGCTTTTGGATATAAAAATTTTCCCATTAATTCTATTGGTTATGGTTTAGAATTTTTAGGTCAAAAATTATTATTTGAAGGTGGATTAGTTTTATCCAATTCCACCACAAGTGTTTCCGATAACATAAGAAATCTTACTTATAATCGTGATGAAGACTTTCAAGTGGTCAATCGTTTTAAATTACAAAAACCTGGTTTGATTTCAGATGTAGATGGTGTAGGAACCATGCAAGATTTTAAACCTACAAAATTAGATGTTTTCGTTAGAACTCGTACTTACGCATGGAATAATCCTTCCGATAATCAATTCATAATTTTTGATTACGATATTAAAAATATTGGAACATTACCTTTAAATAATTTGCACGGTGGTTGGTATTTAGATTGGGATTTATTTCCATTGAACCAAAATATAGGAATTTTTGACTCTTCTTTAAATTTACTTTACACCAAAAATGCAAGCAATACACAATTTGGGGGTGCAGTTTTATTAAGTTTTGATAGTTTGCATGCACTAAGTACCACTACACCAATGAATTACGCTCCGTCAGAAGCTAATAAATTTACAGCAATTAGTTCAGGAACTACCTTAGCGAATACCCCTATTACTACGGAAGTACAACAATACTTAGGTTCAGGTCCTTTTGATATTCCTGTTAATGATTCAATAGTCGTGGGGTATGCTTTGATATCAGCCTCTACGGAAGCTGAATTAAAATTAATGGCACAAAAAGCTCATGAGTATTACCGTTGCATTATTCATGCTTCAAAAGCTCATGTTCGTTTTGCTTCTACTTCCTTAGTTCACAATGAAATGACCTCTGCTTCCATCAATTGTTTAAATTTTCATGATTTAGTAATACCCATTCAAATTGATAATATACCTAATTACTCTGCGGATGTATATCCACAAATTGACCCTGCCACCAATGCGTCACCTTATCAGTATCAAATTATGACTCCTGTTTTACATTTTCCCTCTGGTTCTAACGCTTCTCAGAACTTGGTCGTTCGTGTTTTTGATGATAATTTTGATTATGGTACCAAACAATTGGTTTTGTCTTTAAAAATCAAAAATTACAGAGACATCATCTTAGATTGTGTCAATCAAAAATTGACTATCACCTTAAATGATAACGATACTGACCCTAATACTTTTTCTGCAGAAAATGTACTAAGCTCTGATGAAAGATTATTACCTCCCTTTGGAACCACCTATTTTACGCATAATGGAAAAATTCTTGCTAAAATTGAAAACTTAACCAATCATAATTATGGTTGCTTAGAGATGCAGATAGATAGAGCAGGTACCAATGCACTGCCTTTTCAAAGTTCAAATCCAAACCGCTTTGCAGCCGAGAAAACCTTTTTAGCTACTCCGGAATTTAATAATCCACTCGGAGAATATTACATCACGCTTTATTTTACTGAACCTGAAATTCAAGGTTGGGAAACTCAAACCGGTAATTCTCGTTCAGAACTCACTATTTTTAAATCGGGGGGACCTATCAGCAATGTAACACCAAGCAATATTCTCGCCAATGGATACACCAATTATTACGCTACCGATATTACCAAAGGATCTTGGAATGTAACTGATTTTTACATTCGTGGCAAATTTGATAACGGATTCTCGGGGTTTGGTATAGGAAAAGATGCCCCTAATGGTCCTTTGCCTACTGCTAAAATCTCTCTTGATGGTCAATTCATCAGCCCTCTCCTTTTATCTCTCAATTGGTCTTATTTTGGAGATTATACTCCTGACTATTATCAGCTTTCTATTTGGAATAATAATCAATGGAAAAAAATTCAAACATTTTTTAATATTTATTCTTACCAATTCTCTACGCAGTCTTTAAAAGAAATCTTAAAAATTGATGCTTTTGACTACAACGGTAATTTATTGGCAACAGATACCAAAGAGTTTGTGTGGATAGATGACTCTAAACCGATAATTTACCCTAATCCATCTGAAAACCAATTATTTATAAAAAACCATAAAATGTCTGAAATCCTCATATGGGATGTCGTAGGGAAAGAAATCTTAAAAATCACTCCTAAACAACCCGATATTTTGGAAATTAATATAACGAATTGGAATAAAGGTATTTATTTTATAAAAATTGAAAATCAATTGCTAAAATTTGTAGTAAAATGACTTTGAAAATAGGTATTATCATTTTGTTACTGAGTTCATGGATTTTTGTCGGAGTAAATTGGGAAGATGCCAAAATAGAATTTGAAAAAAAGAATTACCAAAAAGCCTCTTATTTATTTAAAAACTATGCATTAGAAAACCCCGATTATGCAGGTTTTTTGTTTCATCAAGCTGGGCTTGCAGAACTTCTGAGAGATTCCTTAAAAGAAGCACAATGGCTTTTTAACCAATCTTTAATAATTGACAATAATGTTTGGAAATCAAGTTCCTATAATTATTTAGGCTATATCAATGCAAAAATGAAAAAAGATGAAGATGCGTTGAATTTTTGGAAACTTGCTTTAAATGAAAATCCAAACAATGAATATGCTCGTTATAACTACGAACTGTGTTTGAGAAGAAAAATAATAAACAATTTACCCAAAAACCCAAAAAATGATGAAAAAAATTCCTCTAAAAAACAAAAATCACGTTCTAATCATTCTGATAAAGGAGACAAAACCGAAATGCAGTCAATGGGGTTAGAGGAAGTTGAAAATATATTAGAGGCTATGGAAAATCAAGAAAAAAAATTTATACAACAGTTAAGAAAGAGAAACAAAGGTTCAAAACTTTACGATGGTTCTAATTGGTGAAAAAAACGCAGTTAATCATCATAATTTAACTGCGTACATGAGGGTAGAAAACAATATTGTCAAAATTCTATACGTTTTAAATTGAATTTTTGTTTTATTTTTAAGCATTTTTAACATTTTGATTTTCAAAGAAAGAATAGATTTTTCGGAAATAAAGAAACAAATTTGTAAGAGTAAACAAAAGTTTCTAATTTCGCAGGCTTGAAAATTACATCCATGGAATATAAAAAAATTAACAATTATGTTGGTTGGGTAATATTTGGAATTTCTTCCATTGTTTACTTAATGACCGTTGCACCGACGGCAAGTTTTTGGGATTGTGGCGAATTTATAGCAGTATCCAATGAATTAGAGGTACCACACCCTCCTGGTGCTCCATTATTTTTGTTGATTGGTAGGCTTTTTGCTATTTTTGCACCTAGCTCAGAAACGGTTGCTTATGCTATAAACTTAGTTTCTGTTTTTTCATCTTCTTTTACGATTTTATTTATTTTTTGGACTATCACTATGTTAGGGAAAAAAATAGTTGCACCTAATATTGATAATCCAGACAAAGAAACTACAATGTCTTTAATGTTTGCGGGAGCTGTTGGCGCTCTAACTTGTACATTTTTAGACTCTTTTTGGTTCAATGCAGTGGAAGCAGAAGTTTATGCAATGTCTTCGCTTTTTACTGCCGCGGTAGTTTGGTTGATGTTAAAATGGGAAGCAAGGGCTCATGAACCCAATCATTTAAAATGGATAGTCCTTATTGCTTACATAATGGGTCTTTCTATCGGAGTACATTTGCTTAATTTATTAACTATTCCCTCACTAGCTTTGATTTATTATTACAAAAAAACTGAAAAACCTACTTTTGTGGGGGTAGTTTCTGCTATGTTCATAGGTGCAGTAATTTTAGCTTTTATTCAATATGGAGTTATTCAAATTACTTTTGATGTTATCAAATCATTAGAAATATTCTTTACGGGTTACGAAACCGAGCAAGGAACAAAACACGGCTTAGGTTTGCCTTTTGGTACAGGAATGACTTTAGGTTTACTAACTTTGATTGCAGGCTTAATTTATGGAATTTATTATTCCCAAAAACATCAAAAACCAATTCTTAATGCTATTTTTGTTTCAATTTTAATGATTTATATTGGTTATTCTTCTTATGCTTTAATTTTTATTCGTTCACAAGCAAATCCACCTATCGATGAAAACAATCCCGAAGATGTTATGTCGATGTTAAGTTATTTAAAACGTGAACAATACGGAGATAGACCATTATTTTATGGACCTATGTATAATGCAAGACCAACAGAAGACCTTAGCAAAAAAGGAAAACCTATTTATATCAAAATACCTAATAGAACTCGATATTTTTTAGAAAGTTATCGAAAAGAACCGAAATATCCCGCTGGAAGCGAAAGATTTTTTCCTAGAATGCACAGTTCTTCTCATTACAATTCAGGACCTTTTGGTTATTCTAACTTTGTAAAAAATAAAGGTAGTGACCCTAATGACCCTAATGATGATTCCCCAACTGGTCAAGAAAATATGCGTTTCTTTTGGAAATATCAAGTTTATCACATGTATTGGAGATACTTCCTATGGAATTTTGTCGGTAGAGAAAATGATATTCAAGATTCTGATTGGGAAGATGGTTTAATTAAAGCACCCGGAAAAAATGTACCCGATTTTTATAAAAAAGATGATACCAAAAATCATTATTATTTTCTACCTTTAATACTTGGATTGCTTGGTATGTTTTGGCATTATACACGTGGAAAAAAAGATTTTTTAGTGATTACTACTTTGTTCTTTTTCACAGGATTAGCCATTATCATTTATTTAAATCAAACACCATCACAACCAAGAGAAAGAGATTATTCTTATGCGGGTTCTTTTCAAACTTTTTGTATATGGATAGGGCTTGGTGTATTAGGTTTAAAAGAAGTTTTAGAACAAAATAAAGTAAAAATTCCGGTAGCTGTACAAGGTGGTTTAGCATTGGTTTTGGTGCCAGGTATTATGGCTGCTGCCAATTGGAGAGATCACTCCCGAGCAGGAAACTATGTAGCACCAGATTCTGCTTACAATTTACTAAATTCTTGCGCTCCCAATGCTATTTTATTTACTAACGGTGATAACGATACTTTTCCTTTATGGTATCTACAAGAAGTTGAAGCCGTTAGAACCGATGTCAGAATCGTTAACCTTTCATTACTCAATACCGATTGGTACATAGACCAACTAAAAAATTACAAAGTCAATGACTCAGAACCTCTTCCTATTTCTTTACCCTTAGAACAATACATCGGTGAAAGAAATGCTTTCTCGATGTTCCCAACCCAAGTGGTAGAAGTGCCCGTCAATAAAGAAGATTTAGTGAAAAATGGTGTAGTTCGTGAAAGTAATTTGGATTTAGTGGAATCCCCGATGCTTTGGGAAATCAAATCTCGAAACAATCAGTATCTTTTGAAACAAGATTTGTTAATCAAAGATATCATACTCACTAATGCAAAGCAAGGCTGGAAAAGACCTATTTATTTTGCCATCACAATTCCACAAAGTAGCTACGTAAATTTAATGGATTATTTTCAATTAGAAGGTTTAGCTTACCGTGTTGTTCCAATTAAAAGTAAAGGTTCGCAATATTCCTTCGGTAGAACCGACCGTGAAATTATGAAAGAAAATTTAATGAAAAAATTCCGATTTAGAGGTTTAAATGACCCCTCTGTTTTCAATGATGCTAACATAAAAAGAATGGTTGGTAATTTTAGAAGCAATTTTTTCCGTCTTGCAATGAGTTATATTGAAGAAATTGAACAATTAGAAAAAGAACTACAAAATCCTAAAATTGACCCCAAAAGAAAAGCAGAGATTGAAGAAATCATAGCAAACAATCAAAAGCAAGCTAAGGAAGTATTAGATTATTCCCGTAAAGTGATAACCGATGAAGCCGTACCAACAGAATCCTATAATTTAGCCATTAATGCCAGGGCTTATATGAAAATTAAAGAAACAAAAGCTGCTGAAGAACTCATTCAATTAGCAAAAAAACGTGCTTTTGATTCCTTTACTTATGATAAAATTCGTTTGAAAGGTAGAATTGACCCAGAAAGTTTGGATATGTATGCTTGTCAATTAATTATGAGAACTTACACAGAATCACGTAATTTTGAAAAACTTAAAGCATTTGCTACTGAACTATCTCAAGCTACGGGAGACCCACAACACGAGGCTTATGTTAAGCAGTTTTTAAAAGACCAAACATTGGTTGATTCCGCTTTGAAAGATTTAGAATAATATTCTTTATAATCTTGATTTATGGCACAGGTAAAGACCTGTGCTTTTTCTTTTTAACAATTAAAAATTTTAAAAAAAACATTTATATTTGCCGCTAAAATGAAAAATGCAAATTAAATTTGGAACTGACGGTTGGAGAGCTATCATTGCAAAAGATTTTACCATAGAAAATTTGTGTAGAGTAACTGAGGCTACTGCAAAATGGCTTTATACATTGAGTTCTCAACCGAGCGTTATGTTAGGTTATGATTGTAGATTTAATGGTAAATTATTTGCTGAAACAGTAGCAAATGTTTTAGCTAATCACCATATTAAAGTATTTATTACCCCTAATTTTGTGAGTACTCCAATGATTTCATTGGCTACTTTACAAAGACAATGTACAGCAGGAATTATCATAACCGCATCGCATAATCCACCGGAATACTCAGGTTTTAAAATTAAAGCTAGTTATGGAGGACCAGCAATCCCTTCTATGATTGAAGCCGTTGAACAATTCATTCCAGAAAAACCTTCTGTTTATCAATCAAAATTGAATGAATTTTTAGACACTAAACAAATTGAATATTTTGATGCCGAAGCATTATACATCAATGCTATTAAACAAAGTTTTCAACTTTCTGTTATGAAAAATTCGAGATTTCGTTTGGGTTATGATGCAATGTATGGAGCAGGACAAAATGTCATAAAAAAATTATTTCCTGATGCAAAATTGCTTCATTGTGAATATAACCCTTCATTTTTAGGGCAAGCCCCAGAACCTATTGCAAGAAACTTAATCCCTTTTCAAAATTTTATCAAAAATCATTCTATTCATATTGGATTGGCTACTGATGGCGATGCAGATAGAATCGGTCTTTTTGATGAAAATGGTAACTTTGTTGATTCCCATCATATCATTTTGCTACTTATTCAATACCTTCATACTTTCAAAAAATTAAAAGGAAAAATTGTTTGTACTTTTTCTTGTAGTTCCAAAATAAAAAAATTAGCAGAATTGTACGGTCTACCTATTCAAATTACAAAAATTGGTTTTAAATATATTTGCGAAATAATGCAAAATGAAGATGTGTTAGTGGGTGGAGAGGAATCAGGAGGAATTTCTGTTAAAGGACACATCCCTGAAAGAGATGGCATTTGGATGGGGCTTTTGATTTATGAATTTATGTCCATAACAGGTAAAACCCTTACCCAATTGGTCAATGAATTGTATCAATTAATTGGTAGTTTTGCTGTCGACCGATACGATTTACATCTTCCAGAAGAACAAAAATTAGAAATTATTGAAAATTGTAAACAAAATCAATATCTGCGATTTGGTGATTATCAAGTAGAAAAAATTGAAAATATTGATGGTTTTAAGTTTCATCTCGGAAATGAACGTTGGGTAATGATAAGACCTTCTGGCACAGAACCCCTACTAAGAGTTTATGCAGAAGCAGAAAATTTAGACCAGGTTTCTCGTATTTTAGAAAGCACTAAAAATACAATTTTAAAATAAATTTTGAAATTTCATGAATTTAATATATCTTTGCGTTTCCTTAGTGAGATATGGAAAAGTGGGAGTATGCCATAAGAATATCACAATTATCGAACGGAAATCACATCTTCGATTTTTCAATTGGTAATTCACTCAAAGAAAAGTTTGAAAGCCAACTAATGAATTACATTGATGTGAAAGTTCATCTGAATGTAAGTAAAACCTCAGATTTTTTGGATATTCGTTTTCATTTTTTGGGAAAAATTGGTTTAATTTGTGATAGGTGTTCGGTTAATTTTGATTACCCAATCAATACAAACCGCAAAGTTATATTTACCTTTAAACCTATATCAAATCCAGAAGATGATGAAATCATTTTTCTTGGCAACAATACGGATTACTTAGATTTAAGCCAAGAATTCTATGATTTTATTTGTTTGGAGATACCACAAAGAAAAGTTCCTGAGGACTGCCCAAGATTGGAATGTCCCAAATTTTCTTACAGTGAAGAAATAGAAGAAATTGACCCGAGATGGGCAAAATTATTAGAGCTAAAAAATAAAGAAGATTAAAGAATTTAAATATAAGAAAATATGCCAAATCCCAAGAGACGTCACAGTAAAACGAGACGTGACAAAAGAAGAACACATGATGTAATTAGTAAAAAACCTTATTACATTGATACGGTTTCAGGTGAAGCAACTCTTTATCATAGAGTTTGTTTAGAGAGTGGTTATTACAAAGGTCATCAAATGATGAAAGGAAAAGACGAAGAATAGAACATCGTCATGAAAATAGGAATTGATGTCATGGGGGGCGATTTTACTCCCCATTCATCCTTACTAGGTTGCATCAATGCAATACCTAAATTGCAGGATTCCTGTGTCATTTATTTATTTGGTGACTTAGACGTTATAATGAGTACTGAGTACAATCAGACCATTGACGAATATGTTAAGCAAGGTAAGTTTGTGTTGATAGACTGTAAAGATGCCATTGAAATGGGCGAACACCCTGCAGAGGCAATCAAGTCAAAAGTCAATTCCCCCATAGTAAGGGGTTTAAAAGCGCATAAGTCTGGCATTATAGACGCTTTTATTTCAGCAGGAAATACCGGTGCAATGCTTGTTGGTGCTGTATTGATTATAGGAAAAATACAAGGTCTCCAAAGACCTACTATCGGTGCGTTGTATCCCGTAGATAATGAATTTTCTTTTATCTGCGATGTTGGTGCAAATATGGATTGTAAACCTGAACACCTCAGGGATTTTGCTGTTTTGGGTTCTATTTATATGAAAACTCATTTTAACATAGAAAACCCAAAAGTTGCTCTTTTGAATGTAGGTGAAGAAAGAGGTAAAGGTAACCAGCAAGTCAAAGAAGCTTACGAATTGCTTGTAAACACCAAAGGTATCAATTTTATTGGTAATGCAGAGGGCAGAGACCTCAATAAACACTTAGCAGATGTTTACGTTTGTGACGGTTTTGTTGGAAACATCCTTCTAAAATTTGGAGAATCTTTTTACGACCTTTTCAAAAAAAAGATTTCTGAATTAAATATTTTAAGAAAATTTAATTTTGAAACTTACGGTGGAACTCCTTTCCTTGGTATCAACGGAAATGTAATCATTGGGCACGGAATTTCTAACCAATTTGCTTTTGAAAATATGCTTTTAAAAGCACAAGATTTGATTCAATCAGGATTAGTAAAAAAATTTCAAAATTATTTTGCTGAAATCCATTGAATTTTTCTAATTCCTTCATAAATTTGTATTCAAAAATTATATGGAAAAAACTTATCGTTCATTAAAAGAATTTTATCCATTTTATTTGTCCGAGCATTCAAATATTAATTGTCGTAGACTACATTTTTTGGGTACAACCCTTGTGTTTATATTTTTTGGAATTTTTCTTTATACGCTTAATTTTTGGTATTTTTTAATGATTCCTATTTCTGGATACGGATTTGCTTGGATTGGTCATTTCTTTTTTGAAAAAAATAAACCCGCAACTTTTCAATATCCGCTTTATAGTTTTTGTTCAGATTTTATCATGTATTGGGATATTCTTAAAGGTAATGTAAAAATATGACCAAATTCTGGTTATTATTCTTTTTTTGGGGGACAATTTTGATTAGTTGTAATAAAGAACATCTTCAATCCAACGGTTCTATTGAATTTACAATTAAAAAGCCAACACCTAACCAAGTATTCAATAAAAACGAAAAAATAACTTTTGAGTTTGTTGCAATCGGTGAATCGGAATTTCATGGATATGAATATAGAATCCTTCAGTTACCTTCTAAAAATCAACTAAAAATTCAAAATGAACATGTTCATGAAAAAAAATTGGAAAATTCATTTGAATGGTCTGCACCCGATACAGGAGGTTTTCAATTTGAAGTTAAATTGTTTTTAGACCATAATGATAACGTAAAAATTGATACAGTAAATTTTTTTGTTCAATAAGCTTATTATACAAAACCTTTTTTGAGTTTTTAAATAGATATTTGCTCACAATAAATTAATTTCATTATTTTTGCGGAGCATTTATGAATTTATTGATAAAAAATGTGGTGATATTTCAACCCGGTACACCACACCACTTACAAAAAAAAGATATTTTAGTGGAAAATGGTATCATTAATGCAATTGAAAATTTTATCCAACCGAATAAAGATTTTATAATCAAAGATTATTGTGGAGCATTTTTAAGTTTAGGTTGGATAGATACGCATTTACCCTTAACATTTCCGGGAGATGAAAGAAGAGAAAATTTAGAAACTTTAACATTAGCAGCAAAAGCAGGAGGTTTTACCGATTTAATTTGTATACCTTCAAAACTTTCACCATTAGATACCCCTGAATCTTTAATATCATTAAAAGCTTTAACACGTCATTTCGACTTAAATTTCCATTTTATAGCAGGCGTTACTCAAAATCTTAATGGTAAAGATTTATCAGAATTAGGATTATTGGTTCAAGCAGGAGCCTTAGGTTTTTCTAATGGTCAATTTCCTATTCATGACCCCAATCTTTTAATTAGAATACTTCAATATCTTCAACAATTTCAATTACCTTTTATTATTAACCCTCATTTGCCAATATTTAATGATGGTCAAGTAAACGATTCAGAAATTGCTTTGCAATTAGGTTTCAAAGGTATTCCTAAGATTTCAGAAAGTCTAACGATAGTTCAGACCTTAGAGGTCTTAAAATATGTACCAGCAAAAGTTCATTTTTCTCCCGTTACTACCCATGAAGGTTGGCAATTAATTAAAAAAGCACAAAACGAAGGTTATTCAGTAACCGCTGATATTTCAAGCAATTATTTTTATTTTGATGATGCTTTTTGTGCCAATTACAATACATTAGCCAAAGTATTTCCACCTTACCGTGATAAAAACAATCAAAAATTTTTACTACAACATATAGATAATTTGCAGGGATTAGCTTCATTGCATAACCCCGTTATCTCAGAAGATAAATTCTTAGAATTTGGAATATCTGAGCCCGGAATCATTCATTTACAAACTTCTGTCCCTATTTTTGCTGAATTTGCAAGCTTAGAACAAATGATACCTATCCTTACTCAAAAACCTGTTTCAGTTTTTTCTTCATTAAAAAGAAATCTTGATGTTGGATATAAAGCTAATTTTACTATTTTTACCAAAGAAAATTGGACTTTTGATAAAAAAGATAACAAAAGTTTATCTAACAATTCACCTTTTTTCGGTAAAAATTTATCTTTAAAAATCATTGATACCATTATATGAACGAAAATATATTAGAAATTATCAAATACACTATCCCCGCATTAGCGGCTATTGGCACAACCTATTTAATTCATTACTTACAAAATGAAAAATTAGCTAATGAAACTGCAAATAAAATGAAGTTAAACATGCAAGACAAAGTCCTACCTTTGCGTCTAACGGCTTATGAAAGATGTGTATTATTTTTGGAACGTATTCAACCGTATTCAATTTTTCCTCGCTTAAATCCACATAATAGAACGGTTGGTAGTTTGCATGAAATGCTCCTTAAAGAAATTAATGAAGAGTTTGAATACAATGTAGTTCAACAATTATACGTATCACCTATAGCATGGAAAATGTTGGTTAATACGAAAAATAGCTACATTAAAATGATTGATGAATTAGCAGCAAAGTACATGCCGCAAGAACCTGGATTAGAATTAGCCAATGCTATCCTGTTAGCTATGAAAGAGGAAGAAACTGCTCCTCCTTTTAAAACAACTATCGAATTTTTCAAAAAAGAACTTACAACGGTATTTTTTTAGAACTATTTTAAAAATTTTTTTGTAAATTAAAACAATAAAATGAAAAACATTATGAATATTTACACAGAATTAACACCCAATCCGAGTAGTATCAAGTTCATTACTGAGGATTACACCCAATCTTTTCCTACTTATAATTTTCCAACCATAGAGAGTGCAGAAATCTCTGAATTGGCAAAGAATTTATTTTCATTAAATTATGTAACCGGAGTGATGTTTTCTCGTGACAATTTCAAAAGAAATTTTGTTACGGTTTCTAAAACAGAAGAAGCAAAATGGGAAAACATTATTCCCGAGATAAAAAAGGTTATCCATGAATTTCTTTCTTCTGGTAAGCCGTTAATCGAAGGTTATGAAGAAACACAACAAACTTACGGTGATGATGTGATAGATAAAATTAAATCATTGATAGACAATGAAATAAGACCAGCTGTAGCTATGGATGG
>Ga0272446_1004942_pt1 | contig 15209 bp, 13 predicted proteins | sample YNPCB0061_FD_194587 | JGI IMG/M metagenome (GOLD analysis project Ga0272446, IMG submission 194587) | Hot spring microbial mat communities from Yellowstone National Park, WY, United States - YNP-CB-006-1 | ecosystem: Environmental > Aquatic > Thermal springs > Hot (42-90C) > Sediment | place... | reverse complement strand
TGACCAGGGTGTCGGCGATGGTCGCCTGGGGCGAGCGGCGGGCCAGGTCCGCCTCCGCCCAGAGCAGGCCACGAGCGTAGCCCAGCGCGACGATGGCCGAGTAGTCGCCCGCCCGTGGGTCGTTGCCCAGCGAGGGGTCCACCGCGATGACGCGCCGAGCGTAGTCGCCCAGCGGGGGCACCGCGCTGGGCGGCACCAGCACCCAGTCGCCCCAGTAGTCGCTGGGCCACTCCGCACCCTCTGGGTCGCACCACTCCGCTTCGAGTTCCTGACGCGCCCAGATGCCCGTGAGATCGCGGTACAACTGCTGCCGCACCGCCTCGGCCAAGAGGCAGTTGTCCGCTGTCTTCGCCCGCACCACATGTGCCCCGGTCGCCTGCGGGCCGAACAGGCGGTACGTCCAGTGGCCAGTACCCTTGGGCGTGGTGGTCACGGCCAACCAGGGCCTCGCCCCCAGCCGCAGCGCTGGTTGCACCACCGGGAGCAGGTCGTCGCCCATCTGGGCCGCCTCGTCGAGCCACAGGCCGTGCAGGTTCAGCCCGCGCAGGCGGTCGGGCCGGTCAGCCGAGCGGAAGCGAATCTCGGAGCGGCCACCTTGGGCGGGCATGGTCATGAGCATCTTGCCCGGCAGGGCGTTGAGCTTCAGGCCCAGCGTGGCGGCCAGCTCCCGCACCGCCACCCAGTCCACGTCTTCGAGCATGGTGTAGGTGGGGGCCACCACGGCGTAGTTGCCCGGCTGGTTGAGGGCCGTCCAGAGCAGGCGGTAGGCCCCCGCCCAGGTCTTGCCCGCGCCCCGGCCCGCGATCAGCGCGATGACCCGTGCCGTGGACATCGCGTACTCCAGTTGGTGTGGCAGCAGCTTGACCACGATTCGGGGCATCGCCCTCGCCCCCGTCACTCTGGTGCAGATGGCTGGGCCTCCACCGTCGGCTCCGACATCCCCTCGGTGTGCGTGATGACCCGCTGCACCAGCTCGATCACCGCACCGGCTTCAGGGTCCGGAGTGGCAGTCGTGGTCAGCACTACCGGGGACAGGCGGGCGAACGTGTTGAGTAGGGCCTGAGCCGCCCGAAGGCGCATGCCCGGCTCTGGGTCCGACAGCAGGGCCTCCAGGGTCGCCACCGCGTGTAGCGCCGCTCGGCACACGTCCGACCGCACCCGCTGCGCCAGCTCCAGACGCGCCCGCTCGACCAACGCCCGGAACTGCGGGTTGCGCAGCCGCCGCCGCACCGTCTCCGGCGTCTGCCCCGTGAGCGTGGCCGACTCACGCGGCGTCCGACCCGACGCTAGCAGCTCGGCCAAGATGAGATCGTTGTCCGCACGGGAGGCCATAGACGAGGGTTCGAGGATGGTGACTTCTGTACACTGCTGCCCGCTGCCTCAATTATAGCGAGCAGACTCTCAAACTGATACAGCAGTTGGGTCGGGGCTGGCGGAGAAAGAGGTAGCCCTGGGCACCACGATACCCAGGGCTGCGCAACCTCAGGAGGGGAGGAGGAACACCAGGAGGGAAGGAGGGAACACCTGATAACTAGAGGACCGCCAACGCTACCATTCTAGCAGTGGACGGGTGTTCAGTCAAGGAGGGTGGTTTCGTAGACAGTAGACGGTGTAGACCGCACGAAGGCCCGCGCCGGTCAGCCATCCTTCGCAGTCGGACGCAGCGGCGTCAACGTGTCAACGTGTCAACGAAACCTCGATGCGGGGCAGGGGTGGGGGCTAGGGAAGAGGTGCCGAGGCTGATGCACCGCGTATTGCCGGTGGTGAGCATGCGCGGCCTGTGAGCAGTTGCGGCATCCCGCTCCAGGAAGGGACTCGACTCAGCCGGGATCGAGTCGGTGGGCAACAGGCACTTCCACCGTGCAAGGATGGGTCTAGCGACCCGACAGTTGCTCCAGCCACTCAGCATCTTACACCGCTGGGGGCGTGCCGTCAACGGCCAGCGCGGATTTTCCGCGCTTGGTGACGCGGTAGAGCCACGCGGAGCGACGTTGGCGACGGACCACCTGCCGGGCGTCCAGAAGCATCTGCAAGCGGCGGCGGGCCAGTGGGACGGACCAGCCGAAGTGGTAGGCCACGGTCGCAACGGAGGTCTCGTTCGGCTCCCGCCCCACCAGGAAGGCCAAGAGGTCCAGTCGCACCTCCTCGTCCGAGTAGCGGGTGCCCTTGTGCGCGATGCCCAGTTGGTGCAACCGCTTGGCCACCGCGTTGGGGGACCGTCGTAGGCGGCTGGCCAGCTCCTCGACGGTCAGCTCACCCGCCGTGTCCCGCAGGAGCGCCTGCTCCTTGGCGGTCCAGGCCCGGCGGCGATGCGCGCCCAGGAAGCTGAGGCGGGTGCGCACCGCCGACTCAGTGCGACCTAGCTGCCGCGCAATGTCGGCCACCGGGCGTCGCTGCTGGTACTGCCGCCGGAGCAGCTCATCGTCCGCCTCCGACCAAGGCCGTGGGGCCACCTGCCCCTCACTCACCGTCGATTGAGAGTCCATCGTTCGCCTCCTCGTCAGTCAACTCCATCAGGGCCAGGATGTTCCACGCGGCGGCAGCGAGGTGGTCCTCGTCGCGCTCCCCGTTGAGCCAGCGCACGAGGTGCCGCATCGCCGAGTCGATGAACAGCTTCACCGGCAAGCCCCGCCGCCAATTGTCCTCACCGTACTTGGCCGCACCGTACTCGGCCCGGCGGGCCACCCGCTCGATGCTGCCCCAGGGGAGCAGGTCGTAGCGGCCACGGCCACGCACTACCTGCCTTTTGCCACCACCAGGGTACTCTAGCACCTCGACGCGCCGAGGGCCAAAGTCGTCCTCGTCGTCCTCGTCATCCTCGTCGTCCTCGTCGTCCTCGTCATCCTCGTCCTCATCGTCCTCGTCGTCCTCATCGTCGTCCTCATCGTCGTCGTCCTCGTCGTCGGCAAGCCTGCCGTCCAGGGCGGCGTCCGACAAGCCGAAGCGCGTGTCCTCGATGACCCGGACGAAGGTGTCCAGGGTGCAGCGGGCCTGCGGGCGGAAGTGAACCTGAGCCACGCTGCTGTCCGGCAGGACGAGGTAGAGGTAGTCGCACCCCGGCGAGGGTTCGATGCAGGTCCAAGAGGCGGGGACCACTTGCCGTGGGCTGGTCCCAGAGTCGAGCGGCTTCACCTCGATCACGATGTCATGGTCGATCATCGGGACTGCTCCTGCTGCGCCTTGGCAGAGCTGCGAACCACCATCCACGGGTCGGTGGGTGATGGCTCTAGGGACAGGTCGTCGAACAGGGTCGGGGCCGTGTCGGCCAGCACGCGGTAGACCTCGACGGCCAACCGGCGCATCTCCAGGTCGGCAGCTAGCGTGCCGCGCAGCCGGAGGAAGTGCCGCCACGCCCGCGCATTGGCCGTCACGCAGATCGGGGCCTCGACGCAGTTGGGCAGCAGGCTCCGGGCTGTCTGGTAGATCATTTTACGCTGAGGCGTGGGCAGCGTCAGCGGCAGCTCCGCACCGGGGGCCGCGCTGTGGGTGAGCATCGTGACCCACAGTTGGTAGGTCGCCACGGCGGCGAGGGCGTCCCGGCACCAGCGCTGTTGCACCGTCTCCGGGGCCAGCAGCAACGCGGGCGGCATGACCACGCGGGCCTTGCTGGCATCGACGTAGCGCTGGCTGGTCTGCGAGAAGCTCATGTGCCGGTGCCGCACCAGCTCGTGCGTCAGGCTGCGGGACACCCCCGCCAGCATGAGCGTGAAGCTAGCATGCTCCAGGACGCTCTCGTGCCCCTCGGCGATCAGCCGGGCGATGTAGGCGGTGTTGCCGCCAGGGCGGGGCCTCTGGTAGGACAGGTAGCACAGTCGCCCCGCCGCCTCGACGAGGGCCTGCGCGGGCACTTCGGCATCCGACTGCCAGCCGGGCTGGCCGATGCCGTTCAGGTAGAGGGCCAGACCCTCCGGCTCCAGCGTGGTGTAGCCCACCAGCTCGACCTGCGGGTCACGGCAGACGCGGTTCTCGTAGCTCGCTTGCATGGTATCTCCTTGGGGGTAGTGTAGTTCAAGGGGGAGGCCAGCGGCGGCAGCCAGACCACCGCCGTCGCTAGCCGGAATGGGCCAGCCCATTCGGCCAGGGCTGGCCCATCGCGTCAGTCGCTCGTCAGTCGTTGATGACCGAGGCGGTCACTTCCATCAGCACGAACCACAGAGCGGCCTCGTCGGACAAGTCGGGGTGCAGCCCCAGCTCGAAGTCGTACTCCTGGTAGACCGCCTGGACATCGGCCCAGGTCCAGGGGGTGTCGTGGTGCATGCCCGTCCGCAGCCAGGTGATCTCGGCCACCAGGCTGTTCACGTCGCCCGTCTCCTGGACCTTCCGGCACAGCTCCCGCAGCTTGGCCACCGCCTTGGGGCTGGTGCCTTCGCGGCGGCGAGGCGGGACGGTCACTTGGATGACCGGCTCACCTTCGGGGCTGAAGCAGCCGTACAGGGCGTCGGAGACCAGTCGGCCAATGAACATCTGGGCCATCGTCTGGGCCGACCAGCCCTCTTGGACTTGGCCGTAGTAGCCCAGCGAGCAGGCCACCTCGGCAATCTCCTCGACCGTCCAGGGCAACTCGTGCGTGCGGGTGTCCCGCGTCTGGTTGACCCGGCGGACGAACTCGTTCACGTCGCGGGTCTTGGTCAGGTCGTCGATCAAGAGCTTCAGGGTGGTCAGGCGGCTGTTGCGGATGGAGTCAGCGGCGTTCATCATCATCTCCTTGCTCAGGTGTCTTCCAGTCTGACAGGCTCCCTCACGCCTGTCATCATCAGTATACACTGCGTTGACACCTCTGTCAAGGGCCACCCGCAATTTTTTTTAGACGGGCGGTCGGCGGGCAAGGGGGTAGCCTGGGGAGCGTCAACGTAGGTCGAACCGGGGCGGGCACAGCGTGCTATACAGAGCGGGGCCTCGCCGCACCGGATTTTGCACCGGCTCTCGGCGAGCCACCGGGGAAGTGCCTATTTCCAAGGGGTCGGAGCGGCAGGCTCGAATCCCATCCTCTCCGCTCCCACCCCCGCGTGTGCTAGCTACGTACACGCTTAGTCGCACAAACTAAGTGTCCAGTCAGACCTCGCCGACCCCTGCGACCATAGGCAGTTAGGCTCGCCTACGTCTCCGGGAGTGTACGTTGACAGCGACGGGTTCGTGAACGGCGGGCAGTGTGACAGGCCACCCAGCAGGGCACGCGACGCTCTACTCCCCTCCCCAACTCCAAGCCAGACAAGGACTTAGGGTCGGTAGTCACCCGTGCGCTGGCACCAGGCTGGCCGACGGAACCCCCTGGCCCTCCGGGCGTGCAGGCGAGCCTTGCACCGGATTTTGCACCACCCCCACGGCGCGGGCGAAGTGCTCGTCGGTGGTCTGGGCGTAGTGCCGCAGGCTGATCTGCGGGTCGTGGCCCAGCCAGCGGGCCACCGTGTGCAGTGGGAACTGGTCGAGCAGCTCCGTCTCCCGGCTGGACCGCAGGTTGTGGAACAGCCTCGGCCAGGGTGTCAGGCCAGCACGGCGGATGAGGCGCTCGAACTGGGTGCGGAGGTTGACGTTGCGCCAGCCGCTTGGCCCGCTCGCCTTGGCCAGGTAGCCACCGCCGACAACGTGGGTCTGGCCCGGCGCGGCTAGCTCTTGTGCCTCGTCGAGGTAGGGCCGCAGGTCGGCGAAGAGGGGGATGACCCGCTGCGCCTGCCCGGCGTAGCGCTCAGTCTTGGGGCTGGGCACGATGATGCGGTGGGTAGCCCAGTCGATGTGCCGCCACTCCAAGCTCAGCACCTCGCTGGGGCAGCGCAGGCCACCCAGCCGGGCCAGGGCCAGGATGGTGCGCCACGTCGGGTTGGCCACGCGCATGAGTCGCTCCAGGGTGTCGCGGTCCACGAAGTGCTGCCGCGCCGACACGTCCGCCCTGGGCACCTTGACCTCGCTGAACGGGTTGGCCTCGATCAGCCGGTGCTTGCGGGCGACGTGGAAGAACGTCCGGGCGAAGGCCAGCCGCTTGGCCAGCGTCGCCGGAGCTAGCCCCTGGGTGCGGAGCCACTGAGCGAACTGCTCGGCCCGCCCTGGGGTGATGTCCGCCAGCCGCGTGGTCGGGCCGAAGAAGTCCTTGAGGTTGCGGCACGGCTGCCGCCACACCTCCAACGTGGCGGGCTTGACATCCGGGCGGGCCAGCACGACCTGCTCCAGGAAGTAGCCCAAGCGGCTCTCCGGCGGTTCGGCCACCCCCGCCGCCTGCACCAGCCCCACCCGCGCCAACCGCTCCCGTAGCTGGCTGTCGGCTGGTAGGCCAGCCAGCCACGCCGCCGTCACATGGTCCAGCGGCTCCCCCGTCTGCCGTGCAGCCACCAGCGACTCGATGTAGCGCCTGAGCTGCTCGGCCACCCGCCGTGTCTGCTTGCCCAGCCGCACCGACCGCCGAGCCGCCCCACAGCGCCACTGCACTCGCCATCGACCCTTGCCTTCCTCGATCAGACTCGCCATCGCGCTTCCTCCAGTCCTTCAGAACACTACCCCGGCGACCATCCGCGCCGAGGCAAGAGCATTGTAGCGCGACCACCAAGACCGACTGGCCACCAGCACGCCTTGAACCATCAACGGTGTTAGTTAAGAGAGCCTACCTTAAGACCATCATTAACACTGCCCCTCATCTCAACCTGAGACACGTTTCTCAAGATGAGGCAGACGGGGGAGGGGTATCGCCCTGGTCCTACCCCTGCGTGTGGATGAGGGGCCACTCGCCGGAGCCAGGAAGCCACCAGATCGCACAGGATGGCCCTAGCAGCGATCCTGATGGCTCCAGGTGACTCCCGAGGTCGCCTGACCACCCAGAATGCGTTGTACGCGATCCTAGGGGCCTTGGCGTCGATTCCCCGTCCCTGGCAGCCACGGGGAGCTTGGAGACCTGAGACACTTGAACACTAAACCTAGCTTTTGATGGGGGAGCGATGCCCACGCACGGTGTCAAAGGGGGAAGCGGGTGCCCGGAGCGCCAGCGACCGGGCTGCTTCCCCCTTTGACCACGAAGTGGGCAAAGGGGGCGCGCGCGTGTGTGCGTGTGTGCGCGCGTGCGTAGGAAGGCCACCCGTCATAGCTAGGAGGCCACCAGATCGCACAGGATGGCCCTAGAACCGATCCAAACCGTCTCAGGCGACCTCGGAGTCGTCTGAGCCGCCAGAATGCGTTATAAGCGATCCTAGAGGCCCTAGCGTCGATTTTCCTTGACCCTGCCCTGTGGCCCGTCCCTGGCAGCCACGGGGAGCTTGGAGACCTGAGACACTTGAACACTAAATCTGGCCTTTGGCTGAGCGGCCTCCTCTTGAGACACTTGGACACTAAATCTGGTCTTTGGCTGAGCGGCCTCCTCTTCGGGTGAGAGCCAGGGGTGGAGTAGGGTGGTAGCCGGAGCGTAGCGACCGGCTACACCCCACCCCTGGCTCCTCGAAGAGGAGGAGTAGGATCGCGGACAAAATCCTGCGCAACATTTTGCCATTGTAGACCCCCCTCTGGCCCCACTCCCCTCGCCCTCGCTGTTGACCCCGGCACGACTCCTGGCCACCGTTTCCCCCTGGCCACCGCTTCCTCTGACCCTAGCCTCGCCTCGCCTCGCCCACCGCGCACCATCTCGCACCGGCTCGCACTGACCGCTTGCCAGCCTGGCTAGCCGCTATCCTTGCCTTAATTTCTCACTCTGAGACGTTAAAAAGGGAGGCATGAACCTCCCCTGAGCGAGCCTTAAGTTTTAAGGTCTACGCTAGACTACTCCGCTGCTTGGCCGCTGTCCCCGGTGCTGGCAGCTCGCTTGTAGTACACCCTGTTGTTCTCCCTGCGCGCCTTCACGGCATAGCCCTGGTTGACTGCCTCTTGGAGGGCTTGCCGAGCCACCTTGTCAGTGAGGCCACGGCGACGGCCCGTGTGAAGAACTTGGAGAGTGGTGCGCCAATCGTTGGTGAGGACTTTGTGCGCGAACCACAGTGCCAGGTTCCCCTGGCCGAACCGCTCCTGAGCCTCCTCGACTGTCTTGGCCTTGTGCTTCCGTGACGGCTCGCCCTTGAGCAAGGCTGGGTTGAGGCCATGTTCGACCTGCCACAGCGGGTACGCCCAGCGGAGGCACTTGGCCTCGATGGGTGGCCACGAGCGAACCGCCGCCTCGGCGACGCACACCCCCGGCATCTCGTGCTGGCGTAGCACGAAGTGGGTGTCGGCAGCACGGGACTGCGCCCCGGCCCCGGCCCCCACGTCCGTGACGGCCTTGCCGCTCTGGTTGCCCTTGCTGGTGTGGTGGATGAGGACGAACGAGCATTGCAGCCTAGCTGCATACAAGTCCAGGAAGTTGTATATCTGGGACATGGTGCTGTTGTCGTTCTCGTCCATCCCCTTCGGCATGACGCGGTAGAAGGCGTCCACGATGACCAGCTTGTACTTGCCCGGCTCGATGGTCTTGAACAGCGTCGCTAGGCCCACGATGTCCTTGAGCTGGCCACGCAGGGGCAAGATGTCAACGTGGTTGCCCACTAGCTCCGGGTCGATGCCACGGGCCTCGATGACCCGCTTCAGCCGCGTCGTGATCGTCTCCAGGTGCAGCTCGTTGTCCACGATGAGGACGTTCCCCTGGGCCACCTCGTAGAGGCCGAGCCAGGGTGTCCCGGTGGCCACGGCGAGGGCCAGGTCGCTGACCAGCCAGGACTTACCCGTCTTGGGAGCGGCGATGACGTTCATCGTTTCCCCGACCCGCAGCAGGCCCTCGATGACGGGCGGACGCATCCGGGTGTAGGTGGCCAGCATATCCCGCAAGCTACGCACCAGGGGCGTCTCGCCGTTGCCTCGCTCCAGCGTGGCAGTCGGAGTAGCAGCCTGCGTCGGGCGATCCTCAGCCGACCCGTTGTGATGCACCTCACTCTTGCCTCGCTGGTACAGCCAGCTCAGGTTGCCGTGGCCGTTGCCGTTGCCTGCCTCAGCCCCCTGGCTGACCACCTGCTCGAACCAGCCCTCCGCGTGGGCGGTGGCCACCTCGTCGGGGCTGTAGCGGGCCACGCTCGCAGCGATGCGGCGCACCTCCTCGTCGCCCAGCGGGGGCTGGCAGCGGTCCTGGTTGATCTTGCCGATGGCCACCGCGATCTCGGCCTCGGTCATGCCGACCCGCCGCATCGCTCCGCCCAGGCGGGCTAGCGCGACGTTGCGTGAACCGCTGGGGATGCGGTTGTCCGCCTCGGCCTGGTCCACTGCCTCGACCGCGACTGTCCGAGCGGCCACTGCCTCCAGGGCCTCGTGGAGCCAGGGCGGCGGCAGGGTGAGCTGCTCTCGGCTGACCGACAGGGTGTGCCCTGGTAGCCACAGGTAGCCGCCTCGGTCAGTGACGCTGGGGGCCACCACGATGTAGCCACCGTCGGTGCGGACATCCACCCCGATGGCCAACCGGCTGGCCGAGCAGCGCCACTGCACCCCCTCCGGGCGGCGGAAGACGTAGTGCCGACCACCACGCGGGGTCTGGGCGACGGCCACGGCGCTGGCCAGCGTGGTCGCGTGGTCCGGCTCAGCGGGCCAGCTATGGTCGTCGCAGTCGATCACCACCAGGCCCTCGGTACACAGGCCGATGTTGGCGTTCGGGGCAGCCGTCCACCAGAACTGCACCTTGTCCAGGTCGCTGCTGGCGTCCTGGAACCCACGCGGGGTCAGCGGGGTCTTGCCCCCTGGCCGACAGGGGAACACGCGGTAGCCGAGCCTAGCGTACTGCACGGCGGCGTCTGACATCTTGCTCATGGTCTTACTCATGTCAGAGAATCTCCTCGTTGATGATGGTATAGTCAAACGGTAGTCGTAGCTTGCTGATCTCCTCGGCGGTCATCCATCGAGGTTGCGGCGGGGCCTGCTTGGTCGCGTCCCAGGGCGGGATGCTGCCCAGCCGATGGCCAACCACCCGTCGGTAGCCGCTGCCGAGTTCCTTGGCCAGGGCCACTTGGGTCGTGTCCGCCAGCCCCCCGTGGTTGGCGATGTAGACGGCCTCTTCGATGTTGCGGGGCAGGGGAGCCTGGCTCCGCTTGTGCCACCACGCGATGGCCTGCTGCCTAGGGAAGCCGGTGTGCTCGAAGCAGACCCACTCCGACACCCACTGCTGGTGGCCGATGCGGTAGTCCACGCGCATGGTGCGGGGGTGGTCGGGTGGGGCGTCTCGCTTGTGGTGGACGCTGTAGCAGACGGCACGGACATCGAGCCACTCCCAGTAGGGAGCTGGCTTGCTGGTGCCTGAGTCACTGAGCATGGTCATGGTGGTCAAGTCCTCGGATGCGCACGATGGAGTACCCGCCGCTGCCTTGTGGTCCCCGTGGCACGCGCTTCACCCGGAGCGATGATACCTGGGAGTCGTCGTGGAAGACCTTGGCTAGCTGGAGGGAGTCCAGGATGATCTTGATGATGTTGTCGATGTCGCGTCGCAGTCGGTCGGGCGGAGCTACCTCGATCTCGACGGCCACGTCGCCTTCGAGCGGCTTGTAGTGCATGTTCGCCAGTGCCCCGAAGACGGCGGCGCGGAAGAGCTGGCCCTTCTTGGACAAGAAGTAGCGTCGGCCCCGTCGTCGCCAGAGGGTGTTCACCGACGGTGGGTACGGTAGTCGCAGTTCGATCATAGTCTGGTCCTGGAGTCAATGGGAGTGAGAACAACCGCCGGGCCAGCAGCCCGGCGGTCAGCGCGTCATGATGCGATCACCAGGGGGCGCTTAACTGCTTCGGGGCGTCCGCTTGGCCCCCAGCCTGGCTGGGGCTGAGCTTGCCGAGCTTCTTGAAGCTGGTCACTTCGTTGAAGCTGGCCTGCCCGTCCATGCCCGTCTCGGTGGTCACGCGGATGCTGAGTGGGATGTCGTGGAGTTCGCTGGTATCGTGCGGGCGAGCCACCCCGACGGCCCGTAGGATGGCCGCGAGCTTGCTCCCGGCAATCTCGACAGCCTTGGGGTTGGGGTGCTTGAGGTTCAGCCGGGTGGCCACTCGCCGCCCAGCGTGTTCGCCCTCGACGATCTCGAACACCAGTAGCAGGTACTCGCCGGTCCCTGCCCGGTTCGGACGCATCTCGCTCTGCACGATCACCGCCGAGTAGTCCCCTGGGGGAACCAGCCCGTAGTCCTCGAAGCTGGAGGCGTCGAACCATGAGATGTCAGCCATTGGTCTTCTCCTTACGTTGGGTAGCCTGCGTGATGCCCTCCATCACGCTCTGCCAGTTCATGGGAATCAGTTCCGCCAAACCGTAGCGGTTCTTGGCCAGGCAGCTCGGACTGGCGATGGTGCGTAGTATCCGCTCGCCGCCCTCCTTGCCGATGGCGTGTGCTGTGGTGCGCTTCCGCCCGAAGCCCGCGTCCTCGCTGTAGGTGCGAATCTTGCGCGTCGCAAATAGCACCGCGTCGCACCACTCGGTGACCAGGCCACAGGCGTGCTTGTGTAGCCTGGGGATGTAGCGGTCGTAGGCCGGGCCTTCGGGGTCTTCAAACTTCTCGACCTTGGCGTGGGCGATCAGGAAGGCCATCATCCGTCGCCGCACCCGCAGGTCGTTGAGCAGGTCGATCACCGCCTGCCAGTAGGTCAGGGCCAGCATGTAGCCGCGGGCGTAGCCGCCACCCGCCTGCTCGATGTTCTTGGCGTTGGTGTCGCGGCACACCTTGTCCCAGATCAGCCGCTCCAGCCAGTCCAGTGAGTCGATGACTACTGTACGGAAGTCATGCTCTTCGGTCTTCAGCTCAGTCAGCGCTTCGTGGACATCCTCATACGACTTGGCCAGCGGGAACTTGGCGCAGTCGAGGGTGCTGATGCCGTCCTCGGTGTCGATGAAGACGGGGGCGGGGGTCTGGAGGGCCAGGGAGCTGTTGTGCGTCACCGTGAAGTCGCGGGTCAGGTACAGCCCATCCGGGTGATCGACCCGGATGCAGACGCACTCGCTCCGCCCGGCTGGCTCGACGGCGGTGATGTACTTGGCGACCCGTCGCTTGCGCATCTGCCAGCGGAGCTGGTGCTTCTCGCTGGTGAAGGGCAGCGTGCCCGCCGGGAACACGCAGGTGAGTTCGTTGCGGGCGCGGCAGTAGGTCCGCTCGCCACCGGGGGTGGTGTAGTAGGCGGGCTTGCGGCGGTGTAGGACGCGCCCACCGAGCGAGCGGGCCAGCCAAGCGAAGCCTCTGGCCAGATCGTCGCTCGCCGTGCTGTAGATCAGCCTGCCGGAGTGGACGACGCAACCGTCGCTGTCCACCAGTCCGCGCAGCAGTTCGAGGCGCTGGCCCACCGAGGCGGTGAGGTACAAGCGTGGGATGAACTTGCTGTCGCCACGCAGACCGTCTAGACCTAGCTTCTGGAGGGCTTGCCGCAGTAGACTGGGCTTCCCCCTCGGCACAGCAGTCGAAGACACACACATGGTGTTGCCCCGGCTGAGCCGCACCTTGTCCCCACCGGCGGTCACGCGCTCGATGAAGCGACGCTGGAGGTCCACCTCGCAGTTGGTCGCCACCACGCTGTTGCCTAGGTGGCCATCGCCCAGCAAGAACCCCAGCACCCAGGGGTCGATGGGTAGATCAGCTTCCATCGGGCTGAACTCGACCGGCGGGTTCATCGGCACCTGGACGCGGAACCCGTAGCTGAGGTGCTTCTCGATGTCGTGGAGGGGCAGCACGAGCCATCGCGCCCGCTTGATCCCTTCGGGGGAGTAGACCAGCACCTGCCACAGATGCTCAGCACAGCAGAACGTGTGCGTCTCGTCGCTGAACGTCACGCGGTAGACATCGCGCTTGCCCTGGTGGATTACCTCGACCACGCGGCAAGGCTGGCCATCGCCGCCGATCACCTCATCGCCTCGACGGAGCCGACCGATCTCGACGGCCCCCGTGGGCGTGATGACCGGCTCAGTCACCGGCTGGGCCTTGCCCACTCCCGGTGGACCATACACTAGCAGGCGAGGTGGACTCTCGGCTGGCCCTCGGACGATCTTACTGCTTAAACTCACGACCTAGCTCCTTGTAACAAAGTTTGCTCAACTCCTGAACACTAAACGGCATGGGCAGCATGATGCTCTGGCCATCGCCGACCGGCACCTTCTGCGTGGACCGGACGAGGTGGATGATGCGGGGCTGCCCGTGGAAGGGGTCCGTCACCAGCTCACGGGCGATGAGGGCGGCATCCTGGGCGCTGATGGTGAGCTGGTCAAGCACCACTACGTCGAAGACGTGTTCACACAGCACCGCCGCGACCTCGGTGATGCGCACAGCTGTGTGGACATCGCACTGGGGGATGAACACGGTCTTGCCCACCCACAGCACCTTGGGTTGGGCAGGTTCGACCAACTCGTTGGGTAGGATGATGCCACGCTCTCGGATGAAGCGCAGCAGCGCGGTGTAGTGGACCCGTGGCCAGCGGGGGTGGGAAGCGTGGAAGGTCTCTAGCTCCCCCGATGCGATGTGGTCTAGCACCCGCTCGGTGTCCATCTTAAGAACCCCGGCCACGTCGTTGGCGGTGTACAGTGACCTCTTAAACAACATCTTAAACTCCTTAACACTTAAAGGTGTCGCACTCCATCGCCCCCTGGTAGCCGCTTGGACTTTGCTGCTACTCAGTCAGCGCCTCACCGGCATTATAGCCGAGCTGCTCCTGATTGCCAATCTGTGTTGACACTAGCGAATACATTTGCCCCGCCCCTAGGTCGGCTCTTAAAAGTGCCTTTGGGAGTCTTAAAAGTGGTTTTTAGAGATCGCCTGCTCGCAACTCATTCTGAGGCAAGGTCTTCAGTCACTCTGACTGGTGGTCCGACGGTGGGGTGGCCACGGCCAGCCTAGCCGCAGGCGACGATTGCGCCACCAGGGGCGGCTGAGTGGACACTTGGTTGGTGGGACAGGTCGCCGAGGTGCTTGACAACGGCGAGTAGTGTGTATATGAATAGTGTACAAACACACTGTGCCGTGTACACAGTCCCTAGGTACGAGGAGGTAGGCCGTGGCGAGCAACGCCTTCGGTGAAGCATTGCGGTCGGCGCGGCAGCGAGCCGGGCTATCGCTCCAGCAGTTGGGCGACATCGTGGGGCGCACTCGCTCCGGCATCTCGGCCATCGAGAAGGGCCGCATTGGTGTGGAACGCTCCCCTGAACTCGTCAGTCAACTGGAGATTGCCTTGCAGCTACCCTTTGGCACCCTGGCTCGGTTCCTGCCGGAAGACCACCCGGCCCGGCGTATCGCTGACATGGCCCTGCAAGTGGTCGGCTACGTCGTCACCGACCGCTCGGAGCCGCCCACCATCGCCCTGCGTGAACTGATGCGGGTCTCTGACCGACTGCTCGGCTGCCTGGGCTTGCAGGTCATCGGCAACGGGCTGGCTGCGTACAACATCTGCGACGGGGACTACCTGGTCTACCGGAGGCTGCTGGCCAACGAGAAGCCGGAGGTCGGGATGAAGCTGCTCCTGCGCCCCAGCCGCTCGCATCGGATGCACCTGGTCGAGTGCTGTCTGGACGCTGACGGCCACCTGGACTATGTGCCCATGCTCCAGGGCGAGGTCGTGGACAAGCACGCCGAGGTGGCCGGAGTGGTGGTGGCTGTCCTGCGCTTCTACTGCCCCTCGCCAGCGGAGGGCGACCGCAGCGGCGCGGCCCTGAGTCCGGCTGCACCCCGTGGCAGCTAATCGACCCGACGCACGCACATGGCCTTGTGGTGGTAGGGCAGCACCGCCCAAGGCCCGAACTCGGCCAGCGGCGACGACGCTGGGTCGAGGGCGCGGTAGCCGCCTAGGTGCGTGTCCTCCTGCTGCTGCTGGCAATCTTGCGTCAGCACCAGCAGCCGCCACTTCCGTGAAGCCACCACGCTACGCAGCCACCTCCTGATCGTCTCGTTGGGCCAGTGCATCAGCACGTCCTTGGCCACCAGCACATCGCCAGCCGGGAGCGTCTCCACCAGCCGGATGTCCGCCGTCGAGATCGTGCAGTGACGAGGCAGGCTGTCTAGCGGCGGGAACACCTTGTCCGTCGCGTCTACCCCGTGGTAGCTCGCTGCCGGGTAGGCCCGCGCTACCGCTTGCAGAATCCGGGTGTCGCCGCAGCCCGCGTCCACCACCTGCTTGGCCCCGGCGGCGGTCAGCAAGGCCACGAGCCGCTGCACATACTCAGCCCCACGCCCTTGTGGGTCGCTGTCTGGCCCACAGCCAGGCCCCCAGACGCCCGACTGCCAGATCGCCTGGAAGGTTGCCTGTGCGTCATCGTCGTGGTGGGCGCGGCACCACGCGCTGAA
>Ga0272446_1004941_pt1 | contig 15210 bp, 14 predicted proteins | sample YNPCB0061_FD_194587 | JGI IMG/M metagenome (GOLD analysis project Ga0272446, IMG submission 194587) | Hot spring microbial mat communities from Yellowstone National Park, WY, United States - YNP-CB-006-1 | ecosystem: Environmental > Aquatic > Thermal springs > Hot (42-90C) > Sediment | place... | reverse complement strand
GGCGACAACGTGAACCTGCAAGTGGAGTTGATCACGCCGGTGGCCATGGACAAGGGGTTGCGGTTTGCGATTCGGGAAGGCGGCCGGACGGTGGGCGCCGGAACCGTGACCGAGATCATCGAGTAGGAGAGGACGATGCCGCGCGATATCATCACCTTCCAGTGCACGGAATGCAAGAACCGGAACTACAGCAGCACGAAGAACAAGAAGACCACGACGGAGCGCCTGGAGCTGAAAAAGTTCTGCCCCCATTGCCGGAAGCACCAGCCGCACCGCGAAATCAAGTAAACTATTGGTTGGGTGACGTTTTGTTTCCCCGGAAGGCACACGACGTTCCAGGGGCGTAGGTTTAACGGCAGACCAGCGGTCTCCAAAACCGCGAGTGGGGGTTCGAATCCCTCCGCCCCTGCCAACAAATCGCGAGAAAACGCAGATGGAATTCCTGGACAATGTCAAGGCGTGGCCAACGGCCCTGCGCAACTATGTCTCCGAGTTGCAACTCGAGATGAAGCGGGTCACCTGGCCGAACAAGAAGCAGGTGCAGGCGACCACCGTTGTGGTCATCCTGACGGTGTTCGCATTTGCTGCGTATTTCGCGGTGGTCGACCTGGTCTTGACGCGGAGCGTGACCAAAGTCTACCAGGTCTTCACGAAGTAGCTGCGGACAAGTGGGTGCGGTGATGGAAGATCAGGATCAAAACGCGCCGGAATGGCAGCCGGGGGTAGCTCCCGGGCCGGAGGGTTCTGAAGAGCCCGAGGTTCCCCGGGAGACTGAGGCCTCCGAAGAAATGCGCTCTCCCACTGGCGAAGAGCGTCCGGAAATGGTTGCGGAGCCCGGGGAGGAGCCTCCAGACGGGGAATCTCCTGGCGGGGAGGCGCCTGCGCCGGAGCCTCTCGCCGGGTCCACCAAACAGTGGTACATCATCCACACCTATTCCGGTTTCGAGGAGAAGGTGGCCGAGTCACTCAAGAGCCGGGCGCAAGCCTTCGGGTTTGCCGACAAAATCGGGCAGGTGCTGATCCCGAAAGAGGAAGTGGTGGAACTGCGGGGCGGCAAGAAGGTCACCAGCAAACGCTTGATCTATCCCGGATACGTACTGGTGGAGATGGAGATGAGCGACGACCTCTGGCACGCCGTGAAATCCACGCCGCGGGTGACGGGGTTTGTCGGCGGCGGCACGCAGCCGGTGCCGTTGACGGCGGACGAGGTCAATTCGATTCTGTACCGGCAGGCCTCTTCGGCCGAACGGCCGCGCCCCAAAACGACTTTCGAGAAGAGCGATACGGTGCGCATTATCGACGGACCGTTCACGAACTTTTCGGGCAAAGTGGACGAGGTGAACACGGAGCGCAACACGCTGCGCGTCCTGGTCACCATCTTCGGCCGGGCCACCCCGGTGGAACTGGATTTCTTGCAGGTGGAAAAGCTTTAGTTCCGCCTGCGGCGCGAGCCGTTCGGGCGGTGATCACAAGGTTTTGGAATGGCCAAAAAAGTAACTGCACAGGTAAAGTTGCAAATCCCGGCTGGGAAGGCGACGCCGGCGCCGCCCGTGGGCACGGCCCTGGGTCCCCAGGGCATCAACATTGCGGACTTCTGCAAGACGTTCAACGCCAGGACGTCCGCCAAAGACCAGGAAGGCCTGATCATCCCGGTGGTGGTCACGATTTATTCGGACCGCACCTTCACGTTCATCACCAAGACACCACCGGTGGCGGTGCTGATCAAGCGGGCCGTAAACCTGGCGAAGGGATCCCCGGAACCGCTCAAGACGAAAGTGGGCCGGATCACCCGCCAGCAGGTGGAAGAGATCGCCAGGATCAAGATGCCGGATCTGAACTGCTTCGATGTGGAAGCAGCCGCCAAGTGCGTGGAGGGCACGGCGCGCAGCATGGGAGTGGACGTCGTGTAGTTTGTGCTATCCTGAGATTTTCGAACACAATCGAAACTCAATGGGAGGCTGGGGCCGCCCGGGCTCGAGCCGCTCGCACCAATGAGGCAACATGGCAACTAAACAAGGCAAGAAGTACCAATCCGCCGCCAGGCAAATCGAAAACCGCGCCTATCAGCTCGAAGAGGCCCTCGGTCTGGTTCAAAAAGTGAAGTTTGCGAAGTTCGACGAGACGGTGGAAGTGCACATGCGGCTCGGCGTCGATCCCAAGCACGCCGACCAGATGGTTCGTGGCACGGTCGTGTTGCCTCACGGCCTCGGCAAGTCGAAAACCGTGCTCGTGATCGCGTCGGGCGAAAAGATCAAGGAAGCCGAGGAAGCGGGCGCCGATTATGTGGGCGGCGAAGACATGGTTCAGAAGATTCAATCCGAAGGCTGGACGGACTTCGACGCCGTGATTGCCACTCCCGACATGATGCGCTCGGTGGGTCGCCTGGGTAAGATTTTGGGCCCCCGCGGTCTGATGCCCAATCCGAAGACCGGCACGGTGACCATGGATGTAGCCCGCGCGGTGAAAGAGATCAAAGCCGGCAAGGTCGAGTTTCGCGTGGACAAGACCGGAATCATTCACGCTCCGGTGGGCAAGACGAGCTTCCCTCCGGCCAGCCTGGTGGACAACGCCAGCAGCTTGATCCAGGCGGTGATTAAGGCCAAGCCCGCGGCGGCAAAGGGCAGGTACGTCAAGAGCGTCACCGTATGCTCGACGATGGGGCCGGGCGTTCCGCTCGACGTGACGGCCTTCAACACCAGGGCGCTGTAAGCGGCCCTTGGTTTCGGTGTCAACATGAAGAAGAAAGCAGACAAGATCAACGACGCTGAGATCCTGCGTCAGGACCTGACCAAAGCCAGGAACGTGTTCGTGACAGGCTTTGAGAAGCTCCAGGTCAGCCAGGACTTCGAACTCCGCAAAGCGGTGCGCGCGGCGGGCGGAAAATACCGGGTCATCAAGAACAACATCGCGGAAAAGGCTTCCTCCGGGACCCCTGCCGAGCCAGTCTTGAAGGGACTGACCGGAATGAACTCGTTAGCCTACACCACCTCGGACCCGGTGGCCTTGGCCAAGGCGCTGACGGCCTATGCGAAGGCCAACCCCACATTGACCTTCAAGGCGGGGATTGTAGAGGGCCGGGTGGTGGAAGTCGGAGCGATCGCCGAGCTGGCCACAATGCCCGCGAAGGAAGAGATTCTGGCGAAGCTTCTGTTCCTGATTAACGCGCCGGCCCAGCGTCTGGCGACGGCCATTAACGCCGTTGGGCGGAACCTGGCGGTGGTGGTGGATCAGGGCGTGAAAGAGAACAAGTTTAGAGCATAAACGGGAGATATTGGGAAGGAGTAGGACATGGCGGACATCAACGCAATTGCGGATCAGATTCAGGGTTTGACGCTGCTCGAGGCATCTCAGTTGGTGAAGATGCTGGAGGAGAAGCTGGGAGTCTCGGCTGCGGCCGCGGCGCCGGTGATGATGGCGGGTGGTCCGGCGGCCGGCGCGGCCGCTGCTCCGGCAGCCGAGGAAAAGACTGAGTTCTCGGTGATACTGACGGCCGTAGGCGCCAACAAGATCAACGTCATCAAGGCCGTGCGCGAAGTCACCAGCCTGGGTTTGAAGGAAGCTAAGGACCTGGTGGACGGAGCCCCCAAGCCGATCAAGGAAGGCGTCACCAAGGACGAGGCCGAGGCCATCCGCAAGAAATTCACAGACGCCGGCGCAACCGTCGAAATCAAGTAAGTCGCCGGGCCGGGCCCGCGCGGCGCGGCCTGTGCAATCGTCAGCCTTGGAAGAGCGGTGTCCGACGTGGCGTCCCAGGTTCGCTGGTTTGCCGTTACGGTCAAGCCACAGCACGAAAAGAAAGCGGCGACTGCTCTGGCGCACAAAGCGGTGGACTGCTTTCTGCCGCTGTACCACGCCCGGCGCCGCTGGTCGGACCGGGTGAAGGATCTCGAGTTACCGCTCTTTCCTGGTTACGTTTTCTGCCAGTTCCGCTTCGATCAGCGCCTCCCCATAATGCAGACCCCGGGGGTTACCTCCATCGTCACCTTCGGCGGTAAGCCGGCTCCCATTCCGGAACGGGACATTCTGTCCATCCGCACGATGATCTCTTCGGGGCTCAAGGTGGAGCCCTGGCCTTTCCTGAAAGCCGGCCAGCGTATCCGCGTCGAAGCTGGCCCGCTGGACGGGTTGGAGGGCATCCTGCTCGAAGTCAAGAACAGTTTGCGCGTGGTGGTGAGCCTCGACCTGCTTCAGCGGGCTGTGGCGGTCGAGATTGACCGCCGCGCGGTCTGCCCCATCTCCCCAACAGCCTCTCGCTCAACCGGTTCACAGTCTAACTTCTGAATCCGGAAAGGCGAATTTACATCCATCAGCTTGTAATTCCGCTCACCGGTGCCGTAGAATCCCAGTACGCCGGACGGGCCGGGCGGGCCGGTGAGAGACGGCAAAAAGTGGTAGATTGATGGTAGCCACGAGGGGCCGGCTGCGGGATATGCGGCCGGCTGCGAGAATCGCTTGGTTCGCGGGTGGGAATACGGGGTGCGGAGCAAGATGAAGGCTGGGGACCCATGAAGGCATTCTGGTCGGCGTTCTGTATTGCAGGTAGTTTGTTCTCCGCCGCTTACGGCGGCGAGGCTGTTGACAGAGCCCGTCAACTCGAGAGGTCGGGCGACGCGCTCGGGGCTCGCACTCTGCTGGCCCGGACGGCGCAAAGCCCGGGGGCCGGGGCGGAGGCGTGGCTGGACTATGCCCGGTTTCTGGACCGGTACGCCGATCCCGAGGCTGGTGCCGCCTACGGCAAGGCCCTGGAAGCACTGCGGAAGAGCGGCGCCAGTTCCGGGCAGGCCGCCATACTGAGGCGGCTGGCTGAACTGGACCTGCTGGCCGGGGACCGCCAGCGGGCCGCCCGCCGTCTGGACGAATACCGCGCTCTGGGCGGGCGCGTCGAGCCGTGGCGCGACCCGAATCCCGATCCGCGCAGCACCATCACCATTCCAGGGCCGCTGTCCGCTTTCAACCGCATGGCGGCGGTCTCATCCGACTTGCGTCCTGAGGAGATCCTGGAGGCGGTGGCGCGCAACGTGGTGACGAACGGGTACCAGGCCGCGCACGGCAACGAAGCGCTCGAACAGACCGAGTACCTAAAACTCGTGTTCCGGTATCTCTCCCAAGCCCGCGAGCTGGAAAAGCTGGCTGGAGACAAGAAAGAGATCCGGGTGGAGACCTGCGAATCGCCCGAGGCCGGCGAACTGTTGCGGGTTCTTGGATTCCGGATGCGGGGCGGATGCGGCAGCGAGGTGGTTCTCGAAACCGTCAACGCCACGCGCGCGTTTCTCACCACTGACTCCGGATTCCCGCTCGCCGATCTCGAACAGGCGTTGAGAACCAACCGGCCCTTCGTTTATCCGTTCGCCCCTACCCACCTTCCCGTGCTTTATTCCCGGGAGTACTGGTTATCGCCCAAGGAAAAGCAGGGCGCTGAGTTCATCGATGTCTTCCTCTCCGACCCGGCCATGTGCCGCCTTTATCTGGGAATGTCGAAGCTCGAGAGCGAAACGGCCGAGACGATCCGCAAGGCCGTACCGATGCCGCGCCTCAAGGCCTTTGCGCACGTACTGGACTTTTTCGGCGGCATGTTCGAGATCCGGGGCGGAAAGGCGGTCACTCCGGGCGGACCGCGGGCGCGCGAGGTTTGGGCCGACCTGGTGGGGGTTTCCCCGGATCAGGGCGCCCAGTTTTTCGAAAGGCTCATCTCGAAAGACGACGGCTGGATGGCCAGTTACTTCGACTCGCTGGCTCGTATCGATGGCCCGGTCCGCGACTACCTGACCGAACCGGCCCGGATGAAGCGCTTCTACCTGGCCATCCGGGGGCGGGTGACCAGCCCCGGGCCGGCGCGGCCGGTTTTCCGGTCGAACGCCGATCTGATGTTGCTGACCACCCGTTTGAGAATGGGGCCGGACGGACGGCCGCATGTGCCAGGAGGCCTGGAGGTGTGGCGCGAGTTGTTCGTCAATCACCCGCAAGGCAAGTACGACGGAAAACTCACCAAGTCCGCCGCCGGCTGGAAGGATCCCGATGACGTGATCGAGGCCCTTTTCGGGCTGTGCCGCAAGTCTGTTGAGAACGAACCGCTGAAGATCTTCATGGCCTTGAGCGACCTGGACCGGAACCGGGCCAAGCCGCTCGAGCCCGCTACTGTGGACCGTCTGGCGCGCGATTACCGCCTGCTCGGCGCCCAGTACGCTGTTTTCAACGACGGTCCGTCGGTGAGCGACAAGACGATTATTCAGTTCCTGGATACGGCCCGCGGCATCTCGAAGATCAAGGACCCGATGCTTCGGGCCGACGCGGCGGGGACCATGCAGGCGCTGGTCGGTCTCTGGCAGATCTTTTCACGCCAGGGGTCGCTGGCGCAATCCGAAGCCGATGCGGCGCTTTCGTCGTTGCTGGCGGGGTTTGCCGATGTGCGCGGGAGCCGCGAACTGTTCGACAGCGGCCGCAAGGGGGTCGAGGTGTTGCTCCAGGCCACTCACGCTCGGGGCGAGACGGAACTCCAGGGCAAACTCGTGGACCTGCTGGCCGGGGCCGCCAGTTCAAGCGATGTGGACGCCCACAACCTGGTGGTCCAGGAAATGATGCGGATCCTCGAGGCGCAGCGGATCGTGTCTCTCGACACGCTCTTCGCATTGGCCGATCATCTGGACCGGCTGGCCCGGGGAGAGAAAATGAACACGGCGCTGATCAACCGGCTCTCGGCCCGCATCGCCGAGATTCAGCTTCCCCGCGCCTCACTGAGCACCGTCGAGAAGAACTCGTTCGCGTTCGGGTACTGGACCGAGCGCCACGTCGAAGTGCAGCGGCGCGTAAACATGCGGGCCATCATCGAGAGGTCGGCGGGTGACCCGGACAAGCTCGGGGCCGCCCGGGGCGTTCTGGCGCCGTTCCTGCGGGACACGCTGGTGGCCCTCAACTATGCGCACTACGCGCCCCCCGGCGCCCAGGTCCTCTATACCAATCCACTGTTTGTCCGGGGCCACGATTTTCTGGGCGTGGGCGGAGCCAGCAGCACGTGGAAAGCCACCGAAGTGTTCGGCACGGGCTGGCCGTCGAATGGAGGCGGCCGTCTGGTGGGATCCCTGGCCGGACTTCCGTATGCCCTGGCCGAGGCGGAGCAGAACTTCCTGGTGCCTTCGCAGACGCAGGCGCTGATCTGGGGAGACCTGGTGCCCCACATGATTCTGAGCGCCAAAATTCCTCGCTGGTGGAACGTCAAGCCGGCGCAGATGCACTGGGTAGGATTGCACATCCGGTTCGGGCAAAGACTGGTTGCCGGGGCGGCGTTCGACCCGGCCATGCGCGAGCAGTTCCTGGCTGAACTGGAGTCCCACGCGCCCCCGGCGCGCACCCGCCACGTCGGCCAGTTGCTGGCTGAAGGTGAAGTGCGGGCTGCGCTCGACCGGATTACGCCGGCGGAATTGTACGCAATCGCCTCCGAGGTGAGGGCCACTTTCAAGGGTGACGACGACCCCTGCCTCGGTGAAATTCGCCGTTTGGCCGCCGAACTCCCCACGGAGGTCAGCGACCAGGCGATCTCCCGGGCGTTCGGCACCCCGAAGCCCACGCTGGCTAACTCCTACCGGCCGGAGTTGCTGAATCTGCGGATCTTTCCGGCGCTGATGGGCTATTCCAGCCGCATCATGGCCGAGAGTTGGGAGTCCAACATCCTGTACTGGGCTGCCCTGGCTGACGAGGTGCATGTGCCTCCCTCGCAGTTGAACGTGCTGATTCCGGAGTGGACTCAGAAACTGGTGGAGCGTATCTTCGCCTCGAATCTGGAGGACTGGCCCGCGGTGCTGCGCTCGCTGCGTCTGGTTGGCGATGACGTGCGGGCGAAGTTGAAACTGCAATTCGAAGGGGAACAGAAGGCGTCAATCAATTAGAATCACGGGGTGGCAGGCTCCGGCGCGAGGCTTTGCCGGAGCCCGCTGCCGGTTGTGGAGGGGTACTTGAAGCGGGTTCTTACCATACTCAGTATTTTCACCCTGGTGGGGACGGCGATGTGGCTCCTGGCTCAAGAGGGCCAGCGGCCGGTCTTTCGAGTGAAGGTGGACATGGTGGTGCTGAGCTTCACCGTCACCGACAGCAAGGGCCGTTACGTGAACGGGCTGAAGCCTTCAGACTTCAAGATCCTGGAGGACGGGATTGTTCAGAAGATTGCGACCTTCAGCGAAGGCAACAAGCCCGGTGTTCAGGTGCTTGAAGACGGCACCACCAAGCCGCTGGTGGCCAGTGAGAACGTGAGCCCGGGGACCAAGGCTGCCCTGGGCAGCGACGCCTTTGTGGGCACCAACGTCTTCGTGCTGTTCGACACCAGCAACTTCATGTATCGTGGCTTCGTCTACGCCGAAGACGCCATCGCGGATTTTGTGCGCGGCCTGGACCGGGCCGACTCGATCGCCGTCTATACTTTCAGCCGTAACCTTTCCCGCGCTGCGTTGCTCACGCGGGAGCGCAACGAAGCCCTCCAGGGCCTGCGCAAGGCCGTGGCGGGTGACGACACGGCTCTTTACAACGGCCTCCTGCTCACGCTGCGGGACGCGGCCAAGGTTCCGGGGCGCAAAGTGGTGATCGTTTTCTCGAACGGCCCGGACAATGCCAGCACCGTCGCGCCGGACGACGTCCGCGCCGTAGCCGAAGACGAAGGGATTCCGATCTACGTGATTTCGACCAACGACGTGAACAAGGATCCGATTTCGAGCGGCGTCTTCCGGCGAATCGCGGCCCGGACGGGAGGCAAGGCGTATTGGGCCAAGACGTGGCAGAAGCAGGTGGAGGCGTTCGAGTCGATCCGCGAGGATCTCGGTAACTCTTACACGGTGACCTACTACCCGGCGCCGAACCCGAACGAGGGCTTCCGGAAAATCAGCGTCGAGATTGTCACTGACGTCGCCAAGAAATACCGGGTACGTGCCCGTCCGGGCTACCGTCCCCGGGGAGGATTCTGAATCTCCTGCCGCCCAGCAGATTCTTGATCCGCCGGACAGCGGCGCAAGCCAAGCGCATGCACCGGGCCCGGAAATTGTCCTTTTCCAGGATGATCCGAGTGTCCGGTGTGATGCGGCAGAAATCCCGGAACAGCCCTTCGCAGCCTCCTACAAAGGTAATGTCCGCCACGCCGGCCTCGCAGAAGCCCTCAATCAGGTGGGAGCGGACCAAGGTGGAGAGTGACAGGCCGGCATATTTCGGGTGAGAGTGATTCAGTTGCAGCAGGGCGTAGGCGTGCGAGCCATCCAGCCACCCCCCGATGAGGCAGAGCCACTCCCCGGCATCGGTTCGCAGCCCGCTCCAGAACACGCCCGCAGTGTGATCCAGGAGTGTTCGCCGGTGCAGGATCTCCTGATAGGAGAACTCGCTGGTGCGCTGATGGCGCCACAAAGCGGCGCAGGCGCGCGACACCTCAGCGGGAGACATCTTCGCGACGAAGCGGACGCCGGCCTTTGCGGCCCGCCGCCGGTGGTTGCGGATATTCCGCCGGGCGTTATATCCCACCAGGGTGAGGAAGTCGGCGAAAGAAGCCGGGAGCGGCAGGATTGCGGGCTGGGGCAGCGTCGTTACCTGGCAACGGGCTTGCTCCAGCCTTCCGAGGTCCTCCGGGGCGAAGGTGAACGTTGAGCCCGGCTGAAGTCTGATCGCCACGGTGTGGAGCGCCGGGGAGGAGGTGAGGAAGGCCGCCGCGGCCCGCAGCACGGTCTTGCGATGGCCGGGCGGGGCAATCAGGCCGTCGGTCGCCAGGGTCAGGTCTCCCGCGTCAATCCACAGGTAACCACTCCTGGCCCAAAGGAACTTCCACTGTTTTCCGTGAACCGTTCCCAGTAGTTCCCCGTCCCGCCAGACCGCCAGCACGATGTGGTGCAGCAAAGGGTCCCGGACAAAGCTGAGATAGTGATGGACAACCAGCCGCGCGGCGCACCGCACCCCGGAGCAGTCGGACAGCACGGTTTCCAGAGGGCCTCTCAGCTCCCGTACGGCGCGCCAGTCGCGCTCGCGAGCGACAGGCGGTACGCGGCATTCCGGCGAGCCCAAGTGCAGCGACACATAACGCAGGCCCATAGAATCAACATCCGTTGGCCGGGCGCCGCCTCGGGTCACCCCGCAAAACGCCCCCCGCCGCGACCTGCGGGCCTCGCTTCCGGCCGGTGACCTATTTCTGGAGAAGTCTCCGCATACTCTCCACGTCGCTTTGGGGCGGATTGTTCTGAAGCGCAATTTCCACGTGTTTGCGAGCTTCGTCCCGGTTGCCCTTCTGATCCAGCGCCAGCGCCAGATGATATTGATACACCGGATTCCTGGGCTGTTTGGCGACAATCCTCTGGAACATTTCGATGGCGTTGTCGGTTAACTGCTTCTTCAGGTAAATCCACCCCAGGGTGTCCGCTATCTCGTCGACTTCGGGCTTGGCCTGCATGGCGCGTTGCGCGTAGGTCAGGGCCTCATCGAGGCTGCCGCCGGTCTGCGCCAGCAGGTAAGCGTAGTTGTTCAGGACGACGACGTTGTTCGGGTCGATTTTCAAGGCTTCGTTGTAGATCCTGCGCGCCTCCTGGGGCTTGCCGGCTCCATCATAGGCCAGCGCCAGGAAAGCCAGAGCCTGGAAGTTGCGGCTGTCCAGCGCCCGGGCCTTCTCACCGGTCTGGATGGCGCCGGCGTGATCGCCTTTGATCCTTTGGATCTCGCCCATCTTCAAATAAAGACTGACTGCGGCGGCTTTGTTGGTGGCCAGTTGGGACTCGGCGGCGGCTTTGAACTCGGCGGCGCCCGCCTCCAGTTTTCCGGTTCGCACCAGATAGTTGCCCAGCATTTCGCGGATCTCGACGCGATTCGGATATTTCTGCGCCTCGGTGCGAAGCACCTCCAGGGCGCGGGCCGGCTGGTTCTGCGCCCCAATGGTCTCCACCAGAGCGCGCAAACTGTTGATATTCGCTGGGTTCGTGTCGAAAGCCTTCCGGAACCACGTCTCGGACTCCTTCAGATTCTTCTCATGCCGGGCCAGCAAGCCCATCTGCACCATGGCTTCCGCCGAGGTGGGGTACTTGCCCAGGACCTCCCGCAATTCCGCCTTGGCTTCTTTGACTTGTCCCATGCCGATTCTCGCCGCTGAACTGATCAGATGGGCCGGAAGGCTGTTCTTGTCCATCGACAGGATTCTTTGAGCGTTGTCCAGCGCCGGCTTGAATTCCTTCTGCGCCACCTGGATCTGTCCCAGGCCGATCAGGGAGCCGGCGTGATTCGGCCGCTCGTTGAGCGCCGCCACGAACTGTCTGCGGGCCGCCTCAATGTCGCCCTTCATCAGATACGCCCGGCCGAGGTTGTAGCGGGCCAGCCAGTTCTTAGGCGACTGCCCCACCACCCCTTCGAGGTCTTTGATGGCCTTCTCCGTGCCTTCCTTCCCCAGATTCAGCGACGACCTCAGGGTGGTTGCCTCCTCGTCCTTCGGGTGCTCCTTCAGAATCTCGTCGGCCACACGAGCCGCTTCGGCGTTCTTCCGCTGTGTCGCCAGGAAAAACATCTTCTCCTTCTGATACGCCAGCTTTTGCTTGGGCAGGGCCTGGATTCCTTCGTCGTACTGGCGCAGCGCCATGTCGGGTTCGTTGATCTTGGCGTAGAAGCCAGCCGCCCTGGAATACGCCTCGGGGTACTTGCTGCCGTAAGACTTGAGCTGGTCGATGGTCTTCACCATTTCGTCGCGGCGCTTCTGAGTGCGATAGTATTCGGCCAGCATCACCAGGAGCTGGTACGCGGCCGGATCGGCGGAGGCGCGCACCGAGTCGCCAAGAAACCGGTCAATTCCTTGCTTCAGGATCTTTTCGCTCTCCGCCGGCTTCTGGGCGCCGTAGTAAAGATCGGCGAGTTGCTGGTAAGCCGCGGGTGTGCCCTTTCCCTTTCCGATCAATCCCTCCAGAAGTTGGACCGCTTCGGCGCTTTGGTTCTGGCCCTTTAACAGGGGGACGATGGCCAGGGTGACATCGGGATCAAACGGCCGGGCCCGCAGGGCCCTGCGGTACTCCTCCAAGGCCTGTTGAACCACCTCTTTAGCGTCCGGCGGGGTCGCCTTCATGGAAAACCCGCGCATGACCATATCTCTGATCAGCCAGGTCGCCTTGAGACGATGCCCTTCATAGGAGTTCGGGTCGGCCTGGAGAAAGGCCTCGTAGTGTTTCTTGGTGATGGGCAGACCCTGGGCGGGGTTGTACTGCATCAGGAGTTCGGACTGCTTCAGCTTGGCGTCGACCAGGGCCGAACCCGTCAATCCGCTGTCAGGCTCCACGGCGCGCATCAGTGATGCGATCGCAGTCTGAGCATCGCCGAGTTTCATGGCGGTCAGGGCCATGCGATAGTATGCTTCGCCCGACTTGGGCTGCTTTTGCAGGGCGTTCCGGTACATCAGGGACGCCTCCTTGTACTTGCCGGCGGCGAAGTACCGGTTCCCGCTTTCGATGTACTTGCGCGCGACCACCTTCGGGTCGCGGCTGCAAGATAGACTTACGAAGAGGGCTGCCAGCACACATACCAACGAACGCATTCTCATCGGTTCCTCACGAGCGCGAATTCCTTCTCACTTCATCACAAATGGGGATGCGCTGCAATGGCCGGAAAGATTCATCCGAGGGCCGGCAGGAGAAAACTAAAGTCATAGGACGCTTGCAGTTGGAACACTGCGGGCGGGGCGAAAGCCGGTTCATCGTATGATGGCAGGGGGGCGCGGAATGGACTATCGCAACTTGTTGTTTACACGCGAGGAGAGCCTCGCTGTGGTGACCCTGAACCGGCCGAACCGGCGCAACGCCCTTTCGCTCGATCTGATGGGGGAGATGATCGACTGCCTGGGCCGGATCGGCGGCGATTCGTCGCTTCGGGCGGTCATCCTGGGCGCTGCGGGCCAGGTCTTCTGCTCGGGGCACGACCTGGGCGAGATGCGCGGACTGGACATCAGCGGCTACCGGCGTATCTTCGACGTGTGCACCAGGCTGATGACAGCCATTCAGTCGATCCCCCAGCCGGTCATCGCCGAAGTGCAGGGGCTGGCCACGGCGGCGGGGTGCCAGTTGGTGGCCACCTGCGATCTGGCCGTGGCCTCCGACGAGGCTGCCTTCGCTACGCCGGGCGTGAAAATCGGACTCTTTTGCACCACCCCGATGGTGGCCCTGACACGGGCAATCGGCCGCAAGAGGGCCTTGGAGATGCTGCTCACCGGAGAATCCGTTCCCGCAGCCACGGCAGCCGAATGGGGACTGGTGAACCGCGCCGTGCCCGCGGCGGACCTGCGCGCCGAGACCCGGAAACTGGCCCGCCGCATCGCCTCCTCCAGCCCCCTGGTGATTGGTTTGGGCAAGCAAGCTTTTTACACCCAGGTAGATCTGGACCAACCCAAAGCGTATGCCTATGCCAAGGAGGTTATGACCATGAACGCCTTGGCCGAGGATGCCCAGGAGGGAATCGGGGCGTTTCTGGACAAGCGTCCGGCCTGCTGGAAAGGCCGGTAGAATCGGAGTCCAGGCTCCGGTGTTACAGTACGCGCCCCGAAATGACCGGCTACTTCGGGACCTTCGCGCTCAAAATGTGATGGTGAGGCCGCCATCCACCACCAGCGTGTGGCCGGTAATGTAGGAGGCGTCCCGGGAGGCCAGAAAGACGGCCACGCGGGCGACTTCTTCCGGTTCGCCGGGCCGGGCCAAGGGGATTTTCCGCCGCTTCACGTACCACTCCCGGAACGACTCCGTTTCGGTTTCGTCCACGCCGTCGATGATGGACATGGGCGTGTGGATGCACCCCGGCGCAATCGCGTTCACCAGGATGCCATGCGGCGCCAGTTCGACGGCCAGGGATTTCGTGTAGCTCATAATGGCGCCCTTGGAGGCTGTGTACGCCCCCAGGCGTCCCTCTGTTGCGATGGCCTGAGCGGATGCCAGGTTGATGATCCGGCCGGACTTGCGCCGCGCCATCCAGGGAACCACCAGCTTTGAGCCCATGTAAAGGGCCTCCAGGTTGACCCGCTGTTGCAGGCGCCAGTTTTCGAGCGTGTCTTCGGTAATGTCGCCGTAGATGGAGATGGCAGCGTTGTTCACCAGTACGTCAATGCGCCCGTCCTTTGCTCCGACCTCTTCGACCGAGCGCCGGTAGGAGTCGTAGTCGGTGATATCGAAGGCGTACGCTCTGGCTTCGCCGCCGGACTTCCGGATAGCCGCGGCCACGGCTTCGATTTCGGGTTTACGGTCGATGCAGACCACCACGGCGCCCTCGCCGGCGAACTCGCGGGCGATGGCGGCGCCAATGCCTTGCGCTGCACCGGTGACCAGGGCCACAAGGCCTTCAAGCCGCATGAGTCTTCTCCTTGCCCCGCGGTGAGTCCGCGAGGGTGATCAGCAAAGTCCCGGCCAGGGTGATGGCGCCGCCAGCCGCCGTCGAGGCTGTGATCCTTTCGCCCAGAGCGAGGGCGGAGATCAACACTCCGAGGAACGGGAGCAGATAGATGGACACCGATGCCTGGCTTACATCCAGGCGGGTCAGCAGCCGCAGCCACAGCACCATGGCTATTCCCCAGCTCATCAGACCAAGCACCAGCAGCGACATCCACCCGCTCAGGCCGTAGCCGGCAGCATCCCGCGGCGAGAAGTGCTCGACCCACACTATCAGCGGCAGGCTGATCGCGGCGGCGATGAGGTAGCCGGTGACCAGCACCTCGACGGGCGTGAACCGCTTCAACAACTCCTTCGAATACACGTTGTAGAAGGAACTGCTCGCGCAGGCCAGCAGCACCAAACCGTTGCCGGCCAGATAGCCGGGATTCGCGAGCCGGGCTTGCCGCAAATCGCCGCCGGAGAGCAACAGTACGCCGGCCAGCGAGATGGCCAGGCTCACCCACCGCAACGCGGACATGCGCTCACCCAGAATCATGGCCGCCAGCAGGCAGGTGATGATAGGCACCGTCAGATAGATGAGCGAGGCATTGGATGCGGTGGACAGGGAGGCGCCCCAAGCGAGCAACGCGGAGGCGGGGATTAGGCCGAGGGCGCCGATGATGGCGAAGCCGGCGAGGTTCTCTTTCCGCCGCCAGGACCGCAGCGCCGGATCCGCCGTTGGAACGGCGCCGTTGCGCCGTTCGAGCGCCAGGACAGGGATCAGCGCTCCCGCGGCCAGGACAAAAGTCCAGGTGCTCAGCGTCACCGGCCCCATCTTCGCCGACGCGGTCTTGTAGGCCGCGTATTGCGCGGCCCA
>Ga0272446_1004940_pt1 | contig 15211 bp, 16 predicted proteins | sample YNPCB0061_FD_194587 | JGI IMG/M metagenome (GOLD analysis project Ga0272446, IMG submission 194587) | Hot spring microbial mat communities from Yellowstone National Park, WY, United States - YNP-CB-006-1 | ecosystem: Environmental > Aquatic > Thermal springs > Hot (42-90C) > Sediment | place... | reverse complement strand
CTCCCTAGATGTGGTGCTAGATGCCAACGCTGCGGGGATTACTGGCGTGACATGGGATGGGACTGGCGACAAGTTTGATAAAAATGCTCATGGATTGGCTAATGGGGATCGGATTGTGGTACAGGGATCCGGTCTCCCTATTGGCACTGCCCCAAATCAGTTAGCCATTGGGAACGTCTATGTAGTGCTGAATGCTACCACGAATGACTTTGACCTAGCCCTGGCTGACACTTCCACAGTGCCGATTGATTTGGGGGCAAGCAACCCTCTGACAGGAGTGACTTTCTATAAGTCCACGGCGCGGCTGTGGAGTTCATTAGAAGTCACCATCGGATCCCAAGGGGGATTCGAGTGGGCACAGGTAATCATCCGCTCCTATGCGGGATCCGGTACTGACTATGCGACTGCTGTCAGTAATATTCAGGGTGCTAATCCTGCCACATTTCAAGCGGCGGCAACGGGATCCCTGGCTGGCCCTGCGGTGGATCGCGGTGCATTCTTAACCGCCTCTGGCGATACTGTTTAACTCCGCGTGATTGGAGGTCTTACATGGTGTTTACATACGAGTCTAATCAGAAGCAAGGGGTAGGCTACCTGAGTGTCGCCGCGAACCCCAACCCCGCATCGAATGTTATCTTTGTGGCTCAACCGACTCGGTTCTCTTTTGATCCTGGTATTGAGCAAACCCCAAAGATAGAAATCACCCCCAGGGGAGAGGAAGGTCATGGCGGGTTTGTGCGTAAATCAGCTATGCCCAAGCTCAAGACCATTTTCTTTAAGGGACGTGCCACCCCTGCCCTACGCCAATGGGTCTATCATGACCGCTACGCTGAGGCGACAGTGACGTTACCGCTGACCCGGACATTTTATATCCCTCAGGGATCCGGGAATTACAGTGTTGCTGCTGCCAGCCCTGGGCAGTTAGGGTATGGCATGGTGGCGAACATTGCTAGTGCCGCAGTCATGCAGCGGATCACCAGCGAGTTTCCCGAACTCAGCAACAACCAACTCACCCGCGTTCCCTACGAGGCTTCCCCTGCTGCATTGGGGCCCCGGACATTCATGCAGGGCGCTGATGGTGCTTACCATTTCAGCGCTGATTTACGCGGGTTTGCCGTGACTGTGACATGGGAGCAGGCATCCGTTAAGACCGTACAAAAGACCGAGACCCCCATTGGGAGCTACAAGCTGACCTTATTAGTCCCAACGGAGACCAATTTGTTCGAGGTTTATGTGATCCCGGACGCTGAGGTGATTGCTGGGGCACAGGATGACCCCCAATCGGACTCCCTTGAGATTAACTGGCAGGCTAAGTTATCCGGCTTAAACCGGTGTAACAGCTTCGAACATTACTTTACCTCTATCGCTACAGTGTGTTAACCCAACCTTGTGTTGATTATCTATGCTGATGCCACTGCTGATATTCTTAGGATCCCTAGGGTTGCTGAGCTGCCTAGAATCCTTGCCTACCTCAGCAGTCTTTCAGCTATCCAGCGAGTCTATCCAGGGATCCCTGACTGGTTGTGTGGGATCCCGATTCCGACCGGAACCGCCGCTTGTTATTTGGTGCTTCCCTATGGGCGGGTTTATTGTGCCCCTAGTGATGCCATTATCGTGGCACGGTCTTTGGTAACCCAACTCATTGGATGTCTAAGAACCGAGTCGGGATCCCTGGATCCCGATAAAGTGCTGTCCACTCCGGATTTGGTTAAGGGATTGTTCTTTGATGGACATCTGCTTGATTGGATTACTGCAGAGGCAAACACCGGCAAAAAGGGATCCCAAAACAAGCCCGTGCCGCAGATGCGAGCAATGCAGTGGCTGACCCTGCTTAATATCTGTCAGGGATCCCCAGAGGGCGCGATCCTGCTGACCCAGAACCTGACACAAGGTGAGTTAAATTGGCTCCTGATTGAGATGAGCCTAACCCCAGAGATGCGGCAGCTCAGAGACTTCGAGGAGCAGATGCCCAGTGACCTGTCCGCCATCCAAGCTAAAGCATTAGCAATCCTTTCCAGCGAGGAAGGTATATCTTAGGAATAGCCATGAGGGATCCCCTATGAGTGCATTCCTTGAGATTGTAATTCGGTTCAGCCCCGATGCCGTGGTTCCGCTTCAAATCGAGGCAAAGTGCCATGAAGATGTCGAGATAGTAGAGGAGGAAACAGAACCAGAAGAACAGGATAAACGTTGAAGACGGGTTAAAATTGTAGTCCCCTTGGAGATTTTCTATGTCCTTGCCCCCAGACAGCGTGATTCCACGTCCCGAAAATGTTGAGCAGAATCTGAAAGCCTTAGTAGAACGGGGCGAACTCAGCCCTGAGGATTATGAGATGGCACTAGCCGATATTGCTAAAACCCGCGCCAAAATGGGATCCCTGAGGGCCCGTTCTGAGTTGGTGGACATTTGCGGGATCCCGACACGGTTTGTGTATCCGGTGACTTATCGTGCTGCCCTGTTAATGCAGCGGTTGGCATCGCTGGCTAATGGCGGCAAATTGTCTATTGGGATCTCGGATGATGTCGGGCTGGCAGTGGATCACTTTGAGATCTTGGAGCCATTGCTAGCGTGTTGCTACCCAGACTTAGCACGGGATCCCGGTATTGCGAATCTCCACATTGATGCTATTGCCGAGTGCATCACCCACCTGGGATCCCCAGAGGTACAAAAAGAGATTGCCAAGTCCAATATCTTGCAAGCGAAGTAGGGATCCCTGATGGCTAGTCGCACTGTGACGGTTGATTTTAACGCCAACACACAGGCGCTAGCCGATTCCTTGAAAGCGGTTATTGCTGGATTTGGGGACATCACCAAGGCACAGGAAGAGACAAACCGCGCCATCTTGGATGCCCAGAATAAGCAAGTGGCGGCGGTCAAAGCAGCCTTAGATGCCAAGTTAATCAGTGAAGCGGATTACCATCGCCAAGTCGCTCAGCTACAATCAGCATCCCTGAGACAGTATGCCCAGTCCCAGGCAGATGCGTCTGCGCAAATATCGTTATTGCGGCAGCAACAAGCGACCGAGCTACGGCAGCAACTATCAGAAGGGGTCATTAGCCAACAGCAATATAGCGCCCAAATTATCCAGATTGAGACGGCGACCCTGCAGGCGCGTCTCGCTGCTGCCAAAAACTATCAGGCAGCGTTAGAGACATCTGGATCCGCCACCCAATCGCAAATACAAGCCGTCCAGATGGAAGTATTGCGGTTGCAAGAGGCTGTCGCCGTGGCAAACGACCGCGTTAAAGCGTCAGTACAAAGCACAGGTGAGGAAATCGAACAGGGATCCCAGCGTTCCGCCATTGCGATTGGTGCGATTAGCCTAGCCTATGGTGCTGTTAGACAGGCGATTTCAGATCTGTCTGCAATAGCCATGAGGTTTTATCAGCAGTTCTTGGGGCAGAACGTAGCGCTACAGGAGTTAATCCTAGGGACTGCCACATCGATTGCCTCAACCAATAAGGCGCTAGTGCAGGGTGAGCTGCAGGCGGCGGGGAAAGAGACAATCGAGCAGTTACGTGGCCCAGTGGCAGAAGCAATTGACTATATCCGGGTCAAATCACTTGACCTGGTTGGGGTGACATCCAAAGAGGTGATCCCGTTGCTCCAGATTACATCCCAACACTTGGGCAAATTGGGGGGATCCATCACCAACGCGGCGGATCTCTCGGTTAAGTTTGCTGCGGCTTTGGGGACATTAGGCATTCCTCTGTTTCAAGCCCGGCAAGAAGTTAACTCAATCCTGCAAGGGCAAATTGACCAAAACTCAATGTTGGCTAAAACCCTCGGATTAACCAATGAACAAGTCAGAAACTGGACACAACAAGGGATCCTGCTAGAAAAGCTGAACGAACGTTTAGGTGTATTCCAGGAGGGTAACGCCTTAGCTGCTAAGACCTTGGGCGGGGTAACATCAAACATCGTCGAGTTATTCGATGAAATCACACGGCGCGTGGGTGCGCCCGTGCTAGAGCCAATCGTAAGGATATTCACAACACTCTACGACCTCATCCGCAACAACATGAAGAGCCTCAGCGCATTGGCGGATACGGTCGGGGAAACAATCGCCAAAGGGATCTCGATGATTGCCAACATCATGGAAGTCGGGATCCCGATTATTGCCGATGTGTCAGCGGCAACGATGGAGGTGATCCGTGTCTTGGGCACTCCATTGGTGAATGCCTTGGTTCTGGTGCGGGACAATATCCGCGCTATTGGGGTAGCCCTGACCGGAGTGGCACTGGCATTCGGGGCAATCAAGCTACAGGCTCTCTTGTCCACACTCCCTTCGATTGGCGCAATGCTTGGGATGCTGCAAGGGCAGCTAACCATGATGATTGGGAAAATCGTAGCTTTGGAGGCTACGGGATCCGTGGCTTTTACGACTTTGACCGCCAAAGTAACGGCATTTGGTGCTGCATTGAATGCGTCGTTGGGCCCCATTGGGTGGGTGACATTAGCGCTCACGGGGCTGGTGGCGGGGATGCTTGCCTATAACGAGAGCCTCGTTAAAGCAAAGGAAGCAGCAGCGGATCCCAAGTTATTCAAGGATTTCCGCGCGGTTATCGGGGACATTAACCAAGGGATCCCGGTGGCGACGGAACGTTTTGCGGCGTTGAAAGAGGAACTGATCCAGCAAAAGGGATCAGGGAAGATCACCAATGATGAGTACGAGCGGATGGCGCGGGTACTCAAAGAGGCTGAGGTTAGGTCTGAGGCGCTGCGGGTAGAACTCGAATCCCTTAACAGGACTCAGGAGATTATCACCCAGAGTGCCTTAGCCTACAAAAAAGCAATGGAGGAGATCAACCAGGATCGCAAGCTACAAGAGGCTGAGCAAGAAAAAGCCTTGACCAACCAATTGATCAATGAACGTGAGTACAAAGCAGCCCGGATCCAATTAGAAGTGGAAACCAATGCCGCATTACTAGCGGCAAAACAAAAGCATATAGACGAGATGCTAGCGCGTGAGCGGGAGCTGCGTGAACGCGGCGAGGCTGAAGATGAGGAGCTCACCCTGGCAATCAAAAAAGCGCTGGCGGAACGAGCTGACCTCGAAATTAAGTATTACAAATCCAAGCGGGATCTCAGGGAAGAGGACTCCCGCCGGGAGATCCAAAAAATCAAGGAAATCACTGAGGAATGGAAAAACTACAGTGATAAAGCCACCTCTTATATCAAGCGGATCTCTGATGTCTATGGGATGCAGATTGAGAGGATGAGCCGGGCTAAGACCTTCCAAGATGCCCAACTTGATTATCTTTCTAAGCAAGTGGGCTATTGGTCAATCCTGATGGATGCCCGCGCTGCTGACCGTAAAGAGGAGATTGATTCCCTCAAGGAATTGCAAACCAAAAGACTCCAAGAAAATGAGGAGCGGATTAAGGCACTTAAAGAACAAGGGGGATCCCTACAGGAGATTGCCCAACTGGAGCGTGAGAACGACAAGATCCGCAATGATAGCAACCGCAAGATCCAAGAATTGGAACGGCAGAACCTGCAAGAGCTACAGATTCGGCAGGCGGTGGAGAGGAAAGCCCAACAGGAACGGCAGGCAGCGGCTAGGGCTGCCTTAGAGGTGGAAGAACAGATTGCCATCGTGAAACAAAAGCAGCTTGTCTTAGAAAATCAAAGAGCAATAGTGCAGGCAAAACTTGACCAACTCAAAACTCAATCCGAGATTAACCAAGCCCTTGCCGCCCCCGCTGAGAAACGGGATCCCTTTCAAATCAAGATGCTCCATGAGCAACTTAAGCTGCAACAGGAATCCATGCAAATCCTGGAGCATCAGGGGAAATCCTATCAGGAGCAGTTTGACTCAATAGGCAAACTATTTGACCTGAAGAAACGCACCCTAGAACTGGAGCAAGCCGCCGAAACCAAGACAACCGAGATCCAACAGCAACGGGCACTAAAAGATGCGGCGAGAGCTGTGGTGGATCTCAATCCAGTGCAGCGCCGGGGATCCCCTGTGATTTCTAGCCGACCCGGGGCACGATACTACCCGGATGGGCCCACCCCACAACAAAGACAGCAGGACATCAATGCCGTGATTGCCGAATCAGCCAAGAAAACGGACTCGATGGCTAAGCATTTTGCCTCGCAAGTAGCAAGCGCATCCAGCCTTCATGATGAGCTGGAAAAGGTACTGAAAACCTTGACCGCCATTGACCAAATCAATCAATCCGAGGTATTGAAAAATAATATGCTGGGCGCAGGAACGGGCGGATCCCAAACCGCAACTGCATCAACACAGGGATCCCAAGCAGCAACAGCAGCCACGACCCCCACGCCAACGGGATCCCAGCCGGGGCAGCCGACCACTCAAGGGGTTCCGGTGGTAGAGCTTAACGATACGATTGCTAATGCCGCGTCGAAGATCCTGACTGGGATTGAGACTCAAACATCGGAGTTTATGGGCGCGATAGAGCGCCAAACTGAGGCATTGCTAACCGGATTAGGGGGCAAACTCGCCCCCCTGGAATCATTGGTTTCCAGTTCGCAGGAGTCCCTGAAAGTATTACAACAGATTGGATTAGCCGCACGAGAGATGCTAACCCGTCCCGCGCCAACCAGCAGCGGGAATATCCTTGACCAACTCGCCAAAGCCTACAGCAGTAGATAGGGATCCCCGCATCAAAAAAATTAGCCATAACCCCTTGACAGAATAAAAAGGGGATGCGATAGTAAAGACATGGGGAAAACAAAAGCCCCGAAAAAAGTAAACAGAGGAGAGTAAGATTATGTCCGGTATCTTTGTTGACAGCCCAGATTTGGTCGGTAAGAGTTACGCGAGTGTGGCGGACTACCCGCACGATCAACCAATTGCTCAGGACGGTGCGCGGTCGGTTTACAAGGGGATCCGCAAGGTTGTGTTGGTTGTGGATGGCGTTGTTGCCGACTACTACGACTGGGACATCTACGGGTCTCAGTACTACCACATTCAAAAACAGGCTCAATTAGCCTGGGGTATCAATTGGTGGATTGCTTAAACCAAAGACCCCGCTGCCACCCCACAGCGTAGAGAGGGGGACATTATTCACACAACAAGGAGTAAAACTATGGATATGGATATGGATCTGCGTACCCTCCGGGTGCTTGGCATGGTAGCCGGTATTCCCGGCTGGCAACGCATGGACAAGGTCAAACTTGCCACGATTTTGTGTAAGATCCTGGACAAAACAATGAACAACTAGGTCAAATATTCTAACCGCTGCCACCCCACAGCGTAGAGAGGGGATCCCACATTCACTTACCCAACAAAGGAGTTACATATGATTATCCACCAAGGACGAGCAATCAAAATCGCTCGCACCACTCTTCCCAATGATTTCGTCGGGCAACTCACTGATCTTAAGGGATCCCCATCTGACGGGTATTCCGCCACGGTACTCGATGTCAACGGCATTCCCGTGGCCAAAGCCGTCAACTATATGGACGGCACGGGGTGGGTGATTTATTCTCCCAAATAACAAAAAACGTAATAAAGCAAGGGATCCCTCGGGATCCCTATTTTATTAGCCATAACCGCTTGACAAATAGCTAGGGATCCCTGTATTCTGGGGATAGCAGGGGAGTTTAGGGCTATGAGAATTTACACCTTAGCGGCAGCGTCCCGGATCACCGGGATCCCTACCACGAAGATCGCCAGACTAGAGGTCTGGCCCAAAGTGGTTCTCGTAGTTTTCCATAAAGGGCATGGATTACGCCCACGGTTTGTGAGCAAAAATAAATTCAAAGAAGACTTTGTGGAGTTCCGCAAACAGGGATCCCTGTCCTGTGTCGTCACTCACGCAGCAGTGGACGGCTGCAATGGGATCTACGCCGTGCGGGGGAGCGGGGATCCCCGGCTGGTAACCGTTCACAATGGCAGGATCTATTGTGATTGCCCGGACTATAGTCAGATCTCCCAATCGTTGCCCCAGGGGCGGCAAGGAGCCTGCAAGCACATCTACGCAGTGCTTCGGTTCCATGCAATTTCCAGCTTGGCTGAGTTCGTCCGGGAGCAACAACAAACAGTCCCCCTGTTCTAGAGTGGTAATCTGGATGGTTTCTCCAGTTCAGTGGCGGTCAGTGCTACGGCAAACATGGGATCCCCGTCCAGACTGCCTATGAGGTCATGGCGCTCCCATTTCAGCCCTACTCGGTACACCGGGTAATATTGGCGGGGTGTGCTGCTCAGCTCGGTTGTACCAGGAGCTATGGCACGGGTGCGGGATCCCGTCTCCACGAAAGGGATCCGGCGGTCAATAAGCTGCACCCACGGGATCCGGCGTTGACGGGTCTTTTTTTTGTGCAGATAATAAAACAACTCCAGCTCACAAAGCTCATCAAAGGTCAGCCGAATCTCTAGTGAGATGGTAACCTTCGGCTCATAAAGTTGCTTCTGCTGCACCGGGATCCCTTGCTTGTTGTAGGCGACCTCTACCCATGTCTCCCCAATCGGATGAGACAAAGACCCAAGGCTGATTAAATGGGATTGCCCGTAAGATAAAGAAATCCTGCCATTGGTCAGCGTAATCAGGGATCCGATGGGCATATAAGCCGCTCCTATGGCTCAATTAGTCCGTGTGTGCGGAGCATCCCTAGGATCTCGTTGACCTTGTTGATCACGTCACTTAGTGTGGCACTCCCAGGTAAGTCCGCTATCGCTGGCTGCCGTTCTGTGAGAACTTGGGATCTACCAATCTCTACGCGATCCGCATAAAGGATTAACTCTTCCAATGTATTTGTATTTAATAACCGCAGGTATTCGCCGCCAGAAAGTTGAAAATAATAACTGCCACGAGACATAGTAATTATATCGGATCGCACAACCGTAGTCGCCCCAGCTAATAAATTTTCTAAGCTCAGATACGGTGTTTGGAAATAGTCCCCCCCGTATAAGATTGCATTATGGGAAGTCGTGGTTGCATCGTCATATGCCAATCTGACTTCTCCATAATCAATCTCAGTCGTCTTAAATGAGTCGGTAGCAGAAAATGGCAACGCCAACCCCGTGCCATTACTCCAACTAGCATTTGTGCCATCAGTGCTTAGAAACTTGCCAGCATTCCCCGTTTGATCGGGTAATGGTTCTGGTACATTATCCCAAATGGCGTTTGTGCCATCAGTGCTTAGAAACTTGCCAGCATTCCCCGTTTGATCGGGTAATGGTTCTGGTACATTATCCCAAATGGCGTTTGTGCCGTCAGTGCTTAGAAACTTGCCAGCATTGCCGGTTTGGTCGGGTAAGGGATCTGGCACGTCATGCCAAAAGGCACTTATACCGTTGGTGCTTAGAAACTTACCCGAATTCCCAGTTTGGGCAGGCAGTGCCGCAGCAGCAGCGGATACCCATGACCGAGTGCCACTGGTTGTCGAGGACAAAACATATCCATCAAGCGCAGGGTTCCCCAATGATGGCTCCCCTGTAGCGTACAAAAAACCACCTGCTACAGTTAGTCCCGTCCCCACTAATAATGAGGTTACGGATCCCGAAGAGCGATAGAGTAATCCATTTGTGGTGATATTGCGGATGTCGGTTAATTGCCCACCTAGAATCGTAGATACACTGGCAACACCCTCAGTTGTGCCTGTTGAGTTCATAAGCGGGATAATATCCGTCAACGCAACACTGGGTAGATTGGTCGGGAATAATGTACGCATTGTGGGCATAACTAACCTCCTAAATAGGGCATCCTAAAGTCTCAAAAGGATCCCCACCTATTGTCTCAAATGGGGATCCACCTATTGTCTCAAATGGGGCGGCGGCAGATTGTACTAGGGTTATGGTAGTGGTAGTAAGAAATCCAAGCAATGCCCCACCACGCGGGCGAGAGATCCTAAGTTTCAGGGTGCGTACACCCGGAGCGCCTGGGGGGAGTAGTAGCGAGATGGGGACTGATGACACCCCCGATCCTATTGTGATGCGCTGTGGGAAGGCATCGCTAGGGTAATCAATCCCAGGCACGGCTGTACTGGCAGGCGTGGTTTCCCATATTGTCACGAGAACACTGACCTGCCCTAACGTTCCCCCAACCCTCCTGATTGTGGCAACATCAATGGTTGCAGGATGGCACTCCCGCCGCACGGTATAGCTGGACTCAGTGAACTCTAGGATCCCCGCATAGCCGGGATCCGTTGTGTCGTAGCGATAGGCATCGAGTAGATAAAGATTGACTATCGTAGAAGTGGTGCGGCACGTACCGCCGGGGATAGACTCAGGAAATTGCAACCCAAAGCCGATCCCGCTGGTGAATATCCCGCCTCCTAAGGGTCTTAGCGTCACTTCTGCAAATGACACTCCAACCCCGAACGACCAGAAGATCCGGGCTTTGCCACCACGGTTGAAATAGACAAAAATCCCAAAGTCGGCGTAAAAACGGGCAAACGGCTGAGCCGGGTGCAGGTTGTCACGACTCTCAACCTTGCGGTTATTGAGCGTGAGTGTAATCCGTTTGCGGTCGCCTGAGATGGACACGGATCCCGTGGGATCCGATTGAGTTTCTGGGGTGAGGAGGGCATTGGCGGCGGCAAAATCCGGGAGCAGGGCATAGGCAGCAGCTTGGGCAGAGGCTCGATTGATGAGGGGTACACCGAGCGCTCCATAATAAATCGAGGCTTGTGATAGCCATGACCCCTGCTGTGCTAATGGTTGCCCCGGATAACGACCGTCCCAGGTCAGAGGGATCGGATCCCCGTTGGGGTTGGGATCTTCTCCATCGAGGGTACAGATATTGATGCCGCCCCGTGCTGCCACAAAATAGTTTTGATAGGTGGTCGAGCTTGCCTCAACCGCTCGGATCTTAATCTCCCAATAAGGTGTGCCTGCCTGGGATCCCACTAATTCATGTGGGTATTGAGGGATCAGGACAACCCGAAAGTTGGCGAAGTACCGGATCCCTTCTTCATCGAGGACTTGGTCGTAGGGTGTTTCGCCGTCACGAATGCGACCGTCTGCCACGAGGGGCATAACCCGATCCCGCAAGATGACAAAAGCATTGAGACCTTCATTGGAGCGCAGTCGTTTGAGATGCTCGAATAGAAATGCTTGAAGTTCTGTCCATTGGGTATCAGTCAGTCGTAAGGAGATCTCCCACTCGTAGCGGAAGCCACCGGATCCCCCGCTAATAACGGTTCTTAGTCCTTTGGCATACTCTACTGAGGTATCGCTATCGGGTTGGATCGTCCGTTTGCAGCCCATCCCGACCAATGCTGCCTGATTATAGGTCAGCGTGGCGTAGTCAGTCAGGGTGATACTAAACGAACGACCAAAGGTAATCACGGATCCCGACGCTCCCATGTGTTGGATTGCCGAACCGCACTGCAAAACGGAACCGCGCTACCTGGGCTGAAGCTGACCATCACGGGATCCCCAGATTTGATAGTAGGCGGGAGAAAACACTGCCCCTGCACGGTGGAACCGTTTGGCAGCCTGACCACCGCATAGCCAGTATTGGGATCCCGACGGACATACACTCCGGTGCGACTCGGCGGCGTGGTAGAACGACTGGGATCCCGACGGATAAAGTTCTCCACACGAAGCTGGTCTCTCACTAATTGGGTTGCGGGATCCATATTAGGCTAGTTTGGTGAACAGATTGATAAAGAAGCTACGGGTCTCGGTGTCAGGGATACTAAACGAAGCTGCTGCGAAAGCGACAAATCCACCCGTTGTATTTCCAATGGTGGACGTGGCATCCCGCAAAATAGCAAACCCCGCTCCGGAGAGTGTACCCCCGCTAGCGGTGACGTTGACAATAATCTGAGGCACTTCAGACCGGTTGGTGCTGGTGTTGTAGGTGGCATCCCCGAAGTCCAGGTTGTAGCGGGTGGTGTAGCCATTGCCGCTACTAAGCTCATTGGCGACCACCTGAGCAATCGTGCTTTGGTCGGTGATCACGTTGGGCGTGGTTAGGGATCCCAACAGGATCAGATAGAAGTTATTGGCATTCGGCGGGGTCGCCCCGTTAAAGTAAATCTTGCTCAAATCATTCAAGAAAGTGCGGCTGTAAGTGATGGACATGGGATCCCCTATGTAAATAGAAAGAATACAGAACCGGAGACTTCAGTGGTGGCGGCTAGATAGTAGTCAATAATGCCATCTATCTCAATGCCCCCGTCTAACTCAATAATCTCCCCTATTATGCCTTCTATCGCAACGCCTAACTCCATGGTGTTGGACTCAATGCCCACGTCCACCCCCCCCAGGAACCCGAAACCCAGGGATCCCCCGACCGCAACGATGCCAGCAACGCCGACTCCGCCGGATCCCCCGACATCCACCCCTAATGTGAAGGTGTAGGAGAACGCACCATTGTATGGGACAAATCGAGCATTACCACCCACAACAACGCCCGCTGACTTAGTAAAGCGAACCGATTGCAACGGCAAGAATGCAGGCAGCGATAACACGTCAATCTCAAATGTCCGGCTGCTCTGCATCCCATCCCCATCGGTGGCGGTAATCGTGACGGTGTAGTTCCCAGCAATAGTCGGGATCCCGTAGATTGCCCCTTGGTCATCCAAGGTGAGTCCGGATGGTAGTCCGGTGGCTGTGAAGACATAGGGCGGAAAACCATTGGAGACAGGGATCCATACCGTGGGATTCATTGCCACTCCCAGATAAAGTGTCCACTTGGGAATGGGCCAGACCTCAAAAGCGGATCCCGTGGGGAAGTAATCAGGGATCCCGTAGTAAGGGGTGGGGATTGAAGCTAACCGTCCCATTAACAGACCACGACAGCCAAACCGAGCCTGATTGTTGGTAAACCCAAAGGTAGGAGTATCAATGAGGTAACAAAGGTTGTCCACCACAATCACTTTCCAGAGGTCGTCTGGATTGCGAATCAGGTGATCCGGCAACGCCATGATGAGATTGACGGCGCGGTTCTGCCCCAACTTCTGATCCACAGCATTCTCAGCCACCCGCCGCATCTGCTCCTCAGTCAGACAAAATGGCACAGATATTGTTTCGGGATCCGCGGCAAATGGATTACTACTACTAAGGTCGATGAACACCTCTGCCTGTAACGGAATCTCTCTGGTGGCAGCAAAGGTGGCAGATGGCGGGTCATCCTCCGGCGGAATAACATCATAGCCATCCAAGGACACATACTCCTCACCGGCTGGTGGGCCACCTTGAATCTCGTAGGTGGAACTGATGAGCTTGGGATCCCCGCCATCCACGGTGTACTGAGTGATTTTGTTCACGGGTTTGCCATATTTGAGGGTTTCTCGCGTCACCCTTTTGGCAAGATAGTCCGTGGTGGTGATGGACATCGTTAGAACCTCTAACTGAAAATCAGGGTCTAACCCTGGTGGGTAAAAAAACGGCTCATAATGATTTGGCAATACACAGCGAGTTTGTTCGAACTTCTCGATCCGTTTGATAATACGCCGGTCTCCCCGCTCCACCCGCCCCGGAATTGACACTTGATCCGAATAAAACTCTTGGGTAGTCCGACGGCTCAACACGTGGAGATCCACTAAGGTTGTGCCCTCTCTTCTGTAAGGATTAACGATAATGCCACCGAAAGGATGTTCCAGAAAAGGCGGTCTTTTTAAGATGGGATCATCGTAAAACATATAGCCTAGATCTCCCCGGTCAACTCCGACCTTAATCACTAACGCCCCCAGACACACAAACACTGTCTCCACCCGTGTGAACTGGTACGGGTCGCCTGACTCTTCAGTCCTTACCCGTTTGTAAAGGATTGGCTCATTACCAAAAATTTTTTCTCTTGGGTATGCCAAAGGGAATATCTGATAGACATCCCGCAAAAAAGCGAAGGTATCAAGATCCCTGACCTTGAGTTCCAGGGTGTTGATCTGAGTTAACGTGCCATTGGCAATAATTGAACGAGGCAGGTGGTCAACGTCCGGCTCTGAACTAAACTCAATCAGGTCGGGCTGGCGGCAGAGAAAAAGCTTTGGAAAGTCTTTGTTATCGGGCCACTGGTAAAAACGGATCGAGTCATCATACTGAGTCCAAAACCACTGCTGGGCAGGGGTGGACAGCTGCTGGGCGGTATCAAGGTAAGGAGTATCCGCCTTGATAACCGGAAAATCAAAAATATCCTCTAAAGTACCAGGCACAAAATCAATGTCTCCCGCCGGGATCCCTTCTTTCTCAAAGCATTGCAGGATCATTTCTTGGCGGGTCTTGGGATCCAATGGGGTGGCGGTGGCAGCTTCAGCGGGATCCGTTTTCCCTTTGGCTGTGCCCACCCGACAGCGGAGGATCGCCTCTGCAACGTTGCGGTTTTGGTCGTAACTAATCTTCCAGACTCTCAGCCGGCGGAATAAATACTCATCCCCGCATGAGTCTGTCACGTAGATCTCTGCTAGCGTACCAGGAAACCAAATCCCTCTATCCGGGGATAAATCACTGGGGCTGTTGACGTTGGCAAGGGGATCCGCTAACGCTAGCGTAAACTGCCATGTAAAACAAAGATTACGATCAATGGCTGAACGGCTCCCCACACACGAGACTATAAGAGGAGTCACATCAACGGATCCCACAAGGAACCGGTAGGGTGTTAGAGTAGCGTTGATCATGTCAAACCTTTGGACTTTATCTTATCTATATTCTGGGGGATCCATGGCTATTAAAACTTCCTCACCAAAACCAATTGGGAAGGTCAGCGGCGGGGCACTGGGATCCGCTGTGGCAACTCTGTTGATATGGGCATTACAGACCTATCTGGGCGTATCGTTCCCGCCCGAAGTAGCAGCAGCGTTCACCGGGGTGGTGTCGTTTGGGATTAGTTATGTAATCCCAATCAAGGAAGAAGAAATTGAAATTGAGTGAGGTCGCCATGTTCGAAGATGTAGCCCTCAACCAAGTCCTTGTAGCAGTGGGCAAACTACAGGGAGAGGTATCGGGTGTATCCCGGCAAATCCTGGACTTGGGATCCCAATTGTCCGACTTGAAAGTCAGCGTGAACAAAGATCTTGCAACCAACTCCAAGGAGATTGGGGATCTCAAGATCTCGTTAGGGATTTTTGAGAACCAGCTCAAGAGCGTCATATCTGTCACCCCACAGGTGCAGTTTTTGACGACTCAAGTAGATAGACTCACCCAGGAATCCGACAAACGATCGCGGATGATGATGTTGGTTATCACACCTTTGATCACCACACTTGTCCTCGGACTTACCAGTCTATCATGGTGGGTAATTTCCCACCGGGTTCTCTCGGAAAACTCAACAAAACAAAGCATTCAGG
>Ga0272446_1004939_pt1 | contig 15211 bp, 11 predicted proteins | sample YNPCB0061_FD_194587 | JGI IMG/M metagenome (GOLD analysis project Ga0272446, IMG submission 194587) | Hot spring microbial mat communities from Yellowstone National Park, WY, United States - YNP-CB-006-1 | ecosystem: Environmental > Aquatic > Thermal springs > Hot (42-90C) > Sediment | place... | reverse complement strand
ATGACAGAGGACAGCGAGCTGTTTTAATGTCTTTGGACGAATTTACAGCCTGGCAAGAAACCCTCTATCTCCTATCCAATCCGATTAATGCCGCTCATCTTCTGGAGTCCATTCAAGCGGCACAGGTCGGTAACGTTGTTGAGAGAACAATAATTGAAGAATGAAGCTCACGTTTACGGAAGCTGGATGGGCTGATTATTTGTGGTTTCAAGCAACGGATAAAAAATTGCTGAAAAAACTCAACACCTTGATTCAAGACATTCAGCGACATCCGTTTGAGGGACTTGGCAAACCAGAGCCCCTGAAAGCAAATCTTTCTGGTTACTGGTCGCGACGCATCAACACAGAACATCGCCTGGTCTATCAAGTAACGACAGACACGATTGTGATTGTGGCTTGCTGATTTCATTATCAGGATTAGCCCAGCAACCTCCAGTGCGAATCAATTAACCTGGAAACGTGGACACACAACTGGAAGTGGCTGTCGCCTGTATGCCATTGGCCATGCTGCAGCCACATCCACGGGTCACTGCCTGCACTGTCAGTAATTGAAGGAATCATCTGCATGACTGTTCAAACCAACTCGCCTCATCTCCTGAGTCCCTTTACGCTGGGTGATCTGACGTTGAAGAATCGAGTCGTCCTGGCTCCCTTGACGCGATCGCGGGCGGGGGAATCGCGCATCCCGAATGCGCTGATGGCTGAATACTACTGCCAACGAGTATCCGCTGGCCTGATGATCACGGAGGCCACTGTAATTTCCCAGCAGGGTATCGGTTGGCGCAATACTCCCGGCATTTACACTGATGAGCAGGCTGAGGGCTGGAAGCAGGTGGTGGATGCGGTGCACGCCAAAGGTGGACTGATTTTCCTGCAACTCTGGCATACTGGCCGCGCTTCCCATTCCAGCTATCACCAGGGACAACTACCGGTGGCCCCGTCGGCAATTAAGCTTAATGGCGACGAAATCCACACGCCCACTGGCAAGCATCCCTACGAAACGCCGCGGGCCCTGGAGACTGAAGAAATTCCCAGCATTGTGGAAGACTACCGCAAGGCGGCGGAACGGGCCAAGGTTGCTGGGTTTGATGGGGTTGAGATTCACGGCGCCAATGGCTACCTGATTGACGAATTTCTGCAGTCCAAAACCAACCAGCGCAGCGATCGCTACGGCGGCAGCGTGGAAAATCGCTTTCAGTTCTTGAAGGAAGTCACAGAAGCCATTTTGACCGTCTGGTCGGCCAATCGAGTGGGGGTGCGGCTTTCGCCCAACGGGGTGTTTAACGATATGGGATCGCCTGACTATCGGGAAACCTTCCTCTATGTGGCCAGCCAGTTAAACACCTATAAACTGGCCTATCTGCATGTGATGGATGGCTTAGCCTTCGGGTTTCATGGCTTGGGCGAACCGATGACCCTGTCTGAATTTCGCACCGTGTTTTCCGGCGCCCTGATGGGCAACTGCGGCTATACCCAGGCAGCAGCGGAAGCCGCGATTCAATCTGGCCAGGCGGATCTGATTGCCTTTGGCCGTCCCTATATCAGCAATCCCGATCTGGTAGAACGCTTTAGCCACAATCTAGAGCTGAGTCCAGTGGCCGATATGTCGGTGTGGTACTCCTTTGGGGCGGAAGGCTATACGGACTTTCCCGCCTATGCGGGCGATCGGGCGGCATCCTAAAGCATGAGTACCGACTTCCTGGGGACAGACAGGGCCCGGATCTGATAACGGCTCGGATGCCTGTCAGGTAGGGTATAAAATGACAGAAACAGAGTTGAGCTGGACTTGCAATTCGGAAGAGTGGGCGGGTCTGCTTGCTCTTCGGCTGAATTGAGTAATCTGAGGCATGAACGGAGTAGGTTGGCGCAGTTTCTCTGGGGGCGATTGACCTTTGGGGGGTGAACGGCGGAGAACGGGCAACGCTGCCATGAAGTTACACCTTCGATCGTTCCCAAGGTCGCGCTTGTTGTGGATCGCGGCAAGTCGGCTCATGTGCTGAGGTCTGAGGAGTTCTGACTCGAATGGCGATTTTACATGGAAGCTGGCTACTGCAGGCCCCGACGAAGACTGCGGCGAAAGAAGACCCAAATCTGGCCACTGAACCGGGGCGGGGTTGCCTGTTCATTTGGGGCGAAACCTGGCGTCGGCTGACGCCAGACAGGCTGTATCAGATTGGTGCAGAACCGGCAACTGCTGGGTGGTCTGGGCTGCCCCCCCATCCCTTGGCCCTGACCATCGAAGAACTCACGACGTTCTTGACCACTTTGGCTGCTGCGGGCAGTGTGCGGTTACCGGGCCCGTTGCCTTCTCCCCCCGTTGCCAAGCCCGGCCGTACCGCTAAGTGGCAAGCAACCAAGGTCGCGGTCGCTGAGCCCATTGCCGCAACCAGTTCCTGGCAGTGGCAGCGGCAGATTGTGGCGGTTCCCTCCTACGAATTATCGGTTGATCCAGGAACTGGCATTGCCCCCCAACACTCGGCCGCCCCCGCCAATGACACGGACCTGTTCCTATTTCCCTGGCCAGTTGACGGGCTGTGTTTGCCGGTAGAAGTTGCCCTGCCATTTCTCAACTCGCTGCCGCTGGGTTCAATCGAAGGGGAAGAGGATTGCCTGGGGGGGGACTTGCGTTACTGGTCCCATCTAGCACGGTGGGTCCTCGACCTGTTGGCTCGGACTAAATTTCTGCCCGATCTGGAATTGCTGGCTGATGCCAAAACCTCAGTAGCAGGGGCTCAGTTCTTTACAGCCCATTGGCAACCGCTGCTGGACAGCGGTGTGGATCAAATTCGGTTAGCCCATTTTACTGACCTGCTGCCAGCGGCCTGTCGGATGTATCAGCGTCAGCGAGACAAGGGAGCGGCTGAATCCGGCGCCGATGCAGCCATTGCCTTGGATCTGCCGATCAACGCACAAACCTTAATTCATTCCTTTTTGGGGCAAATGCTGGATGCCCAGGTGCGATCGGTGGCGCAGCACCATCGTCTAGCTGCAAGCCCAACCAGTCCGGCTGCCCGTGGGGCTACTCCAACTCGATCGGCGGCGATTGAGACTCCCCTGCGGGAATGGTTGACTGCCCTGGAGCAGGACTCTGCCATTGGATCGGCCCCTGACATCGAAGGGCTGAAGTTGGCCCTCAAGACCTGGACGACGCCGCTGCAGTATCGCCGCCCGGATAATCTGTTCCGTACCTGTTTAGTCCTGCATCCACCGGCTTTCGGCGACAGCAATTGGCGGTTGGAGTATTGTCTGCAAGCCAGCGATGTGCCGACTTTTCAGATCGATGCCGACACGATCTGGAACAATCCCCTGGAACGGCTTCGCTATCAAGGGCGAACCGTGCTGCAACCCCAGGAAACCTTGCTAATGGGGTTGGGGTTGGCGTCTCGTCTGTACCCCGTCATTGAACCCAGCCTACAGTCGGCTCGGCCTCGGTTCTGTAGCCTTACGCCGCTGCAAGCCTATGAGTTCATTCAATCGGTGGCCTGGCGGTTGCAGGATAGCGGTCTGGGGGTGGTGTTGCCGGACAGCCTGTCTAAACAGGGGGGCTGGGCCAATCGCTTAGGGCTGAAAATCCAGGCTGATACGGGCAAATTACGCAAGGGGCAGCGACTCGGTTTACAAAGCCTGTTGAACTTCCGCTGGGAACTGACGATTGGCGGACAGACCCTTTCGAAGGCCGAATTTGATCGCCTGGTCAAGTTGAACATGCCCCTGGTGGAAATCAACGGTGAGTGGGTGGAGTTGCGACCGCAGGATGTGAAGGCGGCTCAGGCCTTTTTTGCCAGTCGCAAGGATCAGACCGAACTGTCACTGGAGGACGCCCTGCGCATCAGCACGGGCGATACCCAGATGATTGAACGCTTGCCGGTGGTGAGCTTTGAAGCATCTGGCGCCCTGGAGGATTTGATCAACACCTTGAATGGCCGCCGTAGCCTGGAGGAGATTGCTACACCGGCCAGCTTCCGGGGAGAACTGCGGCCCTATCAATCCCGTGGGGTGGGGTGGTTGACCTTTCTGCAACAGTGGGGGTTGGGGGCCTGTTTGGCGGATGACATGGGGTTGGGAAAAACCATCCAGTTTATTGCCTTTTTGCTGAATCTGAAGGAGCAACAGGGTTTGGACCAACCTAGCTTGTTGATCTGTCCGACGTCGGTGCTGGGTAACTGGGAACGGGAGGTGAAGAAATTTGGCCCTAGTCTGCGGGTTCTACAACACCATGGTGACCAGCGGGCCAGGGGCAAAGCCCTGGCTAAGGCTGTTGCCAACAAGGATCTGGTGATTACCAGCTATGCCCTGGTGCATCGGGACCTGAAGGATCTGCAAACCATTGACTGGAAATGCCTGGTGCTGGACGAGGCCCAGAACGTTAAAAATCCAGAGGCTAAACAGTCCCAGGCGGTGCGTCAATTGCAGGCAGAGTTTCGCATTGCCCTGACCGGCACGCCGGTGGAAAACCGACTCTCGGAACTCTGGTCGATCATGGACTTCCTCAATCCCGGTTATCTGGGGCCGCGCAATTTCTTCCAGCGCCGGTTTGCCACACCGATTGAACGGTATGGCGATACGGATTCTCTCAAAACTTTGCGATCGCTGGTGCAGCCGTTTATTTTGCGTCGACTCAAAACCGATAAAACCATCATTCAGGACTTGCCCGCCAAGCAGGAAATGGCAGTCTTTTGCGGTCTGACCACAGAACAGGCGGCCCTGTATCAGCAGGTGGTGGATCAGTCCCTGGCTGAAATTGAGGCATCGGAAGGGATTCAACGCAAGGGCATGATTCTGGCCTTACTGGTGAAACTGAAGCAAATCTGCAACCATCCCCTGCTGTATCTGAAATCCGAGACGGTGGGCGACAGCGGTCTGGCGGAGTCCAGCCCCGTGGCCCAACCGACTGTATTCGAACGCCAATCGGGCAAACTACAACGACTCCAGGAAATGCTGGAAGAGGTAGTGGCAGAGGGCGATCGCGCCCTCATCTTCACCCAGTTTGCAGAATGGGGCAAATTGCTCAAAGCCTTTCTGGAGAAACGACTGGGTCAGGAAACCCTGTTCCTCTACGGCAGCACCCCCAAGAAACAACGGGAGGAAATGGTAGAGCGTTTCCAGCAGGATCCCCAAGCTCCCCGTCTATTTATCCTGTCCCTTAAAGCCGGTGGTGTGGGTCTCAATCTGACCCGAGCCAACCATGTGTTTCATTTCGATCGCTGGTGGAACCCAGCGGTAGAAAACCAGGCCACTGATCGGGTCTTTCGCATCGGCCAGACCCGCAATGTTCAGGTCCATAAATTTGTCTGTAACGGCACCCTGGAGGAAAAAATTCACGACCTGATTGAAAGTAAGAAGGCACTGGCCGAACAGGTGGTTGGCACCGGCGAAAGCTGGCTGACGGAACTGAACACCGATCAACTACGAGATCTGCTACTTCTGGATCGCAATGCCATCATCAACGCAGAGGATTCGTAGCTAGAACAGTCCTGAAAATCATAATACTTGTAGGAGTGGCAACCTGCTAGCGCGATAACCCATCCGCCTTCTGGTGTCCTGGCTAAACCGCTCACTAAATGGTGGTTTGGGACGTTGGTGTTGTCTGCGGTGAGCTATCGTCACGATCGCTGCCGATTGCGAATACGACCGATCCGGTTACTAGCGCATCCAGTCCTTCAGAAGTGCCTGCCGCCGGGGATGGCGCAGTTTCCGCATAGCCTTGGCTTGAATTTGACGCACCCGCTCCCGCGAGAGGTGGTACAGTTCGCCAATCTCACTCAGGGTATAGTGCTGGCCATCGGTCAAACCAAACCGCAGTTTGATAATGTCCCGCTCCCGATCGCTAAGGTGATTCAGCACCGAGTCCAGGCGATCGCACAACAGCTTGTGGTCCAGGTGATCCGTCGGCGCAATGCTGTCGGCATCCTCAATTAACTGCATCAGCTCCGTATCTTCTTCCCGACCGACCCAGGCATGTAAGGATAGAGTCCCCTGGCTGACATCCAGCACTTGATCTAACTTGTCTTCGTCAATATCCAAGGCTTTGGCCAACTCTTGCTTGGTTGGCTTGCGGCCTAGTTCCTGAGACAATTGCTGCCGGGCTTTCCGCACCTGGTTCAGTTTTTCCACCATGTGCACAGGTAGTCGAACGGTTCGGGACTGGGAGGCAATCGCACGGGTAATGCCCTGACGAATCCACCAGTAAGCGTAGGTCGAAAATTTATACCCCCGTTCATAATCAAATTTCTCCGCGGCCCGCATTAAACCCATCGCTCCTTCCTGGATTAAATCCAGAAAGGGCACGCCACGATTGAGATATTTCTTCGCAATTGAAACCACTAACCGTAGGTTCGATCGCACCAACTTTCGTTTGGCTTGTTCGGCTCTGGCTCCACCTTTGACAATTTCCCTGGCCAACTCAATTTCCTGAGCCTGAGTCAGCAAAGGATAGCGGGCCATTTCGCGAAGGAACAGACCGACAGAGTCATCGGTTAAACCAAGACGTTCTGCTTTTGTGGGTTTAAAAGTAGCGGTTTCTCGAACAACTTCGAGCATATCCTCTACTTCAAGCTCTTCCGGATCGAAGTCAAAATTCAGCTCACTCGTCCCGATTTCGACCGGGTCAAGTTCGGCAGGTTCAGACGGCAATTTCGCACTCATACTCACTCACATAATGAAATAGAAGAAACGGCGTAAAATTGCCTCCAACTTTAGCAAAAATCCTGGAAAATGCTCACACATTTAGCAGAAAAATTTTAAATTTTTATGTCTTTCCCGTGGGCATTCAGGGAAAGTTATAACCTTTTCTTCAGGTTTTGATCGGCTAAGCAAATAAAACCATTACTGAGTGAGGTTGCAGCCCTCTCAGCTCAAGTTGGTTAATTCAAACGATTCGATCTGATGCTGCCCTAACCTGACAAAGTTTTTCCTTTCACAATTCTCTTCTTCACGGTGGATGACCCATCAAAAGACCCAGGAGAAGTTGTTAAGGAAAAGGACCTGTGCTTGACTCAGGCAGGCACCAACGACACCGCAGGTGCCCACCAAACCCTGGCAATGATATCCTGAAAAGCCCAAAATGGGTCAGAAATTTTTCTCATTCCTTTCAAGCTCATTTGTTATAGCATCGACCTGCGAAATGTGAACATTTTTTTTATGATTGAGTTGCTCTTTGCCAGAATCGCCTCTCCGCTGGGGACATTGCTGGTGGTGGCTGGTCCTCAGATCCTTTATGCCCTCGACTTCGCCGAATTTGAAGACCGGATGCTGCAACGACTGCGCCAACGGTTGGGCGGTTTTTTGCTGATTCAAGCTGCAAACCCGCTGGCCTGTCGCGATCGCCTGCAGGCTTACTTCGCAGGTGAGGTGGATTGTCTCAATAGCATTCCGGTGGACCCGGCTGGCACCCCCTTTCAGCAGCAGGTCTGGTCGGCGCTGCGCGCCATTCCGGCTGGCGCTACCCTCTCCTACGGCCAACTGGCCGCCCAACTGGGCCGACCCCTATTCTTTCTTGCACGGTTCCCCTGCCCAGAGTTCTGCGCAACCGCAGCTCTGACAGGCGCTTCAGCTAATCGCTCCCTAAGAACAAGAAAGGACTGACAGGTCGAAACCCATCAGTCCGGTTGGTTATGGAGCAATGAAGTGAACGAGCAGAGGAAGCTTACTTCGTTTCAGTGAAGTCAGCGTCGATCACATCATCATTCGCACCACTGGAGGGACCAGCCGCGCCGGTGTCGGTGGGACCGCCATCACCAGGAGTCCCTACCCCTGTCTGCTGATACAGGTGGCTGCTGACGCTGTAGAGCGCCTGTTGCAGTTCGCTGGTGAGCGCCTTGACGCGATCGTAATTTTCCGCTGTCAAGGCATCCCGCAGGTCTTTGATCAACCCTTCAACCTTGCTCTTGTCGGCAGGTGGAACCTTGTCGCCCAGTTCACCAATTTGCTTTTCAGCCTGATAAGCCAGGGAATCCGCCTGGTTCTTCAGGTCAATCCGTTCCCGCTTCTCGCGATCGGCTGCTGCATTCATTTCAGCCTCCCGCACCATGCGCTCCACATCATCCTTGGGCAGGGTGGAAGCACCGGTAATGCTAATAGACTGTTCCTTGCCAGTGCCCTTATCCTTCGCTGTCACATTCAGGATGCCATTGGCATCGATATCGAAGATGACTTCAATTTGAGGAACACCGCGCGGCGCCGGGGGAATGCCATCCAGGCGGAAGGTTCCCAGACTCTTGTTATCCGAAGCCATGGGGCGCTCACCCTGGAGAACGTGGATCTCCACATTGGTCTGACCATCCACCGCAGTGGAGAACACTTCCGACTTCTTGGTGGGAATCGTGGTGTTGCGGGGAATGATGGAGGTCATGACACCACCCAGGGTTTCCACCCCCAGAGACAACGGCGTCACATCCAGCAGCAACAGCCCTTCGGTACCGGCTTCACCGGACAGCACCCCAGCTTGGATCGCTGCCCCAACGGCCACTACTTCATCTGGGTTCACACTCTGGTTCGGCTCCTTGCCCAGAAGTCGCTTCACCAGTTCCTGCACCGCCGGAATGCGGGTAGAACCACCCACCAGCACCACTTCATCGATGTTATCTTTGGTCAGTTTGGCGTCCCGCAGGGCATTTTCCACCGGCACTCGGGAGCGATCGATCAGGTCAGAGCAGAGTTCTTCAAACTTCTGGCGAGTCAGGGTCATGTCCAGATGCTTGGGCCCATCCTGGGTCGCAGTGATGAAGGGCAGGTTGACTTCTGCCTGAGTGACACTAGAAAGCTCGATCTTGGCCTTTTCAGCCGCTTCAGTCAGTCGTTGCAGAGCTTGCTTATCCTTACGAAGGTCAATGCCTTCGATGCGCTTAAACTCTTCTGCCAGATAATCGACGATCTTTTTATCAAAGTCGTCTCCACCCAGGTGGGTGTCGCCAGAAGTTGCTAGCACTTCAAACACGCCATCGCCGATTTCCAGAATAGAAACGTCGAAGGTGCCACCGCCCAGGTCAAAGACCAGGATTGTTTCATTGGCTTTCTTGTCCAAACCATAGGCCAGAGAAGCGGCGGTTGGTTCGTTGATAATCCGCAGCACTTCAATGCCAGCAATCTTTCCGGCGTCTTTGGTGGCTTGACGCTGGGAGTCGTTGAAATAGGCAGGTACAGTGATGACCGCCTGGGTGACTTGTTCGCCTAGATACTTGCTGGCATCATCGACGAGTTTGCGCAGCACTTGGGCTGAGATTTCCTCGGGGGCAAACTGCTTGCCAACTGCCGGGCAGTCCAGTTTAACGTTGCCGTTGACATTCAGGACTTTGTAGGCAACTTCCGTTGCTTCATGGGTCACTTCGTCAAAGCGGCGACCGATAAACCGCTTCACAGAATAAAAGGTATTCTCCGGGTTCATCACCGCCTGACGCTTCGCAATCTGTCCAACCAGGCGATCGCCATTTTTGGCAAATGCGACAACGGAGGGTGTTGTCCGAAAACCTTCTGCATTGGCAATGACAGTGGGCTTGCCACCTTCCATCACGGCTACACAGGAGTTGGTTGTACCCAGGTCAATTCCGACAACTTTTGCCATTGGTGCTTCGGCTCCATCAACTACAAAAAATCAACATTTGGGGAAAAGGCTACAGAGCTAGAGACAGAATTCAATTCCCCTGAGGGGTAGAAGTCCTGCAGCTACAGCTCGGACCAGCAGGGTGGTTTTCCCCGACCGCCCGGTTGGATATACGACAAGGCTTCCTATCTCTATACTGATCAGGTTTGCCTTTCTGATGAAGGGGGGGTTACCGAACCTCAGTTTGGACGGTTTCCAAGCAGGTGCCGGTTTTACTCGCCCAGAGTCACTTTCACAACTTTGGGTCGATCGGCAACCACCTTGGGCAAGGTCAGGGTCAAGATGCCATCCTTAAATTCGGCCTTGACCTGATCATTTTGGACTGCCACCGGCAGGGGAATGATCCGCTGGAAACTGCCATAGCGGAACTCCGACCGATAGACTTGATGATCCGTTGACTCAGTTTTGGACTTGTATTCGCCTGTGATGGCGACAGCTTCGCGGCTGACCTGAACATCCAGGTCGCTGGCGGTAATGCCGGGTAGTTCGGCTTGCAGAATGACATCTGTATCTGTCGTCTTCAGTTCGATCGCCGGTGTCCAAGTCGCGCCATTGGTCCGTAAGGGATGGTTGGGGGTGAATGTAGACAACTCATCGAAGACGTGATCAAACTGACGACGCAGGGATTCGATCTCTTGCCAGGGTTGCCAACGGATTAGGGTCATGGTTGTGCTCCTTCCAATTCAAGCAATGGTTGGGATGAAACTTAGAAATTCAATGGGTGAGTGGAAGGCAAAAAGACAGTTCTGATCTGGCTGGTAAGCGCCGAGGGAGATGGAGACCCTTCCCACTGTTTTCTCAATTCACACCAGATTGGAACTACCGGCTGGTTGGGTTGAAGGTCTTGCCACGGTCCTTTGACTTCCATGTTCCTACTCTAAGGTTTGACTCCGGTTATGAGCATTGCTGTAAACCGTAATCCGTGGGTGGTATTTGCCGCATCACTATCCCGCAAGGCGGGACACAATCAAACGCAGTTCCATTCTCTACCCTTTAATCTGTCCCGCCGGAAGCGGATACCCTATCAGGAACGAAAGAGATGGCTGTGTTGGGGGTGGTAAAGTCGCGATCGCCCTGGGGTTAGTGTCTCCTGCTGGGCCGTATCCCGCCATGCCGCTGGCACGGTAGCAGCGGCCAGGGCTGGACTGATGACATATAGGGTGGTGCGGATCAGGTTTTCCTGCTGGGTCACCGTTGCCATCTGGTCCAACGGTACCAGACAGATCCGTTCATCCGGCCAACCTAGCCGAAAGCAAATGGCGACCGGGGTTTGGGCCGGGTAGTGCTGCATCAACTGTTGTTGAGCGGCTTCCACATGACGGGCGCTGAGATAGAGGCAAAGGCTGGCCTGGTGCGCTGCCAGCGTGGCCAGTTCCTCCGCTGCTGGCACCTGGGTGCGGCCGCTAATCCGGGTCAGAATAATGGTTTGCACCAGTCCCGGTACGGTCAACTCGACTCGTAATTTGGCGGCCGCTGCCTGAAACGCACTGATGCCAGGTACCACTTCAAAGGGAATGTGGGCTGCCAGCAAGGCCTGCATCTGTTCCTGGACCGCCCCATACAAACAGGGGTCGCCGGAATGCAACCGCACCACTGACTTGCCAGCCCGCACCCGTTCCACCATCAGCGGCAAGATATCTTCCAGGGTTTTGTTGGCAGTGCGGATTTGCTCCGCATCGGGGCGCACTCCCGCCAGGATGGAGACGGGGACGAGCGAGTCGGCAAACAAAATCACGTCCGCCTGGGCTAACAATTTTTGGGCCTTCACGGTTAGCAAGTCCGGATCGCCAGGACCCGCCCCAACGATGTAAACAGCGGGCTCAAGGGAAGTAGAGGTCATAGGAAGAGGATTTAGAAGTAGTGCAAAATAGAATTCGCAGAAAAAAATTTGGATTGGGCTGAATTTTTTCCGGATGAGCCATCTCAGCCCCGTAATAAAGAGTGGTAGATGCACCCTGATTTGTCCCTGGAGCGAGTCTCTGGGGCTTTTTATTCTTTATCCCACTGGCAGAACGCAACTCTTCAAGCATTTGGCGTTCTTAAGTTTACTGTTTGGGCGGATGAGCCATATTCCCGGTTTCAGATGGGGATGATGTCACCACATCCGGCAGCGATCGCTGCAGTCCGTAGAGCCAGATCAATCCGGCCACCCCGATCGCCACTTCCGTCAGACTGACCACCTGGGCAATCCGCAGGGGACCCAACATCAGACTGTCCATCCGCAAGCCTTCAATCCAGACCCGTCCCAGGCCATACCCCACCAGATAGACCAGGAATAAGGTGCCGGGTTTCAACTGACCCTTGGACCGCAAACCCCAGAAAAAGAGACCCATCAACCCCGCAAACAGCGCCAGGTTCCAGAGGGATTCGTACAGGAACGTGGGGTGATAAAACTCGAAATTGCCATAGCCCAGTGGGCGACGTTCCGGCGGAATATACAGTTTCCAGGGCAGGTCTGTAGGACGGCCAAAGGCTTCTGAGTTAAAGAAATTGCCCCAGCGACCGATCGCCTGACCCAGGATCAGACTGGGAGCTACCAGATCAGCTAGTTGCCAGAAGGAAACTTGGCGTACCTTAGCAAAAATGAGGGCCGCCACCAACCCCCCTAACACGGCCCCATGAATGGCAATTCCCCCTTTCCAGATGGCCAGGATCTGATCGGGATGCTGGGCATATTCCGGCCACTGAAACAGCACATAGTACAGCCGCGCACTGGGAATAGCCGCCACCACCAGCCAGATGGCCAGATCACTGATCAGATCCGGATTTAAGTTGCGGCGACTGGCCAGATATTGCGATAGGGTGACGCCAATTAACACCGCCGAGGCAATCAGCAAACCATACCAGCGGATCGACAGGGGGCCCCATTCAAACAGAACTGGACCCGGCGAGGCAAACTGAAACCCCAGTAAAGGGTGCAAGAAAAACGGCATGACGCTCCCGTAGCACTCCGTTGACGAATGCTCCTATCCTGCCACAGCGGGCGATCGCAGTGAAGTTGTTGGTATCTCATAAGTTGTTGGTATCTCATAGAGATCCAGCGCGATCGCAGCGGCGTATATTCCTCTAGATTCAGGACGGATGCAGTGCTGATGGCGATTGGCAACTCCCAACTGGCTGTTGAACTTTTGGCCCCTTGGGAGAACAAACCAGCCAACCAGACCTGTACCCGCTGAAGAAAGGAGCGAGACCAGTCTTGCAGCCCTTTCCTTGTAAACAGGCTTTCAGGCAAGAGAACTGCCCTTGAGGGCAGGTCTTCACCTGGCTCTTCGACACCGGAGAGTCGTGGTAGGCGTGTGTCTGTTGGCTGGAGCCAGTTCCCCCCTCTACACCGATTCAGGATAGTGATCATGAAAAACCTTCTTGCTTTTCCGTCTGCTCGTCATTGCTCCAAGCGCGTTTCCCGGCGGACCATGCTGGCAGGGGGGGCCGTCCTTGGAGCGGCCAGTGCCCTCAGCATTCCAGCTCTGGCTACTCGGGTCAGTGCTGCTTCCGCCACGGATAAACAGAACGATCTGAAAATTCTCAATAATGCCCTCTACTATGAGTATCAAGCTATCTGGGCCTATAACTTTGCCGCTGGCAAGCTTACCAATACTGACCTGGGGAAAGCTGTGCTGACAGTCGCCTTGGCTAATCAAGCTGATCACAAGCAGCATGCCAAGGTGCTAGCGGCTGCGGTGCGTAGCCTGGGAGGAACCCCAGCCATGGCCGACACCAACTATGATTTGTCGGCCTATCTGAAGGCGGGGGAAGGCGGGTTGGATTCGGATGTGAATATCGCCAAACTGGCGCTGGCGCTGGAAACTGATGCTGCGATCGCCTATACCAAGGAAATCGCCCAACTCAAGACCCCGGCTCTGATTACCGCTGGTGCCAGTATCGGCTCGGCTGAATCGGCCCATGCCGCCTTTATCCGGGCGACTTTTAAGGCGTTAGGCGTCGATTTGAAAGTGGTTCCGACGGCTTTTGTCAGTGCCGATACCCGTAATGCCTGGATTCTGAAAGTTTAGGTTAGCCCCCTCAATCACCGGAAAGGGCAATGATCTTCGTTGAAGAAGGCTGATAGTCGATAGCTGATGGCTGATCGCGAATGGCTGTCAACTTTCTTCAACGAAAGGGATACGCTGGCCAGTTTTAGCCATTTCCTCATGCATCTTTCAGCTTCCCCTGTTAACCTATTTTCCAAAGACGAGCATCTAGAGGCGCACCATGTATCTCGCTCTGAAGGATATTTTGCGGTTAATCCACCCTATTCTGGCTGTACTGGTGGTGTTTCCCCTGATTGGGATTGTTGTTTTCATGGCCTGGCAAACCCGACAACGGCGACTGCAAGTAGCCGCAGAGGGAAAAAGCAAAATTCCGCCGGTGGTGGGTCAGGAGCATGTTCAACTTGGTCGCTGGTTAGCAGCAGCGGTGGTGTTGGTAGAACTACTGGGTATCAGTCGGCCCATGCTGGATCGGGTGATGCAGGATCAGCTCTGGCAAACTGTGCCTTTCAAGCTGACCTTGATCGCCCTGTTATATCTGGCTACCATTGCCTCGCTGGTTCTGCTTTACCGGGCTAGACCTAAGCGATGGCGAGCCGTGTTTGCTACCCTGACGGGGATGGGCATCGTTATTCTCAGTTATCAAGACTTGGCCATTCTGCAATTAGCCAACCCTGCAATTTATCGCCGTAACGAAGAATGGCTCCTGTCCCATTTCTACTACGGTGTAACCGTGACCTTACTGATGGTGTTTTCCCTGGCCATTATTCAGGACATTTATCAGGATCGGGAAAATCGTTGGCGTACCGTCCACATTGTCCTGAATAGCATTGCCTTGTTGTTATTTGTGGGGCAGGGAATTACTGGAACCCGAGATTTGCTGGAAATTCCCCTGAGCTGGCAAGAACCGCACATTTACCAATGTGACTACGCCAATAAAAAATGTCCGGAGCCACCGCCCGCCAAACAAAGTCGGGGAACTCTCCCATCTTTCCCAGCGACTCCATCACCGCTGGCGCTTTCCCCTTCAAGGGAGTGATACCGATGGCCAGAACTGCCATCTTGTGGCGGCAAGTGGGGGGATTGGCGGCTCTGCTGGCAGCCATTACCTTCAGCTTCATGGTTTATGGTTATTACCAACCCAAAATTCTGGCCCAGCTTGGCTTCACGACCCTGGCAACCCATCTGGCAATAATTCAGAGTCTGTTGGGAGCGATCGCCGAACCCTTAGCAGGCAGCCTGTCCGATCGCATCCTGCAGCGAGTCGGCAGTCGCCTGCCCCAGATCGCTGTGGGGGTGACCCTGGCCGGACTGTTGTTTGTGGCCAGTGCGTTGCTGTTACTGGGTAACCTGCCAGTCAAGTTACGCTGGCTGATTCCGGTGGTGATGACCGCCTGGGTCCTGGCCATGATCCTGTTTCGGGGACCGGCGATCGCCCTGCTGCGACAATTTGCTCCCACCGATCGCATGCCCCAGGCTAATGCGGTTCTGACCCTGACCCTATGTTTGACGGGTGCTCTGGGACCCATTATTGGTTCATTGATGCAACAGGTCGGGGCTTCCCTGGCATTCTTGCTGGGTGCTGTGGTTTTGGTGGCTGGAGCTGGGTTGCTTTACTCCACCG
>Ga0272446_1004938_pt1 | contig 15215 bp, 9 predicted proteins | sample YNPCB0061_FD_194587 | JGI IMG/M metagenome (GOLD analysis project Ga0272446, IMG submission 194587) | Hot spring microbial mat communities from Yellowstone National Park, WY, United States - YNP-CB-006-1 | ecosystem: Environmental > Aquatic > Thermal springs > Hot (42-90C) > Sediment | place... | reverse complement strand
AGAGAGAGTCGCGGAACGCGTCCACGAGCGTGCGGATGTCGGCCTCGGTGTACGGCACCGGCGAGGTCCACCAGGAGTTGTAGTTGAAGTGCACGCCTCGCGGGGCGGGCCGCCGCGCCGCGATGGCGCGTTCGAACGCGCGCCGCGACTCGCCCGGCGCCGCGCCGCCGAAGACCGCCGTCCGCGAGCGGTACCACTCGCCCACGGCGAGCCGCGCGCCGGGCGCGTGCGCGAGGACTGCCCGCTCGCCCTCGAGCCGCGTGGTGGCGACAGGGAACGCGATGCCGCACCACACCGATCGGCCCAGCACGGGGTAGCTCTGCCAGCCGGACCGTGCCTGCGGTGACTGGCCGCTCAGGTCCGCCGTGGCGACGATCACCTCGCGCAACACGGCGTCGCTGGCGCGCTCCAGCCGCACCGAGGCCGTCACGCGGAGGAGCCCCCCGCCCTCGGCGATCTCGGTCCGCAGTGCGGCCGGCGTTTCGCCCGCGACGGCCCACTCGCCGCGCCAGCCGGTAGCGGTGCGCTCCCAGCGCCCGGAGCCGGCCTCCCGCCCGCCCAGCCGGAACGCTCCGAAGTCGAACAGCGGCGCGGCGTCGTCGAGGACCACCCGGTCGTTCGTCTGCGTGTTCGTCACGACGAACCCGCCCGGCGTCCGCTCGAGCTGGAGCGCAGGATCGGCCAGCAAGGGCAGCGCGGCGAGCGAGCAGCCGAGGACCGTGAGCGCGGCGACGGTGACAAGCATCGTGGGTCTCCCTCCAGGCGCCGGCGTCGGGCCTGCCCCCTGCTTGCCGGCCAGGACATGGCGCTCGATCGCCGGGGGCGGCGTGCGCGCGCCGCACGAAGTACGGCAGACCGGCGCCCTTTCCCTGCGCCGGCAGCCCGGCGCGCAGGCGAGAGCGGGTCAGCGGTGCGCGCCCGAGACCCTCGGCGACGCCGGTCCGGCGCGAAGAGCCCGGCGGACCCGCGCGCCCGCTGCGCTCCGTGGCGGGGCGGGAAGCTCCGCCTGCCACAGGGCGTACCAGATCGGCCCGCCGGCGCCGTAGATCTCCTGGCCGATCTGGCCCAACTTGCTGTTGCCCTGCCACCACTCCAGGTCCGTGCCCCAGCCGCCGTGGAAGTCCTCGAGCGGGACCCACTGGTCGCGCGCCACCATCCCGCAGTCGGTCTCCGAGCCGTCGGTCGCCACGAGGTACCGGCCCGCGCCGGCCTTCACGATCACCGGAGGCAGCGCGTACCACGACTGGGTCGGCCCCCGGCGCCAGCAGTCCTCGAGCAGCGCCCGTACGTCCGCCGGCAGGCGCTCGCGCGCGAGCGCGAGGTACTCCTTCACGAACCGGCGCACCTGGTGGCTCTCGTACTCGCACGAGTGCGGGTTCGCGGGCGTGCCGCAGAAGCCCCAGAAGGTGACGAGGCGCTTGCCGATGCCGTAGCGGCCCTGCCACAGCCATGCCCACCGCAGCGTGTTCGCGATGGGCACCCAGGCCAGCTCGCGGTAGCGCGGGTCGCCCGTGGCGCGGTGGAGCCACTCGCAGGCCAGGATGCCCGTCGCTGTCTGGTTCACCTCCCAGCAAAGGTCCATCCGGCGCTCGGCCAGCCGCGCGGCGGCGGCCTTCGCCGCGTCGAGCGCCTCCGCGTCCTTGCCTCCGCTCAGCTGGTGCAGGCGCATCATGATGTACAGGTACATGCAAGTGGTGTCGTACTGGTAGAGCACCTTCTGGCGCCTGAAGTTGGAGGTCGACACGTCGGCGAACACGTAGTCGCACGCGCGGCCCATCTCGAGCAGCTTCGCGCGGTAGCCGAGGATCATGCGCCGCGCGTTCGCGTTGCCAGCGGCCGCCAGGTCGGCGACGAGGTAGGCGGGGTTGAAGAGATAGACGCCCGTGTAGAAGGTGTCCGGCATTGGCGCGGGGTTGTTCGCGAACCCCTGCCACTTCTCGTCCCAGAAGTCGGGCAGCGTCGCGTCGAGACGGTCCCGCAGCACGGCGGCCTCGCGCTGGGCGGGATAGCGCCGGCAGTACTCCGTGAGCGGCAGCAGAAGCTGCGCGATGTTCCAGAGCTGGATGTCGCGGTGCTCGTACCCAACGTAGGCGCGCGGGTACCAGCGGCCGCCCGTGACGTGGGAGTTCTCCGGCCGCAGGATATCCCGCACCAGCCGCGGCGTGACCTCGCCAGCCCAGTCCACCGCGACGGGTGGCGGCTTCGGCAGCCGGCGGTAGATCGGCGCGAGCATCTCGACGAAGGCCCTGCATACCGCCACGTTGTCGTCGCCCACGGCTGGCCGCAGGTACAGCCACGTGTCCACGATCGTGAGGCTCTCGCTGCGCGGGATGCGGAAGCACTCGGGCCGCAGGTAGCCGAACCGGTCGTAGCGCTCGACGCGCTCGCGATAGGGCGTCGCGGGTACCGTCTTGCCGTCCACCTCCGCCGGCTGGAACTCGCTCGTCGCGGGTCCCATCCGCACGGCGCCCCGCTGCTCGCCGTCCGTGTAGCCAAGCCACGGGTTGGCGCACCCCGTCAGCTCGTAGAGCCGGCTGAGCGAGGAGAAGTCCTGCAGGTAGAAAACCTCGCTTCGCAGGGGCACGTCGCGGAAGAAGACGATGCCGGTGGCCGGCCCGCGCTGCGCCATGTGGCGGATGACCTCGTGGTCGGCGTACGCGCCGTTCCGCCGGAACTCGACGTCGGGCAGGGGCGGCTCGTTGACCGCCTTGTCCTCGCGGGCGCGCAGCCGCACGGTCCAGCGGAAGAGGCCCGGGGTGTCCTTGTACGCCACGAACGAGCCCGTGAAGTCCGCCCACGCGCGCGAGGTCCGGACCACAGCCTCGACCGTGCTCGCCGTCTCGCGGCACTCCAGCCGTCGGAAGATGGAGAAGTCCTTCTTGGGCCGCTGGTGCTCGTATCCCACGAAGGTGCCGTAGTCCGTCACGTTGAAGCTCGGCCCGTGGGCCATCCGCGTGAAGAGGGCCTCGCTCGGCGTGTCGCGCCGCCGGATCTGGATGCCGGCGCCCAGCCGCCGGCCCTCCTCCGGCCCGTAGACGGCCTCGTAGTCGCCGCTCTGGATCGTGAAGGCGCGCGCCTCCTGGCGGGCCAGACGGACGCCCGGCGCCTGCCCCCGCGCCATCGCCGGCGCGCAGAGCGCCAGCGCGACGAAAGCCGCGAGCAGGGCTCCCCCCGTCCTGGACGAGAAGCGGCGCGCCGGCTCCGCGTGAGCCGCTGTCAAGGCCGCCGGCTGGCCCGCGTGACCCCGAGCGCCCGCGCCGAGGCCGCGCATCATGTGCCGACGCCCCACAGGAACGGCGCCACGTCGGCGCGCGCCAGGCCGATCACCGTGTCGGCGCCGCCGTAGTAGACCCACAGCTCGGTCCCGAGCAGGACCGCCCCGCACGTGAACACCACGTTGCGCGTGTCCCCTTCCACCTCCCACCCGATCTCCGGCTCCAGGATGGGCCGCGCCGAGCGCCGCAGCTCGCGGGTCGGGTCCTCGAGGTCCAGCAGCACGAGACCCAGGCGGTAGACGAAGTCCTTGTCCACCGCGTGGTAGACCATCAGCCAGCCCTGCTCGGTGCGAAACGGCGGGGCGCCCAGCCCGATTTTCGTGTGCTCCCAGTCCACCTCCCCCCGGCGCGCCCGCAGGAGGCGGCGGTGCCCGCGCCACGTGCGCAGGTCGGGCGAGAGGGAGAGCCACATGTCGAGCGGGTGCGGCTCCCGCCCCCACGCGAACCCCATCGGTCGGTGGATGAGCGCGTATTGCCCGTCGATCCGCTCCGGCCAGAGGCTCGCGTTCTTGTTGTTGCCGAACTGCTCGTGCCCGAAGATGATCCCGTGGTCTTCCCATGTGAAGAGATCGCGCGACGTGGCGAGGCCGATGTTCACCGTCACCTCGTTCCACGTGACGTAGCAGAGGTGGTAGACCCCATCCAGCCGTACGATGCGCGGGTCCTCGACGCCCTGCGTGCGGTCCGGGCTGGTCCCGCAGCGGAGGACAGGCTCGTCGGCGCGCTCGAAGCGCACCCCGTCCTCGCTCCAGGCATGGCCGATGCAGGACATGTTGCGGCGCGGCGTGTGCGTGATGCCGCGATAGAAGAGATGGAACCGGCGGCCGTCGTGGATCGCCGCCGCGTTCAGTACGGCGTCCCGCTCCCACGGAACGTGCTGCCTCGGTCGCAGGACGGGCTCCGCGCCCACCCGCTCCAGGCGAACCTCCGGCTCAGCGCTCTTCCGCACCCTGCTCCTCCTCCGTGACGGCGGGTGGCCGCGAGGCCTCCGGCGGCGCGCCCGCCTCCTCGCGCCCGTCGGGGTGGCGCAGACGCCACGAGAGGGCGTGCGTCTCGTGGACCGTAACGCGCCGGCCGGGCGCCAGGTCCCTCCGGCGGTGCGGGTGATCGCAGAGAACCCCCTCGAAGAGCGGGCGCTCCCACGTGTCGACCGCCACCCAGAGAGGCTCCGCGCCACCGTCCGTGGTCGGGAAAGCGACGAGAACCCGCAGCGTGGCCCCCGCCTCGCGCCCGGCCAGGAAGCGCTCGCACGCGTCCGCCAGCGGAAGGGCCGTGGCAGCGCCGGCGTCGCCCGCCGGCGCCGCGGCTTCCGCCGGTGCCGAGCAGGGCCCGAGGAGGTCAGAGAGAGCCCGCGCCAGCCAGCCGGCCGCCTCGCCGGCGGGCGCGCCGACCCGCAGGACCGTGCGGCCGCCGCCATCGGCCTCGAACGAGAGCCCGACTCGAGCCCATCCCTCGCTGCCTGGCGCCCCGCGCGTGGCCTCCGGCCGCCCGGCGTGCACCACGTCCTCTCTCGCGACGCGCACTTCGGCGGGCGTCTCCAGGAACGGCAGCGGCGTGCGGCGCAGCCCCGCCTGCTCGTTCAGCAGGCGCAAGAGCACGTGTGCCAGCCCCAGCAAGAGGGCGCCGGCGGGCTCCGCCAGCTCGGCGGGCGCCGGGTCGAGCAGAAGATCGGGCAGGCCGAACTTCGCCATGCCGACCGTCGCCACCGTCTCCCTCGCGCGGTCCGACGCGCCGGCGACGATGCGCACGCGCTCCGCGATGAAGGGACGGCGCGCTCCCCGCCGGAAGCGGTGGCACGCGCTGCGGCCCAGCGCGCGCTCCGCGTGCGGGTCCACCACCACCCCGCCCAGCCGTTCGGCCAGCCCGCACGCGGCGACCTCCACGAGCGAGAGCCCCTCGGGCGCGCCGTCCACGCGATCCAGCGCGGCGACCTCCAGCACGCAGTTGGCGTCCCGGAGGGCGGCCTCGCGCCGCGGGCCGAGGCCGGAACGGCGGAGCGTCTCGATGTCGGGGGCGCCCGCCTGCTCGGGCGTGAGGACGCGCAGCTCCAGCGCATCGCGCGCCAGCACCTCGGCGAGCGCGTCCCGGAAGGCGCCGGGCGGCATGGCGGCAACCAGCCCGCGCGCCACGGGCGCGAGCGCTGCCAGGTCGGGCGGGGTCTCGGCGCGGAGGTGGACGCGAAGCGTGCTGCGAACCGCCTCCGGCAGCGGTATGGCCAGGCGGCGCGAGCGCGCCCGGTCTCCCTTTGGCGTGGCGCTGCTTTCGGTCAAGGACGGCTCCTCGGACGGGGTGGGCGCGACGGCCCTCCGGAGCGCTCCACCAGCAGCGCCCAGAGGCCCGCGCTCGGTGTGGTGAAGGCGCGCCGAGCGCCCCCGGTCACTTCGCCGGCGGCCAGGGTGCGGCCTGTGGCCGGCTCGAACCACAGCGCCCGCAGCCTGCCGCGCAGCCCGGAGAGATCGAGTGTCAGGTCGCCCCCGGCGAGCGCGCACGCCAGCACGGTGGACACGCCGTCCGAGAGCGCCCACGCCGACCCGCGGCCCGCGCCGGCGATCGCGTCAGGCCGCATCCGCGGGAGCGACGTCCCCAGCCGCTCGCGGAGGAACCGGTAGGTCGGCAGGATCGCCACGCACCGCTCCGGCGCAATGTACTCCTTGGGGTCTGCCAGCTCGGGGTAGGGAAGCTGTCCCACGAGCATCGAGGCGCCGCCCATGAGGAGGGCCCATGCCTGCTCCAGGCTGCCGGGCAGACCGTGCAGGAGCGCCTTGTTCGGGTAGAGCTTACGGTACTCCGCCACCTGCCGGTAGAGCTGCTCCGGCGTCGTGGCCTCGACGAGCGGCGTGCCGGCGTAGCGCCCGGGGACCTCTCGGCCGCCCTCGGGCGCGAAAAGCGTGCCATCGTGCTGGTAGCACCAGTACCTCAGGTCCACCGTGCCAACGCGGGGCCCGCGCACGGGGTCGCGCAGGATCGCGTCCGTCACGTCCTTCGTGGCGGAGAGGCCCAGATGGGCGCGCCGGCCGCGCTCGCGCTCCCACTCGGCCACCGTGTCCATCCAGAACTGCATGAACGCGAGCGGCCCCGTGTACTCCTGGCTGCAGAGAAAGACGACGTTCGTGTGGCCGCCCAGCTCATCGAGCCCCTTGCGGATGGCGGCGCGGTGCAGAGCGCGGCGCACGGGGTGCGACACGTCGTAGAGCGCATTCGCGGCGGGCGTGCTGTCCGGCAGTCCGGTCGGCTGGAGGCAGTTGGCGGGCCGCCACGGGAAGTCCACGTAGTGCGCGTTCGTCTCCAGCAGGGCGTGCTGCATGTAGGTGTGATGGAAGAGCACCGCCCCGTGGCGGTCGCAGAGATCGGCGAAAGCGCGCAGCCGCTGGTAGTACCAGTCGTTGAACCGCTCGAGGTCATACTTCGGCAAGCCGTCCCAGGCCGCTCCAGGACCCGTGCGCGCCCAGGGCTGTTCGAGGAATGGCGGAACCGCGCGGTCGTCCGTCCGGCGGGCGGTGTCGTGGGCGTCCCGCCGCCGGTCGAACCAGAGGCCGAAGTTGTGCTCGAAACCGGGGTAGCCGTACCGCAGCATGGCTTCGACGAGCTTCGGCAGGTCCTCCGTGCGGTTGGGCCCGACCTCGCCGGGCGCGTTGCGGGCGAGGTTGGGCCGCTGGCCCGCGCGCCACCAGCCGTTGTGCTGCGCGTATCCCCAGACGACGCGCCCGCCGTGGGTGTACCATCCGTTGACCACCGCCAGCCCGGCCGCGCGCCGGGCGGGAGGCCGGGCGTCCTGCACGGGACCCATCAGGGCGACCATCGCGAGAGCCACCATCCCACACCCTCCCGTATGCGCGGCGCACCGCGCTCACCATCGTGGCGCACTCTACCACTCCAGCGCGCGGCTGGCAACCGGCGCGCGACCTGCCGGCGCAGCGCGGGGACGCAAACGAACGGGGCAGGCACCGTGGCCCGCCCCGGCCAGACGCAGCGCGCCACCCGACGCCGCTAAGGCTCCCGGAAAGCGTCCGGAACGGTCCGCGAGGGCACCGCGAGCATCCGTACCAGCGCCGCCAGCATCTGCTCGTGGTAGACGGAGTTCACCGCGAGGGCGGCCTGCGTCTGGGCGTAGCCGAACGGTATGCCGATGTCGTAGCGGTCGCCCACGGTCTCCACCGCGAGGTACCGCTCTCCGCGCTCGCGAACGCGCTCCTGCGCGCTCGTGAGCTGGAACTCGCCCTTCTCGCGCAGGTCGTGGTCGATGGCGTACTGCAGGGCGTCGAAGATGCTCGGCGTGAAGACGTGCATCCCGAAGAAGCACAGGTACATGCCCCAGAGGAGGCCCTCCACCCGCAGGTTGTTCTCCGCGTACTCCACGCTGGGCTTCTCGATGATGTGGTCCACCTCGTAGACGCGCGGCGACTGGTTGATGAGCGAGCCGCGCACGGTGCCGAAGAGATGGAGCAGCTCCGACGGGGTCTGCTGCACCGCCGAGACGCTCGCGCCGTGCTGCTCGAACACCTCGATCGTCTGCCGCGCGCAGCGGGTGGTGGAGCCGGAGGTGTAGATGTGGTCGCCCAGCATCAGGAGGAAGGGCTCGTCGCCCACGAACTCCTTCGCGCACCAGACCGCGTGGCCGTACCCCTCGGGCGAGGGCTGCTCGACAAACGTGAGCCGGCTGGCGATGTGCTGGATGCGGGCGGACTGCAGCAGCGCCCAGTCCTTTCCCTTGAAGAGGCGCATCTCTTCGGGGGGAATGGGACCGAAGTGCGCCTCGATCTGCGGCCGGTTGTGGCGGTTGACGACGAGGCACACCTCCTCGATGCCCGAGTTGAGCGCTTCCTCGATGATGATCTGGATGGCGGGCTTCACGATGCCGTCCACATCCATCAGGGGGAGCATCTCCTTCTGGATGGTGGCCGTGGCGGGGTACATGCGGGTGCCGCGGCCGGCGGCGGTGATGACGGCCTTGCGAACCTTGGTCATGCGCGTCCCTGTCCTCCTCGTGGAGCTGCGAGCAGGCGCAGCGCCTCCTTGAGCGCGGGATTCTCCCCGCGCTTGGCGATGGCATCTCGGACGTCCTGCAGCGCTGCCCGCGTGTCCGCCGGCTCCGCGACCGCGAGCGCAGCCGCGTACTCCCGGGCCGACTGCTCGGCGTCCCCCATGACGGCGTAGATCAGGCCGATGTTGAAGCGGACGTAGGCGAGCTTCTCGTCGATGGCGAGAGCCTTGCGGCTCGCCTCGATCGCCTCCTGGAAGCGCTCCGCTCCGTAGAGGGTCCACCCCAGGTTGCCCCACAGGATGGCCGCGTTGGGCGCCTTCTCGAGCGCGGCGCGGTACTCCGCGATCGCCTCGTCGCGCTTCCCGAGCCCCTCCAGAGCGGCCGCCAGGGCCGCGCGGGCATCCGGGTCGTCGGCGTTCGCGCCGAGCAGCAGCCGCGCTTCGCGGATGGAATCGTCGTAGCGCTTCGCGGAGTGGTAGGCGCTCGCCAGCGCCAGCCGGACCGGCCGGTCGCCGGGGTTCAGCCGAAGCGCCGCCTGGTAGGCGCGGATCGCCGCGTCCCACCGCTCGCGCGCGCCCTCGGCCTGCGCCAGGGCGACGTGCACCGCGGGGTTCGTCGGCTCGAAGCCCATGGCCCGCGTGGCGGTCTCCACGGCGTCGGCGGTGCGGCCGAGCTCGCGAAGCTGCTCCGAGGCGGCGAGGAGCGGCGCGGCGGCGCGCGGAGCGAAGTCCGACGCGCGGAGAAAGGCGGCCACCGCCTCCTCGCGCTTCCCGGCCTGGACGAGGGCCGAGCCGAGCTGCATGCGGAAGTCCGGGTTCGTGGGGTTCAGGTTGACGGCAGCGCGGTACGCCTGCACCGCCTCCGCGTGCTTCTCCTGTGCCGTGAGCGCCTGCCCCAAGCCGACGTGCGCCGCGATGTCGCGGGAGTTCAGCCGGATCGCCTCCCGAAAAGCGGCCTCCGCCTCCGCCGGCTTGCCCGCTTTGAGCAGGTCGTAGCCCTCGGCGCGCTTGGCGTCTGCCGTGGGGGCCTGCGCTGCCTGCGGCGTGGGAGCGGCGGCCTGGGCCAGCGACGGGACGCTCGCGTGCGCCAGAGCCAGCAGCGCCACCGCCGTCAGGATGCGGCTTTCCATCGGTCACTCCCCTCCCGCGCGCTCCGTCACGCCGCCCGCCGCCGGCGCAGCGAGTCGTGCAGCGCCGCCAGCCAGATGACGCCCCCGATCAGCATGAACTGCCAGTGCGGCGGCACGCCCTTGAGGTCGCACCCGTTCTGGATGACGGCCATGAGGAACGCGCCGATCAGCGTGCCCACGACGCCACCCTGTCCGCCGGAGAGGCTGGTGCCTCCGATGACGGCGGCCGCGATCGCCTGCAGCTCGAGCCCGGTGCCGGCGGTGGGCTGCGCGCCGGCGGTGCGCGACACGTGGATGACGGCCGCGAACCCGGCCAGCAGGCCGCACAGGGCGAAAACGCCCAGCGTCGTTCTGGGTATGGATACGCCCGAGAGGCGCGCGGCGTCGGCGTTGCCGCCGATGGCGTAGACGCGCCGGCCCATCGCCGTGCGCGAGAGCAAGAGGTGCATGGCCAGGGCCGTCGCCAGCATCAGCACGAGCGGGACGGGCACGCTCACCCCGAGCACCGGCGCCCGGAGCACGCCGATGCTGAAGGTCTCGAAGCCCGGCGCGGTCCCGGAGATGTTCTGGTCGCCCGACAGCCGGAGCGCCATCCCGTAGGCCACGCCCATCATGCCCAGCGTGGCGATGAACGACGGCATCCGGCCCAGCGTCACCAGGAGGCCGCTCACCAGACCGCACGCCAGGCCGGTGCCGCAGGCTGCCAGCACGCCGGCGAGCACGCCAGCGCCGCGGTCCACCATCAGCGCCGCCGCCACCACGCCGGAGAGCGCCAGCATGCGGCCGACCGAAAGGTCGATGTGGCCCAGGATGATGACCGCCGTCTCGCCGACGGCCAGGATCGCGACCACTGCCGTGGACTGGGTGATGTTGCTCCAGTTGAAGGCGGTGAGGAAGCCCTCGTTTCGTGCGAAGACGGAGAGCGCCGCCACGACGATGAGAAGGAACGTCAGCGGCGCGGCCACTCCGCCCAGGGCGCGCAGCGCCGCCCAACCGAGACCGGAGCCAGGCTTGCCCTTCACGCGCGCCCCCACGGATGGCTGGTCGTGCGCCGCCGGCCTCGCGGGCGGGCGGCGCGCTCATCGTAGCACCGGCCGCGCGGGCAAGTCAACCGAGCGCGAGGGCCCGCGCCGGGCGCGCGGAGCGGCAAGGCGCGGTCCCGGGCCGATCGATTCGCCGGCCGGCCGGGCGCGGAGGGAGGGACTGCCGGCGCCGCGCGTCGAACCACAACCCGGCGCCACAAACCGTACCACAAGGTGTGGGGCGTGCTGGCGGACGCGCTCGGCGCGTATGGAAGGCAGGGGCAGGCGCGCCGGCGATGAGGCCCGCGCCGGGCGTCTAAGCTCCCGTCGGAGCCGGCGCGCCGGGTAAGGGGCCAGGGACGCCTTGCGTGCGGCCAGCGCCGGCTCTCGGACGCGCGCGGCGCCTCGTCGCGCCGCAGAGAGGAAGGTCGCCGATGGACGGATTGGAACGGGACATTGCGGGCGGGCTGTTCGAGGTGGAGGAGGGCCCGTGCCTGTCGCTCTACATGCCGACCCACCGCCGTCATCCGGAGAACCGGCAGGACCCGATCCGGTTCCGCAACCTAGTAAAGGTGCTGGAGCAGTCGCTGCGCGCCTCCTCCGCCGGGAGCGAGGCCGAGGGGCTTCTGGCCCCGTATGAATCGCTGGCAGGCGATCGCGACTTCTGGAACCACACGCTGGACGGCCTCGCCGCGCTCGGCTGTCCCGCAGGCTTCCACGTGTACCGCCTGCAGCAGCCCGTGCGGGAGCTCGCCATCGTCGCGCCGTCGTTCCACACGAAGCCCCTGCTGCACGCGCTCGGCGCGGCTGACCGCTACCAGGTGCTTGCCATCGATCGCCAGCGGATGCGTCTCCTCGAAGGAGGACGCGACGCGCTGGACGAGGTCGACCTGGCGCCCGGCGTCCCCCGCACCCTCGAGGAGGCGCTCGGCGATCAAGTGACGGACCCTCATCTGACGGTGGCCTCCTACGGCGGAGCGGACGGACCCGGCATGCATCACGGCCACGGTGGCCGGCGCGACGAGGTGGACGTGGACACCGAGCGGTTCTTCCGCGCCGTCGATCAGGCGGTGCTGAACGCGCACTCGCGCCCATCGGGTCTGCCGCTCCTGCTCGCGGCCCTTCCCGAACACCAGAGCCTCTACCGCCGGATCACGCAGAACCCGCTCCTCTTGCCGGATGGAGTGGAGACGAACCCGTTTGCCCTCTCCGCGGATGCCCTGCGGGAAGCCGCCTGGTCCGTCGTGGCGCCGCGGGTCGCGGCCAGGATCGACGCGCTGGCCAGGGCCTATGCCGACGCGCGGGCGCGTGGCCTAGGTCGGGAGGACCTTGCGGAGGTCGCCGCGGCCGTCGCGCAGGGGAGGGTCGCCACACTGCTCCTCGAGGCTGACCGTGAGGTCGCTGGCAGGCTCGATCCGGCTTCGGGGGCCATCTCGCCCGGCGATCTCGCGGACCCGTCGGTGGACGACCTGCTCGACGATCTCGGGCAGCTGGCGGTGCGGCGCGGGGCGCAGGTGGTGGTCCTGCCGGCGGAGCGGATGCCGTGCTCCACCGGCGCTGCGGCGCTATGCCGCTACTGACGCGGCGCGCGTTGGGGGCGGCGGCATGAGCGGCGACGACCGGCGCATCGTCTCGGTGATCCTGGCGGCGGGGCGCGGCACGCGCATGGGCGCCGGCGCGCCGCCCAAAGTGGCGCACCCCGTGCTCGGGGAGCCCGCCATCGTGCGTGCCGTCGAGGCCTACCACCGGTGCGGCATCGCGGCGCACCTCGTCGTGGTGGGCGACGACGGAGCGCGGGTGATGGAGGCGCTCGACGGCGCGCCGGGCGAGCACCTCTTCTGCCGCCAGCGGGAGCCGCTCGGCACCGGCGACGCCGCCGCGCAGGCGGCCCGCCGGCTCGAGGCCGCCGGCTTCGACGGCGACGTGCTGGTGGCCGCCGGCGACAAGGTGGTCCAGCCCGCCGCCATCCAGCGGCTCATCGCGCGCTTCCGCGCGACAGGCGCCGCCCTCGCGTTCCTGGTGGGCGACGTGGAGGACAACCCGGGGTCCGGCCGGGTCGTGCTCGACGGTCACGGGCGCGCGCGGCGCATCCTCGAGGTGCCCGAGGTCCGGCGCGCGCAGCTGCTGCAGTCGCTGGAGCGCCTGTGCGCCGAGCGCGCCGTCCCGGCGTCCGAAGCCGAGGACCTCGCCCTGACAGCCTTTGCGACGCCCGCCAAAGCGGCCGCGGCGCTCGGCGCTCTCTGGGAGACGCTTCGGGCCGGGAGCCCGCTGACCAGCGACGCGCTCGCCCAGGCGACCGCCGGCGCCGCCGGCGGTCTGGGGGACGTCGCGATCGAGGCCGCGGCCGCCGCTCGATGGGCCAACCTCTCGATCTACCTCTTCCGGGCGCCCGCGCTCTACGAGAGCGTGCGCGCGCTCGGGGCCGACAACGCCCAGCGCGAGCTCTACCTGACCGACGCCGTGGAAGCGCTGGCCTCGCGTGGCGAGCGCGTCGAGCCGGTGCCCGTGGAGGCCTCGTGGCACGTGATGGCGTTCAACACCCCGGAGGAGCTGGCGGCACTCGAGGAGCGCCTTCGCGTCGCCCTCGCGCCGGGGCCGGTGTCGGAGGCGCCGCGCTCGCTCCGCCGCATCACCGAGTGGCTGCGCGCGTTCGAAGCCGACGGCGACGCTGCGCGCGCAACGCTTGCAGCGATCTACGGACCCGGCAGCCCGGCCTCGGAAGCGCGCCGGCGCACCATCGCGGAGATGCTCGCCGAGCACCTGCGGCGGTTCGGCGACGCGGAGGCCGTCGTGGCGCGGGCGCCCGGCCGCGTGAACCTGATGGGCCGGCATGTGGACCACCAGGGCGGCCGCTGCAACATGATCGCCATCGACCGAGACACCGTCGTCGTCGCGAGCCGCGCGCCCGATGGCGAGGTCGCGCTCCACAACCTGGACGGCCGCAGCTTCCCCGAGCGTTCCTTCGCTCTCTCCGACCTGCTGGAGGGCGACGCGTCCGACTGGCGCGCGTTCGTGGCCGGGCCGGTGGTGTCGCGTCGCGTGGAAGCGGCGCGGGGCGACTGGTCGCAATACGCGCGCGCTCCGCTCGCGCGCCTGCTGGCCCTGCATCCGGACCATGCGTCTGGCGGCCTGCGGTTCACGGTGACCGGGTCGATCCCGGTGGCAGCCGGTCTCAGCTCTTCGTCGGCGCTCGTCGTGGCGGTGGCCGAGGCCGCCTGCGCGCTGTGGGGTCTGGAGGTGGAACCGGAGCGTTTCGCGGAGCTGTGCGGAGAGGCGGAGTGGTACGTCGGCACGCGGGGCGGCGCGGGCGACCACGCGGCGATGAAGCTCTCGCGCCTGGGGTGCGTCACGCCGGTGGGCTTCTTCCCGATGGAGGCGGGTCGCCCGGCGCCGCTGCCGTCCGAGGTCGCGCTCGTCGTGGCGAACTCGCACGAGAAAGCGCGCAAGACCGCGGGCGCGCGCGACACGTTCAACCAGCGCGTGGCCTGCTACCGGATCGCCCGGGCGCTGATGCGCGCTGCGCGGCCGGAGCTCGCGGGCCGGCTGCAGCATCTGAGAGACGCGAACGCCGCGACGCTGGGGGTCTCGCCAGCGGAGATCTACCGGATGCTCCGCGCGCTTCCGGTCCGGATGTCGCGGGACGAGGCTGCCGCCGCGCTCGGCGACGACGCCGAGGCGGTCCTCGGCACCCACGCGCCGGAGACGGGCGACTACCCGGTGCGCGGCGTGGCGCTCTTCGGACTGGCCGAGTGCGAGCGGAGCCGCCGCACCGAGCAGCTGCTGCGCGAGGGGCGGGTGCGGGAGTTCGGCGCGTGGATGGGCGTGTCGCACGACGGCGACCGCGTGACGCGGTGGGACGAGGCGCTCGCATCCCAGGTGCACGTGGAGGACGTGGGCGACGGCGCGATGGAGCGGTTGGCGCAGGCTGCGGAGGAGGGCCGCCCCGGGTCGGACCTTGCGCTCCAGCCGGGCGCCTACGGGTGCAGCATCCCTCAGATCGACCGGATGGTGGACACGGCCCTGCGCGTGGAGGGCGTTCTCGGCGCCCAGATCGCGGGCGCAGGTCTCGGCGGGTGCATGATAGCGCTGGCGCGGCGGGAAGCCCTGGAGGACCTGCGCCGGGCTCTCGAGCGGCGCTACTACGAGCCGCTGGGCCTCGAGCCGGACGTGCTGGTCTGCACGCCGGTGGCGGGCAGCGGCGTGCTGGGCCTGTGAAACGGCGCCGGCCCTCCCGGGCTCGGGAGGGCCGGCACACGGTGCGAAGGACGATGGGCGACTACTTCTTGCTCTTCTTCTCGCCCTCGATCTGCTCCTGCACCTGGATCGACGGCGTGGCGCCGGTGAGCTCCACGTTGATGCGCTGCGGGCGGGCATGCTGCGCCTTCGGGAACGAGATGCGCAGGATGCCGTCCTGGTAGCGCGCCTCGGCCTGCTCGCTCAGTACGTCACACGGCAGCGAGAACGTGAAGCTGAAGGTGCCGAACCGCGGGATGCCGCGCACGTGCGTCACGACGTTCTCCGAGCTCTCCGCGAAATCCGCGCGCTGCTCGCCCGAGATCGTCACGGAGCCGCTCTGGAACTGCACGTCGACCTTGGCCGGGTCGATCCCCGGCAGGCTGGCCGCGACCAGCACGTGGTCCGGCGTCTCGTATACGTCGACGGGCGGCACATAGGAGCGAGTCTCGCCCATCAGCCGGCCGATCGGGGTCAGGCCGACAGGGGTCGACATCCAGTCCCACATGCGGCGCTCGAAGTCTTCCATCATGCGCCACGGGTCGAGCGCCGAGACCGCGTTGCGCCGCCGGATG
>Ga0272446_1004937_pt1 | contig 15217 bp, 16 predicted proteins | sample YNPCB0061_FD_194587 | JGI IMG/M metagenome (GOLD analysis project Ga0272446, IMG submission 194587) | Hot spring microbial mat communities from Yellowstone National Park, WY, United States - YNP-CB-006-1 | ecosystem: Environmental > Aquatic > Thermal springs > Hot (42-90C) > Sediment | place... | reverse complement strand
GCCCTGTGATGGCCTTACTTGCGGCCGGCGGGTTTTCGCCCGCCGTTCCAGGTATCGGGTTTCGGCGTGTCTGGCGGCCAGTAGCCTTCGGGATCCTCCACCCACTCCTTGCCGCACACGCGGGAGATTGTCTTCCACTCCGCCGCGCCCAGGTTCACGTCTGGATGAAAGATGAAGCGCCTGAGGCCGGCCCGGTGCGAGGCCGTCAGAATGCGGTAAAGGTCATACGCGGGCATCGGGTCGCCTGCGTGGGGATTGCGCCCTGTCGAGACCCACGCGATGACCTTGTCGGGATCCCCCGTGGCGTCCAGCGCCCGGCGCGTTTCATTGAACACCACCTTGTCGAAGAACTCGTCCGGGAAGCCTCTTTCCAAGTCCGATAGTTTGCGCACGCCCGGCAGTTCCAGGCCGAACCAACACTTCACCACCGCGAAACAATCTTCTTCGGTGAGAGAGGGGTTCCACTTCCCCAGGGTCTCTACCCAACGCGCCACGGTGCCGTACATGCCATCAAAGCCGCGGTGCCAGAAGTAGTGCTTGGGAAAGATGTAGTCGAAGAAGTGATGGGTCTTGGGATAGTCCTGGGTGGTCAGCACGGAAAACACGGCCGAGCGGGGAATCGTTCCCAACTTCGGTCTGTTCGGCAGCCGGTCGATCTGTTCCCTTACCGCCGCCATGTTGCGCAGGGTGGTTTCCTGGCGCACGCGCAGCCAGTACAGGGCGTCTTCGTTGAAGTCAAATAGCGACAGCCCCCCCAGCACACCGCCCGATGAGTGGAAGCGCACCAGCGACGGCGTCAACCGGTGAAAACGCTCTCGCAGATGGTTCATGCCTCGCTCGGCCCGCGCCACGTCAAACCCAAGATGCTGATAAACGGTCCTCTGATAGTCGCGGATCTCGAAGAGTTCGCCTCCGTGATGGAATGCCAGTTCGTAATGGTGTTCGCCCGCGCCGTCGATAATTACTCCCTGAGCCTGCGGGAATGCGCGGAGGGTGTCTTCGACCCCGGCGGCCAGTGATCGGGCGTTGAACGGATCCTGTTCGAACGGTTTACTCCGGCCGTAGTGCCCGGGACCAAAGAACAGCAACTCCCATCCACGCCGCCGGACGTCATCGAGCAGAGCCTGGAGTTGCCTTTCCTTTACCGGATCTGTGCGTACCGGTCCAGGGGGTTCTACGCCATGTTTGCGGTAGATTGATTCATCCGGGGTAAACGCCGATATCACGGCGCCGGCGCGGCGGTAAGTGAAGTCAAACGAGGGCGTACCGTCCCAGAAACGCAATGGCCCGACGACAACCCCCCGCACGCCGCCTTCTTCCCACGCGTCGAGCGTACGGTTGAAATCCGCAAGCCACTGTTCCAGAGGATAGATCATGTACATCCAGGCCACCAGCCGCGGAGCAGCGGGTTGTCCCAGCAGGACTGGCGCCGAGGACGCAGTCAAAGTCAAATGTTTCAGCAGAGTTCGTCGGCCGAGCGTGTTGGCCGCCGTTAGTGTCCTGAGGACGCCTGCTTTCCCATTGCCTGGGGTTTCCATCATTTTGGCCTCTCGTATGCACTTAGCATACACCAGCATGCTTTACCTGCCCACGGCTGCGCCGCGTGCGCCGCGTTGGTTTCCGGAGCCGGGACCCCTGCCCTGACAGGTGGCCGGAAGACAGTCTGGGAACTCATTGGATCTGGCGGAGAGAGAGGGATTCGAACCCTCGATAGAGTTTCCCCTATACACGCTTTCCAAGCGTGCGCCTTCAACCACTCGGCCATCTCTCCGGAGTGCTTGCGCGAGGCGGGCGCCGCGGGAGCGCCCATCGGCTAGTATAGCAGCCCGCGCCGCGTCCTATTGGAAGCGAACCTTGACGTCCGGGCGGTTCTCCAGGTGGACCGTGTCGACGAAACGCACCCGCGCGGGAGCCGACGTCATGACGATGGACTGGGTGCGGGTCCCGTCCCCGAAGAAGCGCACGCCCTTGAGCAGGTTGCCGTCGGTGACGCCGCAGGCGGCGAAGACCAGGTTGCGTCCCGGCGCCAGGTCCTGGGTTTGGTAAATCCGCTTCAAGTCCCGGATTCCCATAGCCTGCATGCGCTCGGCCTGCTTCTCGTCCTGGATGACCAGGCGGCCCAGAATCTCGCCGTTCAGGCAGCGCAGAGCGGCCGCGGTCAGGACTCCCTCGGGGGCTCCGCCGGAACCCATGACGGCGTGGACTCCGGTGCCGGCCACGGCGGCGGCGATACCGGCCGATAAGTCGCCGTCGGGGATCAGGCGGATGCGGGCGCCGGCCTCCCGGATATCGGCGATCAACTGGCGGTGGCGGGGACGGTCCAGCACCACCACCACCAGATCGTCAACGCCGCGCTGCAACCGCCGGGCGATAGCCTTCAGGTTGTGCCTGACCGGCGCATCCAGATCCACGGCGCCCTTGGCCGCGGGCCCGACCACAATCTTCTCCATGTAGCAGTCGGGGGCATGCAGCAGCCCGCCCTTTTCCGACGCCGCCAGAACCGTGATCGAGCCCGGAGCGCCGGTAGCGCAGAGGTTGGTTCCCTCCAGCGGATCGACCGCAATGTCGACGGAAAGCGCGCCGCTGTCCGCGCTGCCACAGCCTACTTTCTCTCCGATGAACAGCATCGGCGCGCGGTCGCGCTCGCCTTCCCCGATGACGATGGTTCCGTCAATCGAGACGGTGTCGAGCACGCTGCGCATGCTCTCGACCGCCGCCTGGTCGGCCACCTTCGCATCCCCCATCCCCATAGTCCGGGCCGAAGCGATCGCGGCTTGCTCGACCACGCGCAGCACTTCCAAAGAAAGATCGAACATGAGGTATCTGCCTGGGAACATAGCACAATCGCGCGGCGGACCCAAGGCCGGCTGCGCCTGGCTGTGAGGATCGGCACACACGGGCCGCAGTACAATTGCTATTGACAAGGTCTCAATGCCGAAGCAGATCGCCATAGTGGAGGACGAAGCCGAGCTGGCCTCTTTGCTGGAGTACAACCTGAGCCGCGCCGGTTTTGGCGCCAGGATATTTCCGGGAACCGGGAAAACGTTCGAGGAACTGCTGGCCTGGAAACCGGACCTGGTTCTTCTCGACGTCATGCTTCCTGAACAGGACGGTTTCGATCTCTGCCGCCGGTTGCGGGCGGCGCCGGCGCTGAGCCGCACACCGATCCTGTTCCTCACGGCGCGCTCCGAGGAGGTGGACCGCGTTCTGGGCCTCGAGATCGGCGGCGACGACTACATCACCAAGCCGTTCAGCCCCAGAGAACTGCTGGCGCGCGTCAAGGCCCACCTGCGCCGCCTGGAAGCCGAGCCCGAACCGTCCCAGGTGGAGTTGGGTCCATTCCGGCTGGACCGCGCCGCCCGCCGCGTCTTCCGCAACAACCAGGAGCTCGAGCTGACTTCGACCGAGTTCCGGCTCCTCGATTTCTTTCTCACCCATCCCGGCAACGCCTACAACCGGGAGCAGTTACTCGACGAAGTCTGGGGGCGTGAACAGTTTGTGACGCCCCGTACCGTGGACGTGCACATCCGCCGCCTGCGGGAGCGCATCGAGGACCGGCCCAACGAACCGCGTTATCTGACCACCGTCCGCGGCTTCGGCTACCGCTTCGAAGCGCCGCGCTGACCCGCCCGGCCACGAATTTCATCCGGAGTTTACGCCCCCGTAACGCATCCGCAACACTCCGCCGGTTACCCTAAGGGCAATGAAGAGGAAGATCCTGCTTATCGAAGACGATTCCGACCTGTACGCGCTGCTCCAGTACAACCTGGAAAAGGAGGGATTCGCGATCGAGGGATCGAAGACGGGGCGGGGCGCAATCGAACTGTGCCTGCGCGCGCGCCCGGACCTGATCCTGCTGGACATCATGCTTCCCGATGCGGACGGACTGGATATCTGCAAGGCCATTCGCGCGCATCCCGAACTGGGAGGGATTCCGGTCATCTTCCTGACGGCGCGGGCTTCGGAAACGGATCGAATCATCGGGCTCGAGTTGGGCGCCAACGACTACGTGGTGAAGCCCTTCTTTATCCGCGAACTGGTGGCCCGGATCAAACTGCAATTCCGCACCCAGCCGGACCCCTGCCGCACGCTGAAGGCCGGGCCCCTGGAACTGGACCGGGCGAGTTGCCAGGCGAGGCTCGACGGCGAATTACTCGCCTTGACCGCCACCGAGTTCCGCCTGCTCGAATTCCTGATGAGCCACGCAGGCGTGGTTTACAGCCGCGAACAACTGCTCGACTCGGTGTGGGGACACGACCGCGCGGTAACAGACCGCACCGTGGACGTCTACATTCTGCGGCTGCGGCACAAGATCGAGACCAACCCGGCCAGTCCGGCCCTGATCCACTCGGTGCGCGGCTTCGGCTACAGTTTCGAGCCGCGCGAAAGCGCGGCGGCCGTGCGCGGCTAAGCCGTCAGGCTTCCATGCGCCGCGCCGCGGCGTTCCACCTCATGCGCCGGCCCTTGCGCAGCGACTCCATCGCCATCGACAGGACCACATTCGCGGACTGCCCCGCCTCGACCGGAGCATTCGGGTCTTTGCGGGACCGGACACACTCCAGAAAGTTGCGGATGTGGGCCCGCGTGGCCGGCTCGAAGCTGCCGGGCACGTGTTTTTCCACCGCCGGCTTCATTTCAATGGCCTGGCTCTCCGGGAAAAGTGCATAGCCTTCCCGGCTCATGTCCAGCCGCGCTTTCGAGCCGTGGAACTGCTTCATCTGGTCGTTGGTGGTGTGGTAGCGCATGGCCTTGTAGCCCAAGGTGAACACGGCCAGATAATTCTCCGGGTACTCCATGGTCATGCAGGTGGTGTCGGGCACTTCGGCGCCTTCCAGGTTGACGCGCCCGGCCGAGCAGGTCACCGCGACCGGATAGGTTGAATTCATGAACCAGTGGATGGCGTCGACGATGTGGGCCGCCTGGCCGATCATCAATCCCCCGGAGTAGTCCCAGAAGTAGTACCAGTTGAAAAACCGTATGGGATCGAAGGGGCGCTTCGGGGCCGGGCCCAGCCACTGATCCCAGTCGAGCCGGCCCTCCGGACGCGCCTTCCGCAACCCTTGCTGGTAGTTCAGCCACCAGGAGTTGACCAGGCGCACGTCGCCGAGGCGGCCGGACTCCATGATGCGCTTGCCCTCCTGGAAAATGTCGAAACTGCGGCGCTGGGTGCCCACCTGCACGACGCGGCGCGTGCGGCGCACCGCCTCGATGACCTGGAAGCCCTCGTCAATGGTGTGCGCCATGGGCTTTTCGACGTAAACGTCCTTGCCGGCTTCGACGGCGTCGATCACCATGCGGGCATGCCAGTGGTCGGGCGTCGCCACGATGACCACATCGAGCGAGGGGTCCTCGAGCATGCGCCGGTAGTTCGAGTAAGATTTCGCGCCGCTGCTCGCGGCTTTCAGCCCGGCGGCCAGGTTGGTTTCATAGACGTCGCAAACGGCGGCCATCTCGACGCCAATCTCCTTGAACTGCGCCACAAGGTAACGGCCGCGCCCGCCGCTGCCGATCACTGCGCCGCGGATCTGGTCATTGGCTCCGGGCACGCGGCCGGCCGAAGCCGCCGCGCCGGATGCGAGGAATGCTCTGCGGTTCATGCCTGAGAGAGTACGATAATGGACACCGCCATGCAACGCCGATCATTTTTCGGGACAATGTCCGCTGGACTCATGCCAGCCCACGCGACCCCACCTGGCGCCAAACGGCGCGAACTGCTCTATAGCCTGCTGGGCGACCTGCCGCCGCGGCGCAGGCGAATTTCGGCGCGGACGCTCTCCACCGAGGAGAGGTCCGGCTACGTGCTCGAGAAACTGGAACTCGATTTGAACGGGTTCGAGAAGGTTCCGGCCTACTTCGCGCGGCCAAGATCGATCGCCGGCAGGGCGCCCGTTATCCTGTATAACCACGCCCACGGCGGAGATTACAAGCTGGGTAAGGACGAGTTCATCCGCGGCCGCTCCGCCATCCAGAACCCGCCCTACGCCGAAGTCCTTACCTCCCTGGGATGGTGCGGCCTGTGCATAGACACCTGGGTCTTCGGCGAGCGTTCCACGCGCACTGAAATGGACACGTTCAAGGAAATGCTCTGGAAAGGGCGCGTTCTCTGGGGCATGATGGTCTACGATTCCATCCGCGCAGTGGATTATCTGCTCACCCGGCCGGAGGTGGACCGCGCGCGAGTCGCAACGCTCGGCCTGTCCATGGGCAGCACCATGGCATGGTGGCTGGCCGCGCTCGACCCGCGCGTGAAGGTCTGCGTCGACATCTGTTGCCTGACCGATTTTCAGGCTCTGATCGAGACCGGCAACCTGAAGGGGCATGGCATCTACTACTTCGTGCCGTCGCTGCTGAAACATTTCACCACCGCCGGGATCAACGCGCTGATTGCGCCGCGCCCGCATCTGTCGCTGGCCGGCAACCTGGACGCGCTGACACCGCCCGCCGGACTTGACCGCATCGACCGCGAGTTGAAGAAAGTCTACGCCGCGGCCGGCCACCCGGAAAACTGGAAACTGCTGCGTTATGACGTGCCGCATCAGGAAACGCCGGAGATGCGGCGGGAGATTGTCGCGTTCCTGAAGCGCACTCTGGGGTAGACTGGAGAATCCTATGAACAAATACCTCTTGCTTTCCCTGGCGCTGGCCGCGCTGCCTTTGATGGCCCAGTTGTCCGCTCCTAACGCGGCGGGAGTGGCGAACGGCCACGAGCACCTCCGCGTGCGGGACGTGGAGGCGCAGAAGCGTTTCTGGGTGGATGTGCTTGGGGCCGCGCCCGGCAAGCTCGGGAACATGGAGATGATGAAGCTCCCCGGCACCATCGTGCTGTTTCAGGCGGGCGAGGTTTCCGGCGGCAGTCAAGGGTCGGTGGTCGATCACCTGGCCTTTAAGGTTCGCGACCTGAAAGCCATACTGGCGAAGGCGAAGGCCGCCGGCGTCACCTGCCGGCAAGGCGGCCGGGAATCGGCCATGGTGGAGGCGCCTGACGGAGTCATGCTGGAACTGATCGAAGACCGCTCCCTCTCCGCGCCCGTCGTGCATCACCACATCCACTTTCACACCGAGGCCGTAGCCGAGATGAAGGCGTGGTACGTCAAGATGTTCGGAGCCATACCCGGCAAGCGCGGAAACATCGAAGCCGCCGATCTGCCGGGAGTCAACCTGAGTTTCGAGCCGCCGAAAGGGCCGGTGGCGCCGACCAAAGGCCGCTCGCTGGATCACATCGGCTTCGAGGTAAAGAACCTGGAGGCTTTCTGCCGGAAGCTCGAAGCCGCGGGAGTCCAGTTCGACGTGCCTTACAAGACGGTGCCCGCGCTGGGTGTCTCGCTGGCCTTCCTCACCGACCCGTGGGGAACCTACATCGAACTGACCGAAGGGCTGGACCGGCTATAGCTCAGCCTGTTCGGCTCGAATGGGCATGAGCGGAGCCGCCGGACTCCACCCGACATCCGATCCGGCGTCCTCGATGGTCACCGTGACCGTCATGGGCTTCCGGTCGCGGTAGATGCTGATTGCCAGAGTCTTCTTGCTGCGGGCCGAGCGCAGGATGCTGGAGATTTCCCGGGGGCTGGTCACGGTTTCCCCGTCCACTTTCACGATGACGTCACCCGCCTTGATGCCGGCCTTTTCGGCCGCCGACCCCTTGGTGACGGAGCGCACCAGCACACCCTCCTTGACTCCGAAATAAGCGGCGAGTTGGGTGTTCAGCGATTCGGTTTCAATGCCCAGCCGGGAACTGCGCATCGAGGTGTAAACGCGGGGGATGTCGGGCGCCACCGGCGGCATGGGGGGCATCGGAGGCATCTCGGGCATGTGAAACTCGAAGCCTTCCGGACCCGCGAAGGCGAACCCGGGCTTGCGCTTGGCGAGAGTCGCCACGATGGTTTGCGTGGCTCCGCCGCGCCAGATCAGCAACTTGGCCTGCCGGCCGGGAGGGGTCTCGCGCACCAGGCGGATGAACTGCTCGGTGCCCTCGACACGCTGTCCGTTGTACTCGAGGACCACATCACCCTCTTTCAGTCCCGCCTTGGCCGCGGGACTTTCCGGTTCGACGCTCTTCACCTCGACGCCGCGTTCCTCGCGGAGGTTGAGCGCTTTGGCGCGTTCCGCGTCGATTTCCGCCACGCCGATGCCGAGAAAACTGCCCCCGGTGCGCTGAATGAACACGTTTCGCTGCGCCTCGCGGGCCACGCGGGCCGCGTCCTTGGCCGCGCGCCTGGCGTCCTCGACCGCCTTCTTTTGATCGTCTGTCATCTGCGCGCCGGCCGGTGAGACCGCCATGCCCACCGCCAGCCATACCCCACAAATCAAAAATCCTGCTCTCATGGTCTCGAATCCCTTCTTAGCGCTGGCGCCGGATGTAGATTGTCCCCCCGGATCCGGTCAGGCGCAGCACCGGCCCGCCGCCGTTGATTGCGCCTTCGCCTACCACCAGAGGGCCATCCATGCGGACGCTGACCTCGGGGAACTCGGAAACAATCCGCCGAACCCCTTGGGCTACCGCCGTATTCCGCGCCCGAATCGTCACCGCCAGATTGGACGGAAGAAACACCGTAATGTCACCCGCACTGGTGGAAAGAAAGCCGTCCGAAAACTCGCCGCCCGCCAGCCGGGCGACAATACTGCCCACCGCCGTGGAGGCGCGCACGCTTCCCGAGACCTTGCTGAGACGGATGCCGCCGCCGGCCGACTCGCAGCGCACGCCCACTGCGGCGCCGACGTCAATCGAGCCGCCGGACGTCTCGGCCCTGACCATACCCCGAGCCTGTCCCACGTCGATGGACCCGCCGGCCGTGTCGGCCACCACCGTAGCCCCGGCCCGGGCGATGCGAATGCTGCCACCCGCCGTGGAGGCGCGCACCGGTCCCCCGGCTTCCAGAATCGAAATTTCACCACCCGCCGTTTCGCAATTGGCTTCGCCACCAATGCTCTGGGCCCGAATCGGTCCCCCGGCCGTGACGCACCGGGCCGAACCGCGCACGGTTCCGACCACGATCTCGCCGCCCGCGGTATAGGCCGCCACGTCGCCCCCGATGCGGTCCAGGCGCATCGCTCCGCCGCCGGTCTCGGCGCGCACCGCGCCGTTCAGATCGGTTACCTCGATCCGCCCGCCGTGAGTCTCAATCCCCGACCAGCTCAGCGAGCGCGGCGCCCGAATCAGCAACTCGGCGAGGCCGTTCCCATTCGCCACCGTGAGGGTCGTCATGTCCCCGCTGCGGCTCGCCTTCAGGACGAACTGCTCCAGCAGGCGCCGCGCGGCGGCTTCATTCCGCGCTTTGACTTTTTTGGTCAGGGTGTATTCCACCGCGCCGGTATCCGCTCCGGCGAGGGTGACCGGCCCGCGCGTGATCACCTTCAGACGTCCCGACGGCGGGACCGCCTCGGAACCGGTTACGGTCTCGACCCAGAAAGCACCCTGGCGTTTCGGTCCCGGCTGGGCCCCGGCCAGACACATGCCAGTCACAGCGGCAACAGCCCACCAGCCCGGAATTCGAACACGATGCCACATAGTTCCCTTTAGAAAGTGCCCACCGACGCGTTCATGTCCATCAGGGCGTTCTGGCATTTCAACCGCACGTAGTTGTTCTGTTCCTTGCGCACCACGTTCTGGAGAACGCCCACCAAAGAATCGTCGCGATGCTGCATCAGCAACTCGATGGCCTGGACACGCACGCCCGGGTTTTCGTCGGAAAGCAGCGCCTGTACCAGAACACGGCGCGTCTCTCCGTCCGCGGCCATGGTCTTCAAACCTTCCAGCGCCTTCAGGCGGACACCGGCGTTGGAGTCGTGCTGCAAGGCGGCCAGCAAGGCATCGCGCACCTCGGCCGAGCCGGTGTGGTCCTTGAGCAGGTCGATGGAGTCGACCCTCAGACCCGGGTTGGCCTCGTCACGAGCCGCCACCAGCAGGAGGCGCTGGATGTTCCGGTCGTCGAGGGTCCCGGTCATGACCCGGCGCCGGGTTTCGTCGAGCGCAATCTGCACGCGTCCCGACGCGGGGTCGGTCTGCACGGACCGAATGGTGGAAACCACCGCCTCCGGCGCCGCCGTGGGAATCCCCGGCCCAGCCGGGGAACGCGGGGTGAAACGGGCTGCAAAGAACCCGAGCGCCACCAGGGCGAGCGCGCCCGCGGGCTGGCGGACCGCTCCGAGAGCGGACCAGAACCCGAAGACTCGTTCGCGCCAGGAGGGCGGGGCCGCTCCGGCGGCGCGCTTCCGGACCTCCCGCAACAGGTCCGCCCGGCAGCCGGCCAGCAATTCGGGTGGCAACTCCACTTCGCGCCGGTCCATGGCCCGGTGCAGGCGCTTCTGCGCTTCCAACTCGCGCCGGCACGACTCGCAGACGTGGACGTGGGCTTCCAGCCGTTCCTCCTCTTCCGGAGACAGCTCGCCGTACAGATACAAAGTTACGTCGTTGGTCACCGATTCACAGCTCATACGCAGTCTCCCAGCGCCGCCCGCATTTTCTGGGTAGCGCGGAACAGGCAATTCTTGGCAGCTTCTTCGGAGGTACCCAACACCTCGCCAATGCTTCGCAGTCGCATTCCCTGGTAATGCCGCAGCTCGAACACCATGCGCTCCCGGGGAGTCAGGCCGTCCAGCGCGGTGGTGATCCGGCGCTTCAACTGGCCGGCCCACAGGCTGCGCTCCGGGTCGTGCTGGGCGCGTTCCTCCTCGAAATTCTCCAGCCGGTCGACGGGACCTTCGGCGGTCTCCGTGACCGGGGACTCCTCTTTGCGGATCTTCCGCTTCCGCAGGTAGTCCAGGCAGATATTGGTCACGATCCGGTAGAGCCAGGTATAAAAGCTGCAATCGAACCGGAAAGAGTGGATGTTCCGGTAGACCCGCAGAAAGGCCTCCTGGTAAACATCGCGGGCGTCCTCCGGCGACCGCAACAAGCTCATCGCCAGCCGCAAAACGCTCTGGTCGTAGGCGCGCACAAGTTGCTCAAAGGCGTCCCGGTCGCCCTTCTGAACGGCGCGGATGATGGCTGACTCATCCAACCGTCCAGCCACTCTTGCGCCTGCCGCCGCAGTAGCGTATGGCTCCATACAAGTCAAATGATCACATGGTTACCTGCGGACCGGCTCTCTTGGCCCACGCTGGTTGGACGCAGCAAGAGGAAAAACGTCACCAACGTTACAGGCCGGCCTGCACCTTCCAGCAGATCAGCTTGGGCTCGGTCATTTCCTGGATGGCGTAGCGGGGCCCTTCCCGGCCCGTGCCACTGAGTTTGACGCCCCCGTAAGGCATCTGGTCCACCCGGTAAGCCGGCGCCTCATTGATCAGGAACCCGCCCACGTGAACCCCTCGGGCCGCCTGGAACGCCTTCCGGATATCGCGGGTGTAGATACCGGCTTGCAGGCCGTATTCCGACTCGTTGACCCGTTCGATGGCCTCTTCCAACGAATCGTAAGTATTGATGCCGGCCACCGGCCCGAAGGCCTCCTTGGCCCAAAGGCGGACCGCCGGCGGCACATCGGCGAGCACGGCCGGCTCGATGGTCGCGCGCCTCCGGCGAGCCCCGGCAAGCAGGCGGGCTCCGGCGCCGACCGCCTCGGCGATCCATTCTTCCACCCGCCCGGCCTCGGCGGGGGTGATCAGGGAACTCACGTCGGTGGCCGGGTCATGCGGGTGCCCCAGGGTGAGCCTGCGCGCCCCGGCCACAAAACGCTCCACAAACTCGTCCCGGATGCGACGGTGGACGAAGATCCGCTGCACCGAGATGCAGACCTGGCCCGAGTTGGCGTAACTGCCAATGAGCGAACGCGGCACGGCCTGCTCCAGATCCGCATCCTCTTCCACGATCAACGCCGAGTTGGAGCCCAGTTCCAGAGTGACCTTCTTCAGACCCGCCAGATTCCGGATCCGCAGCCCGATCTCGGGACTGCCGGTGAAAGTAACCATGGCGACACGCGGGTCGCGCACCAGCATCTCGCCGATGGCTCCGCCCGGCCCGGTGATTACGTTCAGGGCGCCCTTCGGCAGCCCGCTGTCTTCGAGAATCGCGCACAACTTCAGAGCGCTGATCGGGGTGGCCGAAGCCGGTTTGTGAACCACCGCGTTACCCGCCGCCAGGGCGGGTCCGATCTTGTGCATCGACAGATTCAGCGGGAAGTTGAACGGGGTGATGGCGGCAATCACGCCCCGGGGCTCCCGCACAGTCATCGCCAGCCGCCCTTTGCCCGCCGGAGAGGCATCCATGGGAACCACCTCACCGCACAACCGGTGGGCTTCTTCGGAAGAGAAAAGCAGCGTCTGGGCTGACCGGTCCACTTCGGCGCGGGCTTCCTTGATGGGCTTGCCGCTCTCCGAGGAGATCGCCAGCGCAAACTCCTCGCGAAGTTCCAGGAGGCGTTGCCAGGCCTTGCGGAGGATGGCGGAGCGCTCATCGAGCGACATCTCGCGCATCACCCTCGCGGCTGCTGCGGCGGCTCCAACGGCGGCGTCCACCTGCTCTCCGGACGCCACGTAAACGGTTCCGACCGGAGAGCCGTCGTAGGGAAGCTCGATCTGGCGGACCTCGGGAGTCCGGACCTCTTCACCCCCAATGCGCATCGGGTATTCCGTCATTCAGATTCCTCACAAAACCGGTTACTTGGGCGGCTGTTCCTTAAGCTGGTCTTCCTCGAGCGGAGGCGGAGTCTCAAAATTGATGGTCGCCTCGGCGCTGAATTTCCGGTACATCCGGAACTCGACGTCGTTGCGGGTCAGCAGCTTGCCGCTTCGCATCCGCATCACGGCGCGCAGGGGCAGCAGATATTGCTGGCCGCTGATTTCCGTGTAGTCGTAGTCCAGGGTGGTGGAGGCTTCATTCACCGGAAAAGAAGGCGGGATGTCTTCCGCCACCAGGGTGATTCGGAGGACTTTGTTGGTGTCTCTGTCCACGTAGATGAGGCCGTGATAGCCGGCGACGATGTCCAGCCGCCTCTCGTAGTCGATATGCCACTTCGAATTCGGCTGCGGCACCCGGTAGGAGAAGACGTGCGTGCGCTTGCCACGCAGCGTGGCCCAGCGTTCCCATTGAAAGCGCGCGCGCGATTCCTTCTCAAAGATTTCGCGCAGCATGCTGCCGAATTCGCCGGTGGAGGTGGCGCCGCCTAACGATTCGTACGCCTGCGTGGCGACGGTGTTGTTCACCAGGATCAGCTTGTATTCTTCCTTCTGTTCGAAATAGCTGAGCCGGACCGTCAGCGTGTCCGCCGCCTGCCAGAACTCCAGGCCGCTGGGATCGACGTAGCGGCGGGTCACCTGCGTGCAGATGAAGTCCGGCAGGCGGCGGGAGTAGTTCTCCGCATATTCGCGCAGCGCCGCCAGGATCCGCTCCTGTTCCTGGGGCGAAGGCGGCGGAATCGGGGCGGCCGGCGGCGCGGTGACTTTGGCTCTCGGCGCAGGCAGGGATGCCGAGGCATCCCGCAATGCCCGCAACGCCTCCAGCGTGTGCGGCCCCGCTCCCAGACCCTGCAACTCTTCGATGGTGCGGTCGTCCAGTTTCTCCGACAGCTTCAGCTTGGAGACGAAGTTCGCCACCTGCCTGTCGGGGTGCTTAAGCTGGATCGACGATTTGATGAAAGAAAATAGCTGCTCGACGCTCAGGGTGGTCTGCGCCCACAAGCCAAAAGTCATGGCGGCGGCCAGCACGCAGACGGGACGAAACCGCATAATTCGATTTTCGCATGCCGGACCGCGGGAAAAGCCCGCATCCCCGCCGCGCGTGCAGGCATCTATTGTGGGAGGCCTATATGCGAGTATCTCCGTTGGCTATGCTGGCTATCGCAGCGGGTGTGCCACTGGCTGCCCAGGCGCCACCGAAAACGCACCTCCGGGTGGGCGACACCGCTCCCGATTTCACCCTGCCCTCGACCACCGGCAATCCCGTCAAACTGTCCGACTACCGGGGCAAGCAGGCCGTGGTGCTGGCCTTCTTCCCGGCCGCCTTCACCGGTGGTTGAACCAAGGAAATGCTGGCGTACCAGGCTGGTATCGCGAAATTTGAAGGTGTCCAGGCGCAGGTTTTCGGGATCAGCACAGACAACGTGCCTTCGCTGAAACGCTTCGCCGAAGAACTGAAACTGACCTTCCCGCTGCTAAGCGACTTTGCCACTCGCAGCGTGGCCAAACAATACGGGGTGCTGATCCCCGAACGCGGCTTTGCGAACCGTGCCACGTTTGTCATTGACAGGGAAGGGCGTATCCAGCACATCGAAGAAGGGTCCTCGGCCCTGGATCCCGCCGGAGCGGAGACGGCCTGCCTGCGGGTGAAGCGGAAGTGACGGGAAAGCTTCGGCTTGTCGCACCTCACCTTAGCGCGCTGTCCGCAACAGGCTCGTTGATCCGGTAGTCGTAGTACTCCACCGACGTTTCGGTTGTGCCAAAAACCAGCACGTCAGTGCGGGAGTGGTTCGACACGGGCAGCCAGTAGGGGCCGAACTTCCGGTATTGATGGGTGAAATGGATCCTGCGAGTCCAGAAGGACGGGCTCTTCGCGGGACTCCCCTCAATCCGGACAATGGCGAAATCCTCCCCATCCACCCAGACGGTCCCGCGGAACAGCAGCGGATTCCGGGTCTTGGGCGTAGCGCGGAGAACGAAACAGAGCCGGCCATCCACAATCTCGGAGCCGCTAAGCTGGAAGTCGTAATTTGCCGGAGTGATCCGGGTTTCCCGGCGGAGCTTTTCCTCCCGGGAGGCGTCTCGCTCAGTGTCAATCATCCGGCGGAGAGCCAGTTTGCGCACCGCAGCCGACCCGCTTTCAGCGACGACCTCAAACTCCTTGACGCCGGGGTAGGCGTACCGGACGGTGACCACCATCTCGGCCTGCTTGCCGAACCGATGATTCTCGACCCGGTAGCGCCTCATGCCCACGTAGCTACGGAGACTTTCTGCCCGCTCCTGGTCCCTGGCTACCATCCGCTCCGTAATCTGCTCCACGGTCAGCGGCTGCGCGCAGATCAAGGGTGTCCCCAGGCTCCAGGCGCCAAGCCAGAGAGCCGCCCGGGCGCACGCTTTGCGCATCCGGCGCACAGGGGTGTCTTGACAATACGATGAACCGTCTCTTAACATGAAGTCATCTACAGTATATGACGTCATATTCACATCTGCAAGCCCGGAGGTCGCCATGAACGCTGGGACGCTTTCCCGGCGGCAGAGAGAAAAACTCCGCCAGCGGGACGAGTTGCTGGCCGCAGCCCTGGACCTGTTTTCCGAAAAGGGCTTCCACAAC